>Ga0307512_10000096_pt1 | contig 107594 bp, 124 predicted proteins | sample 14_EM_MG_FD_200267 | JGI IMG/M metagenome (GOLD analysis project Ga0307512, IMG submission 200267) | Populus trichocarpa ectomycorrhiza microbial communities from riparian zone in the Pacific Northwest, United States - 14_EM | ecosystem: Host-associated > Plants > Roots > Unclassified...
ACATCCAAACCCCCAACAACCGTGGTACATGACACCCCCCAGCACTACACAAACCACCCTACCACCCCCAATACCCCCCAAACCACTGCAGTACCAGCAAAATCCCCCTCAGCAACCAAGCCCCCTACTCCCACCGTCTCCCACCTACCAAACCATTCCCACCCCGTTACCACCGGACCAGCAACCAACCCACGTACTTGACGCCAAACTGCGCAAGATCATCGTGACACCCGAAATGGACGCCACCAATATCTCACCGCTACAGCGGCTCGAGAATGCCGTTCTGCGGAAGACGGTAGAACTTGATATTGTGGAGGGGATTGTGTGGGGGAGGAATGGGAAGGGTGCACGTGGGGAACTGACTGAGGAAGGAGAGGAGGCTGTGGTTAAGAAGGTTTTAGGTGCCGGGGTGGAGTATTAGGATTTGTTTGGGATGTATTGGGGGGTATATGTTTGGTTTGCAGTCACGGCGAGGCGTAATAGACAGGTGGCTTCACGATTGGTATTTTTGGTAACTCATACCATTGATTCTGCGAAATCTCCGAGATGCGTGCCGGTACCATCCATCAGATAGCACGCCAAATACAAGAAAAAAAAGGCCCCTCAAAATAATCCTAACCCCGGCATTGGATGGGAAACTCTTCAACTCCGATAGAGAAGAAACACCCACACCTCCCTCTTCCCATCCCATCACCTCCCCTCCTCCTGAAACCTCATCACAGCATCCTCCAACCTCTCCTCCCAAAACGCACACTTTCTCTTACACGCCACCAAATACATCTTCAAATCCCGGTTCACCCCTCTCACCCCGTTCACTGCTGGATCCTCTCCGCTCTCCTTCCACTCGTTAACAAGAAACCTAAGCAGGAATCTCCACCCATTTTGGACGACAAAGTCAATGACGAACCCGAGCGGGTCAGTAGAAAAAAAGTGGCGGATGAGGAAGTAGTGTGTAGCGAGAAGGACGAGTTGTGTCGCGAGCTCGATGTCGAGGGACAGAGCGAGACTGTACGAGAGTATGAGACTCATGATCGAGGCTGGTATGCGGAGGAGGAGGGATAGAAGAAGCTTTGTGAGTGGTAGTGGCATTTTTGGTGATGTTGTGAGGGTTTGATGTTGGGGTTGGTGGTGTGGATGTTTGCTGTTACTAGGAGTCATTAGTTGGAACGAGTTCTTTTGTAGCGGAAAGCTTCAAACACACAAGCCCCTTCAAAGAGGAAACAAGAGCGCCCTGGTGTTTTGAAGACTTCGACCTTTGAATACTCCGTCATAGCAAAGCACTCGCTATCCGTCGATTTCCACCGGCAGTCATATGAGTCCTGTCGGGCTACTCCATTTTTCCAATAGAGCAGCTCAATCCGAATAATTCAGTGCGATACCTCCGCATCGGATGTCGCCAGCCCAATGGATGTTAAAGACCGTTACCATCCCGGCCACTCGGCATCGGAGAAACCAAACCCCCGTTACCGGGTAACAACTCCAAACATTTTATCACCAGTAGACCCCACCAACAGACAGCGCCCACCATCTTGTAACACCACCATGTCCCCCCGCCCGATCTTCCGCTTCCTGCTCCCTCGGGGGCAGACACGCCACTACTCTGTCCCCAAGCTCGCAAAACCAACAAAATTCACGCCGCCCTCGCACCCCTCCCGACGTCTCGCAGACCCCATAAACTATCCCGGCCCCCCACGAGTCCAGGATCCCAAAAAGCGCTACCCAAACACAATGCCGCCCCCCGACACCTGGGCACACTACTTCCTTACCTCCCGCCGCCTCCACTTCTACCTTTCTCTGGGAATCCTCGCCTCGCTGGCGGGTACCGTCACAATCTCAAACTTCCTTTGCACCTCGCCATACGCGCACGAGATAGAGTGGAGCTGGAGCGATCCTGCTGGTAGCCTACAGCGCCTTGGGACGGCGTGGAAGAAGAGTGTTGAGGAGGAGAGCCGGCGGACGGCAGAAATGAGGAGGAGGAAGGTGGAGGATGTTGAGAAGCGGGGGGAGTACAGGCGACGATACGGGCTGGAGCAGACAGGGGATGAGGGTGGGTTTGGTGGGTTTGGGACTAAGAAGCCGGGGGAGGATAGGAGGGTTGAGGCGCAGGTGTTGGTTGCTAAGGCTGCGTTGGAGAAGGAGGCGGCGAGGGGAGGGAACACGGCTGGGTGGGTGGAGGAGGAGTTGAAGAAGATTGAGGAGGATGCTGAGAGGGAGGCGGTTAAGGAGGCGGAGGATCTGGGAGCTGCTGTGGAGCAGGTGCAGGAGAAGAAGCCGGGTTGGAAGGTGTGGTAGATGGGGCGAGGAATTGGGATGGTGGAGAGTGACGTCTGTATAACAGGGCGGATGTACCGATACTGTAGTAGATTAGGAACCCTTAAGCTTTACGGGTTTGGATTGGACTGAATCACATTCCTTCACAGAAACTGCCCGTGATGATCAATTGGGTATGGAGAAATACAATACTGTACATACATACACTCCCCCACCCTCCCACTCAAGCAAACTCCAACCCGACTGCCACCGATCGCTCTAAAACACAAACAAGCATTGGCAACAGCAACAGCAACACCAAAAGATCCCTCCCTCCTTTCCAACCCCACACCGTTAAAAATCCGTAGCCCGTCCGTTATAAGTCCACTCACTATGCCGTAGCGGATCATTCTTCGGTCCTCCCACCTCGCCCGTAACCGGGTTCTTATCGCCCTCAAACTCCGGTTTCGATCCTCTTCTCAGGTCTTTATGCGGCTCGCTCTCGCTGACATCGACTTCGTTTGCATTGACGGCGTGCGAGGTTTGGAAGGCGCCGGTAGACTGTTGCTGGAGACGCTCGTACTCTTCCTGGTCCTCCTTCGGGAGCCGTGGTGGCGACGGGCGATCGCGGAGGTTGAAGGCTGCTGGGCGCAGCACGGAAGTCGAGAAGGCGCGACGTGTGAAGAGGCGTAGTGACATTGTAGAGTTGAGTTGAGTTGTGCTTTGAAGATGTGTGCCAGTTGTGAAGCCGCTCGGGAGAGAGGATATAAATATCGTAGTTAAGCCGAGTAACTAAGCAGCTAGCTCGAAAAGTCTAGAATTGCCCCGCCAACACCCCGCCAACACCCCGCCATCAACCCACCCACTTCCACAATGCCGCCCACTCAACTGCCAAAGCCACAAGATCTCGCCCCAGACACCGAGAGTTCCCCGCGACAACCACGGAAGCGCTTTGTCGGCAAAAAAACCGCCGAATCGCTCCGCGCCTCTAACGCCACTGGCACACCCGCCAGCATCGAAGATACAGGGAGCGCACTCCAAGGCAGGCCCCAACCCTCGTTGAAAACATCAAAATCTGACTCTCTCACTCGCAGCCACTCCAATCTCCACCCCACGGCGGCCTCCTCGCGCCGTAACCACCATCCCCCCCTCAATCCTCAACGACCCAAAACTCAACGCCGCGATCTCCACCCTCCTCCCCAAAAACTACAACTTCGAGCTCCACAAGACCGTGCATGCGATCCGACGGCATGGTAGCAAGCGCGTAGCCCTGCAAATGCCCGAGGGCCTCCTCCTCTTTGCCACCACCATCGCCGACATCCTGGAGACGTTCTGCGATGGCGTGGAGACGGTGATCATGGGTGACGTAACCTACGGCGCATGCTGCATCGACGACTTCACCGCCCGCGCACTGGAATGTGATCTCCTCGTGCACTACGCGCATTCGTGTCTTATCCCCGTGGATGTCACCGCCATAAAAACGCTGTATGTGTTTGTCACCATTGGCATTGACTCTGAGCACCTTCTCGCCACGATGGAGCGGAACTTTGTAGCTGGAAAAACGCTAGCCCTGGTAGGTACAATCCAGTTCAATGCTGCAATCCAGCGGTTGAAGCCGCGGCTCGAATCCATGGGGTACGGCGTACAGATCCCACAGATCATGCCGTTGAGCAGAGGGGAGATCCTGGGCTGCACCAGTCCCATAATTGACACGAGCGTAGTGGATGCACTGGTGTATGTAGGCGACGGCCGATTCCATCTCGAGAGCGCAATGATCCAGAATCCGCAGCTCCCCGCATACCGCTACGATCCCTACTCACGCAAGTTCACGCGAGAATCCTACAACCATGGGGAGCTACACACGCTACGGCGCGACGCAATAGCACAGGCTAAGCGGGCTCGGAAGTTTGGGCTGATCCTTGGAACGCTAGGGAGACAGGGAAACCCAAATACCCTCGACAATCTCGAGAAGCGGTTGAAAGAGCTAGGAATCGACTACGTGCTGCTGCTACTGAGCGAGATTTTCCCTGGGAAGCTGAAGATGTTTGCGGATGTTGAGTGTTGGGTACAGGTTGCGTGTCCCAGACTTAGTATCGACTGGGGATATGCGTTTCCACGGCCGCTGCTGAGTCCGTATGAAGCTACGATTGCGCTGGGGTTGAGGGATGAGGATTGGGATGAGGTGAAGGGGTATCAGATGGATTTCTATGCGAAGGAGGGGCTGGGAAGGACGAAAAATGGAGAGGGGTTACCAGGGCTGGGTTGAGTGATGGATGGTGAATATTATTACGTATAGGCCAGCACAAATGGTACACACTCCTCGCGGCATGCTCAGAATGAAGCGAGCCAAACTGCTTATTCCCTCCTTCCCAACAAAACCGATAGCAACTGATTCCACCCCAATCTGCTGCAAATGTATGATGAAAAATGGAAGAAATAATGGAAGAAATATGCCTTCATGAACTTGGGAACTCCCCTCTAAAACCCACCACCTCCTTACCTTACTGAAAATAAACATCAAACATCAAGATATGTTACAAGTATTACACATAATAAAAACGAAACCAACCACGTGAACCACGTTTGGATATGCGATCTAACCTCACGATGACCTCCACCTTAAAAACCCCGCCTCCCTATCCCTCAACCCCTCATCCGTCGTCAATCTGGCCTTCACAATCTCCACCTCCAGCTCCTCCACTCTGCGCACCGCATTCCTAAGTTTGTTACTCACCCCGCGTTTCCGTTTTACACACGCCTCCAGCGCCGCCGCAATCTCTTCGAGCGCCCTTCGAGCAACCTCAAGATCCCGTATCCGCCGCTTATCCATTTCCTCCTCCTGCACGCACGCTGAACACGAACCCGTCTTTCCGGCACGCAGCAGAGTCTTGTGGAACCGGACGCACACAAACTCGTGTTTTTCGAAACATGTCCTTTTGAAACCCGCGGAGGTTGTTTTTGTTTCGCAGACGGCGCAGGTGTGCGCCATGGGCTCCCATTTCTGGTCGCGTTTTTTGGGGTTTCTTTTGGGTTTCTGCTTGGGTTTTCTTTTCTGCTTGGTTCCGGTGGTGCGAGATGCCAACATTGCTTCTATAGTGGCCGGTGCGTGTTCAAGGTGGCGGACATGGATGTCCGGACTACTGTTGTTGCTGCTGCTGCTGATACTCTGTCCGCTGCCGCGCCGTTCTCTGCACGGTTGTGGCAGCGAGTTCGTCTGGTTGGATTTGCGGGCGTTCTTGTTTTTGGGGATCGGCTGTTTTCTTTTCCGAGGCATGGCTGCGTGCTGGGGAAAGTTTGTTTACCGACTTTTCTTTCGTTTGAGTTTGGCACTGGCCGGCCGGGAGGGGTATGACGTGGACGTGGGCTAGATTGTGAACTGTATTCCTCGTTGCTCAGGCACGATAGATGATGCTGATGGAAAGACGGGGTCCGTCTATCTATATGGTGAACGTGGGGAGCTGGTGATAATGGCCTGTAAAACTTTAAACGGACCTGTCGGTCTATTTTGAAAGTTGAAAACTTAGAACCTTTTAATGCTATAATGTATATCCTACAGCAGAATGATGCTGACGATTGTATAACTGGTATCTATCAGCATATTGTAAAACTCCACCTGCCAAAGACCGAAGTGTCCGCTGGTCCGGCGATTCTAACGTCGTTTTGACGACGATGATGTTCTCGCTGTAAGTACTAAATGATCGACTAGCCAGAACTTCACTAGGACATATGGGAGGACTGTGGTGTAATACATATCTGAGGAAGGTTCTTTCAATGCGCAACTAATTGTTGTCTTGTGGTGGGTGTAGTTGTGGGAGTTTGAAGGAGTTGATGCCAACAAAGCTTAACAGTGTCTCGAGTGAGCAGAGGTGAATATATTCAGGTCCGGTGAACGTATTTAAGGCTCAAGTGACCGTGCTATCGGGTGACGAAAGATGGTAGAGTACAAACCTATGTAAAGACCAACTTATTAGAAGAGCCAAACTACTTTGCAGAAAACAAAACCAGCCGAATTGAAGCATAAAGTATCGATAATATCCTTTACTTGCCCCATTAATACCTTAGATACTTTGTGGCCTAAAGTCAATGCCCAACTCTACCAACCCTAGTCCCTGCTATACACTGCATAGCGGGCGGGGCTCACTTTTCTTTGTTTGTTTTCATACGATGTCACTCGGTCTTTGGGTGGTTGTTTTTTTTTCTCCAGTGCGAAGTTCAAAGCCGTAAACAAAAACATCAACCTACCGAACACAAGCCCAAAACCTGATACATGCAAGGAGTATGAATATAAAGATCATCAAGCGCGGCCGTTGGTTCGGCGTTCTCTTCTGTTCGCCGGCTTTGATTTATGTCGTAAATACCAAATATGAACGCCGTAACAACAGGCGATGCTTTTTCAACACGTGCGACCCGACAACCGAACAAGGGGAAACCCCGCGGTCTTGGGAAACCTATAGATAGATAGAGGGTTCCCATTCCCGGGCGCTCATCTCCGGGTCGAACGAAAACTGCCGCAAAAATGTGATTTCGAAACTACCCAAATATAATTAATTGTGAACGTAAATTGTTTCGTAAGTATGGTTGCTGATGGTGAATCTACTCAGGGAATCAATCGATTCTACATACAATTTCCAAATACCAGGACGGATAAACAGAACATATTGTAGCAGGGGGTCTCTGCCCTCCAATGAAGGCACTATTGGCGCACGGACACCCGTTCCAGCAAAGCGTGCCGCACCGCCCCGAAACCAAGGTCTGGGATTCTAATTATTATTTCGGTAGATAACCCAGTAACTATGGTAGAGCTCTGTAGCTGATGAGGGAGAAAGGTGTGATAAGTTCATTCATCCCATACCTGGATTTGGGCGCGATGGAATTGTGGGAAACCAGAGTTGTCTGTTTCTGTTTGAAACCGCCTGATGCAGAGACTCGAGGGCAATGCAGTCTGCTGCAATTGCGGGCGGTAGGCCCTGGCTACCCACTAACTAGATAAAGAGTTAATTTCCCGATTGAGACTTAATGTCGAGCCATCACATAACCTAGCAAAAAGGAAAAAGGCGGAGACACCACCTTACCGCCAGCTTTTTAACGGCAGATGATGACTACCAGGTAGAGTATATGTTTGGATTTACCTGGCCTCGAACCAGGCTCTCAATTGCACTAAGATGAAATGGAAGTGACAAAAAGGGAATAGTGTTACGAGGGAATGAAGTTGTGAGAGAGGGCCTGGAGACATCGCTCCACACAAAGTTCATTGGTCAACCCAGTGAAAATTTCAACACCACCAGTTTGAGCTGGGTTTACATGGAAAGAAGAGTTTAGGGTAAAGGAAATACAATTTATATGGGGCACTAAGCAAGTCAGGCAAAATTTGTGGTGTAAAGTGACTGGGTCAAGCTAGCAATGATCTGGATCAGCTTTGGGTTAAGGCTGCAGTGAGTGCCAATGTGGTGGAATTCTTTAAAAAATGCTCGGCATTGACTCAGGTAGGTGTAAACTAATACCCCCCAAAAGCTCAGCTCTCTGGAAGTAATTTGAATTTTTGGTGGAGTGATGTCTCCAGGCCCTTTCACCTCACTTTTTTTCATGATCTCAATTTGGATCAGACTCACCATTTCGGTTAGTGTAAAATCACGTGATATCAAGGGCCGGGGTACGAGGCCAGGATTTACCCGAATTTGATTCAATCTAGTTAACTTTAGTCTCTACCAAGCGCTAGCTATGGCCTAGATTTTGGTTTGGATTTCGTGGAGCTTATCTGAGCTATAGTGTCTCAAACAGAAGACGGATCCTCTGCCACAACTGGGAACTGTTTATCCGACCAGGACCCACACCCGGAAGTGGTGGCGGGAGGATACAGCTAGACAAACAACCTAGGAACGTCTGAGCGAGCTGAGAAGAGACGATCAAGGAAATGAACATGGAGTAAGGGTTACAGAGAGTGTTATAACCGGCTGAACGGAACGAAGACGCCCATATCACAACGGAGCGGTCTTTGATTGAAATATCGCCTTGGAATATGCCTGACCCGGCTGGCTATAAGAGATAAACACGTTTTCGTCGGCATGATTTTCATGACGGAGAAAACGTAAATCTTTACATGACTTGTTTTGATGAGTTGGTTTGAAAGAGCATAAACGCTGATCTGTTATCTCCCTCATTGAGTGAGAGATCTTCCGCTGGATTGATGCAGACGAAGAAACGAAGTATTCCTTCAGGGGTTGGATGGGTAAGAAGCTTCTTGCGGTACTGGACTAATACGTTGAGATATGCCGTAGGATCGACTTCTGTAAAGAGGAGCAGCTGCTGGTTGGCACTTATGTAGATAGATCTTAGATGTTTGGGCTGCCGACTCTTTAGTGGTTCTATGTACGTATCCCCGGCCAGATCTGTGGCGGGCCGTTTTCCAAACAATATTATATCTCCGTCAGACAACTTCCTCTCCTGAGGGATTTTATGACACTCATAGTCTTCCGTTCTTTGATTTCGGGTCTTTGAGCAGGATGTCAGTGATATGACATAGTTCAGTGAAATGATAATTCTGGTAGGTGTAGCAGACTCACAGGGCCTCTATCCACACCGTGGGATATGATGCAGTTAGACGTGGCCTAGGGACACTGACAGGTCGTCAATTTCTGCGGTTTCGGAGTGTTGTTTGCCTGTGGAGACGTTCCACAAGCTTCTCAGGAAATACAATTGCGGTATCATTATCCTGGAAAAATTTGAGGCGGAGGATCGTGTTTTTGTTGATAAGACAACTCGAGAGGGTATAGGCTTGGGTGGACTTTGCTCAGACGGCCACGACAATTCAACAACTGTCAACCAATCTTATAAGTATCTAATGCCAAAATGTAAAAGAGCGTATATGATGAAGTAGAGTTCAGTAGAGGTAGTAAAGAGAGTGTGTAGGTCCAGAAGGCCTTGCCATTCGACTGCGAGGGTCAATTTTGACCGCCCTATCACCTCTGCAGGAACTGTATTTATCAAGACATCTATTTACAGAGTACGATGAAATGGAGGAAGCATTAATTATGATCTCTCTTCCGTGGTTCTGATTGACTTCCGACAGCTTTCTCAGTCTTTTGTGTAACCCGCGGTGTAGATGGGACAGCCTCCACAACTCCATACTTCAAGCCTAGACCAAAGGAACAAAGCCTCAAAATTTCACACTAGGCCGATATTTGATGACTTCAAGAATGAAGAGGCCTCTTTTCACGCACAACAACTTCGAGAGAACTGTCTACGATCATATAGGCTTCGAAGAGTGCTGTAAACACAGCGTGGTACAGTTTCAGGTCGGCTATGATGTATATTAGCAATAGGAATCTCGAAGAGAATAGAAATTATCCTCCTATGTCGCTGGAATTGTGGTCCTGAAAGTCGAGCAATATATGTTCGGCTACAATCCCCCAGTTTGAATATTTTCCACCAGGGTGGAAAACGCTTGACGTGTTCCAGCCAGTGTTCCAAGCGATCAGTCAGGTCAACAGCCCGGTCATCTACAGATCTGTAGATCGGCCAGAGCCAGTCGCCCCTGGGATACCGCCCTTGCTATAGACCGGCCCGGTCAGTGCTCGCAAAGCTTGGATATCAAGAGTTTACCGCGAGTTGGGACATTGCTCAGGCTCTCATATTCTGAGACAGCATGCGTACAGACTTTGCAAAAGGAATCAGAAGTAGCCGAAGGATCAAATAGTTCTATATTTGCAATATTCGCAAGTACACGATATCTCGAGACGACCTACTGTCAGAATGTGACAGTAGGACCTGGTTATGATAGTGACGAGTCGTTCTAGGGAATGCTAGATAGGTCCAAAATTCGTGATATAGGGTACTTTAAGATCGAAGAATCTAGTAGGAAAAAGTAAGCCAAAGTATAGCAGGTGAGCAGGTTGTTGTGGAAAGGCAATTACGGTAGCTTCGATTATGAGTGCTCGTTCTTAGGTCGTCTGTAAACGCGGCTGACGGACAAGTAGTTGCTAGCTTCCTTGGCGCTATGCTGTACGCAACCCCACCGTCAAGAAGTACTTTGAAGTTACATACAGGCAGTGGTTGGAGGGGCGGGTGCCTACGCCATTGCAGCGCATGAATGTCGAGACGCGGGTCAATTAATGGCTGCTGGGGGGCGACAGAAAGCCAGCTTTCCCTACGAATTATGCGTCCACTGCCAAACTGCACGCTGTCCCGAACACTATCGTAAGTACTTTAGTGGTCATCCACGACCTACAGAAGACTTCAGCTCTACACCAAGAAATTCCGACCTTCCTTCTCAATTGAGTATGTTGAAGTCTTTAGAGACTGATGTAGAGTGTCATTGGCAACCTCTTGTAGGTCTGTCGGTATCTCATAATTGCTAGGAACAGACATTATAGTTCCTCTAATCAATTTCTTCGCTTCCTGGCATTCGACTAAGTTAGGGTGTTTCGGGATGTTGCCTGGCTGGAATATATACCTCTTTCTTCCGATATTTCCGTGTACCACACTCGGAGCTATCGTATGTACTCTACCTGTACTTTACTTGTGGAGTAGATCGAACAGGTTAGATTGGGCGCAAACTTTGACATCGCCGAATCACAAGCATATCATGGTACCGAGTCTCGGTTACTTAGCCGCTGAGAGTCCTTGTATGTAGGATTACCATGAAATATACTTCATTGCATGCACCGAATGATCATCTCGTTGTCCTTCACCGCCCTCTTCAGCTCTTCAGCTCTTCAGCTCTTCAGCTTTTACGATCCGATTCGAGTACACACCAACTGCCACTAACCAAAGTGGAAGGCGAGGCTTTTTAAAGAAAAACAAAGTCCAGGGTTAACCTCCACAAGAGATCCATCAGAGTATTTGCATAAGGACCAGTGTTTCAGCCGCCCGGCAGATGCCAGGTTACCGGTTTTGTTTTGTTTTTTTCTGGCCACCTTGACAGATTGCTTCTCTGGGGGTGACACTGACATATCTTGGACCAAAACATTCGGCAAACTTTTTATCAACGACGCGTGTCCTTTTCGGGTCAATCATTTTTGACATTCGCAGCTCGTGAAGCCGAAGCTTTCTCGGACTACCTTACGTGCAAGTGCTGCGCCGGGGCCGATGATGATACTCTACATATGCGCATGAACTCTCCTCGCATCAGCTTGATCAGCTTGACTGTGTACACACTAAGCTATGCATTTTTTCTGGGTGTTGATAGATAACCATAGCATCGAGAGGCCGCAACACGACCAATCAACCTGTTGACATGTTCTCGCCTCACGCATTCCCTGTGCATGATTCCCGCCTTTGCAGTTGAAGAATTGAATGATGACTATTATTGGAATGAATGTCATGATGCATGTAAGACAGAACGGAGACCACTCTTTTTGGATTTGGCTATTCAGAAGGCCCACATAGATAATATCCATTGCTTGTTGACATGCATCCGTAGGAAGACGCGTTTCGGCCGACATGCATATACTGTGGGTGTGGAGTAAGTCATAAGTGGCCGAGAACGGGAACTTTTGGCTGTCGCTTTTGGGACTCACTTTGCCGCTGAACTTCATCCATTCGTTGCTCCTGAACTCCACGAACTTTAGCGTGGTTTAGTCACTCCGCGAAAGCCCCACTTGCTTTTCTCACAGGCCAGTTTTTAGATCTAGTGCCATCCTTCAAATCAAATAAGGAGGGACTGTGATTTCACATGGAGTCCATACAATTGTATTTGGGACTGTCATGGAAGGGCAGACACGTCCAGAGAATTCGAGTGATTAGTAGACAGCCGAACATATTTTACCAAAGCTATCATCCCTACCCTTGGAATCTGACCCTTGAAATATTTGATATCCGTGGTAGATTAAGGGGCTTACCACAACTCTTGTGACAGACAAATGCTCTGTAAGCTCTCATGTCAGGTCCACATCTTTGAAAAGACACCTCAGTCAGTTTCTTGATCAAACTAGCCTCTGCAACCGACTCCTTCTTGATCCGCGCTACAACATAGGTGGACAGATAAACCCATCTCGAACAAGAGCGCGTGCCTGACCGGGTATTTCAAACCATAAGAACCACATTATCTTACAGTTTGGCATACCTTCCAGGAGCCGTATGCCATTCCTTGAACAAGAGGTAGATATCCGTGTGTTGAGTTCTCGTCACTTACCCAGCCGAAAATCATTCCGAGAATTCATGGCCAAATATAACCCAGCTTCTACTATCCCTAACCACCGAGAAGGATTTATTGCCCTCTGGCATAATCACAGGTTCATCGATGTGTATCTTTTGGTCTTCGGCAGAGGTAGTCGGTGCAACCTAGCTTGCAGTTCGACCGGGCCGGGCTGCGGTTTCACGCAGTCCTCTCGGCATCGGGATTTTATGCAACTCATCTAGATAGCCGAGCGATATTGGAATACGTTTTCATGCACCTGCAGGTAACCTGTTAGCTGCGGGCATTTCTGCCCGGCCATGCAGGTCTGAGATCTTGAGGCGGGCCCGAGCCTGCAGCCACCGAACACTGGCTCAAGTTCTTCGAATCTGTACGAATCCTGCTCAGAGTGTTGGTATTATCGAACCCCGCTGCAGAGAAACTTTGGTCCTAGAGTACCCTGTTTGCGAGAGGAACTGGAGTACTAATCTGGACGACAAGATTATACGGCATCTGTTCCTTCTGTAGTCATTTTATGTATCGAACGCATTTGCTGGAGTTCAACCAAAACAGTCGGAATTGGTTCTGCCTCGTGCTTGGTGCTCGGTCATCATAAAAACTCTGATCGCAGACAGGTTCCAGCACGATTATCTCCTCGATCCGCCGTCGGAATTCAGTTGCAACCGCAAACTGGGTGGATGGGCGACCATTTAACATGTTCGCCGAATCAGTGACATGTCGATCAAACGTATCGTATCCATTAGGCTCTCGTGTTGGTGAGTATTTGTCGGTGCCGATTCTTCTCTATTTATAACTCACAGACATCAGCGAGACGAAACAGACATTGCATTGATTTATGTAGTGTGACACTGACAGTGCTGACTCCGCTCTGCTTCCATGACATTCTGTCACCTTTTGAGTTTAGAAAGCACATGAAAATCTCCGGAAACAAAAAAAGACCAAAATTATCGACCCAAGTACCTGGAATAGGGTTCGAAACTGTAAAGACATTGTTAGGTAGAGTGTAATTAGTGTAGATGTGTGGTCGATTTGATAGGTTGGATTAACCCTAAACCCTTAGTTTCATTTTTGGAAATCGTAGCAGGTGTATCCGAACATATCGGATAAGCACATAGGTGCCACTGTAAAATGACCCCGAATAGTACACAAGCGAGTGCCTATCAACTATGGGGTCCAGACGCGCAGAATACGAAACGGTTGCGAAGAGGCACAGCCACGCCTAGCGGGAGAAACCTTAGAACATCTTTCAAAAACCAACGATTCTGTACACACAGCGGTCAGGCGGGGCTTACAGGTTTGCGGGCAAGATCGCGAATCGGGAGAGGTGGTTGTCTGTCGTTGGTGTTAGTCAGGCAAAGTGGAGCCACGGATAGTGCCACAAACATGTAGGAAGGTCTCGTGCCAGAAAATGCCTGAAGGTAGCACCATGGAAAGACTCGAACTAAGGCTGACGATGCATCGATGAGTACCATTTGGGCCCAGATCTCAAATTCCTGCCTCAAACTCCTTTCCATTTCACCCCAAGGTGGTGCAGAGCCTGACTCTTAAATATATCCTTGAGGTTTAGCAGTGACAAGCTTGAAAACTACACATGTCAGACCGACCTCTAATCAAGACTGTCGAATAAGAACCGTAACCAAGCTTGTTCATAATATAATAGTGGTCGTGGAGCTGACCACCGATATGAATGAGATGGTATCTACCCTTGCAGTATCTTTCGAGATACTTGACATATAGGGGCGTTATAAGCCCGCTAGCTGTAGTTGGAGTGCTATGAAAGATTTGCCATAAAGAATTGCCATGAAGTACCTTATTAAATTAGGTTGCCAAGCCACAACCCTAGCCACATATATCTTCGGAGCTGATTGCACATGTAAACCTTTCTATATTTTCGGCGGAACTGTTGTGAGACTCCCACTTTGACTTGTTCGGATTCATCCAACGTTAGAATGAGTGCGTGGGGCGGAGGCGATGGTGCGTCCGAAACTGCCCGAGCCCCGAAAGCGCGAACCAATGCTGATTCAATTCTATGTAGGTTGAAGTTCGATCCAATTGCAATATTGCTTTATGGTCCGTTGAGTAGGTAGTGGAGCCCCAGCTGCAGCTGAAGAAGTAGGCGAATGCGTGAACAGTCTAGTTACATCGACTAGAATTCTGAGCGGCGAACGAGTAGAAGCCATGGAAATCTAGTAGCTTTTCAAGTGGATGGGAGTTTGGTCACAAGCACTTTGCGCACCAGTATCTATTCTCATCAAACCCTGACCTCCCTTCCATATCAAATCGAAATCCTGGTCACAAAAAAAAAACGGTTTTGCTTACCCCCTGCGAATTCCAGCGACCCAAATCTCCAAGTTGCGCTGCGGGCTTCTCCTGCCCCACCACCTAAAACGACAGGCGGATATCCGTCAGGCAAGCCTCCGTACCACGTTGGGTACGTAAATAAATGCATACGGTTAAAATTTGCTTGTGCAGTCTAATCTTACGAGTTGCATGCAAAAGCCTCACATCTTCACGTCCACAGGTTCAATACAAAGAAGGAGATGTCCCAACGAATCCGCAACGATCCATTCGAGTCCAGCGACCGCATTCTGTTGCGTCGCACGTACATAAGAAGCGCATACATGTACACATTTTCGCGTTTCCTCAGTAGTGGGGTCCTTAATATTCCCATAACATTTAACTGTCGATCCGTACCGCTTTGCTTGGCGAACCACGCGACTCCTTAGAGAAGCAGAAAATAAAGTAGGAACCGGGAATTTACCATGGACGTGTTTGTTTTTGTTGATGGCGAACTTTCGGTCAACGGTCGGTCAACGGTCGAAGATAGGCCATCAGGCATCAGAGTCGAGATTCAGGGCGGCCCAGTGTCATATTTATCTACCAGCGCCCGCTACTGGCGGCCATAGGTTAGAGATAGAGCCCATCCGACGCACCAGACCAACGCTCAAGCCCCCGCACTTCACCTCCCAGTGGCCGAATGAACAAAACAGATGCTGTTAGCACTTGAAGTGGCTAGAGCACCAGAATAGGCACTACCCAGCAGTACTTAGTGCCAACCGACACCAAGAAGTGCAGACAGGGGCTTCAACACCTCGCCAACCACCCTGCGCTGTTGGTCACTCCAGCAAAAAGCAACCACCATTCACCCTCCGCCGAACTACCATTCAGAAGAAGTATCTCGTAGGTACTGCTGCTGCTCCTGCTTGCTGCGCTGCTTCACTCAGCACTACCACCACTACGGGAATCACCAACACAACACTGCTCACTCCTATCACTTAACCTATCCCTTCCATCCTCAAACAAATCGCCTTCCACATCCCGCCTTTCAACCTCCCCCCAGCGACCCGCGTTCAGTCCCCTCCTCCAACCAAAGACTCGGTGCCATTCAATCCCTGCCGCACGGACCTGAGACACCCCTATTAGCCTGCCGTCTTCCCTCATCAACTGAACTGCCTTATCCTGCAACCTTGGTTCCCTTCGCATACCCGCAGATACACTCCTTCTCCTCACCATCACCATCGCCCATCGCCATCATTATCAACGCATCGACGCATCGACGACATCTGCTCTGCAGTTCCCAAAAGCTATCGAAGCTGGACTCTGTACCACTACCAATTCTGCGCTATCTTGGATACACCACAATATACTCCACTCGCGGTTTCCTTGTTGGGCCTTGGGACGGTTTGGAATCCGATTCACCAACACTGCAATTCCCACTGCTGCTTCGGTGCCCACGCTCGGGTTCCGTGGATTAGGAACGCGACGTCAGTCGTGAACCTTTAGAACGCATATCGCCATTTACTCTCGTTTTGCGTGTTGTCGGTGTTGGAATCTTTTTGTCTTTTACCGGAGTTAGTGTGGGATATTGTTGCATTGTAGAGAGGCGCGTTAGCAATCAAATTTAGCACTTAATAGGTTTAAGGTTTGCATAGCTCCTAGCAGATCGAGTCCAAAGGTGGATGGACTGACATGATATTTGAATACAGTGTATCGAATCTTTAATACCCGAAGTCAGTTAATTAATGCTTAAAATGGCGAACGGTTTTTCGTCTTCCTCAAATCTCGCCTTAACAGACCGGTTTGAGATAATCAAGGAAGTTGGCGATGGAAGCTTCGGAAGTGTGGTTTTGGCGAAGGTCCGGTCTGCAGGTGCAAGCGTAGCGAGGAGAGGCAGTGTGGTAAGTTGATTTTTGGGTTTTCTCTGTTATGACTAGCGATCGACTAACTCCGTTAACCGTGTAGGTTGCGATCAAAACAATGAAGAAGAACTTTGAATCGTTCGCACCTTGCTTAGAACTACGCGAAGTAATCTTCCTTAGACAGTTACCGGTACATGCGCATCTGGTTCCCGCGCTGGACATTTTCTTGGACCCACATACGAAGAAGTTACATATTGCCATGGAATACATGGATGGTAACCTTTATCAGCTAATGAAAGCTCGCGAAGGAAAGCTATTAGAAGGCAGCGTGGTTAAGAGCATCCTGTTCGTATCCTATCTCTTGAAATCCAGATATTGTTACTGATTCATCGCAGCTTTCAAATTCTTTCCGGATTGGAACATATCCACGCCCATGGCTTCTTTCATCGTGACATCAAGCCAGAAAACATACTAGTTTCGACCTCCTCGCACAACCTCAATGACACCGGATCATTCCGGAAATATTCGGCTATGGTTACACCCCCTTCTACGCCGCCTGTGTATTCCGTGAAGATTGCAGACTTTGGACTCGCCAGAGAAACATCATCAAAGATGCCATATACGACTTATGTCTCCACACGCTGGTATAGAGCGCCCGAGGTACTTCTTCGCGCGGGGGAGTACAGCTCACCCGTCGACATCTGGGCGGTTGGCGCCATGGCTGTTGAAGTTGCAACACTGAAGCCTCTATTTCCCGGTGGAAACGAGGTAGATCAAGTCTGGAGGGTGTGTGAAGTGATGGGCTCCCCTGGACAGTGGGTTGGGCGAAGTGGAAGGAAAATGGGTGGCGGCGAATGGAGAGAGGGCACACGACTGGCCGGCCGGTTGGGATTCAGCTTTCCACGGGTGAGTTCCCTTAAGAATAGCTCATGTTTGAGCTCTTCAACATTGTCGCTGCGGTATCTAATAGAAACAGATGGCCCCTGTCCCAATGGAATCGATTCTCGCCCCACCGACCTGGCCTGCCTCATTGGCACAGTTCGTTACCTGGTGTTTGATGTGGGATCCGAAGAGCCGACCAACGTCGATCCAAGCTCTGCAGCATGAGTATTTTAGAGATGCGGTGGACCCTCTCCTACCCAAGGCATCAGCACCATCGCGCATGGCGAGAAAGAACTCTGAGCTCGCTATGAAGCCGTCCCGGGACTCCATAAATGATGTACCTCATCCCACACTCGAGAAGAAGAATTCGTGGTTTAGGAAGTCTTTCATTGTGGGCCGCACGGATGGTGTTGTTTCACCTCCACCAACGACAAACCCTGATCGCGATGGAAAACCCCGACCGGAAAAGCGAAGCACATGGCATGCACCTAAGATTTCATCTGGCAGTGGAGTTGCCAATAACGGAGCCCCGATGATGATACTACCCTCAATTCGTCCTGTATCTCCGTTAAGTGATGCGGTAAGTGTTCAGGCAGCACGTGTTGGGCGTGATGAAAATAGCAATTCAACGGACAAGGAACGGCGGAAGATGGAAGAGAAAGCGGTGAAAAAAATCGGACGGCAGCTGTCAGTTGCGTCGACGAATTCACAACACAACGGCTACATCAATGGAACGCAGCAAGCGGCGGATAAGCTCAACGGGAACACTTCAGGAGGTGCGGCTGTTACGTCACCAACCGCGCATAAAGAGAGTTTCTTCAGCCACCTCCGCAAACGTGCCCGAAGGCTATCAGGCCGAACGGGACTGCCTCCTTCTCCCGATGATGAAGATCTGGAATCTGGTGTCGGCTGTGGGATTGCTTGGGGGGGGGGGGATGGCGGGAGTAACCGGAGTAGCATGTTGGTCGACTCGTCTGGTGATGCATCAGGAATTGACAGGGCCATTAAAGAAGTCGATGCGGCATTGGCAGAGTCTAATGGCATGTCTCGATCCAACTCAGCGAGTCTTCGCAGAAACCCCAGCTTTCCCCCCACTCCAAACGCATCACGGGCCGGCGAACTGTCCATCAATGGGGTTGCCCAAACACCCGCTTTTCCCCGCACACGCAGGAGCGTTCGGAATACCAAGCAGCGATATGAAACTCCCGACGAAAATGATGAACTTGTGGGCGAGGTGCTTGCTGCGGCAGCAGGCGGATATGACAACTATGACAACACTCCAAATCGCAAAGATTCAAACAAGGATTTGCGACATGTACATGCTACTAATGGTTATCCTACACCAAGTCCGCAGACGAACCACCGGTACTATACCAAAGGCCTGGATATTAGTGGGAAAATGCGGCGAGATGATGAAATGGCAGACCCAAAATGGCCAACACCTCCAAGTGAGGGAGATAGCGGATGGGGTCAACACCTTTACTCGATGGCACGGCGGTAGGGGATTTTAGTATGTATGATGTACAGGATTTTCACCTTTTTATTCGTTCATTCATTCGATCTTGTGTGTGCAATCATGTTACAACAGTTGGGCTGGGGTGTTCTAAAAAAATTTGCCGGGTCTCGGAGTTTGTCGTTTTTCTGCATATGATTGATTTGTGCAATGGTTTCAGCTATCACTGACAACATTTGTCTTCTGCTCGTCCGTGGTTAAGCTGAGCATGTCTATTATCTACCGGTTTCCTTTGTTGTGTTTGTCCCTCGGTCAGCAATTCCGAGCATTTCCTTTGTTCTGAAAACACTCTGCTTACTTGATACCTCTCAGATACATCGCTTTGTACTGGATGTCATTCTTTGTTTCTGTTCTATAAAACGTTGACTTTCTTCCGCACCTTTCCGTCTTATTGGTCTTTTTCATGTTTTGGGGTTGGGAGGTTTTGTTGAATTTGGTCACATCTTGTGTTTTTACTTCTATTGTATAATTATCATGTGGTTTGGCCGGGGCGGGCGGACGGGATGGGGGGGTTTGTAGAAATACTTCGTGACTGGAAATTCATGAGGTAAAATTTCTCTTCATCGATATTTACTTTTAAGCAGAGTTGTAATTTTTCTTTTCTCTTTTCATTGGAAAGTAAGTATATGTGTACCTATTCGGATTTCGGGGGTTCGTTTCTTTACTATCTTTCTTTTGTTTCCTCCTTGCATGAGAGCGTTTTATAGAAGTGTATCGAGAGATGGAGGATGGAGATTAGCCTGGAATTGAGTTTGGGGATACGTTGTTGTGCATGATCATCGGCTTTTCTTGGGGTATTTTCTGTAATTGTAGTAGCATCCATGTAGTCTACGATGCAGCATATGGTCACGCACCACCCCAACCAACCAATCCTGAAGCAAAAAGTCACGATGCTTTCTAGTTGCACTACTGTACGGCACCCCACATCGTCACTTTTTTTGTTGTGTGCTGCATGCATCCGGCACTTCGGTAACCTTGAAAGCTTGCCATGCATGCATATGTCGCCTTAGGCGGCTATAAACCTACACCCAGGGTCCGGCGGGTAGAAGTCCGTGAGTGCTGATGGATGATGGTACAAATGGTGATGATGCGGGGGTGCATGCATATGTTTGATGTGTACTTAGGAGGTACGTGGACTCTGGCTTTGGTAACTCGGCGGCTGGATGAAAAACCGAGACCCGGCGTGCTTGATGGGGGTAAGCAGAGTTGGGATGAGTGAGGTGATGTACTAGGAGTGGATGAAGGACAAGATAAAGCCTCACAACTAGTATTAAAGTCGTACCATAACACCAAAGAGCTCCACCGCACGTGAGCGGCATCGGGCGGGCGCGAGCGGGCATGGACTACGACCTACAAATATTTTTTTTAGCTTGCTAGCAGTTTTGTTAACGTACTCAACCTTCTCCCTCGGCTGGGGGATGGAACAGGTGCGGTGTAGAGTAGAGACTTCCCGGGAGAATTTAGAACGGTTTGGAGCCGGAAGAAACACCGTTCCCATTGGTTTCCCAAAACCCCGGAAGTCAACCCGGCCCGACGACGCCATGAAATTTGCAGGTATTTCTTTGAGGGCATAGTATTTCCCCCAACCCTAATTCGCCTCCGTCGGAATCACGTGATATGGATGTGAGGCAGAGCTCAGTTTTAGAACTCTGAGCGCGTTCTAAAAGCTCGAGAAAGAAGGATTGCTCTGAGGAACACTGTTGTCCGGGATTTGGGGTTCTGGGTTCACCTAGAGGCTTCAAACGGCTTCGAAGTCTCACGGGCGAATAGATAGTATGTCCTTGCTCTCTAACGTAAGTAGGTACTCTGAGAGTAGAGTTTCTCTCCAGACTTATCATTATCTCCCAGCGGAATACCGAAACGTGCACTTTAATCTCACACGTGCGGGCAAATAACGGCCTCATTCCAGCTTCAGGGCGAGTTGACAGTAGCGAGAAGCGTGTGCATCGAGATCGTCCACTTCGCTTAGTGGCACACGCGGGACGGGACGGGACGGGACTGGGTATGTATGAGAAGGGGACGGGACTTCAGCCGCACGGTGGAGAGTCTTGCGACCATGGCGCTGGTGCTTCAGTCGTTTGGAGCCCGTCTACAGACGTCACCGCTGATAGCTTGGAACCCATATCTGGCGTAAATACAACCTCGGACCTACCCGGGATCCTGATCGATGGGACGGGAGAGGAGACGGGGTGCAATGATCCCGTTCCGTCCCGTCCCGTACGCGTGTGCGTTACTAATTGAGGCCCGCTTTCTTCCTATGCACCGCCATTTGGTGCCAGGAAAGACTGACTTCGCCGTCGATTCTCTTTAACCGGGGTTGTACGTAGAGGTTCGTACGTCACGCATCGTAAAGGGCTGTAAAACACCAGTTCCATCACGCATCACAGGACGGCTATACATGCGTGGTTGCGGTGGATATCACGCTCATTCGGGACTATAGGTGAAAGTAGGAACTTATTGATTAGTTTTGGCACTCAATCGAGTTCTCTGCACTCCATCGTCCACTCCACAATCACAATCACCTCACCTTACCAACCGGAAACCATCGCCGTGGAGAGCACTGCATTTATCCTCCTTTCTCTTACCGTCGGCGCAGCTATCATGGCTCGTCGTTGCATAAGAACCCTAGCCCGACTTGCAGCCGTAACACGGCCAAATGGTTCCTGTGTACCCGGCCACCGCGTACACACCTTCCGCATCCCATCATGTCTTGCTGCTCACACCCCGCTGCACTCCGCATCATCAATATTGCGCCACTCCGTCACGCTTCGATAGCTCCTTGTGTGCGGGCCCAGACCGATGAACTTCCCTCATGACCTTCTGTGGGGTTTCCGAGTCTTTGCCTTACACCCTCAACCAGAGTTAGACGTCTCCTCCGAGACCGCAGAAGGTGTCGGTGCGTGTGGCCATCGGAAGTGTAGGTTGCGGGCTCCATATTATTTCAGGAACATTCTTAAGCTCGCATTCCCAACATTCCGTACAGTTGCTACTTCAGTGTCTCGCAGTTCCTGGGCAAATTTTGCGGCGTATGCCGTCTTTATCCCCTCCCATATGTCTGTCACTGGTGTCTTTTCCGCGTCTTCCACGGGGAAAGTGGCGTGCGCTGACGGCGGCTTAGTGAGGACCCGATAAGCTTGTCAAGGGAGAATTCCGTTCCAAGTTTCTGGATACCACGGCGACGAAGATTACCGACCACCTATCTAACCCCCATTTTCTATCAAACCGGGGTTCGGAGTCTTCCTTCGGTGAACGGAAAACGTGTTTTAAACGCCGTCCGTATGTGGTTGTTGAGATACGCCTCACGGGTAGAAGTCCGTTTCGCGCACATTAGCACGAGAAGTGGCTGAAACCCACGAGATTCAATATGCCTGCGAACGCATTTTTCGGGTACGGTACTAAATCCCTACCACAAATATGTAGTAGGCAGGTCACGAGGCCCAGGTTTAGGTACCATCTACCACATGTTAGTGGAGAGGTTGGAGTAGATAAGATGCATTGCATTGCATTGCATTTGGGGAGGGGGGGTGCAAAAATCGAAATGCCATCAGGATCATCGAAATGCTACTAGCACCTTCTTCTGTGGCGCTCAAAGGATGAAGATCGGATGAGCTCCTCGCGCCCGGAAGTCAATCGGCAGATTTGGCGGGTTTAATATCGAACTCGTGGAGTGAGGGGTATGTGCATCGATACATACCTTCTGCGCAATCAAAAGCGCTGTGTTGGGTGGTGTTTATTGGGCGCGGATGAAAGCGCATATGTATGCCAGGCCTTGCTGTTGTTCCGCGGGGGATGCCGGCGTATGTATGGTGATGAGGAGGATGAGGTTGGCGCGGGATGAGGAATATGTAGTTCATCGGTTGATATATTGTGATCACTGGGATGTCAGATATCGGATGGGTAGATTAACGAACCGGGTTGGGGTTTGCCATGCATTGCGTTGCGCGCCGGGCGAGTGATAGTCATCATCATCAGCATGAAGATTTGTCTACCAGGACGCGATGCTCGTATGATACTTTTGAGTGTATTTACATGCCTCATCGTAGATCTCGAGGCAGAAAACATTCTTTGGCTGGAAATGGACCACCGGTGACTCGTATACATTCTATAAATTCGCGCAATCTTGATTTTTGCGCCTTGCTGGAGATGTTGCGTTCTTGACGGACTTTGTTGAGTACCCCGCAATTGGATTCTACCGACCTGTCGTGGTTGAACGGCGATGGTTTGTGATACCAAAACATGTAGATATAAACGCATTGGGAAGGATTAAAAATACGCCCGGCGAGTGGTGGAGGACGAGTGGGGATATCTCGGTCGTCGAGGTCCAGTGGGTTGAGATGGATGTACTGGTGGCTAGAGTCCTTCGTTGGTTGATCCCACGATACCATCTATACATACGTGGTCTTATTTGTGACTCTTTGCCTTCTCACTTCAGAGTGGGGTCAGTGGTATCTTGAGCATTCAACCCTCGAATCATGAAGCACCTCTACATAGGCACCCAGGACAAACAACCCGCAGAGCCATTGGCGTGCTATTGTGTGCTCGGTTGGGGGTATCATCACCAGTCATTATTGGCCTACTACCTTTCGGCTGCAGTCCACTTGTTCCCCGTACGCTTCCGGTAACCGTTTAGGTGGAGTTCATTGTACTGACGAGGGAACAAAGCTGCGTGACGCAACAGTATGCGGTTACTATTGAGTGGTGATTGGTGGGGGGTGGGGGGGATCATCACTGTTGACACCCGTCAGTATCACCCGGACCAGTGCCATCGCTGTGATAACCCATGAATCCCGGTTGCGAAGTAACTCAAAAGCTCAGACCGGCGATGATGGCCATTCCGTGGGCACGGGAGCAAAAGGTTGTACGGCAGGAATGAAGCGGGGATATGACTGGATTCGACGAGCATCCGACTCCGGGCCTGTGGCGTTATCCGCGCCAATGGTGTGAAGAAGGAAGTATATGTAAACAATCACCACCCGTCATTCGGTTGCACTCGGGATGGCCGTGGGTTAGATCAGATACATGCGCCTAACCTGTGACAAACGTCATGGGTAGTCTCGTACTGCTGGGTTGTAAGTTCCCAATTTGGATGCCCATTGAATTACACCACCTGATATGTTTCGGGGAAACATGGGTGAGATCCGAAGGTCTATGAGTTTCACTCGACCTTCACCATCCCTACCCCTTAAGGTACTAACAAGATGTAGGGCCTCATGATACTGCTTTCAGGTATCCGCGTTTCAAGTTTTAGAATGCTTTGTTTGGTGTGGCGTAATGAAAACCGTTGTAAACCTATCCATACCACCCATACGTGTCTAATGCTTCCCTGATCTATCCCTAATTCGTTCTATGTATCAAACAACATCAATGGGACCGCTACAATAGCAGCGATCCGAGACTACAAGTGAAAAACGGCGCCATTGATCCACATTCCGATCACAACATATCACTGACCGCCCATTTTTGCTGTCTGGAATTATTGGAACTGCAGTTGTCTTCTGTAGACCGGGCAACTTCGTCAGCCGCATGAGTTTTGGTTAGAGTTCTCGTCCAGATTTCAGGGCAGGTTGATACATGAAATCCGCCTTCATACGCCCTGAACAGTATGATATATCGAGCTCGTATTCTGAGCATCCCTAAAATTTCAACCCCGATCGATCACTCATCAAAGTTACGTCTCCTTTTGCAAGCTTTTTTTTTGTGGCTGTCCAGGGTTAACGGATAGGGCTGGCCGGTTGCTTGTCTTTATGCTGGTTTAGGCATCGTACTTTATGTTGGCCATTGAAATGCACTCGTGACCTCCGCCAAGCTGACGCGAGCCACGTCAAACCGTGTATAGTTTATAGACAGCTTCCCCTCCCGTTCCTTTGAGCTTCCCCTCTCTTCTCCACCACCTTCACCATCATCATCAATTAACCAGCATCAAACTCCATCTTGCTGTAGCTGACGATCAACCAACAAGGCCTTGCAAAATGCCTCCACCTCGTCTTCCCCCCGTCGGAAGAAACCTGGTCAACCAGCGCAACAAGAATAATACAGTTGTTTCGAATGGGTACATTTCTCCCATAGCTACCCCTCTCACCTTTTGAAGTCTTGAGTCTGATTTCATCACAGCGGTGGGGTCCCTAACATGATCACTTGCCACGTCTGCAAGAAAAGCAAACCCAAGTCGCAGTATGCAAACCGTCAACTTCAGAAGGCTGCTGACACTATCCACAATCGTGAGTTTCTATTGTTTTGTTTGTTACTCGTTATGGATACTAACCAGATCTGTAGCTTACGCTCCTGCCGGCCGCAGCTTGAAAGACCCCAAGACTACCTGCATGACCTGCACTCCACAGCAGACCACCGAGCTCACCTGCGTCATCTGCGACAAAAGGAAGGGTCTCGAGCAATTTGCTAAGGCCCAGCGCAGGCACCCTACCAAAGCCAGGTGTAAGAAATGCGTTGAGTTTCATCTCGCTCACGAGCCGGATGACATGCCTCCGGACAGCGACGATTACGCCGAGAGTGATTCGTTTTCGGTTTGTTATCTATCTTTAGCGCCCATTATTGGCACAAAAGACTTACGAGCCGCAAAAGGACTCTGACGACTTCGACGCCCCAGACGGGACCGGCAACATAGCCCGGGGTGCGGAGAAGCCCAAGGTCCGCCGCGCAGTTGCTGCTGGTGTTACTGCTTTTGGCGCCCAGGATGAAAACGCCCACCCTGGATACGGTGCTTACGACGAGGACTACGACGATGACAATGGATCCGGCGTCGGCAGCCGCGCTTCTTTCGCACCTGAAGATGATGGTGGTAACCAATGGACACCCGTGAAAGTAGCCGGAGCCGGAGGCGCCAGCGCCTACGCAGCTGTTAGAGGGCCGCTTCCTGAGCTTACCGCCGCCCCCCCTTCTACTGCGTCTTCTACTCATGGCTGGTCTTCGACGACCAGCAAGAAGAAGGGAGGCTGGGCCAAGGTTCAAAAGGTTCCCAAGAGCCAGGAAGTCAAATGGGGCCAGACTACTGCTCAGGAAACTGATGAGTGGACAATATATGCCCGTGAACTTGCTCGCCGCCGCGAACCTCCCAAAAAGTCCGGCAAGAAGAAGCAGCAGCGAGTCGATCCCGAAGAAATCGAAGACGACGAGGTGTGGTAAGACGAATTCAGTCACATACATTTCATGGCGTTGTGGGTACCGGTGCAAATGGGTTCTCAGTGTGTTCAGCGTGTGCTTCTTTGGTTCTCTACGGGTTCTTTTTTCCACAGCTAGGTTTGCTTTGAAATATCGAGCTTCGGAATACTTCCTGCAAAAGATCATTTACATTTCCATGCTCTATTTTTACTATGGTGGGGGATGGATGTGGGTTGCTAGTTGCTTTCCTTGTAGTTACCTCTCCTTGAAATACAAAGGCTATCGGTGCAGTAAACAGCGGAGCTATTTGCAATCGCCTATTCTTACCTTTTGTTATCATTCTCGTCGAATTGTTATGAATGAGCTCATTCAACAGATTCTATAACAATCATAAAATATCATTCGCCTTGGTATACTTTAGTCTGTCCGTCCGCATGACAGGTTCTCTCTTCAATCCGTGTAGGTAAATGTGCGACTCCCCGCATATGAAACACGGTCACTGCCATCTCCCAATCATATCATCAATTATCATGCGATCTTGTCGCCACATTATGCCTATCCCTGGAACTACAACACGGATAAACCTATAAAAGTGAGGAGTAAAAAACTTGAATGCATATAAAAACAAGAAACCATAAATATAAGCCAGCTATAATCCATAGCGTCAAGTAGCCAAGAATAAAATGTGCGCCGTCCATTCCTGTTTCTAGTTTCCGTCCTGTCCAAAACCATCCTATACCATCCTCAAGAGTCATACTTTCATACTAGTTATAGTCATTACCGTTCCTCCTTATCCAACCCGAGCCCATACTTCTTCTCCTTCTTTGTCCATTCTTCCCGCTCTAAAATCCTCCGTTCCCGCCACGCATTGACAAACCGCCACACTTCTGCGTCACTAAGACTCCACGCCTCAACAACACGCACAATCTTGTTCTTCTTGTTAAATGCCTCTTTCTTGGCTGCTTCAAGCTTCACGTTTTGTGTCTCCTCGGCCGGGGGAAGTTTTATTCCCAACTCTTCGATGGTGGGTGGAATGAAACCAAGCGTCCATTCCACGTCCTTAAACCCGACTTTGTCGGTGCTCCACATGCTCAGGAACTTTGTCCCTTGCTTCGTAGCGACGATCTCTTTGAGTTTCGTAGCACGGGGAGGGGCGCCGAGTCCCGTCTTCATAAAGGGGTTTTTGGTGACTTCTCTCAGCCAGGGGTCGCGGGTGGTCTTGCGGCGGACATAGCGCAGGGAATGGTCCTGGCGGTCATGCATGGGCGAGATGTTGTCGTCTGTGAGTTCCAGGGCGACGAAAGGATGAGGGACTGTTCCGAGGGTGAAGGATTTTGTGGAGTCGCTGAGATGATCGGGGCTTATTATCGCGGCTGCTTTATTGCATACGGTGCATTTGGAAAGGTTTGGTGGGCAGGATTGCGGGAGTGGATTTGAGACAGGACATGCCGCGATGCGTTGTGCGAGTTCGAGTCCAGGGTGGTTCAGAGCCCCCAACTTAAGCGGGAACGGAGACAGGAGTGAGATTCCGTCTGGGTAAAGGGAAAGAAAAGTGGAGTGGAGGTGTGCATTGACTAGGCTCGGGAGAAGATCGGCGGACTTGAGCTCCTGATATTTCTCCTTTACTATGCTGGGGGAGTAGTCGGCCAGTGCCGCAGGGAACGAGTCGACGTGTATCCACTCGTCTGGCTTGTCAACAGCTGATAGAGCTTCTTCAACTGTCTTGACGTTGTCTTTGCTCTTGGGTGGGTTCGATGTGATATACATCAGAATTTTGTTGAGCGAGGTCTTGCCGGAGCTGTAGAGCTTCTGACCAAATTTTTGATAGCGGTTCATATAGACAAATTTGCAGCGGCGGAGGGCAGAGATGGTGACATCGTCGTGGGGACCCATTGGGAACACCTGCAACATATATTAGAGCACTGCTATTGATATTGAAACTGAATTGATGGCTCACCCTATAATTAACCAAAATGCCACCCTCCATTTGATTCCATGCCGACCACCTCATTAACTCCTTAGACAATTCCGACGTCAAGTTCGCCCTTAATACCATCTCATAGAACCCGCTTCGCTTCGCATCCTGTGGGCCGAGAATCATGGGCTTAAATCCATACGCCCACCACACCCTCCTCCACGCAAGTAGCATCTTGTCATCCACTGCCTTCTGTGTTTTATCCTGCGCAGGCTCATAGTAGGTATAAATGGGGCATCTCTGCAATGGTGGCAACGCGACTCTATCACTATCACCAGCAGAGAAGGGGTTCAACCAGGACCAACTGGCAAACCACCCCTCGGTATTCGCTGTGCCATTGGTGGCCGGAGGAGGTGGCTGATGCGTAGCTGGCTTGAATATCTTTGGGACATAGACCTTGTCTGTCAGCTGCGAGACAGAGTCTTTGAGATCGTATTTGATGGTGTCGAGCTTCTCGGTGGAGAGATTGGCGGAGGTGAACAGGAGGAGCGTCGTAGAAAGAAGGAGGACCCCGCCGAGAAAGAGGAGCAGCCGTCGCGTAGATATGGATTGTGCGCCGGCGACTAGAGACCGGAGGGGGCCATTTCGTCTCATGGTGAACGAATGTCTAGGTGAGGTGAAGGGGTGAACAGCATGAGATTCAGACGCAGCTAAGGAGAGGTGTGAATTGTAAAGAGCTTAGAAGTACTCTTCTGAATAAGAGACGATATGATCTCCAACAGATGGAAAGGAAGTATGAGTACGAACACAGAATTCACTGACGAATTGAGAGAGTTTCCTGCGATATCGATACCAGTCGATATTTATGAGTACAAGAGTCTTGAACTGACGACGTTCGGCCGCTTCTAGCGGTTCTTGGCAGTCCCGGATAATATCTATATTCCAGTTCCATCCACATCATCAAATAGTCATCCTAGAAGAAAAAGAGAGAAGATACTGAGAGCTATAGCGCAAAATGCAGACAAAATTAGCACCACTTAAAACTTGAAAAGACTCGTATGTAGTCTAAGAGACAGCTATGATTACAAGGTTGATACGAAGAGAGGCACCGTCAGAAAACACTACGGGAAGAACCCTCCTATTAATCAGTCCTCACTCGTCCCTCACTCTTAGGCGCCACAAGCGTCTGTCCTACATCAAATCCCCAAGCACTCTGCATCTTTTTCCTTCCTGCTGCACGCTCACCATATTTCTCGTCGAACTTTCGGATTAATCCTAAGCTTCCCATATCGTCACTGATACTGGGGCTAATCTCTGACGCCGCTTTTTCAAAGTGACGTTTCACCAATATCCGCTTGTCGGGATACTTTCTTGTCTTCTCGAACTCTGCATTCTCCTCCTTCACACATGCCAGTGCGGCCGACACACACAAGTTCTTGAGGTCTGAGCCCGAGTACAGCGAACTCTGGTCCGCTATCCCCTTGAGGTCGACTGAATCATCCAGCGTTTCAGCGACGAGGTGAATTTTCAAGATCTCAAGTCTGTCCTCAGGAGTAGGTAGGTCGATGAGTATCCTCCGTGGTAATCGCCTCAAGATAGCGTCATCGAGGTCAAATGGACGATTGGTGGCCACCATGATGAACGCTGTACTATCCATATCCGCCCACTCTTTCAAGAACTGATTGATAATCTCTCGATGGCTGCTCCGGCTAGAAAAGCTCTGTCTGCTACCGAAAATAGCGTCTGCCTCGTCGATGAAGACCACACAAGGGCTCAGCTTCTTTGCTAGGGAAAATATTGCTTTGACGTTCTTTTCACCCTCTCCAATATACATATTAAAAATGTCACCACCGGAAACTTCAAGGACTGTGGCACCCGACTCTTTGGCAACTGCCCTGGCGAGCAGTGTCTTTCCAGTTCCAGGGGGGCCATACAAAAGAACACCTGGGATGCGGTCCGTAGCCAAAACACCATATTTGAAAGCCTCAGGACGAACAAGGGAGAGAGAAGTCAGAGTTTTCATGGCGTCAATTGTCTCGGGCGGCGCGCGTACAGAGGAGAAACCATGGTGAATATCCTTCGGATCAATAATACCACTGACTAGCTTCTTCTCGTGAGTCGTCAAGTTTTTCGGGATGGGCTTTGCATTCTTCTCTTTCTCGACGGGGATTTCGGACTGGTTCCGCTCTTTCAGATACTCCTGCTCCTGGGCGGCCCATTGGAACTTGATACTGTCGCTATCTTCAATGATTCGAATAGCTCGTGCGATGTCAACAATACTGATTTCTCGGGATGGGTTGGAGAGCTCTCCCAGCGCCACGGTCGCAACCCTGTGCACGCGGTCAAAGTTCCAGAATGATGTGTCGATGCCAAGAATCAGTGATTCCTTATCTTCTTCGGGCCTGAAATGCCAGCCCTCCGGAACTACGAGAGTTGCAGCCTCCCCGTTCTCTCCGCTCCTTCGTCGGATTACGCCCTTGAGATGGCGGATATTAACTTCTCGGATTCGGGCGTCTCGGTCGGATTTGAAGATTTCAGTTTGTTCTTGACCAAAGACAGGTGGAACGATGATAATACGTTCGAAAGATTCATCAGAACGTGACTGTAGCGTTTGAATTCCGTATGTGCTGTATGCTGAATACTCTTCCTCTGCCGATGTTGTGCCGAGAATGAGTATTCTTTCGCCATCTCGACGGCGATCCTGTACTATATTGTGTAGCATCTTCAAAAGCGCTTCGCCCGAGTTTGTGCGCTCCAGTTCTCTGTAGTCTCGAATGTGGATGATTGTTTTGCCTGGAAGAGCCTTGAGGGCCTCGGCGGCTGAGTCTGGCGGAGAAGTTGAGGACTGTTGACCGGCTCGTTTAGTGTGACCGGCTGAGATCATTGCCTCTAATAGACTGGCCATTTTACGTTCGTTCATTTTGTCCAATAACTGCTCCTTTTCCGGTGGAGCCCCAAAAGACACCCCGCTCCCTCCCAAAGGAACGAGAGTAGCACCTGCTATCCGATTGGAACGGATAAACTGTTGCAATTGCGTAGGCAGTGTGCCGAAGACGCTTAATGCCGAAGGAACTGGAGGTGGCCCGTCGGAAGATTCAACCATGTCTTCGTCCTCTTCGTACGAGTCCTCAATGGATTCTGCATTCTCGTTTTCATAAACGACGGAACTGCGGGTCGCCGTAGCCTGAGTGTCGTAGGGTAGGGAACGAATACCAACGGGCGATAGGTCTGACCGGGAAACTGCATCGAAATCAATCACAATTCGGAACTATAAAGTTCACTACTTACGATGTCGTGAATCACCCAGATAATCGCCCGCAATCTCCGCAAAATCCTGTACATCTATCCGGACCAAATCTGCACCAACTTCCGAGGCCACCTTCTCCGCAACGGCGTCAAGATAATACACGCCACCTTCCTTAGGTAAATGCAACAAACAGTGCGATTTCGTAGAAGCCAGCCCGTCTGCAAATGCTCCCTTTGGGAGAAGGAGTCCCGTTCGAACATGTGCGGTTATCTCTTTCCATACCGATTCGTGAAGCTGATATCGTAGCTTCGTAGCTTCTGGCGATTCTGTGGCCGTTTCTGTTTTAGCGTCATTGTCGTTCGTCTCTGGTACACAATTAACTGGTAATGACGTCTCGACCGGAGCGGACTCAGTCTTGACCACAGCCACCGGTGGATCCGAGTATATGCCTAATTTTGGGGGACCATGCTCCTCCTTTAACACAACACCATGTTCTATAAACCCTTCCGGTAGTACCGGCTTTGGAACTTGGACGTTGGTCTTCCGGGCTGTCCGACCTCCCTTTGATCCCGCAGGCCTTCCACGCCTCACAGGCCGTTCTCCCGACCCATCGCCTGTATGGGATTCAAATAAAGCGCTAACCGCTTCATCCTGTGTCATCTCGGAGACAGATGCGCTTTCACCATCCGCATCTGGCTGCTCCCCCGCCACCCCCTCCTTCTTTACCGCGCCATTGGAATCCTCCGCACTTCCGGGGGTCACCGCAGAGGAACCTGTTGGTCTTGAAATATCATCGGGCGTCTGAAAAAAGGGCGGTGTGTGGGTGAAGCATCGCGCTGGAGCGCTGAGACGTAAACGTGTCGAAGTGGGGAGACCAAGTCGTTGCGGACGAGCAAGTCTTTGTCGGGCGGCGGGAAGAACCCTTCGAATGGCAATCTGCATGAAGAGGTGAGGGAATTGGATGGTTGCCGCTAAGGGGATCTATTGTGATGCTAAAGGAGAGGGAGGGGACAAGAAGCAAGAGTGAGTGCTTGGAGTAGTCGGATAGCCGATAGTCGTAGTTATTTCCGAGCTCAACATCAAAAAGTGTGCACAGTTCCTTGAAAATGGCCCTGCTCGCTCTTGGCTGCGGCTCTGCGGCAAATTCCAGCCTTGTCCCCACTAATAGAGTCCGGTCACGGTCATTAGGCAGTTGTTGTATAGTGAATTTCGTTATGGACGTCCTATATAACTAATGTCTGGAATACTCTACGTACTATAGAGCTATTACCCATCACCCATCACACTTCCACCATCACCACATACCTCATCAATGCTGCCTCCAATTGCACCCGGAGTGCTCCATTCTAACCCCTTATTCGCCAGTCTCTACGATCACCTCACTACGAAGCTCATCGATCCTGTCGACGCGTCCACGCGAGCTTCCTCCCGCCCAAACGATGTCCTCGACCAGGTAGCTTCTCACATATCTGCCACTCGATCGTCCATATCATTCATGCTCAGGTTTCTCAGGAACTTCGCACTCACCGTGCTGAGCTCGCAAAAACCAGGCTCCTCCAGAAAGAGCTAGAGGCTTTGACCAGTCGGACACAGGGCCTCTCGGAGGAGGTCTGAATCTCCCTCTTAGACACTGCGTTAAGCTTTTAGAATGCTGATTATGACTTAGTTACAAGAAACTCTCGACCTCTTGATCTCGCCGTATTATCGGTCCCTCTCCGACAATGACAAGGCGCTACTACAAGAAGAGTTTGAGGATCTTGAAGATAATCTGCCATTGATCGGTCATCACATTTCGACCTCACTGCATAAATCTACGTTAGAATTTGCCCGGATAGCATATCCTTCTGGTGGTTGCCATGGATAGTAGCAATTGGAATACTAATGCTAACTTGCCAGTAGAAAGTCCGCGAGCTCTTGAACAGAAGATCGATACAATTCCCGCCGAGACCGCTCTCCGATTCAACGCTCTCCAAAAAGCGCGCACAAATCTCTCTAAGAAACAGCTCGCCTTTAATACTTTATGCTGTGAAATCCTCGACGTCCGTCTACAAAACACTTGGAAATTTGCAAGGCTCGATTACTGATCTGAACTAGGAATACCACACCATCACGACCCGCCTCCTCACTCTTCTAAACCAGAAATCCACTACTGTCACAAAAGCATTAACAGCAAAGACCGAACATCTTTCTCTTGTTGCCGAGAGCATGTCATTGAAACTCAATGTGCTACGGAATCAAGCACTCTCGGCCATCTACGACCCTGAAGCGCTCAACGCGCTTGAGAATTACCAAATGCATCTTAGGGATACGTCGACGCGGCTAGTGGCACGACAAAGAGTTGTTGAGGAAGAGCTCAGAAAGTATAAGAGTGCAGGAAGTGATATGAAGGGCTTGGTAGAGCGATATAGTCAAATCATGAGGGCTATGGACACCGTCTCAAAGGACATCAAGCGCCTAAATGGACAAGCATGAAACGGACCCAAGATTGAAGAATGGTCCACTATACATGGATGTAAATAATAAGATAATAAGGCAGCGTCGGTCAATCAGGGGCATCGCGAACAGAGCAGTAGCGATTCAGGAAACCTCAATCAGCTCTCATATCAATAGCAGCCTGCACCTACAGTACTCTGCATCAAAATTGTACGAAACCCTAATGATATAAAGTAAACTGCCACCCGCACCCCAAAGTCTAGTTCCATCAAGCCCAAAACGAGCGATATATTATGATTAGCAGACCATTTCTCTCCCATTCGATTAGTAATACTAAGTTGTGGAACCTTACTATGGCTAGAAGAGCGGTACACCCCGCTGTTTTCCTTTGCTGACCTCGGGGATCACCGCTGAAGGTTATCCTCGCCACGCTATCTTTCACTCATAACGGAGCGGTCTGTAAGAGATCCGGGGAGAGTACTCTCCACACACCCATCCTCTTGTTTGACCCATATCATTATTCGATAGATATCACTAACAACCAATCGGTCTCCGTATCTTTGCTTTGAAAAAGCAATGCCGAATTCGTCCAAAGCGCTCAAAAGGAAGTGAATTGGGGGTCTCGTGGTTGCGTAGTACTCGATTATTTAATAAACCCTTCTGAATCCACATCTGTCCGACCTTCTGATACCTATGACAGACCATCCCCAACCTGCCCTAAAATCAACATAAAAGCCTTGCAATTAACTGCCTATTTTCGACGAGTACAGCGGATACTATACAATACCCCGCCTCGGTATACCCGTTATAGTAGTTCGGGTTCGGATCCCTTATCGATAGAGCATACCTTGTTGCCACCCCACTATCAAAGCTACCCCAGCTGTGAACTATTGACACTCGCCGCGACATCTCCAAACATCATTGAAAAATATGGCACCAGGCGTGGTTTTGAGCTCAGGACCGGCAGTGCCAAAGGAGGATATGTCGAACTTGGCGTCTGTTGTTTCTGACTGGGATAACACACTATTATTCTATCTCAATGGAACGAAGGTCGAGCTCGAGTCAATTGATCCAGAGGTGACGTTGTTGGAATATCTGCGGGGTATTGGGTTGACAGGAACAAAACTCGGATGCGCAGAGGGAGGTTGCGGTGCATGCACGGTGGTGCGTAATTATATCCTTGAGAGTCTAATATCTGTGCTGGGTTATTGATTGTTTCCGCATTCAGGTTGTCTCGCAATATAACCCTACGACGAAGAAAATTTACCACGCCTCGGTCAATGCGTGCCTGGCGCCATTGGTCAGTGTTGATGGGAAACATGTTATCACAGTGGAAGGAATTGGCGATACAACAAAGCCGCATCCCGTGCAAGAACGGATCGCGAAGATGCATGGATCTCAGTGTGGTTTCTGTACTCCGGGAATCGTTATGGTAGGTGGCGGTCACTGTTTGCAATGCATATTCTGATAATCGAACAGAGCCTTTATGCGCTTGTTCGGAATAACCCAGAACCCACAGAACATGATGTAGAGGAAGCTTTCGATGGCAATTTATGCAGATGTACGGGCTACAGACCTATTCTTAATGCCGCTCAGACGTTCAGTACCTCCTCTGGTTCTCCTAAAAAGGCTTGCGGTCCCTCAGATGGTGGCTGTTGTATGCAGAATGCAGACGGAGAATTACCAGTTGGATGTTGCAAGAATAAATCGAAGAATGAGGAGCCACCCATCACTAAGAAATTTACGCCGCCAGGATTTATTGAATATAATCCAGAGACAGAATTGATATTCCCACCAGCCCTCCAAAAACACAAGTTCAAAGCGCTGGCATTAGGTAACAAAAGGAAGAAGTGGCTACGTCCAATGACGTTGGAGCAACTTCTTCAGATCAAGGCGGCACTCCCATCGGCAAAGGTCATTGGTGGTTCCTCGGAGACTCAGATTGAGATCAAGTTCAAAGCAATGCAATATTCTGTCTCTGTCTTTGTTGGAGACATCCCAGAGTTGCGTGGCTTTTCATTAGAAGACGAATACCTCTCTATTGGTGGGAACATTACTCTAACGGATCTCGAAGGCGTTGCAAAGCAGGCAATTGTCAAACATGGACCCTCAAAGTCACAACCCTTCAAGGCTATACTGAAACAATTGGAGTATTTTGCTGGACGCCAAATCAGGAATGTTGGCACACCGGCTGGAAATCTTGCCACCGCATCTCCAATATCTGATCTTAATCCCGTGTTTTTGGCAACCAACAGTGTCATCATTGCAAAGAGCCTTGAGGGTGACACCGAAATCCCAATGAACAAATTTTTCAAAGGTTACAGAACGACTGCACTTCCAGGAAATTCAGTTATTGCGGAAATACGAGTACCCGTAGCAAAGGAGACCGGGGAGTACATTCGGACATATAAACAATCAAAGAGGAAGGATGACGACATTGCTATTGTCACCGCAGCTTTGCGGGTGTCATTGGACGATGAGGGATTGGTTGAGTGTGTGAATCTTGCGTATGGTGGAATGGCGCCGACTACAGTTCAAGCAAAGAACGCCATGGAATACCTGGTGGGCAAGGCCTGGGGGGATGAAGAGGTTCTTGAAGGAGCCATGAACGCTTTGGAATCGGATTTCAATCTCAGCTACGGAGTTCCTGGTGGAATGGCGGTTTATAGGAAGTCACTCGCGTTTGGATTTTTCTACCGGTTTTGGCACGAAACTGTTACAGAACTAAAGGGTACGGCTTCTGAAGCGGGCGACCTAGTGCCTGAGATTAAGAGGGATATTTCCTTTGGGAAGAGAGACCACGACACAGCACAAGCTTATAAACAACGGGTTCTCGGACAAACGAAGGAGCATGTTTCTGCAATGAAGCAAGTTACTGGCGAAGCGCAATACACGGATGACATCCCAAAAAGCACAAACGAGTTAATTGGATGTTTAGTGTTAAGCACAAAGGCACACGCAAAGATCCTCAGCGTGGATAGCTCCCCTGCATTGGAGGTCCCTGGTGTTGTGGCATATGTGGATCATAACGATCTGCCATCTCCAGAGGTAAACTGGTGGTAAGTAGCAGTTTTCTGAGACACTGTATGACAGGTTTAACGTTTAAATACAGGGGTGCTCCTATGTGTGATGAAGTTTTCTTCGCCGTCGATGAGGTGTTCACCGCAGGACAACCTATCGGTATGATTCTGGCCGTATCACAGCAAGCGGCTGCCGAAGGTGTTCGAGCAGTTAAAATAGATTATGAAGAGCTTCCGGCGATTTTCACGATTGAGGAGGCGATCGAGAAAGAAAGTTTCTTTAACCACTACCGGTACATTCGACGCGGAGATCCCATCGAGGAGGCTTTGGCGAAGGCAGACCATGTTTTCAGTGGAGTGTCGAGAATGGGCGGACAGGAGCATTTCTATTTGGAAACGCAGGCTGTTGTAGTCATTCCCAAGCCTGAGGGTGGAGAGATTGAGGTTTGGAGTTGTACCCAGAACCCGACAGAGACGTATTTACTACAGTGTTTTGGTTCTTTAGGAACATTTTGCTAATGATATATTAGACAAACTTATATCGCCCAAGTCTGTGGAATTCCCGCCAATAGAGTAGTGGCCAAAGTAAAACGTCTCGGTGGTGGCTTTGGAGGAAAGGAAACCAGGTCCGTTCAGCTTGCTGCCATCGCGGCTGTGGCTGCGAAGAAACACAAACGCCCGGTCCGGTGCATGCTCAACAGAGACGAGGATATTGTCACATCTGGTGGACGACATCCGTTTTTGGGGTACTGGAAAGTTGGTGTCATGAATGATGGCAAGATTATTGCGCTAGATGCAGAGGTTTTTTGCAACGGAGGTTGGACACAGGACCTTTCCGCTGCTGTAAATGATCGTGCTCTGTCTCATATCGACAACTGCTACAATATCCCCAATGTTGATGTACGAGGCCAACCTTGCAGGACTAATACCGTCTCGAACACGGCTTTCAGAGGATTCGGAGGCCCCCAGGGTATGTTCATTGCAGAGAGCTACATGGAGGAAGTTTCTGATCGACTGGGTATTCCCGTTGATAAGCTAAGGGTACAACTCCTTGGTGCTTTGAGGTGGATACACGCTAACGGATTGTCTTGTAGGAGATTAATTATTATAAGGAGGGTGATGTCACACATTTTAATCAGAAGTTGGTCGATTATCATGTTCCCTTGATGGTGGAACAGCTCAAAGGAGAAGCGGGTTATGAAAGCCGCCGACAAGCAGTTGACGAGTTCAACAGCACCCACAAATGGAAGAAGAGGGGTTTGTCGTTGATCCCCACCAAATTTGGTATCAGTTTCACTGCTCTTTTCTTGAACCAAGCCGGTGCACTAGTACACATCTACCATGATGGATCTGTACTCGTAGCACATGGCGGAACGGAAATGGGCCAAGGGCTGCATACAAAGATGGTCATGGTAGCTGCGGAGGCTCTTGATGTTCCAATGGAGGACGTCTTCATCTCTGAGACGGCTACAAACACCGTGGCAAATACGTCTTCCACTGCAGCCTCTGCATCCAGCGATCTGAACGGTTATGCGATTCTTGATGCCTGCGAACAACTGAACGAGCGCCTCAAGCCGTACCGCGAGAAGTCCGGACCTGACGCAACCATGAAGCAGCTGGCCCATGCCGCCTATTTTGACCGAGTTAATCTCAGCGCGAACGGTCACTACAAGACACCTGATGTCGGCTACACATGGGGACCAAATGTCGGTATGATGTACTTTTACTTCACGCAAGGTGCTTCACTCTCGGAGGTTGAGATTGATACGTTGACCGGAGATTGGACTTGTTTGCGCTCGGATATCAAGATGGATATTGGACGGAGCATCAACCCAGCCATTGACTATGGTCAGATCGAAGGCGCGTTCATCCAGGGCCAGGGTCTTTTTACGACTGAGGAGATGTTGTGGTTACGGAACAATGGTCAAATATTTACGAAGGGCCCTGGAGCGTATAAGATCCCGGGTTTCAGAGACATTCCGCAAGAGTTTAATGTCAGCTTTCTGAAGGATGTTGAATGGAAGAATTTGAAAACCATCCAAAGAAGCAAGGTACTAGTTCTTCCTATCACCCTGCGGATTTGCAGTGCTAATTTGCCATCGTTAGGGTGTTGGTGAACCACCGCTTTTCATGGCAAGCTCCGTCTTCTTTGCTATTAGAGACGCTCTCAAGTCGGCACGAAAGGAACACGGGTGTGAGGAAGTGCTGTCCTTGGTTTCGCCTGCGACTCCTGAGAGGATTAGACTGTCATGTGCGGACGACATCATTAAGAGGAGTTACGTTGAGCCGAAGGAGGGAGAGAAGGGCTGGTTCATACAGATATAACTAACTAATGGTGTGGTTTGTTTGGAACTGGGGTGGTTTTATTTTGCTGTTGATATCTTTTGATCTGGCCTTCTGTTTGTACTTGGACGTTGTGTAGTATGTTGTATCTATTCCATTGTTTCGTCGTTATGGGGTATTATTTGTATTGATTGGAAATTTGCATCACCCACTTGATTTGTTCACCAATTATAGCATCATTCCTTAGTCGTATCATTTGATTGAATCCATTAATTGGTATGTGTGGCCCTTCATTATACCATATTCAACGTCGCTGTGATATCCCCAGGCTTCACCAGTCCAGCACGACGTTTAGTTTATCAAGGAAGGTACATATCAGCAAGCTACTTCCTACGTGTCGGTTGGGTATTCCCCTGTGGTATTATCAGAGCACCACCACCACCACCACCACCACCTATTACACGCTTTTCTCCGCCGTCTAAAGAGCACCAGTCCTAGCAACCTCACTCCCATGTTTCCTAACCACCTCATCTAACATATCCTTCATCTTCGCACACCCATCAACAGCAACCGCCAACATACCCTCCAGCAGAGAAATATGCACCTTATTCTCCATCTGCAGCAGTATGATCTTCTCAGTCGCACCCATCGTCGCAACTGTAAGCGTGGGTAGATCCGAATCTTCGATCCCATTAACATCCAGCAGCGGTTCCCCCGGCGATGAATCGTCGGACGACTGTGACAGTGTCGTCCCAGAGGTCATCCCGACCACATAGTCCGTCATGGGCACGCCAGCATCGATGAGCGCGAGCGTGGCCGCGTTCACACACGTGGCCAGCTCACCGCCGTCTTGCGAGAGGATGTGCAGTGAAATCGTGATCTCGCTGCGCGGGTGCAGGTGTGTCAGGATCGCTTCGGCGAAGGTGCGTTGCAGCATCATGCGCATCTCTTGTACTCGCCTACTCAGAATCAGTACACTACCTTTCCATGGTGAGGGGAAAACAAACTTATCATTCTTTCCCCGTCGCTTCCGCTCCGTCCCGCTGAACGCCGCATACGTCACCTCGACCGTCACTGATGCCTTGTCGTGGAGTTGCTTGCTCCGCATGCTGGCTTCTGCCGGGCCAGTTACAGTGCACACGACTTTGGTGTTTCCCTGCTCTACATATGAGGACCCGTCGGCGGCTGCAGGCTGTGTTGAAAGTTGCGCATGAAACCGGCGGATTTCGTTCCATCGTCGTCCGTCCACGCGGAGGCCTTCGGGGGAGAGAATCTCATAGCGCGACTGGGGAAAGCGAGTTAGGATATGTGTAGGCGTAATCAAGTAGGAGGCGTACCATAGTTTGTGGGGTGATTGGGGGATATTACTAGCGGCTCTGGTGGTTGAAAGGTAGAGTGGGACGGAAAGTAGGGACGGAAAGGTTGTAAAAAAAAACAAGGTTATATCACGTCAAACTCTCAAGCAACAGATAAAACCATAACTACTTGTTGAACATAATTGGAACCCTTTTTTATTGCATTACTTTCATTTTGCTACAATAGAGGAATCGACTGCAAAATGTTTCATTTTCGTCGGCTAAAAAAAACATAAAAAGTGCCGCCGCCCATCTATCCATCCGATTAACTCTCAACAGAGAGCCGGACTATTCAAGCCATTTTTCCACTAATTTACTGGGCACCGCAGTTCTCGATAGAGATGATACCACTGGTGCGACCGCTGTTGTCGAGCGACTTGCTTTCCATCTTTTGGATAATGTCCTGTCCTCCAACAACCTCGCCGAAAACCACGTGCTTTCCGTCGAGATGGGGAGTCTTGACAAACTATTGTACACCGTGGTTAGCTGGATTGTGCATTAGGGATCAGGAGTGGGATTGAAGACTTACAGTAATGAAGAACTGAGAACCGTTGGTGTTGCGGCCAGCGTTGGCCATGGACAACAAGTAGGGCTTGTCGTGCCTCTTGATGAAATTCTCATCCTCGAACTTCTCGCCGTAGATGGAGCGTCCACCGGTTCCCTGTGAGAAGCGATGATGTCAATTTTCACTCGTGAACCATGACATTAATAGTAGACATACGTTTCCACGGGTGAAGTCACCACCCTGGGCCATGAAGCCGGAGATGACACGGTGGAACTTGGACTTGATGTAGCCCTGGCCGACCTCCTTGTTCAAGCAAAGATCACGGAAGTTCTTAGCGGTCTTGGGGACAACATCGTCGTAGAGCTTGAATTCGATACGGCCCCAGTTGTGCTCTGTGGAAGGCAGTGCTTGTCAGCAGTTATTCTAATTGAGATGGGTCGATGGATGGATGCGCCTCGATGATGCCCAAGTAGTAGAGATAGGAAGGGAAACATACTGTTGCCGGAAGTGTCGGTCCAGACGACGTCAAAGAAGGGGTTGGCCATTGTATTGGGAGTTGAGAGAAAACGGGCTTGGTAGAATGAAGGAGTGGTTCTGGTGTATTGTTTTAGGAGTGGGGAGGCTTTGGGGAGGAGTGTTGTTGGTGATGATGAGCAGGAAGAGAGGGGTCGCAGGAGCGGGGTAAAATAACGGGAGGCAGCCATGTTTGACGGTTCTTATGAGTAAGGAAGCGGGGTTGGGATGGAGGGGACGGGTTTGAGATTTTGGATAGGCCCCTACTCTACTCTGAAGTGCTACGTAAACCACTACTGCTAAGTAACCGCAGCCTCTTTGAGGCGCCGCACGCTCCTGGACTGCACAGAGCAGCTTCCATGGATTTCTAGCCCGGCAATTGGCTGGTTCTGTCTCGGTGGTTGTCTTGAGCAAGAGCTGGCGAGCCACCGAAGCAAACACATTTCAGATGGCGAAGTCCGCCGCCATCGAACAGCTGCTACGCAAAATACTTGCTTGCTTGAACACAGATGCCCACCACTCTTGACAGGCAGCGAGCAAGGATGTAGACGCTCACCAGTGAGACGCCGAGTTTCATCGGCCCCGCTCTTGATGTTACACTTCTTTCGTCTGATTTTGCCTCTCAACCACAAATGGAGGCAACCAACCTTGAGTCTGGAGCAAAGCGACGAAATCAATCCCGAACTCTCTACCGTGCTGGTGCTGTAGCATGGGGTGCGCCTTAAAATACCTTTCTGCCGCGTTTACATCCAAAGATACACCATTGATGGCGTCTGCATTGTTTCCCCAAACACCAGTGCCGAGCAGCACTGAACACCATGCAGCGGCGGCGACGGCGGTTGGTTCGCCGGAGGTGGCATAACATCAAAGACCCCGCATCTCGGATGCGCACCCTACATGAAGTAGAGATCGATCAATCAGAATGTTCCACTCGGGTACGCATCTCGGGATGAATAAATTGTGGCCATTTGAGCGGGTATCGTACTCGGAATAGCTTTTAGTCTATATGAACTCTCTTTGAAATATCCAACCCTTAACCAAGTCTTGACCGTGTTCCAGAGCATGTGACCTCGTCTTGGCGGCAGGAATAAACAACATGGGCACTTGCCACACGTCTCCCCCAACCTCTCCCTCTCACCCACCACCGTACCTTCAATTCCATCCACACAAAACCTTATAACACCGCCATCACCTATCCACTTTGTACCTTAATTCTACGTTCTACCATCACAATGTCAAGCTCTGAGACCACCAACTCGCCTGTTGCTGAACAGGTTGCCGACAAAGGCAAGGGCAAGGCTCCCGAGCTCGTTGAAACCGAAGACGAGTCCTCCGATGAGGAGATGCCTGCTGGTGATGTATGTCTATATCCCTTCACTCGGACCTTTATCAATTGAACTTAGCTGACGTGGTTTGCTCCTACAGTCAGCCATGGACTTAGAAGGTATGTATGAGCTCATCATCGATGGACCTACCTTTCCTACACAACAGCGCAACAAACCACTGTCTCAAGTATCAGAATCTAACAAACACTCATCGTAGATGTCGAAGAAGATGATCTTGCCGAGATTGACACTTCCAACATCATCCAGAGCGGCCGCCGCACCCGTGGTGCAAAGATTGACTTCAAGGCCGCTCAGGAGAACGAGATGATCGACGACGACGACGATGAGGATGACGACGACGACTTCCAAGCGCCTAAGGAGGATGCCGATGACGATGCGATGGATACCAAGTAATGCAGCAATACGCTATCCAGGATTTGATCTATCTCTCTGATTTCTCTGATTTCTTGTGTATTTCGGGGGGGCAAGGCTGGGAAATATCGTCATCATTCTTGTAGCATTCGAATTGGGATAATATAAAAACGAAGGGCGTCGGGATGTCTTTTAGTTAGCGTCTGCCCATAAGTTACGGTCATTCCTGAGAGTTTGTCTGTTCTTCGTCTTCTCGTGTTGGCTTGTACAAATACGCTGAGATGTATGCAGCCAGATGCCCCTTTTTACAGTAAATTCGCTTACCGAAACCACCGTCTGTAGCCTCGCATGAATCGCCAACTAGCATCTACACTAAATATAAGTAAATGGTGATTGGGTGTACCCAATTATCTATCCAGGAAACCCTTTCAGACTCCTCACAATCTCTCCAATCTCAAATCCTAACCTCCGGATTACTTTTTCTCCCCATTCCTTCCCCCCCGCAGCCTTCCTCACGAACATCACTCTTCCATCATTACTCTCCACATCATCATCCCCGACTACGCCACTATCCAACGTCTGCACGTAGATAGTCATGTCGGGTCCAACGCAGCTTCTCCAAACGGTGGCACACCATTGCCAGTGTTCCAACGGCGACAATCCATCCGTACTTAAACGTAGAGCAGCAGCGTCAGACCGAGAGAGTATGTAGCGATTTATCAATACTAATTGTGGCTGTGGTGGTGAGTCAAAAGTATTTGATGTTTGTGTGTTTGATTGTGAGGTCGCCACGATCCTCCGCACCTCGGAAGATTTACGTCGCCAGAAGGCTACATGATTAAGGTATCGTGCAGCATCGGCGTCGTCCGTCTCTTTGTCTTTCTCAGGTCCGGTACTATTTAGCAGACCCTCCAGGTACGCCTCCGAAAGACCCGTAAGCTCATCCGGCTCGTCAATTAGGTATACCGACTCAGTCTTTTCAATCTCCATTGACAAAGCTCGGTAGAGATCCGTCACAATACCAACCTCGTCACCATCCACTGATATGATGGGCATGCGGGTGACTGCGGGCGTGCCAAAGGGCGGGAGAGACAGCGAGGATATCGGCGGACAAATTTTATTGATTGCATGAACTTTTTTGAGTATAGGAATAGCCCTTATAGAAAAATCACTCGAGGTTTGCGTGCCAAAATGCGAGATCGGATAGCCATTGTCAATACCGTCATGTTCCAATGCGGGTGTCGGGGACTCATTGTCAAAGCTACCCTGTCGGAGATACGGGTCAATATTGGGGTCGCTGCCATGACCGTATTGCGTTGTATACAAGCTCTGCTGGAGAAGTGGGGGGCCCGGCAGAGATGCGGATGAAGGAGACATTGACGTGTTGAGTTTTCGTCTTTTAGGGGGGCTTTGCAAACTTGCACCGATCATATCATCATCTTCATTTCGTAGGCCAAGCTGCAATAGTGCCTCGATCCCGGCCTGTTCGACCCCAACCCCACTTCCACTGCCCACACTTTCTCGGGAAGTTGTATCATCTGGACTTCCTATCTTCCTCGTGGAAGCAGTGCTGGTTGAGTTTCGGATGGTCCTCCGGGTGGATACAGAAGAGGCAGGAGTTTGAGGGGTAGGGAGAGCTCCAGTTCGACCACCACAGTTGGGACATATGGCAGTTTCCAGTGCAGGCGCAGGTGACGTAGCTGCCGCCACCGCAGCCGCAGCCGCAGCGTTCCTTTTACCGCTCCGTCGTGGCTGATATCGATATTGTGGGTATCTTTGTAGATGCTGACGTTTCTCTTCCTATAGCATGTGTGTTAACGGTGTTCTATGATACGATGAAGCTGATATTGACGGACATCTGCGTGACTTTGCCATACAGCTTTGACTTCGTCACCGCTCCTTTTCCACATTTGGCCAATTATTTTTGAAATTTCTGGATTTGGTTTGCCGGGATACTGTGCTACAACTGCAGCGTGGTGATGTTGCCGAAACAGTATGAAGGCTATAAAAAACTTCCAGTCAGTTTTTTTTTCGCCTTATAGACAGTCCGCATACTGTATGATAGCGACTCGTCCATCAATCATGCATTAAAAGTCTAGACTAACCGTTCCGAGGCCTTGGTATTCTAGTTGGGGCCTGGCAAAGACATATTGAGTGAGGAGAGGTAGTTGTCAATCCAAAGTCGGACGCCATTGCCGCCATTGGCCTCTCACATGTTGACTTCGGATCAGTCATAGAAACTGCTGTTATATCCAGTTCGTCTTTCGACTGAGATGAATGTTGAGGAGATACGATTACTGGTTGCGTAGAGTTTCCCAGTGAGAACTGTTGCTTCTCGCTTTCTTCCTGTACCCGCTGCTGAGATATGCCTCCGATTGAACTAGCCCCCAATTGATGATGCTCACTGACAGTGTCTGCCTGCTGTAACGCTGCTACTGCACGTGCTTGGTGAGAAGTTGGGTCGTGCGGCACAACCATAGCAACAATATCCTCTTCCCTTAACAAACCCCCGGCAGAAGATTCCGTTGTCAATGCCAAATTGGCAGCAGAAAGTCCGCCGTTCGCGTGGGTATTGGGGCCTTCTAAGAGGCTCAGAACCCCAGCTTCATCGGCATCAGTATGAATGGCAGCAGCGGCAGTAATCGCTGCGGCAACCTCTGGCATAGCCTCTCGTTATTTGCTTCGGCCGCTTGTCGAGCCACGAGCTGATGATATCAGCAGACCTCGGGCTCCCAGTGACAAAATCAACTAGCAGCTCTGTTCGTATGTGGTATTAATCAAGCGCCTCGGGTCAATATGCACTTTGGTTCCGAGACCAAGTTGTAGTGTTGACAAGAATGGGGAACCGTTGAATGAAGCACAGGCTAAATTTCTAGCTGGTGAAGGTTGACATAGACAAGAACGAAAGGTCTAGAGCAAATGAATGAGCATTTCATATCAATATTGATACACATGTCCAGCCGAAGTGACGAGCACCTACATTGCTCTGAGATTGTGGCCACTACTAGTTGTTGGCGGTTGTTGGTGGTTGGTGGATGATGGATTTTGACGAGAACTTGACTTGCAAGGATCAGTTAGCGATAAGGTTTGCGTATGCGGCTCGAGTGTTTACCACAGCCTAAATTTACGAAGCTACACTTTAAAGTACTCAAGTACCCAAGGGTTTATCTTGGCGATTGCCTGACAGCTACAAGTACTTAAGACTTGCTTCGATCACGATACAGTGTTGGGTACATACTTTATCCATACCTCGACTTGCACGAATTTCTGCTTCAGAACTTCCTGACAATTTGTGTGATCGATCTGCCTGGCATAGCATAAAGGCCTGCTTTTTCATCTCCCCACCTTCCGCGTCTTCCCTTACCCTTCATATTCTGCACCCCGTCCGCTCCAGACATGACAGACAAATCTGTTGCCACAGCTCAGGTTGAGGGAGCCAGCGGGATCTCGTATCCAGCCCTAAAGAAAGAGGTTAAAAGGCTCCCTCAATCTTATCAAGCAGCTGCTCCACCTGGAGGATAAGGTCGATAGCGTAAGTCTGCCTTGTTTTCAACGTTGTACCCTATCTGCCCATGAGAATAGCAATGAACCGATGTCGTTGTGATCTAGAAAGCCGCCAGTGAAGCCAGTGCTGCTCTTGTCGAAAGTTTCCGGCTCGACCTTGCACAAAATTAGAAGACCTTTCGCTGGCTTCTGAGGGTGGGGCAGTATCAAAGCTGTTATGTATAGTAAACCCGAATACATGTTTCTTAGTTGTTTTCCTGTTTTACTCTTTGATCGTTCATATTAATTGCTAATCAATATTCACAATGATCCAGCGCAAGAACTTCAACAATGTGCGTTATGATTTCTCGGAGGCCTTATACCGTATATTAATTGATTCTATGATCGTGGCATGTTTCCTTAAGGTCCTCGAATTGTTCCCCAAGACCCCCCAAAAATTGAGGTGTTGGCATCCATCAACAGCTCTTGTGCAAGCTTCCGCTGGCAGGATGGGTCCACGTCACATGAACATCTTCCCCGAGATGGACCTTTCTGTTGAGATTAAGAATAGGCGGAATTCGGGTAACCAGATGGTCCAAGGTTTTTATTCCGACGGCGACAAGTATTTTTGTCCACTAGTAACGAGGGGAAAGTCTACGAGTCACACAGATTTGATGTCAATGACCCGCAACACCTCAAGGTTGTTTTCAATTAGATAACTACGATACTCGTCTGTGCCGCTAACTTTAGCTCGAATTCGATCGAGCCCAAGAAGCTAGGGAAGGAGTAAGATGCTAAAGTCCAGAACTTCCACAACGAGATGTTCTTACGCCTCTATAGTCATGAAAAGACCGACGCTGAAGACGGTATTGATATGGATCTGACGCTTATCGACGATTCCAATCTCGAAGTCCAAGAAGACTTCTAATACACCAGTCTCAGTGTATGTCTCGGCATGTGTCCATGCTGATTGGCCGATTACGGTATTCTTCCTAAGCGGCCCGGCTTCTTGCAGGCCAGCCAGGCCGGGCCACTTAGAAACATTGGCTCAGCCTGGGTGTCCTTCCGCGAGTGCCCCAAGGCTTTTTCGGAGCTTCACGTCACAGAGAGACTAGCTCAAATGTTCTTCGACTTTCCTAGTCATTTGCCTGACCCATGGTCTTGTACGTTCCCACCGCATACAATTTCAGAGCCACCGATGCGATTTTATATTTGATTGGTTGTATCTCTTTTTACTAGACTTGCTATGTGGATCCTTGTCGCTTTTTGTTCTATTCTCATCGTCCGGTTGCTGCAACTGGTGAATGATCGTATCATACTTATCATGGCTGCTTCTGGTTCCTTGGGGGGTCTCGAGCTCAACTTTCTATCTGCTTCACCTTACTCATGTTTGGACCTTTCCCCTCCTTTCTACAAATGGACAATAATCCATAATTGAGACAGTACTGAATATCTCATATAACTATAGATATGCATGGCCATTATTATTCTACAGCAGAGCGTCAAAGTACAATTACATTGGCCTTCTCGAATAGATCAAGCCGGTCATTCTTAGTTTCAAATCTAAATCTATGAAAAGAGAATGTATTATTAGTCTTTTCTCATTAGACATAGAACATACTACTGTCAGTGGGGTTGCTCGGGACCTCTTACTTTATTCGTGTGATTATATGATGTGCCAAACCAGGACACGTATCGTGACCTTCAGATCTCTGCTACTGCTCCTTTATTTCTACTTGCTTTGATAGAACTTCGTTCTCACAACTTCCCCCTCCTCTCCATCAATAATGAGCCTCTTACCATCGACAGTTCAACTTCCACTACCTCGATAGGAAAAGCTTATAGCTAAATACACGCACTAGCTAGGAGTTGTTATATAGCTGCGGTGCATGTCTATCCGTCGTTCTTTGGTCAGAAATCGCTGAGCTTACTACAAGAGACTGTGAGGAAGTGATTTGATACGATAGCTGAGATAATTCCATATACTCTCTTGACCCTAGAAGTCTGTTTACCTATTTAATTAAGCTTGTTAGTTTTGTGCGTAACCGAGGTTGAGAAATTACAAGTGAGATTTTTGGATTTGCCCGGGGCCAATCTCTAATATAATTTTCAACAGTGGGTTGCACCGGTATAGCAGGGGGATTTGGCCATGGGGAGAATCTAAGATCAAGTGGAAATTGGGAAATCAGTATTGTGCAACCTTACGTTCGATCGCGTTCACGATAGGCACTAAGGCCGCGGAATCCAAAAAATGCACTCATATATATCCTGTGCAGTGCCAATGGTGGAAACTGGCACCCAAGATATTTAATTATGGACCTATTACCCTGGAGTTAGCAGAGTACTCACTCCGCATCTTGGATTCGATACAATTCAAGGCAGACTTTAATTATTCTGATATATGAGTTGTATACTAAGAAGGGTTTCTTATACATTTCGATATACATATATATATATCCAGGAAATACTTAGCGAATTATAATTAAACCACTATTGTTTGTCCAAGATTTCACATTAAATATCCTACAACCTCTTTTGCCATGATTTTGTGTGCTCGAGCACCGAGATGCAAGTTGTCCCTACGTATACTCCCAGTGAGCACCGGCCGCAAAGATGATTACTGGTTGGATGAAAGACTTACCACATCAAATATCTTTCTGGGTGGTCACACCTCTCACCATTTTCTTTCAGGCAAGCACTTCTAACATCTTGCCAGCCACCTTTCTTACCGCTTCTTAAAGTATCTATGAACCATTGACCTGCATCCCATAACATTACCGTTCCGCCTTTCCACCTCTCCGCCCGCTTTTCCAGCTCTTCGTTCCACTTCTTACGTAGAAACACGGCGTTTCTTAATTCTTGGCCGCCAATATCATTTCCAAGGCGGTACTTCTCCCACGCCGGTAAAAGTGTTCTGCAGAAGATTGTGTTAGTACCGCCTTATTGTGACTGCTTGGGGATTCGAGCTTACACATCTATAGCAGTCGGTACCAAAACCTGCAAAGGATCAGCCCAATGTCGAGCAACCCTCCCTAACTGGTCAAACATCGAATCCAAGCTCGCCTCCACCGCCGAGATCCCATCTTGTCTATCTAAAGACGAGAACTCCCACACATCATTGGTGCTAAAGAAGAGCACAAACAAACTTGACCTTTCTGGGCCGAATCCCTTGTTGCGCGCTCTCGTCTCAAATTCGATCCATCGGTCCACTTGGTCTCTCAAATCTGGAGAAGTTGTGTTGAACACGATATTGTCCACAACCGCTCCTACGAACCCTTGGGATGGCTTGATAGGGGCAAAAGAGTCACATGAAACATGGAGGCTGTGACAGACATTTGAGGCCCAAGTCGATGGTATTACTGTCTGCATGTTTTCGCGGCGTTGTAGCTCACCGGCGGAGGGAATTGCACTAGATTCGTCGCCAAAGATGACGATACGGCGAGGAAGTAGGCCGATTGCTGGTATGACATGTTAACGAACATCCCTCCAGGGCATTTATTGGGAGGGGCTCGTATGCTCACCCTTTCTGTACGAAATTCGTAATGACGTCCAGCAAAGGCAGAATAACAACAAAAGAAACACTAATACAGAGAAACGAGCGTGGGTCTTCATTTTTTTGAAGACTAGAATGAATAAGGAAACAACGATCAAAAGAGTGTGATGCCAGTACTAGAGTATCAAAGGCATTGGAACAAAGGGATTGGGGAGAGTTGGAATGTCTAAGATAGGAGACATGTTATTTCTGTCTTGCTGACACGGCACGCATTGACTCTAGTTGCAATGCCTGAAGCAGTTCGTTCCTTACTGCTTCTGTAAGCGGTGATCCAGAGATCTCCATGGATTATACGAAACTGGCTGGTTACAGCCGTCATGCACGGACGGCAACTAGAAGTTGCCAGCCCTATGAAGTACTCTAATTTACATCCTAGGAAAATTGAATAAAATAATTCGGGGCTAACCTATCTGGTCACCCCACAATTTCGCACTTCAAGTGGGCTTTAAAGTGCAGAAACACGCTTCACTCCATTTACCCTTAACAAGCGTAACCGTGACCACGAAACCGGACAGGCTCCGTGAGACGATGCGCAGATTCTTTTGCTTTGTTTCCGATCTATTCAAATCCGTTGCGAGCTTTGGTTCGTATGTCCTCTCTATCCCTCATTCCGGTGCTAATGGTGTACATCTTCCAGCGTGCCTTAGCAAGCTCCATATCACTACACGCGAGACCAACGTCCTCAAACACGCGTCATGGTCGACAATTGGCACCTCACCCTCTCCAACAAGTAACCTTTCACGCAAAAACGGTGCTGCTGAGCTTGATTCTATGTTGACGAAGAGGTTTTGACTTGTGGACCCTAACCCTACCTCTAATTGTTGTTAGGAACCATCGGAGAAACGCATCCGGGGTGGGGAGAAGTTTGCAAATCCCATCGGTATCTAATCTCGGGAGTCCAGGCGTACCGAGACCAGATACCCACATGGCCAAGGGAGTTTATTATTCGGCTCTGGCTCCGGCTCCGCACGTGACTCAGTGGTTCGGTGAGCATATGCTTGCTGCGAATATTTCCTCACGACTATTACCGTATCCAACAAACTTGTTTTGGCGCAAACTTCCATAGCGTATACCTTAAGCACAACACCCCGCTCTCATCGCTGATATCGCCGCCCTCAAAGGAACGACTACTAGATCATCAATATACGACAACAAAACAATACTTTGACGTTGCGTTCCGATACAGTGTTTTCTGTCAATGGATCGACCAGCACCCAGCAGTCTTTGAAATAAGTGAAACGGTCGGTCGGACTGCTGAAAGAGCACGGCTTGCAACAATTTTATGGCAAATCTACGTCTTACCATGGACTTCGATTGATGGCGAGCTCGTCGGCAATGGTGCCTTACCGTAACCAAACTTATGGCGACAAATTTGTTGCAACTGGGCGGGGCGTGCGCGATTTGGATCGCCTGTACATTTGTGTTTGCAAACGGGAACGGTAGAGCTTGAAAGCGGTGGATAGGCAAGAGGAGGAGAGACGAAGTGAAAATGGAAGGTTCGAATGACCCTTGGAACATCTAGGATCAACATGGAAACATGAAACGCGCGGCTCAAGGGGAACAGAGAAGAACTTCTCAACCACTGTTTAATAATAAATATGTGAGTAGATCTCTGGTGCGTGAGAGTGGGTTTGAAAACCAGAAGCACTTTGGTTGATTGAACATCTAGGTATCGATCGGTATCACAGTTGACTCTGGCCCTTTGATTTTATTGCGAACGACCACTCTGGCTAGAGCAGATAGCGGCCAAGTTGATTGGGTGCTTCCCACCAACTCTGTCAGGGGATGCGCGCTGTGATTGGCCGAGATGCTCTTGGCGTTACGCAAAATCCTCTGGTCGCTACATAAGTTGTCGAGCTCCCCCTGAGAACCTTTCTTCCCTCTTCCTCGCGGATTTTGAAATTCATTCCCAAACCCTCATCCCACCACCTGCCCATCGCCGCCGCACTCTGTATCGCCAACTCTCCGCCATCCGCACACCACAACGGACGGAACGGAAAAAAAAATTACCGAAAAGTCCACATCACCGCGAGCAATTTATTTTGTTGCGCTCCTTTCCTTTTTTTAGCTGGATATATCTGGCGCCCATTTGTTGAACATTTTTACATTTACATTTCCGACACATTTCTGGCCTGCTCTGCTGACTCATCTGCCGCCACGGAGTTACTTGCGCGCTACTTGATCCTCTCCTCTCCATCCATCCTCGCTTCACCTCCGTCTCCTTCAAATATCCTCCATCCATCATTCTCCACCCTCCACTCTCTACTCTCCCATTTCTTCAGCCTCGACCCTACCCCGCCACGCCTCCCCACCCAACAACAGACTAATCAAACCCACCAACGGATAACGAATACCACGCCTTACCCTGAATTTTTTTTGCCAAGGCACTTTCACATTTCAAGATCCAGATCCACATCTCTCACAGCACGCGACGGATACCATCGATAAACTTTTTTTCAGCCTCAATACTTACCACGTTTCCCCTTCAACCCTCAACAACACTAACCTCCGACACCGGCTCTTACGTCCAAACTCCGACCCAGTCGATCCTCTGCTGTTTGTCTCTTGGCTCATCGGTAGCACATACTAGCACTAGTCACGTTCCGGATCAACTCGTCATCGTCGCCGACGGTCGCCACGCTAGATACCTCTGAACGCGTCCATCCCCTCATCATCACGGCCGGTGGACGAGTAAGTGCTTCAGAAACCTCGCTTGGTACCTCAAGTCCGGAAACACCCCCCGTCCTTCCATGGCAGTGATGAGCCCACAGCCTCCCATCAGTGCCCACGATCAAAAAGTTTCATCTGCTGCTCCTACTCCTGCTTCGGCGGGCGCAGGTAGCATGGCATCGGATGAGGCGATGGGGATGGACTTGGACACTAGCGGGTGAGTTTGCCCTGTTCCTCTTCCTACCCGTTGCCCGTTGCCTCTTCCCTGCTCCCCCCTTTGGCACCCTCTTTCTGTGCACTGCCTTGCCTACGCAACGGACGTCAGCCACCTTCCACTAGAATTGGAATAAACCTTGGTAACAGCGTGGAGGCCCGCTGTTATCCACCAAGCTTTGTTTCACTCTGTGGATAGAGTGAGTTGGTGGCTGTGGTTGTATATTGAGAGGCTTGCTGTTATACCCCTTCTTGTCATCTCCTACTGTCATCTACCATTATGTTTATCCGTTGAAAACAAGTGTATTTACAAAATTTCTTTCTTCGCTTTTAGTACGAAACAAAATGAATCTACATCCGTTGTTCCGGGATTTGCTCCCTCATCGCAAGAGAATATCGACAAGAATGGGTCCCGTTCGCCATTTGTGAATGGAAACAAAGGAATAACAGCCCCACCATCGCCACCATTTCCATCGCCTCCAATACGTCATTCAAGCGATAGCGGACACGATCTTTCCGATTTGCACATTACATCCCCCGACGGATCCGTAATGCAGCTTCAGACGTTCGATAAGGCTTCGGACGATCTACCGATGGAGGGGAATCAGGAGAATGGCAATGAGCAACCTGCAGCTGATGCCAAACCTGATTCGACAGCGGAGGTCTCGAATTCCAACACAACCTCCCATGACAACGACCAGACCATGCATGACGTCTCACAGAAAAAAACCGCACGCGACCGAGAAGATGACGATGAAGGTGGGGATCGACCACCGAAGCGAGCAAAGACAGCAGATGCAGCGGAACCCACATCAACTAGCACTTCTACATCCACCTCGACTGATTTCAGTGGCCCAATGACGCCGGCAAGAGCAAAATTTGTTTTGGGAGTTGTGCGAAGCCTGCGTCGTACCAAAGATGCGCGACCGTTCTCGATGCCTGTTGACGAAGTGAAGTTGAACGTCCCTACATACTACCAAATTGTCAAAAAGCCAATGGACCTTCAAACAATGGAGCGGAAACTGAATTCCAACGAGTATCTTGATCTTCCATCATTTGTGGGTGACTTTAGGCAAATATTGGAGAATTGTATGATTTTCAATGGCCCCGACCATACTGTCACAGGTATGTCAAAGGCTATGGAAACGGCGTTTTATCGTCATATGAAAGAGCTTCCTGGAGAGGATGTTGTCGAAGTCGAGAAGCCAAAGTCGTCGAAGAAGAAGGGAAGCCATACTCTCAGTGGCGCTGCCGCTGCGAGTCACAACAAGGTAGCGGCCAACAAGACGACGGCGAAACAAAGTGTCCCTAAGAAGGAACCAAAGGCTTCCGCGCAGTCACCTACGGCCACATCCCCAGTATTCAGTTTGCAGCCTTCTGGTATGCCTCAGATTCGTCGCGACTCGACGATGGGTGACGGACGACCGAAGCGCGAGATTCATCCCCCAGCTCCGAAGGATCTGCCTTACTCGACTAAACCACGCAGGAAGCAAAACGCAGCTGAACTGAAGTTCTGCGATACCGTTCTGAAGGAGTTGCATAAGAAGGTTCATGAGCCATATGCCTTTCCTTTCTATCACCCTGTGGACCCTGTGGCGCTAAACATCCCCGATTACTTCAAAATCATTAAAAGACCAATGGATCTGGCTACTATTCAAGACAAGCTAAAGATGAATTCATATGAAAATGCCAACGAATTTGAAGTGGACATTCGCTTGATGTTCAACAACTGCTACAAATTCAATCCAGAGGGCCAGGCAGTTCATCAGATGGGCAGACAGCTGGAGACGGTCTTCGACCAGAAATGGAAGGAAAAGCCGCTTTATAACCAAGGCAGTCGCTCCCCACAATCAGCTAGCCCGGCACCTTACCATGATGACATGAGCGAGGAGGAGGATGAAACAGATGAACAGGCAAACATTATAGAATTGGAAAAACAGCTGGAAAAGATGAAGGAGGAAATCTCGGCGATGAAGAAAGGACAGAAAAAGAAAACGCCACCTCTGCAGAATAAATCTAAGGTCAAAGGAAGTAATGCGAGAAAGGGATCTACCAGCAACGCTGTTACTTCAAGAAAGCCAAAGAAGTCCAAAGATGTTCCCTACATCTCTTTGGAACAAAAGACCGAGCTCTCTGAAAGAATCAACCTTCTTCCTCCGGCTAAGATGCATTACGCTCTCATCATGATTAGGGAAATGATGCCAGAGCTTGGAAACGTCGGTCTCATTATTTACTTAATCGTGATCTCTGCTAACTGTTTCTTTCAGGATGGTGCTGAAATTGAGCTTGATATTGATGAACTTGATCCACATACTTTGTTTAAACTGTACAAATATGTGTCCAAGAACGCGCCAGAGCTTCCAACCAAATATGTCCCTCCACCGCCACCTCCTCCTGAGGTTTTGCAAGAGACCAAGGCAAAACAAAAGGCTGGTCCAAAGAGCAGAAAGAACAAACCCATGTCTGCTGCAGAACAAGAGGCCAAGATCAAGGACATCGAATCTCGCCTCTCCAGTTTCGAGAACCCTAGCGCATATCACCCTGCCGCACCTGGTATGTATAATGCTGCTCATAGCGATCAAGCCAAGTGTTCTGACATCATTTCAGCACAAACCCAGAATGCCGAGGCTGAATCGAGTGGCGATGATGAAAGCTCAGGTTCTGAGAGTGAAGAGGAGTAAGCCAACCCAGACACTATCTGGGTTCTATTGTTCCTGTTTCCGTCTTGCGAGCGCTGGGTGTGCACTGTTTATTTGATTCGCATAATTCTCGATGCTTTCTGTCTCCGTGATGATGGTGGCAATTATGTTTCCTTTTTCGAGTGTGGCGTTGGCTGATGCTTTCAATTTGCCATGTCCAAACTTTTTTTCGAACGTCGGTTTGCCGTCGTTTTCTGTGGGTGTATCTTTAGTCGGGCGTTCTGTTTTGTTCGGTTTTCCTATCCTTTCGTTTCATCTGGCATACCTTCAGCATTTCTACGGAAGAAAACAACGGTTGGACGGATAAAGTGGAAGGGAAATGGGGAGTTGTATCGTCTTCAGTTTGTTGCTTTTACCCCCTGTTGTTTTGTGGAGGGTGTTCGTTGGAAAAAGGCATTTTCTTCTCTGCTCAGAAATCAGGGGTAAAGCCCATCACAGGAAAAAAGGTGGAGTTTCGGAGGATTGGCGGTAGTCGTCCGAAGTTTTCTTTTCCTATAAACTGTATGATAGTCGATCAATGTCTGTCAGGACACTCACCTTTCCTGGCTTGTTTCACCACGAAGCCTTGCAGACAAATAGAATATCTCAGTAACATGGAATAACAGAAGCTGTAGCTCTCTCCACAAGCATGAGAACCTCAATTCTCTCGACCGCTGGATTGGCTTGCCCGTATATACAGCTGCATGAGAAGTGTTGCGTTTTTTTTGCGAAGGGAAAATAAGGAAAGAGTTCCACCGGAGCATGTACCTATATCTCAGTCAGCTCAGAATTCCCAGAGCAGGTGTCAGAAAAAGGGTACCACCTACAATATGCGTTCGAAGGAAGTGCATTCCAGAAAGAAAAGGAAAGTAATAAAGAGAGAAAAAATTAAATACCAGCATCCCCCTCATCCTCTCCAGAACTATCCTCCTCCTTCTCCTGCATCGATGTCTTGCGAAGCATCATGTTGAGCTGGTGCTTAAACTCTGCCAACTTCTGCTCCTTGACCACCAGCGTCGACTCGTCAAGGTCCTCGATGATAAATGCATGGCCGGCTTCCTGGTCGATCTTGAGAAGAATCGCTTTGATCGATGGATCGCTGGAATAACGGCGGAGGGCGTCAGGCGGAGGCGGGAACGGACGGGGGGGAGGGGGGTGGGAGCGGATTGAAATGAAACTAGGTAAGAAGTAAAAACTAACCATTCAACAAGCACTCCTGGAAGCCCGCGTGGGTAGCGCATCGTGCGTTAAAATGGTGCTGCTGCTTTGCTCGAGAACGGGGGAGTGGGGGGAGGAACTGGGATAAAACACATACCTTTGTTAATGCGTGGCATGGCTGTCGCTTGTCTGTTGGTAGTGAAGGGGAGAGATAGGTGGGCGATTGTGGGAAACACAGTTGTCAGTGATAACTAACTTTTTGAATTTCCCCAAAACTCAAAAATACCTGTCGTCCGAATGAATGGTGGGAGCGGCTTGGCTGCCGGTTTTGTGACAATTTCGTTTTTTTTTTGTGGTGTGGGTCTGATTTCTTTCATTCAAAAGTTCCTTTTGGATGGATGGCATGGCCAAAAGCTCGCTGGCTGCTGAAATTGTTTCATCATGCACCGGCGGTCGCACACCATCACCACCACCACCACGTCAACCACACCGCAACATGTATTGTTTACGAGAGATGAAAAGAGACGCCGGTGAGATTAGTAGTGTGTAGTACGCTAATGAGGTAATATCTCCTGTTAGAATTTTTAGAAAACAAGAAACGACGGTAGACTTCGTTATCAAGACAAGTCCCCTATCTCCAGAGCTTTCATACAGATCGAAGTTTTCTTCCTCTGCAGCATGGATAACCTACGTAGCCATTCATCAATCCAGAAAGAATCAAGGTATTTTACCCAGCACGGGCCCACATCCAGTTACGGAGTCGGAACCAGCCATACATAAATGGATGGATGGATTGATGCACATGTGCGACCAACATCTACAGATATTGTCCCCCAAAACAGACACTAACACCGCACATTCTGATGTCATTCCGTATCACAATATCATTGCTTGAACCTTCGGAGTTGACATTATACGTTTCCTCTGAGGCGGAGAGTGGGGGGCGTCTAGCAGTTGTTTCCATGCCCCCCCATCGACACGAATTTTGGAGACTGGTCGATGCGCTGTTGCACTACCTCAGAGCCTCTAACCCAGCAATTGTCAAATTGTTGAGAAGTTTGTTGTGTGGTGAGAGACACTGCTTGACGTGGTCAGGCAAATAAGATGTGGGACCAAACGAGCGAGTGAGATGAAATCTCACCCCACCAACCAAATAATGTCTATGCAGCGGAAGCAAGTGCCTATTCCGACCTTTATCAATGTCTGGCTTTTCTGGTGAGTGGGGAGCTGGAATTGCAGCCTTCTACAATCAAGGGTATCAATCAAACATTAAGAAATGGCATATATCTACATAACACTCATCTATGCTTCATATGTACTCTGTCATCAAGGTATGATACAAATACATAAAGAAAATCCAGCCTTGAGCCCAACGCCAAATAACATGAAAGAAAAAGTGTATCCACATCATCACCACTCCGAGTCTCTCCCCCGACTGATATCCAACTCTTCCGTAAAGTAGCTGTTTCGGGCCGGTGTATCACCTCTCGAAGGCGCAACACTAACCCTTGACGGCGTTGATGGCAACTGAATTCCTGCCATCTTCTCATTGACTTCGCCTTTCGTTTCATTGACTCCTTTTGTTTCATTGACTCCGCCTTTCATTTCATTGACTTCGCCTTTGATACGAACTGCTTCCGACTCTAGCCACGACGGTCGGGAAGTTGAAGCCGCTTCCGAGTATCGTTCATAACCAGCTACCTTGGTATCCCCGCGAGGGGTAAATCCCATCTTCTTTTTGTGTTTATATTTCTTCAACAGAAACAAAACCAGCATCAGAACAGCAATGGCACCCAGTAGACTGCCGAGTACTGAGCCCAAGATCTTGTTCGTACTACTCCCCTTACTGGATGTCGCCGTGCTCGCAGTCGTAGTCGCTGAGTTGTCGTCGCCACTACTGCCACTGCTACTGCTACTGCCACTGTTACTGCTACTATTACTACCGCAACCAAGTTTTTCCAGCTCCGCGTCTTTTTCATCGCCGCTAGCACGCTTCGCAATCGAGAATTTCATGTCCTCGTAGTCGACGGAGAGGTACAATTGTGAAAGGAACACTGCGCCGAAGACGCCCCTTGTCGGGTCAATTCCAGGTCCGAGGATACTGGATATAGAGTATACGGTGCCGTCGCTAAGACGGGGTCGACTTAGTAGCTCCGACGGAATGGTCAATTCGAAGCCATTGGATAACTTGATGGTCATACTCCCGTTGAAAGATGCCTTATGTTTCAACACCTGACTATAGCTTTTTGAATCCATCGTTGTCAGTTGTCCGGAACCAAACAGCCCGGCCGCATTGATCAATTCTGCCCCAACTACATTTTGGTATGCGTCGAGGACGGTGCGAGGGAATACAAGCTGATCGATGCTGTTGTCTAAGGTCGTGTTGAATTTGTAGGTGCCATTTAAGAGACGTTTTTCGGATCCGTCTGCTAGGGTAACGACGATACTATCAACTTCGACGTCGAGTAGACCCTTCGGTGTGATTTCCAAGTCGTAGAATTCGCCCTCGATGTGGGATTTGTCTTGTCCTCCAAGGACTAGGGAATCGACTTGTAAAGACGGTGAGCTGCCCCATGTTCTATTGTAGCTAAGACCATAGCTCCGAGTGGGTATATGTTTCCCATCATACAGATCTTGGATGAAAGTCGATTCCAATCCCTACGATCAGACACAGCAGTCAGTTACCATAAAACCTCGCAACAGCAGCATTGCAGAATAACATACCAAACCAATACCGATAACGGAAGTGTTCTGATAATTTCCCCAGATCCTATACTTATAATTCTTCAACTCAAAACCCAAATCTGGCAAGCCCACCGCTTCCCTAAAAGTATCACTAAAGTGAACATCCGTTCTATTCGATAATGTCGTATTCACTACGGTAACATTCTGTATTATTGAAACCCCGAGATCAAAGTCTTGGTCACTAAGCCGGAAAAGCACGCCATTGGTGTTGTTTCTCAGGTGCAGCGGTATCAGAAGAGGATTGATGTCACAGTTGGCGGCAAGGACGACGCTGCTGAAGAACGACGTAAACGCGAAAACAACGGAGACGACGGCGGAGAACAACAACATCCTGGCCCGGCTGGATTCATGGGGGATCGAATCAAGATGTAGGTTAAGTACCAAGTGGGTGCAGCGGGTGGGAGGTGGGCGGATGGCTGATACTAATACCAATACAAAGTAGTACCTGCTGTAAGATTTCTGTTCTGGTCTGGCGGTGTGCCTCTGCCCTGCTGACAGGTTTTTTGCTGAGTATATTTAGAGACAAGTCCGCTCGCACCGGTACTGTGCGACTGTCCTCATGCATAATGGCAAATGTAATATATTTTCATCTCGATGGAGGGGCGAACTGCATGTATGGAAACGTTGAAGAGGAAGGAGCTCCCGAATGTGAGAAGCCACCAGCAGGGATCCCCACAGCCGCTTAGTCGTTAGCCGCCGATCGTGGAGCAGAGTGCTCCTCAGACAACTTCCCACTCCTCCACATCCAACATGTCGGTACTTCGACAGATGGCGACAGATCCAACAGGAGAGAAAAGGCATTCGCTTCGTGGACTCGCTTGTATTGCTCTAGAGTACCATCGATAGAGTTGTCGAACCCAGCACAACACCACATCCACGGCCGCCCACAACAGCTAATGCAGCCTCGCGGGACTTCGCCGAGAAGTTTCTATTTAGGTCCTGCCTTCCTATGGTTCCGCTGGGTGACTTCTTGCTACGTACCTCCCCAATTCCACTGCATTGTAGAGTGCTTTAGTCCCTCGGATCAGCAAAGCCTATGACTTCTTCCGCACTTCAAAACTGTCGAGCGTCAACCAAAAACACCTGTCCGCCTGGGATGTTCGCTGCTGTTGAGACCGTTACCGCCCAGTCTGTCAAGAACTCCCGACTTTTGCCGCCCAGTCTGGGCTTGCTCCCCTGTAGACTGGGGAGTGAAGGTCACGAGATCTATGAACTTGACACCGAGACTCCGGGCGAGACTCGAGACCGCGAGGCTAGCGAGGCGAGACATCTCGAGTCGATCCGTGTGCAACTTGACGGAGCCGCAACGATTCGTCATTAAACCAACTGCGGGCAGAGCCTTCGGTGGACGGTCCGCCCAAAGAATGGAGGAGGATAGGGCCATCGAGGGTATGAAGAACCCATATATAACAGCAAATGCATGCAGCCTCGTCGGGGCACATTGCTTTTTGAGTTCTGCCCTTTCCTTGTTCATCTTAGGTCCCGCTAGTTGATTGCGTTACCTGCCCTACTGCGAGGTCGTAAAAACCCTTAAGTTTTGCATACTTGTCACCCGAGTGAGCAAAGCCCCAATTTACAATCCAGTGGTGGATGTCGAGCATCAAACCAAAAAAATTTGACGTCCAAAGCTATGACAACGGGGCTGAAATCTACCCATCCTTAGTATTATGCAGGTACCTAGTAGACTCGCGAGGCTCTCGTGCGAGCCATGTGGGCTCCAATTGCAACAAGCAACAAAGCAACAAATTGGTGTGAGTGTTGGTGACTTGGTCGGCGCCTGTGGAGTACTCCGCACGTGCTGGGGTAGGCCGTGCGCATCCCCCGATGTATGTACCCTTCCACTGTCAAAACTGGGGAGATACATGGGCGGTGTTGTTACTTCAAACCACAGCTCAATCTACATTCGCGATACACAAATACGTACGCAACTATTTATGTGGCAGAGTTGGTTTCCTCTACTAGGGTCTGCTGAGGAGTTAATATATTTTACTACTGTACGGCCAACAGCCCGCGCACAACATATCATCCACACCTCTTCACTTCTTTTTTCCTCTATGTTTATCCTTGCTCTCCTTCAACAGTCGCCCCGTTTCAACAAGCTTCATCTTCTGTCCAGCCTTGTGTTTGCGCAGAGTCATCAGGAAATTCTTTTTTCGTGCCTTCTCTTTGTTGGTAGTACTGTGCGGCTTATCGTTAAGTTTCTTTCCTCTATTAGAGCCAAACTTTTCTCGTCCTTCTCGTCCCTCCATTACAGCTTCTATACGAGACTCCTTGTCTGATTTACCGCGCTTCAGGCCGCCTTCGATCATGTTTTGTTGGACAACTTCTTCGTGACTATTTGTTGGATCATGTTAGCATCTACAGCCCAACATAGGTGGGGATGGAGGGAAGGGCTGTATCATACGTTAATTTCTTGCCCATCAATTTTGCCAGTCCAGCTTCCTCCCGGAGTTCCTGTAGTTTGGCAAAATCCGCCGGTGTCAAGATCTTTGTAGTTGCAAGTTTTGAGGGCTTCTTTTCTTCCGCTTTGACGGTTTCCGGTTTCTCTTCCTCGTCAAGTTTTACCTTCTTTCTCTTTGATGATTCTCCATCCTCATCTTCAGAGTCACTGATATTAATGTCCTCTCCGTCGCTCTCGACGTTTATCCAGCCGGCGTCATCGTCATCACTTTCATCTTCTTCTACTTCCCATTGAGCCCATGCATCCTCATCATCCTCTTCATTGTCTGACTCTTCGTCATCATCCTCACCGCTCTCAGCTTCTCCACGTTCGGCACGCTTTAGGGCCTTTTGTTCTGCCTTCCATGCTTCCAGAAGTTCCAGGCCTTCAATTTGGCCTTTAGCTTCTTGACCATACCGTAATTGCTCATGCTCCTTCATTCCCATACTGGTAACCTTTCCTCGATCTTTCCGCTTCAACATCTCCGGCGCAACATCTCTGTAAAGAGTGATGAGCGATCTTGCCGCCATCATTACACCCTTATCCTTAGATCCCTTGTATTCCGTCAAGTCTTGGAGCAGGGTAGGGTTCATTGCTAGTGGTGCGCGGGCACAAATCTCGCGGATAGCATTCAACCCCGCAGTTGCAATCTCCCCGGCTACACCTTCAGACACAAACTCGTCTGCAATCTTGCGGACTATGGGCTCCAGACAGTCTGGAGGGACGAGGTCGTGGGCTGCTTGCGCTGCGACAATGAGGAATTGCGTTACATCCTTTTGTTTAGGACTGAGGTATTTGAGGAGGTAAGAGTAGAGCGCTAGAATACTGAGCTTGTGGAGACCAACAAGACGAGAGACTAGCTGGAGGACTAGAAGCTTCTGGTCCATTGTGAGCTTATTGTTACTGCGGGAGAGATGCTTTGAGAAAAGTTGGTCGGCGAAGCCCTGAGGATCGCGCAAGAGATGGAGGGCGGAGAAGTTGAGCGGGTGCGGCTTATTCTTGTTTTTCTCTTTCTATTTATGGGTAGTTAGTACGGGTGACAGGAGTTGGGAGAGGAGTATACCCTTTTGAGTTGTTCTTGTGCTTTCTCTAGCTTCTTGTGTTTGGTACTACGCTTGGTCTTGTTGATTTGCAGTTGATGCTTAACACGGCCCAAATCCGGCCCCTCCTCATTATCACTCTCGTTCTCAAGATCTTCTCTCTCCTGATCCACGCCCAAGAAAAACCGAACACCTCCGCTGATGACTTTGTGATTTGCGCTCAAAGATGCCTCCTTCATGATTTCCACAGCTCTAGCATCATCCCACACACCTCTTTTCCACAGCTCTCGAGTTAGTTTGACAGCCCACAGCCCGGACGTTGACGTAGGATCATCCTTGCCAGCCTCCACTAGCTCAAACAGCACTGCCTGGACCGTCTTATTGAGTTTGTGATTCTTTGTCTTGCTATTTGAATTTCTCAGCTCTGAGACAACACTGCGATAAATCTGACCGCGTAGAACTTTACTATGCGTGGTAGTCAAGACCGGGAAGAGAGTTTGCAGCAGTGTCGAAGAGGTAATAACCTCCTTATTCCTCAGCAACACCAGACTCTGCACCAACTTCTCTCTCAGGTCATGGCTTAGCGAGTTGTGTTGTTTCAGCAACAATTGCGCCAGGTCATTTGGAAATGTCGCTGTGAGATCGGGGAACGAAGTAGCAACTTGCGCCATGAATCCGATCAAGTCCGAAAACGACTCTGTGTTTGCCGCTGTAGGCTGCTCCATAAATATTGCGCGCTGCGACTCATAGTGTCCATGTTGTCGGATGAATTCTTCTCTATAAGATGGAGGATCCCGGCGAATGAGGTTTTGTAGCATTGGCCTGTGCGCAATTAGCATTTACTGCCCAATTTTTTGAGGAGAGAGTATATACGGACAGATTGTAGAGCTTCTGCAAGCCCGCGCGCTTTCGTTTCACTGCCTCTGACATGGTGGATGGTGGTATATTTCGGGATTTGTGAGTGCTAGTTAGGCCGTGCAAACAAATAAATCTCAAAAATTTCGAGTGCAGTCGGCGGGGCGCTTGCCGGGTAAACCCAAGTGACGTTAAAGACGACAACGGCCAGCGAAAGACATCTCTCCACTGCGCCGCCCTCGGAACGATTCTATCTTCACTCACTCACCTTATTACAGCCGCCCAACATGCCGATGCCCGTGAGTTTTCTCATCCCGTATTTTGAGTAATTGTCGTGAATTGGCTCTAATTAACCCTCCAATAGAAGCAGGAACAAAGTCGTACGTTGTCCCTCGTTGTCCCCGGTTTTCTTCATCATTCGCACTGTGTTCTGCATATACATAATCCAGCATCCTGTTGAGGATATGCGACTGATTTAAGGCCAGCACACACCATCTCCCAGAGAATTCGTATGTTGAAGAAGATTCCTCCGGAGTTGTTGCCTCTTGGTATATTACTGACTATTTCCCTGCTGTGAATTGACGCTAATAAGTTTAGGTCTGGTCATTGGGTATGTCTAAATTCACGAAACATTCGATACATAATTGCCGACAGAAGTGCTAACCATGTCTTCCTTCGCACAGTGCTGCCCTTGGAAGTGAGTTTATACCCATATATCGGCCGCTTCATCTGCCACTAGGCTTGGCATTGATGTGCAATGTTTGTCTGACACGTGCATATAGTGGCTGCCTACTCTATGGGCCGTAAGTTCTACGTCGATAGGAACCTCCGTCTCACTCGATCTAGCCGCGACGGCGGTCATTAAACTACCACCATCACTATAATGATATCTGCACAAACTGTATATTGAGAGTTGTAGGTAGAATTGGGTGCGGGGATATCCGATCACGACTTCTTGGGGATTTCTTGTAATCTCCTTAGCATTGTTCGCCCTTTGTATACATCATCACCAATCAATCGCTGTTGTGTGTGACATCTGTTTTCCGAATGGTTTGGGCCCGTAGCCTAATAAATAGTTGTGAAAAGCGTCCCTTCTATTCGGATGCAGGTTTCGGTCCCGCGACATCCAATCCTTCAAGACCCTGCATCGGATCAACTGCCTTCGCCATAGCCTCCGCCTTGGCCTGTTCTGCCGCAGCTCTATCTTCTTCTGAGACTTCATATTTCCTGATCCAATCCTCCTGTACGCGTTTTGTCAGCAACGTTTCACCCAGCAATCCGTCGCCCAAGGGGATAATCTACCTGTTCCCAAACCGCTACCTTGCTTCCCAAAATATTGCCCACATCCTTCTGCGGCTTCGCTGGGGCAACAGTCAAGATCCTTCCCGCCAACATGGCCTGATCCATGTTGTCTATCGCAGCCAACGCATCTTCCTGACTTTCAAACTCGACATAGCCAAAACCGCGGTGATTTTCAGAGGCCCGGTCGTCGCTGGGAATGTTGACTTCAATTACTTCACCGAATGGGACGAAAGCTTGATGGAGCACAGCTTTGGTTATGGAGTTGTCAAGACCACCTGGCAGTATCCGTTAACTCTAGGCAGTGCGCTTTGGAGGACTAGCGAAGGACTTACCGACATAGACAGTGCATTTTACTCGAGTTGTGTCAGACATGATCGGTGGACTTCAACATCTCGATGTCTAAAGTTGGTGTAGACGAAGCAGTAATGGTAGCTTCCACCCCAGAGCCGCATGCGCTGCCAAGCCTCTACAGACACATGCGAGCACTCGCTGCAAAGGGGCTATAGACTGCAACTTGAACTTAAAGAGTATCTCAGGAACTACCAGTATCCATAGTACAGCATCCTATCACCACTCAACTGTACCGCGTTTAATCTAGACAGCTATACACCAGCCTAGAGCCCAACTAACGCACAAAACAACAACGGAAATGGAGCAGAGCCACACAGGCTGTAAACTCTCATCCATATCTCATTTTACAGATTCATTGGCCGCAAAAGAGACCAGAAATAACTTAGGCTATTACAAGCGGCGACTAACTGAAAAGGAAACAAAGTCCCTGAAGTAAACGGCAATCACGAGTACGGTCGGAGAGTTTTCCGTTGTTTACTGATTATATGTTTCTCTCTACAAGAACAAGGGTATTCCATGAAAATGGACCGCTAAATATACTCTTTACGTCTCCCTGCCAGTCTCTTTCCCATTTTAGCCATTTGCTTTGATAACTTGCCTCACTAGGGATTCCAGTCTGTCCGTTTTCATTTCTCCCAGCGGTATAAACGTCACCGCCTTCCGTTAGAACACAAACATGCCCAGATCCAATAGCAATATCCAAGATGTCTACACTCTCCCCAAGATCCACCAGGCCGACATCCCCGGGGGAATCCGGTATAAACTCAAGAACAGCGCCGTCATTACCAGTATGCCCCCAGATATACAGATCCCGATCTTCGCTCAATGCTCCGGCCAACCAGCCCCCCGAAGATATTTTCGCAATGCAGAGACCTTCAAGTGCCGGTACAATTGATGGCTCAGTAGCAGGCTCCTCTTCTGTGATATCCCGTCCAAGACTGTAGCGGGGATCGCCCCAAGTATAAACCTCACCTTCAGTCGTCAACAGTGCAAATGATGACTCGTTCGCAACCAATTGGGAGACATTATCTGTTGGAATGGACCATATGCGCTCATGTGCTTCCGACGTCAGGAAAACCTTAAAGTCTCTATACGCAAAAATCCGGTTCCTGGCTGTCGGCGAGTGAGACTCTATGTTTCACTAAAAATCCGGTGCTAAACATACCTTTCACGACACAGACACGGCCATTTCCAGCAATTGCAATGTGGGAAATCTCATTACCAAGCCTGGGTTCGTGGACGAATCTTGGTTTTGAATCTTCGGCAATCCACAAGAAAACGCTCCGAGATTTGAATATAGCGCATATTGGGCCGCTGTGGTCTCCAACAAGTTTTACGTCACCTTGCTTCCAAAGATCGGCGGTGCTGTCGTCGAGCCTGCCGGAACCTTGAGCTCCGTACCAATAAATGCCGCCGTCTCTCTCTACTATTGAAATTAGAGCAGTTAGAACCGAGTGATTAGGCAATAGCTCACTTGACTCTTACGCACATAACAAATCAGACCAGCCAATATAGACTGGTTTCGTTGACTCCCCAATTGCCAGAACTTGAGGAGTCGATATATCGCTGACATTATAGACCTCCTTCTCCAGTTCCGCTATCGAGGACTGCAACTGAGAATGAGCGTTAAAGCCACATCCAACAAGTTCAAAAAGTACCATAGCACTACGATTTGTGACAAAATGAAACAGCAGGCACTGGAAATGCGGCGGTGTTTAGAACAGAAGTTAACAGTTGGCCTCGATCTCGGCTCAAATAAGTTTGGTGTGATGAAATGTATGATGGTTGGGTACGGTGTAGCACAACATGTGATATAATGCACATCTACTTCTTAGTTTCATGTAGAGAAGAGTCTGGTAAATAAGTCAACTGTACTGTTAAGAGCAATTCAAATTCCATAATATCAGCCTATTTCTACTTCTATTATATATAGGCATCATCTACTTACTCTTATACTTTTTACTATATCACTTTCAATATAATGTAATTACTTGTGGTAAATTTACACTATTTAATAACATTATAATAAAAATAAACTCCTTTCAAAGTACATGTCTTTACTAATTGAATCTCTGTATTCATTGTTTAAATATATTATAAATATCTTGGATGTATCAGCTTGTACAAAATCTATATCACTGTGGTGGTAATTTATTTTCAAAATTATGCAAATATGATAATGATAAATAATGTGATAATATACAATGTGTGTAATGGGTGGGGTCGGACATAGGTGATATTGGAAACAATAATGTGATATCAGGAACAAGAACAAAGTCGCTCGAAGTGTATATTGCGGAATTAAGACAAGACAATAGTTGAAGCTGTTCAAAGTTGTTTATTTGCTTTACTATACAAGCAAACGAGTAAAGAGTAAAGACAGGAATTCCTCCAATACAAAACAACCTCTCTTTATATACAGTTCGTCTGTCACCTTTGAATCATCTTCCTTATTCTGATATACCATTTGAATCCATGTTCATGATCTTACATATGATTCCCAAAATCCTTATCAATATATATATGCCATATCATCTGATGTTGCAACACCTCAGACTACTTCCTTATCATACTAAATAATTCCACCACTACTACACTACATTCTCACGCCACCTCTGCATCTTTCAATGTCTCCATCTTTCCGTAAGTCCAATTTCTTCTGCTTCCACTATATATAATCACATCCCTTCCTTTGTACCATCACTTGCAAATACAAGCCATGACAGGATAATTGCCAGTATTTTGAACTAGTGTTATGGTTGGAGGATTCTGGGGCCAGTAAACTTCAAATCTTTAAAATTGACAACAGCTAAACAAAATAACAATGCATACAATCGGAAGCTCTTTATCAATGTAGATACTATGAATCAATTGTGGCAGTATCTCAATAGAGTAAATAATAAGATTGCCATTCAATATAACTACAAGAACCTTGAGTACTTTCAAATCTCAAATGTTCTCTACTGGCAGCATGCTGGCTGGGTGAAGATTCTCTGCTCATACAACTTCATCAGGGAATATCAAGAAGGTAAGAAGAGCCCAGCCATCGGACAATCGAAAAGATGCAACTATAAAATTGGCTATAAGAGAAAAATAGCAATACTTCTGGCTAACTTAACAGTGACTATCATTATCATATAATATGGTGACCTTCTATCAGATATCAAGGCAGCCCAGGATAACAACCCTTTAGAGGCAAAAATAGGACTAATCTTAGTTAATATTTCACATGCAGATGAGAGTCAAACGACACCAAACAATCCAGCTTCAGCGTATAAGAAAATCATATACATGCCCATGGCACTCTACTGTCAAGTGACCAGCCTCTTCTATGACAATACCAAAGCTTGTCGCTTTAGAGCCGTGAAGACTGCCTTGGTTCTATCAAACAATTTTTATCGGTCTGCATTGGAGTCAGAAATATGGAAGTAAGTTGCTGGCTGTGCGTTGTACCACCCAATCAATGCAATACATTGCACATGCTTTAAACTTAACCTGCCACTGTCATCATCTTCTTGTCCCTGGTAGTAACTTGCCATACTCAAAGGCATTAGGATACACCATAATTTTGGTAATCAATGACTATTTGACTGAAATGGCGATCTACCTCATCTGCAGAAGGGTTATGGAGAGCCCAGAGTTAGCATGAATGTTTTTCAAATAGGTGATCTTCAAAACCAGTGTACCAGACAACACTACCATCAATAATGGCAAAGTGTTCACCAGTCAATTTTGGGACAGAGTTTGCTTCCGTCTCAGTATCAGTTTCCGACTATCAATCACTTTGCACCAGCAGATGTATGGTAAGACTGTGGGGCAGAACCAAATGCGGGAGTAGTACCTCCAAGCCATTTGCAACTATGAGCAGGATAACTGGGTCAAACTGTTACCACTGGTGAAATTTGTATTCAACAACTCTATCCACTTCTCCATACTGGTAATACTGGTCTATGCAAACTCCAACTACGATTCTACGATGCAATTCAAGTCACCCAAGGCTCCTACTTTCCAATTACACGTACAGCCAGACTCATGGAATGGAGACATGGAAGAGACTTACCAGATTCTAACATTATCAATAACAATGCTTATAAACTAAACTTGCCAAATACTATACGAAATCACAATATTTTCCCCATATTTCTTCTTGATAGTTTTACACCACGGCGTATAGTGGGTTAGTCATCCTCGGAATGACATCAAGTGATAGTTGAAGAAGTGGAAGAATTGATTGTTCTTCACATACTTGACTCTGGGCAGCACTGCCAGATCCAGTGTTAGCAACGGTTCCGGACTGTCGCTTTGGGTCCGGGTCTGGGTCGAAACCGAACGGTTGCCAATTTGGTGGTTCAGGTTGTCAATACACCCAAAACATCAATTTGGGTACGATTCGATGGAAGTCTCCCAATCCGTCTGAATTGGGCGGGTTGTCAGCGGGTTGCCCAACGGGTCCATCTGTAGATTCGTATAATGCTCTTGTTTTTGCTGTTTGATAATAGTATCTTATCAAAATCTCGTAATCAACAGCCAATAATATCTTTTTGCATGTTTTGCAGTTTGCGATATTGATTATTTTGGAATCCCTGTTTCTCCTTTTATATGTTGTATTTTTGCCTTTAAAGGCAGTCAATAGTTCTGTTATGAGTTTATATATCTGCACACTGCCTTGATTACCCAAAATTCAAGACGAAACATTGTTGATGCTCCATTGACACTCATTTTCATGATGGGGTAACGTATATGTCATGCACTGTTTCAGTTGAAAAGGCCAGCATTACTTTGTATATGAATTATTGCCACAAAGCGACACTTAGATTAGCCAAGATGCAAGACCAAAAATCGTTCACCCTGAGTTGACGCTCATTTTCAGGATGGGGCAGTGACTGCGTTGCATTCTCTTTTGCCTACAAAGGCTGCCACTACATTGGTTATGCATAACAGCAAACAAATCACATTTCAATTACCCTACTTAGAAGACCAAAAATCGTTGACGCTCCATTGACGCTCATTTTTAGGAGATAGTAGCAATGTTGTTGCAAGCATTTTTGCCTAGACAGGCAGCCAATACATTGATTGTGGGTTAATGTCGTTGCACAGCCCTTGGATTAGCCAAGATGCAAGGCCAAAAATCATTGACGCTCCCATCAGCAAAAACTAAATCTCCTTCATTAAATTTATTTAGTTTATTGTACCCACAAACTCAAAAAAATGAAATCGATGTTTCCCTGAAATATGGCATTGCTTTACAGTTCCAGAGTGTTCTTTGAGTCGTCGCGATGCTGTTTTCAAGCGTCACGACCAGTGTACCCACGCTTGCGAATGTGACAACGAGCACTTGACGAACGGTTCACACTTCTTTTGGTAATATCACAAATCATCTCTCGGTGTACTCCTACATCGCCCAATTCAATTAGTCCTCGCGATGATGATAGTACTCGCTCCATACGTTTAATGAAGCGTGTAGTTGCTGTTTTTAAAGACCCTCATGGCTTAATTTGACCAATGATAGTTACCATGCAGAAGTGGTTCACGATATTTAATTTGTTGATACAAGATCGTCAGTAGCTTGCAGTTCGTCGCGGGAGGGTTATGCATCGTCACGATTATGATTTCACGGGTTTGAAATCGGACTTCAGTAAACCATCAGTTCGATTACATTTACTACTATTATGATATATCGACGAAAGCTAGAATAAAATAGCACACAAAGGAAATCCTAAATCCGATCACTGACACCATTCCTAACCTCCAAGTGACATTGCACCCTCTACAATCGTACTTCCATCGACTAATCCCGTATTCTCAATGCTGGTCATGTTGGTGACGTCGTTGCTGTTGCTGTTGCTGTCGCTGCAGGGGACGGGCTGGCTGCTGCTGGCGATGGCAGGCAGAACAGCTGAGAATCGCATACTAGCTTCAGTAGCAGCAACAAAGCTGCTGAGACGATTAAAAGAATTGTCGGGCTGCACTATCAGCTTCTCCGGGACGTAATCAAGGAAGTCCTCATCAAAGCTGCCCTGATCGTTGTGAGGTTGTGCCATCGCTGGGTCTGTACCAGTTGAGTGGATCCTTCAGCGGATCATGCTGCAGATATTGTCTATTTTTTTGGCTTGAACCTCTGGCGAGGAAGAACGAAAATCCGCGTTGAGACAACAAAATACATCTGTGCATGCATTATTAACGGCGTGATTGATGTTTCTTGTATCGCACTTACGTTGTGCTCCACCTCCTGGACCAAACTCTGGCGGGACCCTTAACTTGCCTGTTTTCCAGGCCGACAGACAATGGTGGATGGCCATTGCGGTGAGGGCAATGAATGTTGGGTTGATTTTATCAATCAATGATCTATCGTTCATTCCCATTTGTCGTATGCCATAGAAGTATGTCCAGTGAATAAGATCAACAATTTCAGTCGCTGCAAATCGAAACATGCATTCCTAAATTGATCGTCAAGACAACGATTAAACAAGAAGGGAACTTTGAACTTACCTCATGAACATTTGTGGGGCATGTGAACCTGTCCTTGGCCAATAGCCAGGCTACTATTTTCCGGATCTCTGTAGGTGACTGTGTTCGAAATCCGTAAATAGAGTCGATTGAGGTCTTGCAGCGGTATACCATTGCTGCACGGGAGCAAGTAATCTTTGCGAGAGCATGATGCACACTGTCAGCAATGAAAACGATCGTTGAGATAATTCATTTACCACTGAAATGTAGGCACATGGATGGTCTGAGTTTCTGTGGGCTGGACCAATCCTGGCGATTTCCTCATACCACCAACTATGAATCTGGGCGGTCTTCACCGCATTTGTGGCAAAGGGATTCACAAACATCGCATAATTGATAGCTATAGACTTCACACGTGCCATGACCATCGCCGGAACACCTGAAAGGGTTGTCTGGGCATTGTATTCTGCGCCGACAATGAGGCCTGTCACATCGTCAACAAAGGGCTCATATCGCCACAGATTTTCAGCTTTCCATGCAACCAATTGCTCGCCGGCTTCGTTTGAATCCTTCCTCTAGTAAATATATACATTAGCGGGCGGATTCAATCATTCAAACGCTTAGTCGGATACCTTCTTGGATGCCAGCGGCGCAGGCTCGAATTCATTCTCCTCCTCCGAGACAATATAGACCTCCCGATGCTCAGGATGTAGGGGTCGTGCCGACGTAGGAGTTAATTGAGTTGCTGCGACTAGTTTTCCAAGTGTTGACGTGAAGGAATCTTTTGATGGCTGGTTGCCCATTGCTTTCCGGGATGGTCGCTGAACAGGCTCGTCGTCGGTTTCTGGAATGTCATCTCGACGATCATTGTAATTGTCGGGTATCATGGTGAGATCGTCATCGAGATCCTCGTCGCGGATAGATCGTCTGCTTCTCCTGGTGCTGGAAGGAAGAGGAGGAGGAGAAGTGCAGCACCTTCTTCTCATGATTTAAAAAGGCGGCGAGTGATAAGTACGAAAAATTACAGGAGTGACTAAAGGAAATGTGAATGAATGTAGAGTAAATGAATTAAAGCGTTGTGTAAAGGAAAGAAAGCGTTCATATGATTAAAAGCATCGTCGTGATGCGTCTTTTTATCCTGTCGATGATTCAAGGATCTTGGCTTGTCCCACCACCCACACTTCCAACTCCTTGGATGGACGGGAACTCGGAACTAAGAATGGCAGGTGACAAGCATGCCGCAGGGTTGTTGATCAGATTCCTTTGACGAAAATCGTTATCACAACGAGCTAAAAAGCGTTCGCGTTTCACTAATCATTTGGGCTAACCTCTGCTGGGTAAAGATACTGAACTACCAATTACATGATAGCCATACACGGAGTCTTATCACTGCCACTATGCCATTCCCAAAAATAAACATCTCAACGATTAATCCCAACATTGTAAACTCTCAACACAGCCCTTCATGCATGAATATGAATGATGTAATAATAAAATAAACAAAACACCAAAAAGAGACCCAAAACCTCACCAAAAAACTCCAAATTATCACCCATCTGTCCACCCTCCAAAGTGCCAGAAAAATACCCACCCACAACGCAAATCCTTAAACAACTGTCCAGCCAGTGCATTCCATCCTCACAACGACTAATTTGCAGCTGGGCGGCTGCTTGTACGCTTCCTATTGGCCAAAGAGCCTGCAGTGGGAGGATTCAGAATGTGATCGTGCTTGCGTAGCCAAGCCATATCCTCACCAGCAACAACGCTTTGCTCATAATCGGCAAAGAGACCATGAGCACGGTTTTGGATGACTTCAAGGTATCGCTGCTGTCTGATAATTCTCTTTTGAAGTTTCCGTTCAAGCTTTTGGAAGCCTGTTTTCGTCGTCGGGAAGCTTCTTGGATTTGCGCGCCGCGTCTCATCATCATCATCCAATTCCTCCCCGATATCGTCGATCATATCCTCGGCTGGAGGTGGGAGGATGTCATCCAGAGGAAGGTAGCTGCGGCCACCACGCATAGGTGTCTGGGCACCATCTGTGCCGTCAGCTTGTTGGCCACGATAAACGATGCAAAAAAGTGTTGGGTTGCTTAATTTTATCGCCGCCTTTACCCATCCGGCAGCAGTATTGTTATCGAAGATTGGGGTAACATTACGGGCGTATGGACAACCATCTCCATTAGGCTTCTCCAGGCAGCCCGAAAGCTCTCGGATTTTCCGGCTGGGGTCTGGCAGACCGGCGATTGCAGCATTCACGATTGACAAAATGGTCGTATCGACGATTCATGTAACTATTGGAAGTATCAATTCATCATCCCCAGGCCAGTGCTATGAGAATAGGTGACTATTGTTTTCACCCACCCTCTTCCCAGCAATGTCGGGATCCACATAGGCGATGGTAAAGCTAAATGGCTCCACAAGGGAATCGTTTGAGGCATCGCAACGCACCTGTATCGGCGAAGACCTGTGACCCGAGGTTCCTTCCCTGTCGTCTTCTGGATCTACAAATCATCAGGAAGAGCAAAAGAAGCATCGGGGCGATGAAATACATACCAACGTGCAGGAGTTTCCTCTTCTTAGTCAGGGTTTCTTCGAGCCTATTCCTTCTTTCGGTGAAGGCCAACCTCCGCGAACTCGTCCAGTGCTGCCTTGAGTTTCTGACCATCAAGGTTAGTCTTGTCTGCCATGTACCATTGCCAAAGCGGCCTTTTAGACTCCAGTTCACTGATTTGAGTAATGCAACGATCAATTAGGAGATCCCATTGCTCTGGGCCGGCGCCTTGCTTGTTGATGATGCTTATGGACTGGGCAATCTCCCAGATGCGCTCCCTCACTTTATTATCTATCTGTTGTGTTGTCAAGCCACCCTTATCCTGCCAAATCCCCATGGTTTCTGCTGCCCATTGGCTGACTCCAACACCGGCGTTCTCAGCCCAGACGCTGACTTGATGAGTCCGCATCAGGATTGTATTAGCATCTGCGATGACTGATTTCGGCAACCAGAAGGCATCACATTACATTTTAGGTTCTCAATGGTGGTCAATGATTGAGTGGTGGATATCGAATGCTTGTTACTCTAAAGAAGCGTCGGGAGTGTTGAATATATCGTCAAGGGTGATGCGATGCGGTAGCAGAGGTGAGGAGGGTGTGTCAAAGGTTCTGGAGATTGTAAGTAACGTGGGCAGGCAAGGCGAATATATATATGGGCTTGGAGGGTTTTCTTGATCCGGCGACATCATCTTCGCTACAATTCAGCTAGGAGGCACTTTCCTTAGCATCATCTAAGCGCCCTGATTCGTCGACTGAACGCTTAAGTTCATCACAAAGACAACTAAAAGCATGCTCTGCAGTCATGTCTCACTCGTTTGTCCTTGCTCTTGTTCTTGTACCCCGCGATGACATCGCTGAGTCGGTATCTAAGGAGAATGCACGGTTCATATAAGGTACAAACTTAACATAAAGTGACAACCATAAATCGGGCAATGGGCATAGGAGGGTCTTGTGAGGGTGCAAAACAATCGCCATGACAAGCTGAATGCAGATGCGGTATTCTTCTCAAGATCCAAGGGACGTTGAAATTGAGAGAGCGAGTAAACACTTTGCAAACGTGTGAAGGAGGATGAGAGAAATCCTATGAGAGTGGTTGGACCCCTTTTTGGAAAAAGTAAATCGCGGTGCGGCTTTTTCCGAGGACAGCCGGCTTGTAATGGTGTGAGTAGGTAAAAGACCGTCGAGACGCTTCTTAATGTAGTTGCGACAGTTCATTTTGCTAACGAAACATGGATCTTCATCAACTGTGTCTTTACTGCTCGAAGATGTACTCCTACATCGGTGCTTACATCACTCACCGCCGTCGCGACCACAAAGAAAGGATAGTATACGTATTAGCCGAACAACTGCCAGATGATGGTTTTGCGATCGAGCACGATAGTATTCTACTTCCATTCATTCATGAACCGCATCACGACCCTTTTCTTCACCCTTCAGACAATGATTCCAGCGATACAGAAGCCGACAGCGAGAATGCGTGTATCGATCCAGAGCAACCTCCAGTTCAGACACGTATTTGAGGTACTCCACACTTGGACAACCGTCTAGCCGGCAAGCCTATCAGTAACGAGTATTTCGATATCTTCGACGATGAAATTGATTTATGGTCACCGTTTTCTTGCGAGAAGGAGTATCGATTAGCGCACTGGTGCGTCAAGCACAACTTGAGCAGAGCTGCTATCAACGAGCTTTTCAGGAACCCTACGATGGCAACCGTCAGCAACTTCACTTCGTCCCACACTTTATTCAAAAGGTTGAATGAAATGTCCTACGCAATGGGCATTGACTCTTGGAAATCCGGCAAAGTGTGTTACAATCGTTTGGCCCATCCAAACAACCTTTGCGACGATGATTACACACGTTTCTTTTACCACAATCCTGTTGAATGCATTGAGTTCCTCATGCAACAGCCTGTGTTCAGGGAACATATGTTGTATGCTCCAGCAAAGGAATTCAATGATGCTGAGGAACGTATCTACTCAGAGGTGAAATCAAGCGACTGGTGGTGGAATGAACAGGTACGTTAGTTGAATTTCATCATAGCTACAATGATTTTGACCGCTTCATTAGCTACGGCAGCCACTTGGAGCTACGATTGTCCCATTATTTGGCAGTTCAGACCAGACACATCTTACAAACTATTCGGGCGACAAGAAGAAATGGCCAGTATATTTGAGTCTTGGAAACATCAACTCGACGATTAGATTAAAGGCTTCAAATCTTGCAAGCATTCTTGTTGCCCTTCTTCCCATTCCTCCGAAATATCACTTTAAAGGACATGGAAAAACGACAGCCGTCAAGGAACAACAAATCCACAATCGAGAGGTTTAAAGGAAGGTCTTCGAGCTTATTTTTCGTCCTCTCCACGCGCTGTTCAACACTGCAAAGCTTATGCTTTATGCGGACGGTTGGATGCGGCAATGTTATCCTGTCATCTGTGCATGTACGGCTGACTACTTCGAAAACATTCACTTGCGTTCAATCAAGCAGCCCCATTGACCTGTGTGCGAAGCACCGAAATCGTCGTTTGGAGAAGGGAATTCATCATCATGGCAATTGAGATACTATCGACTATAGTTCCAAAAAATGATACTCGCGACTCAGGGAGATGAGACGGAGAGACGGAAAGCAAGACAATATGTGGAAGATTGAGTGGTTGGAACCTCAGAAGGCGTCTTGTGGAATATGAAATGCATCACTCTGACGACTATTATCGTACCCGATATTCTTCATACCGTCTATCTCGGTATGCTTAAGCATTTGATGGACTGGGTAATGTCCTTCCTCGAACAACATTCCAGGATTGACAAATTCAACCAGCTCTGGGCGATGATGCCTCCATACCCTGGCTTTGCTCGATTCAACAAGCCATATAGCCAGGTGACGCAATGGAGTGGTAAGGAGATGAAAGCACTCGGGCGTGTGATTGTTCCAGTTTTCGCGGCGACCCTTTTAAACCCTTCGGCGAGCCAAAGGATTCCCTTCACAGATGCCCTGTTGTGCGTCAAGAACTTAGTGTATTTTGACCTTATGGCACAGTACCGGTACCATACTGAGGCCACGATCGAGTACATGGAGAATTATCTGTAGGAGTTTCATCGTCACAAGGATATTTTCAGTCGATTCGGCGCCAGTAAATCTACAAAGAAGGTCTCGGAAGCCTTGAAAAAGCAGCTTACTTTGGTCAAACACGAGGAATGGGAGAGTGAGCCTACTTGGAACAATCATTCTGCGGCTGCAAAGTGTCGTCGCGTTGATGAAGATAAAATGCAGATCGAGTCAGATATTGCACAACATCTTGTCGACAAATTGGATTTCAACTTTGTAAAGATGCATCTCCTGAACCACTTCTCTGACCATATCTGCCAGCTTGGCAACCTCATAAATGTAAGCTCTGAACTCCCAGAAAAAGCGATGATGGATCTTAAACAAGCGAACCGACAATTGAATCGTCATGAGGACGCCTTCCAGATTTTGCGAATGAAAGCCTGAAAGGAGGTGTTTCAGTATCGAGAGCTGAATGCAAATGCTGCAAAACAACGTCGCGACGATGATATGCCTCTAACCAAAGCACCTATCAAGCGAATGATGAAAAACCCGCGACGAGAAATCAAGACCCTTGATAACTTGGCCAAGTGGTGTGCAATGCCAAAAGGGGAGCTACAGAATCACATTGCTTGGTGTTTCAAGAGATTTGCCGACTTCACAGACTACGTCGATCATGATCAGTATTTCAGTCATCTGAACGATGCAAAATACATTCGGTACAACCCAGTGGCAATTCCGGTGACGTCTTTTCAATGCGATGAGCAAGCTGTTCATATGGTTCGTTGCACTGGGTCCACAAGGTGGAGAAAGCATAAGCCACCAAGAAATGATACAGTGCTTCCCTTGATGGGGACGAGTCCGGATAGCCACTTTAAGTAGACTGCGGGACGCATTCCCGCACAGTTGAAGTGTCTTGTTGTCGTTGAGAATGCTGAATCGAGCGTTAAAGGGCTTCTTGCCTTGGTTCAGACATTTGCAACAGGGCCGATAAGTCAGACTGCTGGTATGGTGATTGTCGAGGAGAGGCATCAACCTCCGATGCAACCCTCGCACAATGGAAACTACCGTTGTAAGCCTCTTTTCGGCGTCGGAACCACTTATATCGTCCCTATAAGCGCGATCCAAGGAGCTGTACACCTTCTTCCGCTGACGCCGCAGCCAGATAGCTCGCGGTGGTACTTGAGCAACACGATTGACTTGAATGCTTTCAATTTGTTTTACATGTAGATTATTCGACTCGATGCTTGAAGTAATCGTTGCAGCGATATATAGAAATCTGATGTGTGTCTTCTGGGTGTCTTAATTTTTGTAATGGGAGTTGTGCAAGCTTGTGTATAATCGATGTCTCAAGGGATTAAATAGTTAAGAATATTCTTGAAATCAATGCAACAGTTCAAAAAAACCGTCGAAACGATTAAAATCTAAATGACCAACGTGTAAGAAACAAGTGCAATAAATTAGCTTAAATGACTAAACATGTTTTGAGATGTCGCGACGACGCGATCACATCATTGAATGCTTCGAAGCATGGTGGAAGATTGCAAATAAGTCGCTCGGATTATTTGTGGAGAATGTGGAGAAGGATCGGTGCGTGGGGTCCATTTTCAGAAACCAATTTCACTTTTTGCTGATGCGAGCAACTCCAGTGTTGAGTTCCAACGTGTCTTCACATCCATAATGGGTAGTACTGCAATCCGGACTTTGGCTTTTTGACAGTCAATGAACTCGTTTCGATGACCAGGTGTCAGCGTAATCAATACAGCAAGCATTCTCTGCTATATGAAGGTCAGTTTCAGCACTTTCAAAATATGTTGAAATACGTACTTTCTCAATTATCTTTGCTAAACCTGGTCTCATGGCCAACACCTTGTTGATTCTAGCATTGCCCTCTTTTCGAAGTCTTTGACTCTTCCCAATGTCTGTGCTTTCATTCTCTCCAAATTTCTGATCGCACTCATGGGCTTCCCAAGACTTGGTGCGGCCTTTTACACCTAGAGTGCTCATGAATGCACCCAAAGCAAGCTGAATGACATGCGCCATGCATGGTATGTGGTTCCTCAATGCGGGCCACTCGATTCCAGAGGCCTCAAGTGTTGATTGCAGCTCGCGTGTCATCGAGTAATTTGAGGAAGCACTATCAGTTGTAATACCAAGCAAACAGCCGTCGGTAAGCTCAAAACGATCAAGCACGTCCTTCAAATGTATGGCTAGCTTTGCTCCAGTATGTTGGCCCTTGACCAATCATCCTTATTTAGCTTTCGAAATGGGAATGGAACAGGAGATTAACCTCATCGAATGCGAGTTGAACTTCACCCAATGCCCAATTTCGATACATATAGTAAGCAATGACCGACGTTATGGCTAATTTGTTTGTTGATGTCCATCCGTCCAAAGCTAAACTCACTTTATTTCGTACCGGCAATTGCTTCTTTATTGCATCCACTGTCAGTGCATATTCCCTCCGGCAAATGTTACTAAGAGTCGTAGCAGACAGCAGCGCTAGGTCATCGCGTAATGCCTTATATGACCGCTGTAGCTCAAGATTTGATATAGCGTTCCATGGAATATGTGCCGAAACAAATCCTAACATGAGGTAGCGATTCCACGTGTCTTGGTGAGATTCGGAAGTTTCAAAGTCCTTAGCTGCCAGTTTGGAACGTTTTGTCTGTCAATTCAGTAAGTATACTTGATACGTGAATGGTAAATATAAATTTTCTTTGCGCACTTGCAATCGGAATTCCTCAACTTCCTTGCTGTTTGAGTACGGCCAAAGCTGTTTCATCGACCGTTGAACTAGTCAATTCGGTTACTTCTAACACTGTTAATTCATTTAACTTTGCGATATGCGCTTTTGCCAGCAAGTGTTTGCCCATTGAGCTGGTCCCATGTTCTGATGGATGGTGAAGAACTTGATGACAAACGATACATATGATGCTGGGGCTGCCAGTCTCCTCAATTCCGCTGTGTAAGTAGAATCTCCACGAAGGCGCATGTCTAGAGTTATTCCAAGCAATAGGCTGCTTCGAGCCTTCATTCATTGAAGCCCACAAAGCATCGAAGATCATTTGCAAAGTAAGGTCGCTCAAATCACGAATAAAGACATGTTTATTTTTTGAAGATATCATGACCTCTAACAACGAGGTATTTAGAGATTTTGTGTCTGACATCGTGGTAGGAAATTGAACTCTGGGTAATTCAATCTGGGTAACTGTCAAAAAATACGTTATAGTCATGTAGAACGCTGGTTCTTAAATATTGACTTTAGAGCTACAAGCAAGAGAAAAGTCAGACCTGTGAGACATCGCATGCATATTTGTGAAGTTGAATACAAGGACATACAAAGACAAGACGGTTGTGATATCATCATTAGCATTTTTGCCCATCAAGGCAGCCAATAGTATGATTATGGGTCAACGCCGTTGCATTGCTGTCTGCTCATCCAAGATGCAAGCCCAAAAATTGTTGACGCTCGGTTGATGCTCAATTTTAGGAGGTGGTAGCAATATTGACACTAGCATTTTTGCCTAGAAAGGCGGCCAATATTATGATTATGGGAGTATATCATTGCACGGCCCTTGAATTATCCATGATGCGAGGCCAAAAATCGTTGACGCTGCATTGACGCTCATTTTTAGGAGGTGGTAGCAATATCGTCACTAGCATTTTTGCCTAGAAAGGCGGCCAATAGTATGATTATGGGAGAATGCCGTTGCACGGCCCTTGAATTATCAATGATGCGAGACCAAAAATTGTTGACCCTCCGTTGACCCTCATTTTTAGGAGGTGGTAGTGATATCGTCACTAGCATTTTTGCCTAGAAATGCGGCCAATATTATGATTATGGAAGTATGCTGTTGCACGGCCCTTGAATTATCCATGATGCGAGACCAAAAATTGTTGACGCTCCGTTGGCGCTCATTGTTAGGAGGTGGTAGCAATATGGTCATGGGCATTTGTGCCCATAAAGGCGGCCAACACTGTCATTATGGCTTAATGCTGTCGCGCAGCCTAGTCAGTATCCAAGTTGCAAGACCAGATATCGGTGACGCTCTGTTGATGCTCCGTTGAGGTTCATTTCTAGGATGGGGCAACGAGCATGTCGCATGCCTTTTTGCATCTAAAACTGGCCAATAATCCCTCTTTGGATTGATGTGACTATGCAACCCTTTGATTGCCGAACAGATCAAAGTAAAATCATTGACCCTCCGTTGATGCTCACCTTAGAGACATACCACCAGTCATTCGGTGCGCAATCATTTTTTTTGACAATCATACCGTCATTATTGACAGCTGTTATACCGGTTCTAGGCAGAATCATTTGTATCCAAAAGCATCGAGGCCTCTCAGTATCTGAGCCACTACTATTCATTTCATCAGTCCGATAAATGACGTAGCTCCTTCGTGTTTTTGCGCTTTCAACCGGTATATTACGGCATATAGATCGATCAACTAATTTTAGACTCAAAGTGCCCGACTTCCTGACCTTTCTTTTTCCAGCTTGTTTTCCTCGATTTCCATGATGTACCATAAGCAATTTTCAAATTCTCAACCATGTGCAGCAGGTCTGAGGGGAGAGTTATGAAGTTAGCTGCATGAACTGATGCTGCATAACAGCTGCTATTGATCAGGGTTCAGACTACGCACTGACCGCTCGTCCGATGACTTGTATGACATCACTGAGTTCAATGTTGTTAGTAAATTTCGTCTCCATTTTAGGTTTCGCTTTCTAATGTAACCGTAATAGGCAAGTTGATATCAAGTTTGCTGGCCGTCCATCAACTAGATTTGCAGTCTAGAACATTCGCATGGCCCGTACGACCCTTGCACACAGACTAATGAAATATCATGTCTCACAATTTGGTCACTGAAATCAGGAAAAAGCTGACACGTAGCAAAGTAGGTACACAAATTGCTTTCCCAAGAGATAGGTCATCAAAACTAACTATTTGGCTATCTATACCTCTGGCGACGCGGGTGCCGTCACCATATCTTCATCCGTACCTGATTTCTATATGGTAATTAACTAGGGATGGTGCATGCAGGGGTAAAAGCTTACGGGTTCAACAGGATTCCCATCCTGAATTGGCACTGAATCGGTCGCCGAGTCGGGCGCAAAAACCGGTATGAATTGGTGTGACTGTGGTTTCTCTGAACCCAGCCTCATTTGACTACTTCCTGGTCGAGAAGTCACTGCCGTCATTGGCAATTGTCCTCGGACTATATCAAGAGTCTGCATATGCTCTCCAAATGTTGTCGGTGATGGTGTGGCTGCAGTCGTGTCGATTTGGGGCTTAACAACTGCCGGAACCATCAATTCGGTAGTCCCGTACTTCATATCCCTCCCACACAAGTAGTTGGCTGCATCCCCCCAACCCGGTTGTGTCAATTCGTCAAGCTTCATCTGCTTCTGCCGAAAACTCTCCAAGCAGTGCTGTACTGTTTTGGATATTTTGCCCATCACCCAGCCAGGTTCATCATCGTCACTCAGCTTGCCGAGCTCTGTATCATCTTCATCATATTCCTCGTCTTCCCCATCCTGCGCTTCATCGGAACTTGCAAGATCGCTCAGACTGTCTCCAATAGCATTAAACATTTCTGCAAACATTGTTTGGGGCTGTCGAGTTGTCACCCCCACATTTTCGGCGGTAGTCATATCGTTCAGCTCTTGCATAATCGCTGTCTCGGCATCTTGAACTCGCTTTCCTGCCACAGCGGTCTGTCTCTGCACATAATCCTTGATCCATTTCTCTTTCTCGTCGTTGCTTAAAAAGTACCTTTCCTGTCTTTTCTCCGCCGAAAGCTTCTTTTTGGATCGCAAGCTGCGCAATGCTCCCAATGCTCGGACCCTCTCTGCCTCCAAGCCGCTCTTGCCTCCATTTGCATGATGACGTCGACGTGTGGACATCTTTGTCAATTTGCCGTATTTGCCCGCTGGAAGTGGAGAAAAGTTCTTTTTCGGAGCATTGACCATTGTATCATGTATTGACCTTGTTGTTGGGCGAGATGTTGGATGTTGCAAGATATGGACCACATGGAGGCAAGCTGACTCTTTTAAGTCAAGGTTCGTATGTTTGATCAACTCGAACAAGGCAAAATCTGCGTTTTGACCGTCGTTTCAGTTGGAATAGTGACCCTAATCGTACGTTATGACATGATAGTTAGCCTCTGCTTCATGTAAGATCCCGGCTATGTGTGGAGACAATCATCACCAGATGACCTTTCCGTCGTAGAATTTCCTTTTTATAACCATCAAACATGAGATATCAGCTGTCGTTCACTTCAATGTATCCCTGCAAACAAACAAACAAACAAACATCATCGGACTGACTTACTGCAAATTGTGGGACCGTTGGAATCACCTGCAACTTGCAGCAATAGGCAGCAGGATATACCTTGAATAGAACATGCAAGTTGACAGTCATTCATTCCCTTGTGACCTGTAGCTTACTATATATTCCTCAGGACTTTCCACTTTTTGTTATCATCTTCCTCACCTTTTCCACAACAGCAAGTCATGGCTCCACAAACACCTCAGCCCAGTGTGATACAATCTGAATCAAGCCGAACGACAGGTGCTTCATCCAATGCGCCCCTGGCTGAGACACAGCAGCAACGCAGACACCACTTAGTCCACCACGGCGCTGCAATTGCTGACACCAAAAATATGGCCCAGGATGCACATTTGAAAATAGTACATAAGACCGGACGCAGCAATAATAGGCAGCAGCATGCAATCGGATGTGAGTAGCTCCATATCAATATAGAAGGCAGTCAACTAAGAATATAACGTACAGCTGGTGTACTACGAGAGCTCCGCGACCAATTTATCGCTGCCTGCAATGGCAATCCTCCATGGTCAACAAAGGTATTTGTCCGCACAGTCCGCAAAATCGAACATCATGATGACATCAGCTCTGGGATTTTTGCGGATGAATTTCGTGATAAAGGTCCCCAGGAGTGGACTAAACAGGCTTTAAAGCCTCTAGAGAAGGCTACAGAGTCGTATATGGTTGAGGTAATAGCCGAATCTTCCTTTTAGAAGCAGCAACTGATTTCTTGTAGGTTTTCAACATGTCTGCTACTATGGTGAGGGAAGGAGGTCGTGTCCAGCTGGAACAGTCCAACATGCGCCTCGCCTTGAATATGGCGAAAATGGCCAAAGGAGGGTTTTTGCGTGCCGCAATAGTTGAAACGCAACAACTGATTAAGAAACCTCGCACCGAAGTCCGGGAAGAGAAGAAGCAAGGAGTTGAGTTTCCTGGGTATAAGAAGGTGAAGGCTGCGAGAGAAAGACACCCGGAAATGGTTTATAGAAATCACATGGCCGGCTGCCTTCCATGCCAAAATGGTACTGCTAAGAATCCGCAGACATGCTGGAGGCGCAAAGGAACCGCCGCACCTCCACCAGAACTGGCGGCACCTCCGCCCGAAAGGCCACCTCCGCCCAGCACACCACCTGCTCCTCCAGGTGACACTGACGCACATGAAAGTTATGAAATCGAAGGTATGCCATCCAAGTCTGTGTATTTACATATTCCACATCCAAATACTTAATTTTTCAATCATAATGCATATGCCAAGGATAGCAAGCGCGATAAAGATTTTATTCCAGATTTGCTGAGTACACTATCTGCTGCATGGAAATACCGCTGACATTGATTTTAAAGATGACGACAGCCTTTTAAGCGAATCTGAGGGTGAAGATGACCATTGATTGAAAGGAACGGGATTTTTGAGTATTATCAGTATCTACAATTAGCGGACACTTTAAAGTATATTTTAAAGAATATATTTATATGCACAATTAAAGAACAATGTAGTGATAAAGGAAAACATACATGAAAAGAATAGAACGACTGCCAAAACACAGTAATTGATGTTCTATGCCAAAGTCAATGGTTGCATAATGTGGAAACGCCTGTGGCAAAATGAGTGTCAACGGAGTGTCAATGATTTTTCGTCCTGTAAGTCAGGTTAATATGATGTGAATTAATCGTTGTTATCTATAAACATTATATTGGCCGCCTTTTTAGGCAAAAGACAAAGTAACTCGCTCCCTGCCCCATTCTGGAAATGAGCGTCAACGGAGTGTCAACGGATCGCAGACATCTATAAACAACGTTTTGGCAGCCTTTATAGCCTAATAAGCAAGAGGTGGTCTCGCTACAACCTCCCGGACAATCACAACTTAATTTGTTTTCAATGCTGCAACTCAGTGATGCTGAACATTTTAGCCTATAAAACCAGTCAAAACTCCATATATAGCCATTAGCGGCCATCTCGCGCTTTGATTGACCATCATGCAAGGCCAAAAATTGTTGACGCTCTGTTGACACTCATTTTCATGATCGGGCAGGGAGCGTGTTGCTTTCTCTTTAGCCATTAAAGGCTGCCAATACATCGGTTATGCATACCAACGGACAAGTCACTTTTCAATTACCTGACTTACAAGACTCAAAATCATTGACGCTCCGTTGACGCTCATTTTCAGAATGGGGCAGGGCACGTGTTACTATCTCTTTTGGCTTGAAAGACGGCCAATACCTCATTTATGATCGTTTGCATCCAATCGCCACCTAGATTACTCATGAAGCAAGACGAAACATCATGGACGCGCCGATGACTATCATGTTCAGGATGGGGCATAGAGCTTGCGTTTCTTGTTTTTAGTGATAAAGGTGGTCGATTCATCCGAAAAGGACAATCGCCTGTCAAAGTCAATATTTTGCGATTAGCAGTAGGGTATCTAAATGCGACCATAAATAGAAAAACCCGAAACACAGAACTGGAGATTGGAACCGACGGGTCTAGCCAAACCTGCGAAAACCTGCGGGTTGACGGGTACGGGTCTGGGTTTGGCCTGCCAAGACGCTGCGGGTCGGGTTTTTGGACGGTTCTGGATCCAAACCAAACCGTTTTTCCAGTCCGAACCCGGACTGCTGGCAGGTTACCAGGACCTGTTGCTAACACTAATGGTAAGTGACAAGATGTAGTACATGTCAAAGTGGACCCTTTCATGAGTCTGCTACTGGCAAAGAGATACTAAATCAAAACTACTAACTGCCTTTATTGATACAAATACATATAAAATAAAGATACAAATATAATTCACCAAAACTACAAATTTAGTACTAGTTTACCCTCAATGGTAGTTTTGGTATATATATATATAATACTCATTAGTTTAAGCTATATGAGCTTGTTAAAAGATTTCTATTGAATCTACTGAGCAATCAAGCTACAAATCTAATATGTTTGAATAGTTTCAAATATAGTTATATACTTAGACTGTCAAGTATAGTTCTGTTCTAAAGCTGAACTAGACTGCAAATTTCGAAATGATCTAGTTTCAATTTGAATCTGAGTAGAAGTCTCCGGTTCAGAACTATTGCTAACACTAATTAGCATATAGCTCTTGGACTATATTGTATTTTGCTAATATTGATCTTGAGCTTTACTATATTGTTATGCTCGGTAGAAAATATACTTCATTGAATACAATGTAGTAGCTTCTAGCTCTCTGGACCGCCTCTAATCCCTCTCAAGTAGTGTGGCAGCCGAACAAGGGAATTCCCGATCTTTTCTTTACATAGCTTTGCCCCAGACGTTCTTACTTAACCCTAATTCGCTACTCAGGTCACCGAAAAGTTACAGGCACACGTGATTTAATGGTTAGGGTAAAATTACCACAGGTGTGACTTTCATAGTTACCCGCTTCCGCTTGACTATCACGAGACGCAACGACCAACAAGGTGCCACTGCGTCAGCTCAACATCGTCACACTAACTCTCACCACAAGAATGTCCTACGATGGCTCTACGTCGTCCAAAAAGCCAGCAGCAGCCTCTATGATGCCACCAACCATGCTCATACCAAGCACATCGACATCCTTCATAACCCTGATCTCTGACTCTCTCCGCCTTCGCCATGAAACCCTCGCAATGGCTTTCGTCTACATCAACAAATACCTTCAATACCTCCGGGATGAGCCCTCTGCCCAAGACCTACTCGACGACCATGTAAAGTACACCCACCTGGGGTCTCTGTTTCCTTACAGCACACCTACTGACAGCATGAGTACAGACTCTAGGCCTGGCATCCCTCTCTCTAGCAACAAAAGCTACCGAGTCCCCACGGCGCCTGCGCGAGTTTCTGCTCCCCGCATACGCACTCCTAAACCCGGCGGCAGAACCACTTACATTCCCGTCGGCGCTCTACGATTCGCTTCGCGGGACGCTAGTGGCAGCCGAATTTATTCTCCTGCGCGTGTTGCGCTTCGACATACGACTACCATTGCCGTTCGACTATCTTCCGCGGTTCCTCGAAAAGATGTTGACGCTGGATGGCACTGACCATCTCGACTTTCTTGGCGATGACGAGAGGGAAGAGGTATGCGTGGTTGATGTGAAAGACACGACGCTGGGGCGTGGGGTCTGGGCACTGGTGGGGGAGGCAGTAAAGAGCTACCGGCTAGTGAATTTGTTTCCGGCACGGACAGTGGCAACAGCTTGCTTCTTTATTGTGCTGGAAGAGAATGGCGTCAAGTTACCGACGGCGAAGGAGGTGTGGTTGAAGAAGCTGACGGGAGATAGGGTCGAGTTTGAAGATTTTGAGGAGGCAGTTGAGGAAGTGAGGAATTTGATGCGATAGCAGAGCTTGCTTAACTCTATACCAGTACGTATAATTTAATTGGATGCAGATTGTGGTTCGTTACGCAGATCTTCATGATGTTAGGTACGCAATGTTGTCATTAAAGATGGTCCAAAGTTGTAACCCATTCCCAGACAAACAGAAGACGAAGAAACAGCAAACGAAGGACCAACGACACAATATCATCTACTCATCTACATAATGATGGTCCCCTCCCAAGTAAACACAACCAGCGCCACTACACCTCAAACAACCAGTCCAATTAAACATAGAATAGAGGACATGATCCCAGAACTCAGCAAACCGTTTAATACGAGTATAAGAAGATAGAATACCAATGAAATTGTTCTTCCCAAATGGATAATATGTTACGAAATGCAGCAAATAGGTGCTTTCATTGTTCCATGGGGTCTGAGTCCGTTGACGTTGGGACAAAATCGGGCAGTCCACCCACCTCCTCCTCCAGTTCCTCCGCTATTGAGCCCATCTCTCCACCAGTTACCAAACCCTCACGACTTGGCATTGAAGACTCATTATGATTGTCATCCTCTTCCCAGATGACAGCGCCCGAATCCCAGCCCACCATCCCGCAAAACTCATGCCAGAGCCGGCCGTCGCAGATGCCACCACAGCCTTTCTTAGAGAGAAGCTTTTGTGACGTTTTCAGCCACTCTGAATCCGGCACTTGGTCGCGGTTCGTCTTAGTCCAGAGCGGAGTGCACTTATTCTCATATACATCTCGACCGATCGTGTTCTGGGCGAGATGTATCCAAGATTCGTTGGCGGGATGCTTCAGCAGTTCCGACATCTCGTCGCTACGGTCAACGAGAGGAATCAGCATGGAAGGGGCTATTAGTTCCAAGGCGATGCTAGTTTCGATTTCGCCTTCAAAATGATCTAAATGGCCGAGGACCTCATCGTCATCGCGGTTGGAACAAGGTATGGAGACGGTGGACGAAACTGACTGACGGTGGTGATGGCGAGGACAAATCTCGTCGCTGCCACTAGAAACACTTCCCATTTCGAGTCCTCCAGGAAAGAGTGAATCCTCGACACTGTGAGAGGACATATTTTCGGTTGAGCTATTGTTGGAGGAGTAAAAACTCTGGTTGCTTTCCCCTCGGACATGCCCAGTGGGAGAGTGCGGTGGGTACAAGTGTTCCGGCCTTGCAAACCTTGGATTCGACGGACTCAACGACAGCTCGGTTGATGGTCGGCGGCGATGTCGGGGCGAAATGCCAGGGATATACAGGCCTAAAGATCCATGGCTTGCTTCTCGAGACAAAGAAGAAGAGTTGGTGCCGGGATACAGTGAAGATTTCCTGATGGTTAAAACCGGATATTCATAGTTCTTTGACGGTGAGGTGGAAGCAGGTGCAGTATCCTTTTCGTGGCAGGTGAGGTTATGAAACGACAAAGGAACGGTCCGAGGAGACACTTGGAGATGATTGTCGGAACCTGGTGGAGAAAGAGATGAGTCCGCGTGATAGCACGAAGATCTGGGAGAATCGGAGGCAGTCCCAAATGCATTGAGATGCGAGTGAGATTGACGAAGCTTTGGGTTGGAATCCATCGAGTCCTCTGGAGAGGAACGAGGGCTGACGCACAATGAGGGAGGAGATGAAATCGCAAGAGTTTCGATCATGGTGTGTGGGTATGTGGGGGGTGGTGGATTTTGCTTATATCCAATACAAAGTAGATATAGTGGGCTAAGCAGCTAGATAGGCAGACGGGTGCTGACAGCTACGGATATCGGGGGGACGAGGCAGACAGAGAAGACACGAGGAAAAGCTTCTTTTGAGCGCAAAATTTCCACGAGAGTTGGATCTGGGTGTGGGTTTTGATTTTGATTTTGATTTTGATTCGTAGATGGCAGGAAGAGCATGAGGAGTAGAAGGAAGTAGGCAGGGGAATTCAGGCAGATAGTACATAGTAGTACTGACGCTTTTCGTTTCCCGGATGCTTGTACAGACGGAGGATGAAGTCATAATAGGCGTTGTAGTACAGACACAACTCATTGATTGGGCAGTGGAACTTTATTCCGCCAGTATCTGTCAAACCCAACCACCACCATCATCATGTAAGTAGTGGTGTGAGGAAACGCCTGACAAGTACTCTTGGTAGAATAAAATAATATGTTTTCCCCAAGAGTCGAAATATATTAGCTTTATAGGTTATTGCAGTCGGTTGGTGCGGACAATTCCGTGCATTCCTCACGCCACTGTACCTGCTGTCGTCGTCCTTATTACCACCGGTTCCGTCACGCGCTACGCCCCATTCGGCTATCAACATGACACATAGCCGCCTCCACCGATGATCCGCACAAATTGCCACCGATGTCTCAATAAACATCCGGTTGATGCGCTCCAGCTTGGAAAGAGCCTCAAAAGAACTGTCTTTTGGACCTCGAGAGGTGATCCTTGCGTGGAAGCGATCTTAGATGTCCTCGCCAAGCTCACCAGCTGTTGAAGGTTGCAAAGGGATGCAAAAGGATGAAGAGAAACGATTAAAATCATTGGTGATCCTAGTTTCCTCCAGCAGATGGGCAGCATGCGGAGGAGTTGTCGTGTGTTCTTTAATGGCCACGGTTTTCCTTGTGCTCTCTTCAATAAACCACAAATTTAATGTTTTAGTTCCCAAATTCACGCGATACCTGCGGAAGGTGGTTTGCTTCCACACCAGCATCAACACTCTTGATCGTTTCAATTGCTCGCCGCGTATGTTTTGTCTATTCTCGAAACGGTTCGAGGTTGTCCCTTTGGGAAAGCTTGTGGGGTTGCCAAAGGACGCCGAGGCCTGGCAGGAAGTCTTGGATGAGGCCATGCTTTCTTAGTCTCTTGTAGCGGAACCCTTCTCGAATTCTGTACTAAATAAGGTGGCGAAAAAGTTCACCAACACATGTTCCGCGCACTGCGAAGTAAGCATCATCGAACATTTCAGCACCCCCTCGCACTCCTCCGCCCATCAATTTCATCGGCTTGTCGTGCGCAGCTTGCTTGGCTTTCATTAAGGAGTGGAATGCTGCTTCGTCAACTTGGTTCACAACGAAAGGCCCGAACAGCAAATAGTACTTCGGATAGTGCTTTCCCGCATCAACCAGCACATATCCTGAACCCCACGTACATGCGTACTTCAAAGATCTTTAGAGAGTGCATATCTATTTCTAGACATGCCCGAGTACCATGGCTCAACAACACCACGGCTTCTTCCGACAGTTACATCTACCCACACACCGAGGATCCGAGTGCCGAGGATGCAACAGACCAGCTACTTAGATTTTCTGGACTAGGACTAATTTGAATCTGTGTACAAGCTCTTGTCCGTGGAGATCATAGATGTTAGAGTACCAAGTCTTTTGCGTTCTATTGGTTTAGCAAGCGTATGTTTGACGGCTTGGAGCTGACGTCTCCAATTGCTTAACTAGCGCCGGTAAACAAGACTAGGCATAGTGCAAACTTGGGGAAGATGCATGAGGTTAGATTTTCTATTGGCCGTTAACGCAGATCCGTGAAGACGAATGCCTGCATACGCCACACAACTTTCCGAGTGGCTCGTACAAGATACGTATTTTCCCCCAGCCTGCCGGCAAACATAGCTGATACGACTGGTTATAGCGCCAGTTGGGGCGGCCTTGGTATGTATTCCGCACGAAGAGATTAAATAGTTGAAAATAGCCCTTACAGTAGAATGCTTCGGAGATGTGCAATTCTTCGTAAAAATGCAATGCAGATTGACACCACTTCCATAATCATCACCTAGTGGTGCGACTTTCACTTGAGCAACTTTCCACTCCCACAGTCCCTATAACCGCCTATAAACCACCAACCACTCCAGACAGTATCACTGCCTTGGACTTCGACGTTGACGTTCGCCCATATAGCTGACCTACGTTCTGTAAACTTGGATTCATTGTACTTAGGTAATTCTGAGGTCTAAACCGAGAAAACTACGTTAAAGAAACAAGTAACTATCGATCCCTACATCATCCATCCAACCCTCAGAGTGAAATATAGTTCTTCCACATATTAGATAGTTCATTCTATATTTTTGGTTCCCAACAACTTCAGACTTCTACTTCTCTATTTTCGTAACACGGCCGCCGGCAGTTTGGCGCCGAAAGCCTGGCGGTGGCGGCGGTTCATTCGACAGAAATTCCGGTGTGCCTTGCGCACTATACTCCAGCGGGTTTATTATTATTTATCTGGGTTGGATGAATGCGGATCATGGAATCGAGTGCTGAAAGCACGTGATTATACCAAAGCTTTATATTGTTGATCTTGGTCTTTTCGGTACTAGGGGCTGCGTACTGGCTTGGTGGGGTTCATCTGGCCCTTGTCTGTTTGCTTTCAATAGACCGGATGGATTTCTCCTCGCTCGTTAGCGAAGCGAAAACTAAAACCATCGTAGGGATTGAATTCGTACTCGGCAACGTGTCAATGACTCCGAGACTATAGCGTGGATAAACGGTTCGAGGTTTAGGTATGATGTGGGCCAATTCGGCTCACGGGCGATGGGGTGTGGATGTCAATGTTCTAGATTTGCATCGATTCGCTACATGTCATTGCGTAGGATGCGAAGTTCAAGTTCGTCTCCGTTAGCTGTCATGCAAGCTGCAGGTGTCAGCCACCAGGGCGACTCTCTTTCCATGAGCAGCTGGAAAGGTAGGGCGTTATTCATTGGACGTGAAAATCCGGGGATTCCTACCAAATGGAAACTGCATTAAGCAAGGCCCCACCGGACCAAGTCTTGAGGATGCCGGCTGACGGATCCCAATCAACCCCGTTAATTGCAGCAAACACATCCCTGCATCCCCACAATTCCTCGGTCTCAGCGTGCATTTCCCCGCTGTCTTATGGTTTGGAATACTCTATTATAGCCCTGTCCAATGATCAGTGTAGCACCAGCACACCAGGCCGGACGTTGGTTCAGTCGAGCCGCAGGGTTATACTTTCCTGCCATGAGATATCACTCTAGGTAGCTGTAACTGGCGTTTTTTTGGAGCCACCGTTCCAAATTAAGGCAGTCAGTTGGAATTAGGTATTCTTACTGTTTCCATCGTTTTCAGTACGGGTCCAAACACATTGGAATTTTGGTTCTGTCAATAATCAGTTGGCCTTCGTTTCCTAGAAAATAGCGGCACCCTCCGCACAAAATACTCGTTGAAAGGCCCGGGATTATGGCACACTACAGTATCTTGGTATGCATCTTGCAAATCTAGGCTTTTTCCGGAATGTGGACTACACGACAAGCAGTCTTCACGAGATATGTTAGGTGATAATTAGGATGGGTTACAAACCATCTGAAACAGCAGTATCCCTCATTAATCAGTTGACCGGGAGTTTTTGATGTGGTGTAAATGGTATGTATTTCAGACAGGGTAATCTTTGCGATAGGATCAAAGGTGGACTGTATGAGCCATTTCGTGCCCTCTGCATATTGCCAGTGCATATGCAGGAGGGAACTGCGATGTGATACATAGCTCATACGATACCACCACTATCCTGATAATATATGGTAGCCAGACGAACAAATATTTGGTTCAAGCACTCCCCCGCTGGTTCAAAGGGAGCACGAGGAATGGGTGCAGATGAGCTAATATAATAATATTGCCGTATGTATAACCCTCCACTATCTATGCGAGAGTATAATTGGTCCGTGAAGCTTCACACACTTAATGCTGTCTTTAGGAGCACGGTCCTGCAACAAAAATATCGGTTAATGGAGATTTTGTAACCTGGGGTTTGTGTGAGTGGCCAATTCGTGGAATTTGCATGGGCATGGTGGCGGTGCCAAGTTGCGGGGTAAACAACCACACCATCTCTATGATCCCACTGATGGTGTGCAGCGGTAAATTGATAATACCGATTCGCGACCAAGAGTAAAACATCCGTTGCAGTCACCCCAAAAGAGAGGTCGACAGAAGAAAATTGCACTGAATCGCTTATCAAAGTACTCAATCCTTCGCAAGCTTGCCAAGTTACCACCGTTGTCATAGGAAGTGCCTGCTGTAGTTCTTGAGCGCAAGTGCCAAATGGGAATTCAGGGCAAAAAGCAATGATCCGATTTTTATACCTAAGTAGGCGAGCTAAAAGAACCCTCCAGTTTGCAAGCAACGTGTAACTCGCCCCCTGGTCGCAAGTATATTATCACGTTATCAAATTAGTCGATGCACAAACACTCCGCTGGATCCGTCCATCATGCTCTGAGGACTTTGGATTCCTCTAGAACTTGAACGTTAACATCTGACGTGTCCTGTGCATCCCCAATAGGTGATAATTGAGGGATGTCGATTTCTTTCCTAAGTGCTAAAGGGGGTGTAGTGCCTATCAAACACGGTCAAGAGGAAGAACGTTTTCGGGTTCAACCTTGCAGAATTAAGCTCAGATGCAGGGGAAAGCTATGCACAGAAGTTGACACGACTTATCATGGAAAGAAAAAGGCGTTAGATAGTTCGTCTATGCATTCGCCCAAGATGATTTTGACATACTGGGTCGAATATATTCGCAATACATGGATCCGCTGCGTACCCAATTGCAAGTCCTTTCCGTCTTGTCACTAGCGATGTCGTTCGGTAGGATATGTGCCGCATCAGTCGATATTACTAGGCATCGTCAGAAACTTGGCATATTTCTGTTTCTGCTGACGGGATTGCAGGCACGGGGCGTAGCGACAGATCCGCCATGTCAGATATAACACAAGGTCCCGCGGAAACAACAGGCACTGCCAAGTTTCGAAGCACCAGCTGTTCCCTAATCAGGATCTAGGGCATAATTACGTCGTATCTTTACAGCCGGCGTTTGTGCCGACTGCTTTGAACGGCGAAAACAGTTGAGTATAGTACACCGAGGTGGTGGATGACTCGGTATTGCCACGAGGGTAAGCAAGTTTCACACAACCCTGCTCAATAGACGTAAATCTGATCGTGCCATAATAAGATGGACTTAGCGAAATGAAGCAGCGCGTTTCATTCGGTAAACTATTGGCAGTCAACATACTCTAAAATAATGATAACTACTCTCTCCTGTATTGTCTGGGACGGATGGGTAGAGGGCTCAATCGGAGTGGCCTGGTATTCCCAATTCCGTTCACATGAAAGCGGCCAGTAAGGGTTATCTGGCGGCGTGGCCGTAAAATTGACACTTTGAAGATTATCTGTGTCACAAGTAATCTTCCTGGTCTGAGCATGGAAAGTCAGGGTCACCTCACCATCTATGTATTCTTCGCCTGATCTCTCCCTACCAAGTAGGTATACATGATAATATGTAGCCTAGAACACTGCTTATTTACTTGCATCCCTTGATGTAATTCTCAACAGCCACATTTCCCTTCGCCGCCAGAAGCTCACCCTGTCGTGAACTTTTGCAGGTCAGTACTGCAACGTAACGGGTATGACAGGTACTTGCATGAAGGGTTGCTTCCACTGATCTCTCACTAAGAACGGTAGGGTTCCTGACAGCCCGTCGGCTTGCCCCCGTGTGGCGCAACTGTGCCACTTCCTTGTCCTATTGTACGTCCTGTCTTGCGCTATTCATAGTGGTTGGTCGGCTATAACAAAAGGACAAAGAAGGTAGGGAACCAAGAATGAACCTGTGTTGGAATTATTGTATTGGTTATAGAATGTTCCGTCTAACAAACGCTTTTCTCCTAGCTTTGTATACTCTTCATAGTTGTGACCGAGGTCGCCCGTTGCTAGAAATATTTGCGGAGGATGTACTAACTTGGATTTGGCACGGTTAATCGCGCTGCTAGCCTTAACAGAGAACTGTTTGACGACGAGACCGTCTATTTGAGAGGGACGTAGAATGAAGCGTACCCCTCGGTGGTAATATCGGTGGGTTCGTCTTGTTTACGCTCCGCCTTTATTTTGAACGGGGTAATTTTGTAGAAGTGTGCGGGCTCTGTGAGATGCATTCGCGATGATTGCCGAAGAGGTGCGCAGAGGTGAAGCACTAAGTAGGAAGCAGATGCACGGTTAATTGAGCGGCTACTTGGCGTGTGTCTGAAGCCGAATACGGAAAAAAGGAACAATAACATGGGCTTCGCTAGGGAGATAGAGTTTCGACGAACGCAAAGTATAACTAGTAACAAGTATAGAGAACGTATTAGTCCAGTCTGCATCGAGCAAGATAATGCCGGCCAGAAGTCTGAACCTTGCGGATCACAAGCAGTCTGTGTCTTGCTAGAAAATTCAAAATGGGACTCCGATGCCCCATACTTATGCGAGTACATACATGATTGAGACATTCGCCTACCTTAGGTGCTTAAGTATTCCCCTTCACTCCTCCAATCCATGCACACAAGGAGTACGTAAAGAGGAATAAAAGTTTTTGCTCGCAAACCCAAAGGGGAGTTTGCCCCCCAATGAAGGAAAACGCCAGGTGCTATAGCCGATATCGATAAGAGCTCCCACGGAAAGCACAAATGAACGTCTGTTGGAAACTATATCTCTTCCTTGCTGGCTCAAGTCTAGTGCTTTCATTGGCCTATTAGTCAGGTTCGGCGTGGATGAACAGGATTGAGCAAACCTCTGATACGAAACCGCGAATCGTTCAGGAACAATCCTGGTTATTAGATCATGACCCAAGCGACAGTACCCTATCGGGTACTCACGTTCCTGTCCCCGGAGGATGCGAAACATAACGTTAAGGTTCCGCGTTAGCCTACATACCGATAGGGCTGAACAGGGGTTTCGCGTGGCGACACTACTCTATCTTTGAAGCACGTGAAACCTTGCCAACCTTAGGTATCCGAACCAAAGGTTTTACCCACTGGAATGCGGTGCTTGAAAGTGAAGAATATGGGCCGAACAGCAACTGTGTTGAAGAGATTTTCTTTTATAGTAACTCGGGGTGGCATTGCATCTATGTTTCATGGTACATTAGATGAGCAGGTTAGAATAATATAGCTGCAGAAAAGACTGCTTTCTTTCCTCTGTCTTGCTGGTTACAAGATTGTTGGAAAGGTAGTATTTACATGTTTGTGGAGGGTGTCATTGTCATATAAAGGTTGTCTCATCTCCATATCCTAATAACAAGCAATCTTGTTGGCTTAGTTATATAAGGCTGGGTATGAGACAAACATGAAGAGAGAAGGGAAAAACTATAGTTTCTTTTATTGTCAGAAGTATTCAATTTGGCATAATTGATATTGTTGATTCTTGTTTGAGAGATAGCATAACGTTATATAGTTCATGGTTATTCACATTCCTAGATTGTCATATTGTTGAATATTAGATGGCTGATTTTGAGTAGCCTATAAGTGAAAATGATAATAAGAGAATGAAACTTATACATAATTTTGGTAATGAAGCTACTTAAGTACTGTAATGGGTGGGGTTAAAAGCAGGTGATATTAGTAATATAATATAATTGTTTGTTCAAAGAGACTCAACTTTAGATTCATATCAAGGATAAGGCAAAAGGCTTGGATGGTTTTCCAAAGTTGTCTATTTCTTGACTATACAAGAGAATAAGTAAAGAGAAAGGAAAAGGAAATCCTCCAATACCAAACAACCTCTCTTCATATACAGTTCATTCATCACCTTCATATCATTTCCTGCACTCCAATCTACCATCCAAATTCTTGCGCATGATTTCATATACCTCAGCAAAATGTATTTTGGTCAATGGGAGCCTCTGGCAGTGTGTGAGAGTTGTTGGACTAGAATCCCATGGGGGTCAAATCCTGGAGATGACTGGATCCATGCATTGGCCTTCAGATGCATCTTGGAGTGCTGGCAACAAACTCTTAGAGTTTACAAAACCAATGCAATAGCCTTCAGGTACATCTCGAAGCATCTCAAATCACTGTAGAGCAGTATGGGGAAAATGACATCTTCTTTGACAATGCTGCTGGTGCGCCTGGAAATTATAGTTACTACTTATTGTTAAACGATTTTTAAACATCATGTATTCAGTGTGTATTCTCATCTATGTATCTATATATCTATATTGCTATCCATCTATACATGGTATATTAGATCTGGCTGCAGGCGGTGCTTGAAAGCAAATTTCAAGATCCACTTGAAGATGGCGGTCGAGTGACCTTAGAGATGCATTTGGAGACTCATCAGCAAAGAATGATTCCTTTCGGGCGGAATGGCTCCGTCGGTGTGGACTCAGTCTGTCAGAGCCATCCGAGACACCCCAGTGGCAGATTACTCCGCGCCCGGTGTCAATACAACACGTCGCGCTCATTCTACCTACGCGCAAAATGCAATTCTCTCTTTACTAATTATACACATCATTCCAAGTCGCCAGATATATGTGGCTATTGACAATCCATCCCTCGTTCCGTCCATCTCCTGTCTTACTACTAGTAGCTATCTCTGGAGTTATGTGCGCGCAGCCGACAATATCTCCCACGCTGAGAACTTGCAAAGCACCGGCTGCTGGTGCTTTTCTCAATTGTACAAATTTCGAAACGAGATCCAAGTTACCAGAGGTTTCAGGTATTGTGGTGAGCGCCAGGGCTAACCAGTACTCAATGAAAGCTCCATTCTTATTTAGGAGTTTGATTTTGAATAGTCGTTGCAGTTGCCACAGGAGACGCCCATTCAGCGCGCCATAACACCTCCCCGGGCGTTGCTCTACCCACACCCAGTCGTTCCGCCAATCCCCTCCGCACCAGCTCTGGCTTTCTGTGCATTGACACATCTGAGATATGCGTTCACCATCTAAACCCTCAACTTGAACATTTATACCATGGTAAATACAGAGCTCCTGTTACGGGGGTGCTTTCACCTTAAGTAACTATACTTAGTTATATCCAAAGATACTTCTAAGCAAGTACTAGGTACACGGCCGTAGATCCTATTGATTTCCTTAAGCGTATCTCCAGATAAAATGTACTGGTAGTCTATAAAGGTCATATACGCAACAAGGACAAATATGAATCGTCGTATCAGAAGCTATCAGATGAATAGCTACTAAATCGTATCGTGGTGTAACACAATACTGACAATACATATAACTCGTATAATTAATCTTGATGATTAATTAATATCTTAGTGATAATATAACTCTTATGATAGTGCGACCTGACTTGACACGTATCTTTTTAATCCTTACAATCTTCCTTGATAAATCTGGCGTTCAGATACTATCGGCGATATTGCGTCTTACGCGTAATCTCCCTAGCTTGTAGGTCCTATTTTCTTCCAAGTAGATATGCTGAAATCGTATCCTTTGGAATTGCTTGTAGCCGACTCCTCTGCCTCTTAGTCAACGGTTTGACTGGAATCTTTCCTGATCTCGTATGTGTCAACGGATCAAATTTCTTCCTGAACTCCTTCCTTTGCTTTTTTGAGTTCGTAAAGAATTCCTCTCCCGACTTTAATACTCTAGAGGCTTGTCCCAACTCGGAATCACTATCCCTTAGGTTATCGTTATTTTCTAACGTATTCCCAACTTGGCTGATCCTATCAGGATGTATACAATCTGATTCGTTACTGACGATTGTATGTTCAATAGCTTCCAAAGGTGTAACAACTTTCTCTTTGCCGGAAAAACCTGCGCCGAAGGTCTGAGATGCTTCCGCTTGATTTTGTAACAAACGCTTTGCGCCACAAAGATATACCGATTTCTTCTGGCGTAATCGATGATTTTCTCTAACGCATATATTATAACGTCATCGTCGCTTTTGAATGTAATAGTCATTCGCATAAGAAGATACTTATCAAAGGTGCGGGGCTGCCGCTACAGAAAGCTAATAGATTTATATATAGAATAGGTAGGTATAGGTATCATAAAAACTTAATAATAAATAATGTTTTTCTTCCGCTGGTAGGTATCGCTGACTGTTTCGCTGCTAGAGCTTGTTCTTTTCATTGCCGGAACAATGTGACCTCTTTATAGAAAGTTCATCGGGATGTTACGCATGCACACCCATACTTCCTTTCCATGATTCTGATAGCAACATGCTTGCGTCTTACATTCATTATCGTCTGCATGCATTCTAAGGCAAGTCGGCTCATTATCGTCCGCATGCATTCTAAGGCAAGTCGGCACATTATCGTCCGCATGCATTCGAAGGCAAGTCGGCACAGAATGCGCATGGTAGAGATTGCCACGATTTCCCCAAGGTTATCGTGTTCATGCGAGTGAGGTATTAAAGCGTTACGCTCCTGATAAGAATCAGGCCATACTTGCACGATATCATATATCAGATCATAACTTCAACTTGGACATCTCACTCTCGTATGGTTCGGTAATCGAGAACGTTTGCCGACATAGCGTGGAAACGTTTTTTCAGCTGATCAATACTATAGTATGATTGCTTCATAGGTTTACGTGGCGGACAACCACTACTATGCCGATGTAGATTAAATGACACGTATCCATGATACTTGCAGTTGCCATACCAGCACAAGCCAATGTGCGGGGTTGCAATAGGTCTCATATCAACAACCAATGTCATAATCTCTCAATCACGCTGCTGCTTAGGCCGGGACTATTCCCTTTGACCGGGGAGTGCCCAGTGCTCCAACCTCGCATAAGAGATTGGTCTTAAGATCCCACGTGATAGCTTGCAACTAACGATTGCCGTGTCTGTGGATACGAACTCCTTTGCTCTGCTCCAATCAGACATAATCACTCTAGCAGTGGAAATGAATCTGGTTAAAAATAACACGCTCGGCAGGGTTGTAACCCCTTCGATCTGGCAGTGTTATTGCATCATCAAATCAGCTGCCACAGCGTATGCTTTCAATAAATCCGCTAACCCAAAGATTATTTAATCGAGACAAGTACCACTCATACCCCGCTAAAGGTATTCGTGACTGCAAGTTCTGGGGATGCCTAGGGTAGTCGTTATGCATGTAAGGTGGCCCGAGGGTTATTTCACAGACAAGTACCCATCGTTGGTTATCCCAGGTACATATACTCTGTTAAGGGAGAACCCCTAACAGCTCCATTGCGTGCAGTTGTTCATCCGATATATATGTCTTTTGGCGACTCTTATGCTTGATGAACTTGTGTGTGCTGCTGTATATAGCCATGCGGTGTGTTGCATCTTGCGTATTGTCGAGTATTGCTCTGAAGTCTTTGATCATAGCGTCAGGATGCTTTCCATCACGGCGGTTTTGGGGTCCCATGAATTCGGGTTTCACATATGACTGGGGGCTCAGGGGGGCAGCCAAATCAGCACTGGAAGGGAGGACTTTGCAGCCGGCAGCGCTGTTCTTCCGATGCTGAGCGTGAGCTTAGAGATTGAGCTCTCTGATTTCAAAGCAGAGAATGCGACGTTGAAAGGTGATAACTTGTGGCAGGTGTGGGCAAATAGCCTCTCCATACGTATAGAAGTGAATGTTATTGATGATCGAGCTGACATCTCGCTAGAACTAACTAATACGCGAGTCTCCCACAGAGCCGCACTAATGCCACTGAGCCGCTCCTAATGTAACAGAGCCGCACGTAAACATGACCAGAGTCGTCCACCTACATCACAGTCTTCTCCAATCATCTTCGAGAAACCTCTCGAAGAAACAAAACACCCTGATCTCAAAAACAAACATGCCTCCGCGATGTCTCCCAATCATCCGAAACACCTACTCTTCACGCCTTCTTTCGTGTCATTTTCCTCTTCGCCTTTGGCTGCCCGCCCATTTCCTTCCAATACTGCTCCACCATTTCTTTTGCATTTGCCATATTCTCCTCTGGCTCCCATGTATTATCCTTCTCATCCCAACCTTCCCATTTCACTTTGTATTCCCAACTAGTTCCGTCAGAGCTTGGCTGGTGTTTTGCGATTGATTTGACGATGTAACTTTTGCCTGTGCGGCTGGTCCGTACCAGCGGAGGTGGCGGCTGCCAGGCAATCCTAGAATCATCCGTGCAGTCAACTTTGAGCCTGCTGATGTTAACTGTGTTGTAGATTGTCATGTCGTGTGGGAGATCTAGTTCGACGGCGTTTCCGCGTAATCGTAGGATCTCGTATGGGCCAATGTAGCATTGTACTAGTTTGCGTCGCGTGGGTTTGACATTGGCGTATGTGATTGGCAAATCCTTTGTATCTAAAAATACTTTTGCACCGGCGGTGATGGTGGGGTCAATTGGGCGTTGTGACTTATTAGCCTCAGCCGTCTGTTTATCCTGGGCATCGCGCAGCTCATCCCTGGCAACTCCCAGAATGCGCTGCAATCGTTCAACAAATTCGCGGCCTTGTCAGATTTCTGCTGATTCATTGGGCTGCAGTCGTTGGAGGTCTGCAATTAAGTCTAGCGGCAAAGGCGGCTCATAACCAAGATCGAGTTCAAAAGGCGTCTGCTTCATTGAGTGGTGTACCGAAGAATTGTAAGCATACTCCGCTAATGCCAGGTAGTCGTCCCAATTTGCTTGATCATGAGTTGCGAAGCCATGCAAATAGCGTACAACCGTCTTGTTAGAGTTCTCAGAGAGACCATCTGTTTCTGGATGGAATGCCGTAGACATGAGCAGCTTCGTCTGCAGAATCCTCGCAACTTCTCTCCAATAGTCTGCTGTGAAATGTACATCGTGGTCCAATACAACCTCTTGAGGCACTCCATGTAGGCGGACGATGTCATCGATGAATATGCGCGCGAAGGCCGGGGCGTCAAGTGGCTTCTTGCAGGCTCGCCAATGTGCTCTCTTCGTCATGTGGTTGACAAACGTTACAATGCAGTCGTGGCCATTTCCCGAGATCGGCAGGTCAGTTACGAAGTCGATGCCAATTTTTTGCCAATGGCCTTTGGCTATTGGAAGTGGTTGTAGGAGGCCCATGGGTTTCCCACTCCGGTGGTTAGTTCGGTGGCACAAGTCACAGGCTGCAATTTATTGCTGGGTATCGCGCCACATTTGCTTCCAGAAATACCAGTCTTTCATACGTAAGTACATTTGGTCAGCACCGAAGTGTCCCCCTGCTGGAGTGTCGTGGGCCTCATGGAGGATTCGTTGCTGCATCGTCGTTGGAATACACAACCGTCCTCTCATATCTGCCCTTCCGTCTTCCTCCTTCTCTTTTGCCGTTGCTGTTTTGTTTACCTGTGTCGTTTCCAAATCTCCACGTAACCACAGTAGCCCATTCTCTTCCAAATAGAATCGTTGCGCTGCCACCCATAATTTGCGTTCCTTGGTAGATGCAGTGGATGGCGGGGGGCGGGAACTTGGGTTGGCCAAGCAATGTGCAATAGGCCCAAACCATTCATCATCAATTACGCCCGCCTTGATGTCATCAACCCATTCTCTGGCCGCAGAAACTTCCAGTGCCGTTGAATTGCATCGCTCCCGTCAGAAATCCGGGCGGCGAGACAATGTGTCCGCAACCTGATTCTTGACACTAGGGATGTGCTTGACCTCCCAATCAAAATTCTGTAGGACTGTCGAGTTATCCATCTGACATACGGTGAGGTGTGGTTCTGTGAGGATCCAGCGCAAGATTGCATGGTCCGTGTGTACCAAAAATGGCTGCTCGGCTCTGTGTAGGTTGAATGTTCAGTATGATATTGCATCTCGGATGCCCAATAGATTTCTGTCGTATGCAGGGTATCGCGTCTCCGCATTGTGTAATATACTGCTGAAATAACCCAGTACCTTCTCTGTCTTATCTTGCACCTGGGAGAGCACCGCGCCTAATGCATAGTGGCTAGCATCGATGCGCAGGCAGTATTTGGCTTTGGGGTCCGGTAAAGCAAGGACCGGAGCATTGCAGAGTGCCTTTTTGAGCGTGTCGAAAGCATGCTGGCACTCTCTATCCCAAGCGAATGGAATGTGCCTGACTCTCCTCGGTTCACCACGTCACCACCCCACGTCCCCTTTTCCTTTCGGAGGAGTGCCAATCACGTACAACGCCATCGCAATGTGAGCGTAGTGTTCAATGAATTTTCTATAGTAACTGGTGAGGCCCAGGAAGCCTCTGACGTCCTTACTGTTCTCAGGTTGAGGCCAATCCATCACGGCACGAGTCTTATGCTCCTGGGCGTGGATGCCATCCGTGTCAATGTCAAAGCCGCAAAAATCAACTTTCTGACAAGCCCAGGCGCATTTTGCATGTTTGGCCTTTGGACCATGTTTTGTCAGCAAAGTAAGCACTTCCCGGACATGTACGACATGTTCTGCCAGGGTACGGCTGGGAATCATAATATTGTCAAGGTATATGACGATGAATTTGCGTTTCATTGGTTCTAAGATTCCGTTCATCATGTGCATGAACTGGCTGGTTGCATTCGCCAGGCCCAACGGCAGGACTCGCCACTCATACACACCAAATTTAGTGGTGAAGGCCGTCTTTTGCCTGTCGGCTGTGGCGATGCGAATTTGATGGTAACCAGCCACCAAGTCCAATTTTGTGAACCAGCAGGAGCTGTGCATGGAGTTGAGTAAATCCTCGATGTGTAGAAGAGGATAACGATGCTTGATGGTATGGCGTTTACCGCACGATAGTCTATGCACATGCGCAGCGTACTGCCAGGCTTTGGCACGAATAATACCGGTGAGCCGATATTGCTTCGAGAGGGCTCAATCCAACCGCAGCAAATCGCCTTGTCTATCTGCCTCCGAAGTTCTGCTTCTTCCCATGGGGAGATGCGGTATGGTGAATGGAACGGTATTTTGCCATTTCGGTCTGTTTTAATTTCAAAATCGGCCTGCCTTCCATTCTGCGAATTTGGAAATGTTGGCTTGCCAAAGAGGCCCTGAAATTCTGTCAACATCTCCTGAAACTCACCCGGCGGTTCATCTGTCTGAAGTGTACTGCCATTGCTGCGGTGGTGTGTTTTGATCAAGAAGGCCCATTTCAACAAGCGGGTAGACACGTTTTTAAGTTCCGCCTTCCGTATGATGTGTTTACCCATGAATTTGGCCTGCTCCACTATTCCTTCGTCGACATGCAAGGGGTGTGGGCCAGGCAAGTGATGTACTTGGCCATCCTCTCTTTCCTCCCAGAGGTTATCGGCAATCCACATTTCATTGCTGTCATGGTCAATTTGATATCGTCGGTTGATATCACGCATCCATCTTTTGCCTAGCACAATATCAAAGACCTTGACGTCGTAGATCGCAAATTCAGCCTCATAGACATATGATGCCCCGAGTCGTAGTTTCAATTTGACTCTTTGGCGTTTCTCCATGCCATCCTCTCCCTTGATATTGGCCGTCTCCAAAATCATCCATCCGGCCTCCTTTGCCTGCATGGCGGCCCCTTGGCATTTTATTTTCTCAATGAACTTCCGCCCCACATAGTTCTCTGACGCACCATCTTCCTTCACTACCCTTGCCTTTTTGCTGCTCCACCATTCTCCTTTCGTTTGGTATCTTATTTTCCCATTAAACCTTACCAGGTCGACCACTGAGTCATCTAGTTTAATAACTTTCAAGTGGAGGTAATGGGTGAAAAACTTGAATTGACTATCTGGCACCAATTTGCCACCCTTTTTGTTTGACGATACCGTACATGATGGTGTTTTTATGGGAGGTACAGCCGCAGCTACTGACCTCCTTTGCCTTTTCCTGCTTCAGAGTCCAAATCTGAGAGGCTCTCCAACTCGCTCGCCGCCTCACTGTCCGTCTCCTGCTTAGCCTCCTTTTCCTCTGCAAGCCGCCCACTCTCCTTTCTACCGGTTAGTGCACCTCCCTGTTTCTTATCTTCACAGGGGCGTCCAGACTTGTCTTTTGGGGAATCATTGTTGACCAAAGCTTGTTCGAGTAGCGTCTTCATCAAGTCGCGGTTTGGGCAATTGCAAGAGATATGACCCACCTGGCCACAGTTATAGCAGGTCAAGCCATCGTCTTTGGCCGGGCCAACTGTGCCAGTTGTACCACCTTTCTTGGAGTCCATCTTCCTAGTAGCTGAAGCTTTCGTAGTTGTGGTAGTGTTGGGGCCACTTCCAGATTGAGACTTGTTGAGAGATGTGTCCAGTGCGGCGAAGTGTTCCATGTGCTGTTCGAGGGTTCGAGTTCTATCACGCATGCCAATATAATGAACGAAGTCTTTATAAACTCCCTGGGTGCCCTTTTCAATCTTATATTCATAAGTGTCGGCTAACATTTTGGCAGGCATAGGCTGGTGCGGGTCCAACTTCGAACGAAGGCGACAGAACCGCTCGTTACACTCTGTGACACGTTCTCCCTTCTTTAGGCTCAGTTCTTCCCATTCGCGTTTGACCAGGTCCAAGGTGTTGGACGGAATAAACTTAGCTTTCAACTCTGTGCAAAAGGTGGACCATTCGATGGGTGCACTCATTGGGAAGCGGTGCATGGCCCAGACTACTGTGTCGCCTTTCAATTGTAGCACTGCTTGCTCTCCCCAGCCTGTCGTGCTGACCCATCCAATGGCCTGGGCTGCATTCTTGAAGTGTCGCTCCAAAGCAAAAAGGAAGGCGGTGACATCATCCAAGGTTCGTTTGCCCTCATACATCGGAAGGTTAGATGACTTGACCGAGAAGCCACAGCTTCCAGATGAGCCAGGGGTTGGCTCGGCGGAGCCATGGATTTCAAATAGGTCAGAGGTCGGTTCAGAGGAGATATGGATTCCGAATAGGCCTGGAGGCGGTAGGGAGGTGTTCGGCACCGGAGTCGCATGTACTTGGTTAGTAGTCAGTCGTTGAATGACCCGTTCGAATGCTCTCAATTCGGATTCCAGGCTGCTCTTCTCTGACGAGAGATTTTTTACTTGGTGCAGCAGCATGTCCTTCTCCAGCCGGAGCTGTGCGATGTTGGTCTCCTCCGTTGTCTCCGACTCCGACTTGCACTTGTCGAGCCGTCTCTCCAACTCGGCAGATCGACTTTTCTCGATCTGAAGCTCTTCCTAAAACCCCTCAAATTCCCGCTGAGCGGCTGCTAATTCCCTGCTCGGGCCGTCTCGGACACATCAGCAAAAAGTGGAAAAGGTAATCTGAGCATTCTGAGCATTTTGAAGAATTGTGAAAGTCAAGTTTGCGTTTAGTCGATTTTGTCGGGTGCAGTTATACGAATCATACTCAGCGATATTGCATTCACAATATGACAGGATTTTCAAACTTGGTATAGTGTTCCAAAATAGGTATAGCCTAGTTGGATACATTTCTTAATTGATTAAAGTCAGCTACTTTTATTTTCGAAAAATGTAATGAACATAGAATACTTTGCTGAGTCATGACATGAAACTTGACATTACTATTTCGAAATGACAAATCAATAACAAACTAACTCAAATAGGAAATATTATTAAAGATATTCAGTTATTTGTAGATTATAGCTGGAGGTATTCCAAATATGGTTAGTTTCATTATGATTTGTCATGAAGATATATAAACCAGAAGTTTCATAATATTACTAAGCAAGCAATAGTACATCTATTACATATTTCATTTTTAAAAATAGACTAACTTTCGACTATAAAACAATGTAACAGACTAAGCTATACCCCTTTGGGAATACTATACCAAGTTTGAAAATCCCGCAAAGATATGAAAACAATT
>Ga0307512_10000097_pt1 | contig 107460 bp, 125 predicted proteins | sample 14_EM_MG_FD_200267 | JGI IMG/M metagenome (GOLD analysis project Ga0307512, IMG submission 200267) | Populus trichocarpa ectomycorrhiza microbial communities from riparian zone in the Pacific Northwest, United States - 14_EM | ecosystem: Host-associated > Plants > Roots > Unclassified...
TTATTGTTCGACCATGGTGCAAGATGCACATAGTAGCATTTCTTGTCCTTTCCAGCATTTTTTTTCAGCGCCAGAATACAAGTTTTCTTTCGTCAGTCTCTGTAATCTCTTCGCTACCAGAAAATACCTGGTTCTTCAAGGGGTGAGACCGGTGAGATAGCCGTAGCACAGGTATGCGTTGAGGTAATCTTTGCGCTGAGTTCACACCAAGTACATGTTTTGTGGGTCCTCGTCGCTTCTAGATCTGGCCATCGCGTTCGTCCTCTTCATGGGATGATATCCTAACACGCTTGTTCAACTATTTAACTAAGTATCAGACCTTCCCCGTGTGTCGTTACACCCACTCGCTAGAGTTGACAGCCCCTCTCTGTATCCTCATTTCTGTCCGCCTATCAGAGGCGCCTGTGTGAACTTTGCGCATATATATCAGTGTCGTGGGTTTGACACGTGAGGGTGAATCTACATCTTCCGTCTGATACTAGTACTCCGAGTCAGGCAACCAGAATCTACTGGTGGACTCTAAAGAAGATGGGTATTGTATGGAGTTATCTAGACTCAATCACAGGTGATATCCCTTTTGATGGGAATTGGGAACATGATGGACTCGTGATACCTGAAACAATGGACCTGCAGATGACAGCGAGGCAAATAATTAGAGTACTAGGAAGACGATACGTCTAGCTTCAAGGACTCGTGAGGGAGCTGCCGGCGCTTTGGCACTTGCCTGTGTTGAGGAATCCTTGCTGGCCCACTGGCAGCACAACGAAGCCGCGCCGGCCTCAAGCACGTAATAGCGTGGTGAGTGGCGATAGGAATAGATATCGCCGAAGTATGGCGCTCCACCTGGTAAACGCCCATGGTGCAGTTCCACTTTCATATTTTTGTACAAGTAACATCGATATATCAGTTCCTCCAAGAGATCGAACGAATTAAGTACATGTAGCGGTTAGTGAGACACCTGAATTCGTTGGATTCTGCAGTAGTAAATCTGGTCTTCTCTGAGTAGCTAAAGCCTGAGGTAAGGCTAAGATTATTTGCAGGTTCAGTACCACAGGGATGTCCGGGCGTAGCCAAATGCTGCTTGATTAGAGGGGTCCGACCGATGCCATTGTGCATGGATCGCGACAAGGTCGAATTGCCTGGCCCGGGTCGCGGTGTTTGGTGGTCTTTGCGCAGGCCAGCTACGACAAGGCCCTTATCAGACATATTTATGGGTAAAACATAATTTCGTATTATTTACATTTACGTCATCTCTTCCGCTCCCAGTTCATTCATATGTGATAAGTGATCATATACGGCCAACTTTTGACCACACTCTTGGTTTGATTCCTGCCCGCTGCCCGCCAATACCGGTCCTTGGTCCCTTGTGGTATATCTCTTAAAATCCCTACGGATTGGTGCCCTCGCCGCTCCACCATGGCCCATAAATCTCACACCTCTGTGCGCCTCGACGCCACACGTCTGACTACCGTGTTCGCCTTCGGGCAACAACCCACAACACCTCAAGCCAAGCCCAACCACCCCATCGTCATTCGCCAGGGGCTCTTCATCCAACTGGGGCCAGGAAGGTGACATGCAATCAGCTGCTGGAGTGGTGGTCTATACCTCGAGAACCGGGACCTCAGCTAGGTATCTATAACCCGAGCTCCACTGCCACCACCTTCGATACCGACCTCCGAGCCCTGGTTTTCGGCCACCGTCCAAACTTGGCCTACCTCAACCAACGGCACGCATCCCCTGTTACCATCTCCGATTCTCCAACCACATGGTGTAGGCCAATTTTTCCCGCAACTCCTGCTCTAGCTAACACAGTGTTCAGAAACATCAAAATCAAACTTGGGTGGTGTCTGTCCAGAATCCTCGATCACAAGAATCGGGCCCTGTTTTCGCCTTGGACGCCAACAATGCCACGATCTCCTTCCCTCCCAACCACGGGGAATTTTACGCCACGAACCTCGAAAAATCATCCACCAAAGATGCCGCAGATGCCGCCTTACAAATACGCTAACACAATGCCAACAGCCTTCACGGGCTACCTCGCCGCCCCCTCTCTGCGCTCCGGGAAGCCTGGCTCCCCTTGTCATCGAGGGCATGTCGGGTGGTTCCCACACGGCCTCTTCCACCCTCGTTTTCCCCCTCATAGACCACGCCTCCTCCGGCTCGTACACAACCCGGTTTCGCTATCTAGTTTTGCCTCCACTACGCCCGATGCAAGCCCTCCACCTCTGGCCCATTGCCCGCAATCTGTCACCCTCAACTCTCTTCAGCACGAAGGAAGGTGGAAAAGCCATGATCGCATTCCTCAAAGAGACCAAGGTGTGTTTCAAGCTCAGGGCTCAGCCTTTCGACCCAGACTTGTTTCACCGCCACACGTGCCCACCTGTAACACCGACCCAAATCATTTGTCTTCTCTACGTACCGTGGTGCTCCTACCCGTACTGAATTTTGGTCTCCCAACTTCCTGTCCTGTCATCCTAAACCATTGCGATGATTGTAGACACCGTGATGACCGCGGCCTGGCGCCAGTGTCAGCGGTATACTGATTGGATGTGAGAAAAATGCGGTACTATTGGGTGCCGCCTTGTCAGGGCGCTTCAACATATTTGGGAAAAGATCGCGCGCGACGCGCATTTGGTTGGTGCTATTTGAAATTAGAGTCCCTACGTCGCTTGCTCGCACCTCTGCTTGCCACGTAACGCTCAGTCCGATGAGTCGTGAGACAAGGATTCTACTCCCGGGCCGGGCCTCGCCACTGCTCTTGTCACGTGTGGCAGTGGCAAGCCGTGGGAAACGTTGTTTGGTTGACGTGTGTCGGAAAACGAGTGCCAATGAGACTTGAGACATATTCACACCACCACGGCACAACTAAACCCTTCTCGTTGCATTCTGTGACAGGCCCGATCTTCCTGGAGTCGTACCGAGGGAAATAAATTCGTTCTTGAGCTCTGGTACATCATTGAGATATCAGGTAAGATCTCTTATGGTCTCTCGAGGCTTTTATCCCTCCTGATGGTCCCAGATCTTGCGTGACGGTTGGCACTACAGTAGCGATCCTTTGGTGTCATGACCCATGACAGTGCGATTGATGTATGCTACAAGACGATTGACGAAATTTTCGATCAACTTTTTGTCAAGCGTCTTGTAACTTACACATCGACTACATCAGTGACAGACATGACTGTGAAGTTTAATGTTGAACTCTCGGCATCCAAGTTCCCAATAAGACCAAGACCAGGAATTCTCTAGTCATCACGGACCTCGTTCCATAACATATTATGTGCGATCATGTGGCAGAATCCTAGCACATGCCGAGTTACCTCAGGCCAGAAAGTCTCTCAATCGGGCAAAATCCCATTGTTCTACCCATCACATCCGTCTGTCTAATTTGTCTTGCCTTAGCCTTGGTGCAGCTGGATTGGGGAAAAGTTGATGATGATTGGGAAATGCCGTACGTTGTCCAGAGAATTGCTCAGTGTGTTTTAGATCGATGAACTTTTTCAGCATAGATCCGCGGCAAGTGAGAGAACCGAAGCCAAGACGGAACACAACGCACAAGAATATTGATGCAAATGGATGGTTTTCGGAGGTACTGTACTCCCGCACGATGGGAATAAGCGTGAATGCTCCTTGTGCGGGAATTGTTCCCATTTACCTGCTCAAAGAGTACGTCTTCCTCTTCTGAAAGGAGGGTATCCTGGTCTCTTCCCGATCCTCAGATACCGCTCCAGCCGTCCCACTTCTCGTGGCCCCTCATTGCTCTCCCCTGCGTTCGGACCTCAACTTTACCTGCGGACACACGTCGAACCCCGAGGCCCGTGGTCCTTGTATTACTACCTGAGCAATATAGCGGCCAAATGTATCTTCCTGATGGTCTCGGGAGGAGACCCCAAAGAGTGCATGATCCTCGGCTTTCAGTTCCTCCAAAAATCCTCCGGCTGCTGGACCTCCCACCGGACTGGGGCCTCAAGAGTGCATTTAGATGGTCCCGCATGACCGCGCGCCTCGTGTTAAGGCACATGAGTACCTGTAGACATCGCGCATCGCACTGTCGATTTCACACGCGGTTAACGTCATGGTCCACCAGCCTTCCAGTCGCTGCGTCGCACCAGGTTCACCCTACCGTCAACGGGAACAGCTGCATCCCCATCGAGTCCCGCCAGCAATCCGTCATAAGTTCTTGGCGGCTCGAAGGTCTTGAGTCTTGAGTCTTGATCGATGCTCGATCGATCTTGATCTGTCGAGATGTGGGGTACACTGGAGCGGGCTGCTGGGTTATGAATATGTTTCGATGATCCCGGTCAATCGGGAACAAGGAAGTGCCTGCATTTTTAAGAAACATGACATGGGGACCATTAAAAAAACTGCGGCACTTGCTTGCTGTCACATCGCCTCCGTCGTTGGCGCCTTTCTTATAGTCGGGCGCGTTATGAACCCCCTTCAAATTTTCCCTTATAGAGATACCCAAGGCAGTGGCTTTAGGAAATTTAAGGTACGAATGGCTCGCAATGCAAGAAATGAAACGGAGGATCATGACGATGGGCATGAAACTAGAGCATTTTCTTCACAATCATGAGCATACACACACAACGTAGGACCAGGTCAACCTGGGTGTCGGGCAGGTTGATCGATAGAAAGCGAACAAGACCCCTTCCACTGGCATCTCACAGGCCGCGGATTCGCTCTTTTGTGAGTGTTTGGTTGACATTATTTGTAAGAGTTTGCAGACTACGATAGCATGCCTGCCATCGCCGCGCCGCCAGCGGTCCGACCGCCAACAGACAGATCAGCTTGAGCTGCATCACACTGTCGTCTCCCCATGACTATAACCACACTTAGCCCCTGAGGGTATGCCTTCGGCGTGTCCGTCAATTTCGACTGTTTGCGGCGTTTGCGCGCCTATGAGCAGCGTCTTGTCCATGACCCTAGATCATCCTGGGAATATCTGTGTATAAATGGGGTCCCTTTGCGCCAGATGAACGATTCCCCTCTGCCCTATCGTCCACGAACTCTCTGTCGTCTTTTCACCACGAACGGACCCCCCACTGGCCTCATGACCACCCACCCTACGCCTTCCTCATCCTCTAACTTCCAACTAATATTCAATAATGCCTTGAAAGCGTACGAGAAACACACAAACAAAGATCTTCTTGCGCATCCACTCGCTGTCGAGCTCCAGTCCTGTAGTTCTCCAACAGCCATTCTTGCCGTGCTTCAGCAGCAAGTCCAGGAGCTCAACCGATCTCGCAGTAGCAACGAGGGGTTGACGAAGTGGCTAGATCCAACCGTGCATGTCCTACATGCATTCTCTGAGACGCTAGGGGAGGGCGTTAGCCTAGTATGTCTCACGACAGGAACCCTACTGAGACGCACGGTCTGACATTCATTTTACAGGTGTTCTCGCCTGCAAAAGTGATATTTGCTGGAGTTGGTGTCCTCTTGTCCGTGAGTATCCTTTTTAATACGTTCGCACAATTTGATTTGATATCAGGAATCTCCAGGCAGCTAAGGATGTTCGGGCAAGCCAAGGGACTCTCGTTGACATCTTCGAACGCATAGAGAATTTTTTCCGCCGCCTTGAAAGCTACACCGAGGTACCGCCGACTCCAGAAATGATGGATATGATTGGAAAGATTTTAGTTGCGGTGCTTTCTATTCTGGCGATTGCGACAAAGGAGATAAAGCAAGGCCGAACGAGTGAGTATTTGTACATAGTACGTCACCGTTGGCTGAATGATCCCGGGCCCCAGGGAAGTATATGAAGAAGCTTATCGGGAGGACCGATATTGAAGACGCGTTGAAGAGGCTGGACAAGTTGACACAAGAAGAGGCTCGGATGGCCACTGCACAAGTTCTGAAGGTTACGCACTCTGTTGATGACAGAGTGAGGGAAGTAGCCGACGATGTAGACCAGGTCAAACGTTTGTCATATCATAATATCGTTAATTCTGGCCGCGGAGCCTCATGCGTCCTTGCAGGAAATCAATTGTGGGACAGCCTTCACAAATGGCTCTCTCCACCAGACCCATCCACGAACCACAACATTGCATGTGGCACCCATCAGAAGAGAACGGCGAACTGGTTCTTCCAAGGTGGGATTTTCACCGGGTGGAAATCAACGGATTCTCTACTTTGGGTTCACGGAAAACGTGCGTCCCAAGGCACTGGCCGCTTCCTTCCTGACCCCGTCTGACTACGCATTGTGTTTGTAGCTGGCTCTGGCAAGAGCATTCTCTGGTCTGTCGATCTTCGACAATTTCTTTACAAAAATACTAAATTCTTCTCTCAGTTCCACGATCATTCAAGATATTGAAACCATGTGCAAGGCCGGACAGGCATCGATCGCATATTTTTATTTCGACTTTCGAGATGCCGACAAGCAAAGCTTGCACAACCTGGTTCCTTCCCTCCTCTCCCAACTTTCTGCTAGCTCGGACCCTCATTGCGACGTTCTATCACGTCTTTATTTGGACCACGAAAGAGGGAATAAACAGCCTAGTGACAGCGTTTTGGCGAAATGTCTGAAGGATATACTTACACTCCCGGGTCAACGCCAAATCTACCTTATCATGGATGCAGTTGACGAGTGTCCCAACAACTCCGGGATTCCAACACCTCGCGAACAGGTTCTTCAGCTCATCCAGGAGCTCGTCGAGCTTCGCCTCTCACATCTGCATATTTGTGTCACCAGCAGGCCGGAGATCGACATACGAAACGTCCTTGATCCCCTTACTTCTCTCAAGGTGTCTCTTCATGACCAAACTGGACAAAAGGAAGATATCGCCGAATATATAAGATCGGTCGTCTACTCTGATTCGGAATCCATCATGAAGAGGTGGCGGCTGGAGGATAAGGTGCTAGTGGTTGAGACACTCTCCAAAAGAGCCAATGGAATGTAAGCAAATTGCTGTTGGTTTGTGGTACTTGTTCAAATTGTCAAACAGGTTTCGGTGGGTATTCTGCCAATTGGATATCTTGCGTCACTGTCTTCCACCAAGTATCCGCCGTACCCTCAAGGAACTTCCGGAATCTTTGGACGGGACGTACGAGCGCGTGTTGAGAGAGATCAAGAAGCCGAATAGGGATCTCGCCCATCGCCTTTTGCAATGCCTCGTTGTCGCAATCCGGCCACTTCGGGTGGAGGAGCTCGCGGAAGTCCTCGCGGTCGACTTCGATGGCGGAGGAGGGACCCCAAAGTTGAAAACCAGTTGGCAGTGGGAGGATCACGAACACGCGCTTCTGTCGTCATGCTCCAGTTTGATCTCTATTATCGGAAATGGCAATCATGCTGACGTCGATAGCATGGTTGACGACGACGACGACAGCGACGATTCCCACAACCATAATTCACGGGTTGTGCAATTTTCGCACTTCTCGGTCAAAGAATTCTTGACCTCACCTCGCCTCACCACTCCAAGTCGAGATGTCTCACGATTTCATATTGATCTCGAGCCTTCGCATACAGCCATGGCCCAAGCGTGTCTGGGCGAATTGCTGTGGTCGGATGATAGTGCTGAGGGGAATAGTATCAGCAACAGCTCCTCTCTGGCCAAATATGCTGCGAAACACTGGGTCGCCCATGCGCAGTTCCAGAGTGTGTCGTCGCGCGTACGGAACGCCATGGAATGTCTTTTCGACCTCGATAAACCATACTTTGCGATTTGGCTCCGGCTGTACGACGTGGATATGGATCTCAGGACCTCGCCCCTTTTCCTCTTCGCCCCGAGACGAGAACTCCATGCAGGTCCCCTATATTATGCCGCACTATGTGGATTTCAAGGCCTCGTAGAAAACCTCATTGTCAAGTATCCACACCTTGTGAATGCTACTGGCGGTTACTATATGACACCAGCTCTGGCAGCATTGGCAAGAAGACATTTGGAATTGGCACGGATGCTCCATCGAAATGGTTCCTCCGTGGATCCCCGGGGTTCGAACGGGCGGTCTCCGCTGCATTCCGTAGCTCATATGGCGGATAGTGAGATGGTTCAAGTACTACTTGATTGCAAAGCGGAGATCAATGCCCTGTCTAACGAAGACTGGACTCCACTACACATGGCGTCGAGCAATTGGACACCTGAAAACGTCAAGGTCATTCGGTTGTTGCTCGAGAACGGTGCAGATCCACATGCTCTGAATGATGACGGCTCAACTCCTTTACATCTTGCATCGCACTGCGGGATAGTCAAGGCCGTACAACTGCTGCTCAAGTATGGTGCGGATGTAGAGGCAGTGGACGGAGCTGGCAGGACCGCATTCCAGGTTGCTTCCGGGGGAGGGCTCGGACATGATGAGATCACGAAATTGTTATCAGCACATGGTACCAAGGACATATTGTAGCTGTTACAGTTCCACTTTACGAGTACGTTTGCATCAGAATACAGCCGTCTTTTCTTCGCTCAGTAAACGCCCTTCGCCACATGATGGAGCCTCTAATCTCCGCTCCGCTGCCTTGGACATACAATTAGTCGATGACGATGTCGCATGCCTTGGGTAACCCTAGCCCATTAGACACCCCGCCTTTGACTTTCTTGTGAGGCGCAGTGTCATAGCCGTCGATTTGCATCGGGTTTCCGTCACTCCCCGCAGGAGTAATTGATGCAATGAGAACGGAACGCGCTTCTTTGCGCATCCCCCTATACATGAGCAGATCATTTGGCCTTCAAGACTGATGGAATGCCGACAATTACTGCTGAGTTGGCCTAATACTTTCTTATTTACCTCTTGTCATGTATTTAATGCAGTATTCGGCCCATAATGTCACAAGCACGGTTCGAGTCAAGCTACGAGCGCCTTGTCGGGTTCACCACTGACGAATAGGGGGTGAATGACCGAAAGCAGAGAGTTGAGGGAGAGAGCGCGAGGGCGTGGGCAATATGAAAGTCGTGTAAAAGTCATCGATGAACTTGCAAGGGCGAGTGAGTTGAGGTAAGAGAGAATCAAAGTAAATATAAAAGGCGTACGGCGACTGCCGCGGCGGCAGCGAAGCGGAGTTGTCCGAGAGCGAGATAAAATGCGGAAAGGGGACAGGGCGGAGAGCTGGAGCGGAGGGGGATGAGGAAGAGGAGGCATCCATGTATGTAGAGGTGACTTCGAGTCGTCTTGCGTGATGCAATTAAAAAACGAGACTATGGCTTGGAAACCCTAGTTATGGAAAAGAGGATGATTCGATGCTGTTGTGTTGGTTATTGACGGGCATTCCGACTTGGCTAACCCATCCGAGTCCGTTCCGCGCGTGGGTCGGAGCGTAAGCAAAGCAGCCGACTTGCTGTATTTCGCGTAGGTGTGGGCGTGCATGTGGTAGTCTTCAAATTCGCGGAAGGAAGCACCATTTTCCTCTTTGAAGGAAAAATCTTGTATATCATATCTTCCGTTGAGCGTTGAGTACAGGCCCTGTCGTGGACGCTGGCGCACACAATGGAAGTCGCCGGTGAAACGTCACGGAAGTCCATGGCAACCGCAAGTAACTTGACGCCAATGCCAACGTCCAGCCCGGGCCGTTACACGTTTATAATTAGGTCTCACTCATATTGCATCAGTCGTCTATGCATCCCCACAGTGTCTCCACTCGCTCGTAGAGCCCTGCTCCCACTCCCCATGACTATTGCGGGGGCCAAAGCACATGTCGCGTTGTCGACAGCTTCTTGTGTCAGGGGGTGCCAGGTAACAATCGGTCGATTGATCTAGCTAGATTGTGACGAGGGTGGGCTTCCATAGTGCTTCCATGTGGCAAGGCTCACGCGGGACCTCGTATGGTGACTGTGCGCATACTTCGGGTATGGTGGAAAGGAAGGGGTCGATTTTCAGTATTGGGTACGGAGATCCCGTTTAATACTACTTGTTCACGTTGCCGCAGAGTAGCAAGAAGAGATCCATCCATCCTGGGCCTCACCCAGCGGTTGATGACGTCTCTCATCTGGCCGTAATCAAATAGATGAGGACCGTGATCAAATATCCCTCTAGCAAAGGAAGTAAAGCGGGATCGAGACGATCAAATGAGTGTGTGAACCCTGTTACGAAAGATTGTGCGGACACGTCTGAGTTGTGTGAAGAAGCAAACAGAAAGGACAGATACTGAGGATGAGTTGAGTGGGTTTACAGGAAAATCAGGAGACTCACGGGGCAGCTTGGCTGGTCCAAGCCCGGTTCAACGTAGCCTCGATGGCAAAGCGAAACGAGGGAACTCGGAGTCGAGGAACAGAAATTGAATAAGCCAATCTCTCAGCCCCTACAAACGCTAATAGTCGCCTGCGCTGTGACCTCAGGGTGCCCATCTTCACTTCGTCGTCGGAGCGCCGACTGCAAGAAGGTTAAGCCAATGGCGCTTGTCTCTGGTATAGTTGGACCTTGGCTTAGGTTAGTATGAAGGGCGGATTGAAGGCGAATCAGCAGAGGTGTTGGGCAATCGCGAAGTCTGCTTGTAAGCACCGGCCGTGTTACCATTCAAGTCCTCCGTAGAGTGTGGAACGTGACGGACAATAATGGATTTCACAAAAAAAAAAGCACCAGCCGTGAGACCGGACCGGCAGATCTAGAGCGCGCTGCCCGCATTGGGTCTCCGACTCGGCCAAATTCCGGCGCTGGTGCTCGGGATGTAAAACGATAACGACGCGTTGTATTACATTTTCTGTCTATTTCAATCAGTCTGACTTTGAGGGTAAATCTTCCTATCCGTCATCTTCAAACGTTGCCCCGTGGTTTGTATCAAGGGGGATGACCAGGATTTCGTGACCGGGTTGGTCGACCCCCGATCGCGGTTGAAAATAAATCAACCACGTACACTGACAACATGTCTCAGTTTTTACTCCTCATAACAGTGAACAAACCACCACCCGTCATGTCAAGGTCCGAGAGAATATCTGAGCATACATGGGGCAGTCCGATTGCGCCCGGATAACGATTTACATATTTACCCTTAACCATATCACCACCCACGACTCATCCACGACGTAATCCATCTTCTTCTCAACGAATCCCCCACTTCCTCCCTCATGTCCCATACTCACTCGATGCCCGCATCGTCCTCCAACTTCCAGCTGATATTCAATAATGCCTTGAAAGCGTACGAAAAACAAACCAAGAAAGATCTTCTCGCCCATCCACTCGCCGCAGAGCTCCAGTCCTGCGACTCCAACCTCCATTCTCGCCGTGCTTCAACAACAAGTCCAGGACTTCAATCGATCTCGAAGCAGCAGTGAGAGGTTGACAAGATGGCTCGATCCAACCGTGAATGTCTTGTATGCCTTCTCTGAGACACTTGGCGAGGGCGTTAGTCTGGTATGTCTCGCGATGATAGCTCGACTAAGCTGTGTGTCTCATACTTATTTTCCAGGTCTTTTCACCGGCGAAAGTGATCTTTTCTGGAGTCGGTGTTCTCCTCTCGGTGTGTATCCTTCTGAATACCTTTACGCAACCCAAATCAACATCCACGATCATCAGGCAGCGAAGGACATCCGGGCAAGCCAAGACACCCTCGCCGACATCTTCGAACGCATAGAGAACTTTTTCCGACGCCTCCAAAACTACACTGAGATACCTCCGACCCCAGATATGATGGACATAATCGGAAAGATATTAGTTGAGGTGCTGTCAATTCTCACAATAGCGACCAAGGAGATAAAGCAAGGTCGGACGAGTGAGTCATCTGGATATACTATGTCACAGTTGACCGAACCATCGGCAGAAAAATACATGAAGAGGCTCATAGGGAGGACTGATGTCGAAGATGGGTTGAAAAGGCTAGACAAGCTGACAGACGAAGAGGCCCGGATGGCGACCGCACAAGCTCTGAGAGTCACGCACACTGTAGCCGAGGACGTATACCAAGTCAAACGTTCGTCATTTGCTAACCTTGTCAGCTCTGACTGCGGTGTTCTCACCCGTCCTTGGCAGGAAACCAACTGTGGGATAGCCTTCACAAATGGCTCTCCCCACCAGACCCGTCCACGAACCATAACATTGCGTGTAGCACTCATCAAAAGCGAACGGCAAACTGGTTCTTTCAAGGGAGCATCTTCGCCGGGTGGAAATCAACAGATTCGCTACTTTGGATTTACGGAAAGCGTGTGTCCTATGTCACTTGCCTTCTTCCCGCATGACCCTCTCTGACCATGTATCGTGTCCGTAGCCGGCTCTGGCAAGAGTATTCTCTGGTCTGTCGTCAATCTTCAACTACAGTCGAACCCCTCTTAACCCATACCCCTGATAACCCATATCCTCTCAAATCCCATACATTTTTTTAGTTACCAACTTGAGGTTTAGGCTGTAGTGACACCCTCAAAGCCCATACCCCCTCATATGCCATAGCTTAAAGTTGTAACGGAGGGGTATGGGTTAGGAGGGGTTCGACTGTATGCAACGTGGGGGTGGCAACGTTCCAGTGTTGCAACACGAATTATTGATTAGATACACGATTTCTGGTGCCTCACCCCTCACATTGCTCACAACCCCTTACTGACGTCCGGGTAAACGTCGAAACGGCGCTGAACCGTTACTGGTATTCCCGCACGGGCATCGTGCAAGATCTTTGGGTCTGCCGATGCACGACACGCTTAATACACGCGACTGTACTTGGCAGGGGTCACTCACCGATTCGCGTATGCAATATTGTTTCTCCGTCTTCTGCCTCGACAAGCTTCGATCCCCTAACGCGTTGTGCGGATCATGAGTGGTCGCCCATGACACAGACTTAGAGAACATACATCGGATCAATAACCAGTGAATGTCCCCACTGCGGTGCCAAGTGGTCAGGGGTAATTTGATGGTGGTGGTGGCGGCGGCGGAATATAGTATGGTGACAACTCACCGCATGGTATCCTGCTGTGAGGTCCCGCGCAGGACTACACATAGAGAAGAAGACCTGATTATCCACAGCCCTGCGCATTTGGAGGCTGAGACAAAAATGAAACATTAGGATAAGAAGCCATGCACCTTGCACGCTGTAGTAGCTCCCAGTGAAGCGGACCAGTGGTCAAGTTGAAAGCACCGGGATAAATCAATACATGGCACCCTGTACGCCATCACTACAACCGTATGGCTCTGAGTATTTGGTTTCATTTACCTTGGCGCGCCGAGATCATCGCAAGCTCCGGGAAGCGTACATCATAACAGATACCGAGCCCAACACGAGCAAACTCTGGATGCGATATTAACTGCGAGTCGAATAGCGACGTGAATATGCCTCACCAGTGTCAAAGAAGTTGGTGGTCGAGCCACCAGTCAGCGTCTCGCTTTCCTGAGTCGGGATAAGATTCGATCATAAAGCAACTACGGGAGGTACGCTACTTTGAACTTGATTTTCCCTGGGATGTCAATGTCGAAGAGATGAACTTTTCTATGGGTAGCCACAAGCTCTCCTAGGGCGGATATCAGATTCCATCCAGTATAAGGATAGCCATCGCACCTTGAGGTGAGTATACGGTCATGGTATTGTATAGTTTGCCATCAGAAGGGTCCTTCTCCGGGATGGAGCCTATGTAGTGGATTGTTTAAATCCTGGTAACAAAACGGAACGAAGCGGGATGCGGACCACCCAAGAGCCAGACGCCCTCGGCCTTCGCCGCGTCAGAGAGCATCTTCACACTCTCACTCTCGCTAGACTCTACATTATATTTCGCTCCTTGTTGAAACCCAATATTCTCAGCGTAGTGAGGGAAATACACGTGGCCATAAGGCGAGTTGAAGCATTCCTGCCGATCCACAAGGACACTTTTCAGGCGGCCGTTCGCACGGACAAGAGCAGGGTGCGCTCACCGGAAGAACAATCAGATCGGGCTTTCCATGTGCGCCGCCCGCGCCTTCGCCGTTAGCGGCCCTACGTATCATCTCTCTGGCATGCTTTAGATTGACTCCCTTGTCCGCGCCGATCTGGCCGAGCTGGATCAACGCGAGGTTGAATGGTTGGAATGTGGGTGCGGGCGGAATAGTCGACATAAATGCTACTCCTCTCGAAGTCAACGGTCGTGAAAGGATCGAAGGAGAAAAGCGAGAAAGTGATACTGAGAGCCCTCGCCAGCAAAGCATCTGCGAATCCCCGCAGACTTTTCTACCTGTCTGGGCCAGTCATCAAGGCACTCTTAAAAGCAGGCGCCTCACCGGGCCGATGGTGGACAATATCATAGCCGTAGCCGGTGTCATAGCCGGTGAACACACGTGGCCCTTATCCTTATCACTCAACATCCACATCCACATCCGTACTGTCCTGTATTTTTTTCAGTTCCCGTTCCTTGGCCATGGCCATGTACTTCATGAGGGGCATTGACACTATAGACAATTGGTCAATAACAAATTCAGACTGAATCCTTGTTGTTGCTGTGTACATGTTACACGCAATCTTCATCTTTCATCCGTTTTTCTCGCTTTGGAAGAAAAGGGTGAAAGTTGAAGGCGTCCCTCCCGTATTCACAGATTTCTGAGTGGAGCTTTCAGTCCAACGCTGTCATATCGGTTTACCTCTTTCGGTCCTCAACTGAACCAAGTCATGAAGGTCGGTGTCATCGGCGTTCAGCTCTCGATCATCTTCATCTTCTCTCTACCCTCTCTCACGGCGCCACAGCCGGCATCGACGCCCACCACTGCCCTCGACATTGAATTTGCCACCTGTAGAGCTGCTTCCAGGACCTTGGTACCCTCTTTCAACTTGCCCTGGCAAAAGAAGAGCAATGTCCAAATTATGAAGGGCCTGATAAACGAAAAGAGAAAGACAACTCATCAGCACACACGCCAGCCAAGCATGACGAATGATTGGATGGTGGAACACACAGCATAATTCGCGTCATCCTCCTCTACGAGCCCGCAAAAGACCTCGCCAGCCGTGTCCCAGTCCCCATGCGCGGACGCCACAAACGCGGCGTTGAGCGCCTTGGTCGGTTCGAGCACGTTCGCAGACGCCGCCACGATCGCAAAGTGCGATTCGGCCTTGTCGATTGGAGATACACTCTGCCTCGCGCGGAACGCAGCTTGACATTTGGTGCTGCTGCACTGGTCGTGGTTGTGGTTAGTGACTGCTCTTGTCGTGGGGTGGCAACGGGCTCGAGTAGCGCGGTGGCGGCGGTGTAGTCCTGGAGTTAACGGTAGTGATAGAGTGTAGAAAAAGAGGGGACTCGGTGCACCCGGATGTAAATCTGAAACCGGGAAACTGGAAATCGTTGGCATTACACGCACATACACTTCTTTGTTGTAATTAATATATTGGTGCACCATTCCAGTCCATTCGCCCTGGGCAGTATCACCTTCCAACGGTTGCAATTCGAAAGACGCCTCGTCTGACGGCGCTACAAATATGAAGCGCCACGGCCTTTCTTTTGAAGGGCGGAGACCCGCGAGCCGTGTATCACGTTTGAGCCAGCTTTGAATACGCCGGAGACGCGAGACAAGAATATGGTGTTCTCTACGGATGATTTGAATACAAGTGAGGACTTCATCCGGGTTGTAGAGGATTGAATCAACGCCTGGAAAGTTGAGAGCTGACGGTACCAAGCGTAGTCGCTCTTTGTTCTGAACCGCTTTAGTGATTTCGTCAATGAAGTCTAAATCCTGCAGAAAGCCGAACCGTCGGAAGGGACCACGATACGTCCACGTCGTTTGCTCGGAGGAGGTCAACCCACGTATCGGAAACTTGTGTTCGGGATCAACGCCACCCAAGTAATTCAATACCTGCCTTTCGAACACATGGCCCCGGAGCGATGCCAAGTGACCTCATCAGCTCGTCGACTTTCGTATTCTTTCAGAAAGATATCCAAAGCCCATCGCGAGACAGCTCCAAACTCGCATTGTGCGAAGAGCCGTAATTCGTCTTTTGGAGAAATTACAAAAATTGAATGGGAGACGTCGGAGTCACCCCGTCGGGACGAGCGTAACAGTTGCAACATATTGCTGTCCTTGCCGGCAACGCCTCTGATTCGCGATATGACTTCCTCCTTCTCCCTTTTCATTACTTTCACGGGGTGGGCAGCACGAAAGCATAGACGAGGATTGTAGCCGAAATATGAGGTCGACAACCTCAACAGCTTGAGAGATATATCAAAGGGATGAAGGAATATCCTAAAGGAATGGATCAGTCGAGCGTTGAAAGAAGCAACCCTAAGACGAACCCTGCTAGGAATAGCTCGCGCGGTGACCATAGTTCAGTTGCAAGTGTTGTAACGTCACCTGCTTGGTTTATCCAGCCTCGATTTGCGCCTCTTGGGGATGCCGCCACGATAATCTGCACTGTCTTGATGTCGAACATATCGTCGGGTACATAACTCTCCCTGTCGCCGTCAACAAAGGCCACGATGTCTTCATATGATGACCAGGACCGGATCGCCTGAACACCGTTCTCGTTGACATGATAGACAGTTCCGTCCTTGGCCTGGTACAGGAATGGGCGGCCTTCGATCATGGACTGGATGATCCTAAGGTGGAGATACGCGGTCTTGCCTTGATATTGGCAAGCTGGTTAGATCCTGTAAGACAGGGAGACAAGAACCTCACCCGTTCCAGGTTGACCACTAACTATAACTGAATCTTGTTCATCATCGGTAATCGCCGAGATATAATGATATTCTCGACGAACAACAAGTGGCAGAGGTAAGCGGTTCTGCAGTTTCGCCTTGAGACCCAAAGTGGACAAATCCAAGAAGCTGAGAGTGGATGGGAAGATTGAGTTGATATCAGAACTGTCCTCGTTGCTTGCCTCCGGATCGTCGTCATCACCTACTCGACCCTCATTGTTGTCGGGGTGTCGTGGTGCCAAAGGAGTGATTGACCGAAGGAAATTCAGCTTGACACTTCGGACATTGTGCTTCCTGCCATCATATTCTGGTGAGTCACAATCCGGGTGTTGCTCCTTCAGGCGCCTTTGCAATTCAGTATAATGTGCTTGATTGACCTTCACCTTTCGGAAAAGTTCCGGTTCAAGGTCTTTCCTATTCCAGATCTTTGAGTGAACCTCCTCTAACCAAGGGGGACAGGGGTCGTTGGCCAAACGCCGTCGCTTGAAGGGGATTCACCCTGTGGAGCTGGTACTAGTGTTCGTCAGATGTCCTGAGCAGGGGAAAAAGAAGTACTCACCAGTCGTGTCAACGAGAGGTGGGCTGCCCATGTTAGCCGGTAGACTGACACAGACGTGGAGTTGGCCATCGGAAGGCAGCTGAGGCCACACTTTGGCAAATTTTCCCAATTCATCAATGGTTGGTCATTGATAATGAGCTGATATTTGCCAGCATGCATAGCATCCTTTATCCCACCAAGGTCCACATCGACCTACGGGTGTGATAGGCCTCATTACATCAATGTTCATAAGACCATGATATAGCGCACTTTGGTAAGAACGAGATCTGGAGTGTCACATCCGATGAAGGTCCTGGAGGCCTCGTCATAAACCTTCCTCTTCAAAAAAAGGATGTTTTCGTTGGATGAAACACAGACAGATAAAACATTGCGTTTGCCATGGATATAGTACAAGAGGTCTAGGTCTGCCATGTCGCACAAGGTGTCAGGGGCGAGTTGGGTTGATGTGGCACAGGACACAGGACGAACAAGAATCAAGAACCAACAACAAATAACAACAGCATCCCCCGCCAGCCACTACTCCTAATAGTTACGGTAGTCACGATGGGCAAGAGAGGATAAACGGAGTCTGTTTCAAGGCTTATAGTCGCTTATGGCTCAATGTGTATAATAAACTGGCCAATGAGCGGACCAAATTGTCATGGCAAGAATACCCGTATATATGTGACGATGCTTTCCCCAGGTCCAGGTGCGAAAGTGACTCGGGCGTACTGCTCCAGCGGGATGGACGTGACGGTGGGTGACCCCATGTTTACCTTTATCCAGCTTTTGCGCATACGACCAACCCAAGCAGAGCCCTTTCAAGCGTGATGTGGCGTGATTCCCAAGCACGTTTGTCAATAGCAGGTTGAAGTGTGTAGATAGATGTGGTGAAGGTGCGTGCAGGGGGTTGAACACAAAAACAAGAGGGCGAGACCCCAAGTAGGCGATGCTGAAGCAGGAAGGATTTGCACGTGCGGACTCATGTATGACCGCTTTCTTACATCCACAAAAGCCCCTTGGAGGACATCCAAACAATCCATATCTATTAATGGTGCAACCCAATCACACCCGGGCTTCCAATAAATTACAAAGGCAACCATCCACGCGTGCAGTTGTGGCAACAGCAATCGAGCGGTAAGAATGAGAGACGACTACTAATCCTATAGCATACAGCACCGTGACCTGGATACACTGAGATAAAGATATGGAACAAGAACAGCAGTTCCAGATAGCAACTATGGAACAAGGCCAACCTATGCCGTTGCCGACTGATCATATTCATCAGCGATGGCTCGAATGCAAGAACAAGAAGTCTGTACCTTCTTGGAGGATGGCTTGGCAGCACCTTTAGATGCAGGCTTTGCCTTTGCCGACGCTGTCTTGGCAGTCTTTGTCGCAGACTTGGTCTTAGCCTTTGTTGCTGCTGCTTTCGCTGCACTCTGTACAAGGTCATGAGCACTAGGCTGATGGAGGTCTCACATGGAGACTGACCTTCTTGGTGTCACCCTTTGCGCTGGTGGTCTTCTTAGTAGCTGGCTTCTTTACGGTAGCAGCCTTCTTGGTAGTTGGTGCCTTCTTGGGGGCAGCGGGCTTCTTGGTGGTGGCAGACTTGTCCGCAGGTGTCTTGGTCTTGGTGGCCTTCTTTGCAGGGGCGGCCTTGGTCGTCTCAGTAGGCTTCTTCGCAGAGGATGCCTTCTTAGATGGTGGCTTGGCGTTCTGCACTATGTTGAATAAAGTGCCACTACAGGAGAGAGATGCTACATACCTCTTTGGCGTCGGCTGACACCTTAGGACGCTTAGGAGCGAGTTTAACCTTGCCCGATGGGCCCTTGGGGAAGACAAATGTTTCCTTCTCGGCACCACGGGTAAGTGCCAAGTTGAGTTGATGAAGGTTGGATGCGGATGTCATGTCAAGCTTGTACGTCTCCTCGGCATACTATTTCCTTACATCAATAAGAGTAGACGCATGCCACAACTACTGGTACTTGCCTTCTTGATTGCACTTCGTGAGACCCCAGTGCGGGCATCCTCACGATGTTGAGTAATAGCTTCCTATGGCGCGATCAACCAAGAGGGGCGAAGGGTATCAGTGCAAACATACCTTGATGATATCTTTCCACGAAGGATGATCAGTCGTAGATTTAGCACTCGACTTCTTCGTTGTTGGCTTCTTCACTGTAGTAGACTTCTTGGCGGAGGCAGCCTTCTTAGTGGCACTAGGCTTGGCGGTACGGGATCCTTTAGAACGAGCCGGGGACTTCTTCGCAACTGCAGGAGCATCAGATGCAGGAGAAGCAAGAGGGGACGGGAGAGGGGAAGACATTGTCGGGATAATGTAAGTTGTTGCGTTTAGGACGATGGTGGCGGGGACAAGGAGAGTTGTGTAAGAGCCTTGCACGAACCAAGGCCACGCGACTTTATATCCGTCGACGGAACCGAGCGCGTCGCATCACGTGTTAGGTCATCGTGCGTTGTTGATTGCCAAACCTTATCTTTACCTACACAGCCACCGGCCTTTTCCGCCCTACAAAACCCTGCCCTGCCCCTGCCAGTTGCCACCCCCAACAAGCCCAGAGCAGAAACCCCCTCAAAAATTATGCGATGATGCCGGATCTGATGATGTGGAATTCAGGGTCTATAGCCATAGATACACGACCACACATAGATAATTCAATTGTCTACAAATTTTGGGGCCCAAGAAATAGCACACTGTATTTGTATAGGAGACTGGCCGACCCCTCTTTCCCCACGTGAGTCCATCGTGTAGTTTGATGCACACGGGGAAGCCTCGTTCCGCAAACTAGCACCTGCTAGGCTTTGACGGTGGTCCACGCCTGGAACGCACCATTCGTTTGCACACGTGCCCGGTTCCCCGTCGACACCCATGGCTCTTCGGCTTTTGCCTCTTCATTTCCGTCTGGCCCATCTGCATTGGCGAGCACGCGGCCAACGATTGGGCCTCGCACATGAAGCACGCCTTCTGGGTCATTACCTTTCTCGACAGCCCCATCCTCCACGCCAACGAGCTTGACCTCGATGTTGACCGTCGGTGATCCGACATGCGCGGGTTCTTGGTCCGATGTTACGGCAAACGTTTGGACGTCATATGGGTGCGACGCAAAAATGGGCGCCGAAACGAGCGGGTGCGTGTGCGCAATAACAAGGGGTACGGAGAGCGCGATGCGCGCCTGGGTGAGCAGGCTCGCAGGAACGGCCCCATCGCTGACAACTACCGCCCTTACAGAGGGCGCAGTGTTCCCGAAGATGGCGCTACGGGCGTTGTCAAACACCAGCCTGTCCCAGAGACTTTCCTTGGTGAAGTAGCCTTCAAAAATCGCTGCGAGTTTGTGTCGCCAGGCAAGAGGGAAAATGAAGGACTTTTTCGCGTTTGCTATGATAGCTTCGACAACGGCGTTCAAGTGGGTGGGTTTGACGAAGAAGACGGTCGCAGGGGGAAGTCCGAGTTGCTCTGTTGACATGACATCATCAATGGGAGATGACGAATCCACTGTAACGCCTGAGGTAAGTACGAGAAACGAAAAGCTCAAATATGTCATACCACGTTGCAATTGGAAGTGTTTTGTACTTTCAAGGGTGGCGAAGCTGGTTCCTTCGTACAATGCCGTATATGCGATCGAGCGTCCAAATGCTGTACTCAACGAGTGGGCAGAGATGATGGTGTCCAAAGCAGACAAGGGTGCAGACGGGGGAAGGAGGCCGCGGATAGCAGTGACACCAGCAGTAATGTTTTGGTGAGTGAGGTACGTAGCTCGTACTTCGTCGTTTGTGTCCCGATAGAAAGAGACGGTAAATACATCGTCCGGACCTGGATAGATATGAGTGAGCGAGACTAAACTCGCGGAAATGGGTGGTAGTCACCTGGAGCTTGGCTGGTTATCGGCGCTGCCGCCTTGCCTTGTGCTTCTACGTCGGACCATCGCACGATTTTGATGTGCTCAGAGGCTTTGGAAAGCGTCTCCTCATCCGTCTCGCCGACCACGACGACATGGTGGTGCTCGTGTTCGTTCAGTTCGTAGATGAGCTCAAGTATGTGCGGAAGTATGCTGCCATCGACGATGATGGCAGACGGGGGATGTGATTCAAGCACCGGTGAGAGGAGTGAGGGGGAAGAAAGGGTGAAGGACGGGATGGAGTGCGATGCGAGTGCGAGCTCGGTGACGAGAAACTCTGGAAACGGCCCCGGAAGGACGGTAAGCACAGAGAACGGAAACAGGTCGACACGGTGAATGCTTACCAAGGCCATCATTGAGAAGCAGGAGCACATTGGACTCGCGTGTCAGACCAGCCATGCATAGACCTGTGCCAAGAGCCGTTACGCGCTCGGTGAGGCGAGCATTAGAAATCTGCGGCGGGGCAGAGGGTTACAGAGCTTGACGACAATAGAGTTAGGGGAGTGGAAGCGTTACCTTGGTAGACCAAAGTGAACGGGGCGCATCCGATTCAGGCTTGACGAGATCTAGGATAGTCAAAACTTCGCGAGCGGGTCGAATTGTGAACTACAGTATATGAAATATGAGCGAGCACCCAGCGTTTGGATCTGATTATGAATGAACACGCACCCTTCCCATGAGTCCGGTGGCGTAGTTTCGATGGACCGCGCTCTCCCCCGGCATCCTGACTCTTGCGACATCGCTTTGTCTGCCCAGGAGGATGGGATGCACCAAGGACTGAGGCTTGTACAGGTTGTAGAGTAAGAAAAGGGAGGCGGTAATGAGACCAAGGAGGATGGTCAGGTCATCGGTCACAAGTAATTCTGATAGACCCATGGTGGGTAAGAAGCAATGGAGAACAAAAAATGCGTCGGTAGGGAGACGACCTGGACTAAATGACAGGTTGTGCGACGGTCGTGCGATTTGCGAATGGAACGAGAGAAGAGCCCAGTCACCAGCTCTCCCAGGCACTGCGCGGATGCTTATGCTGCGTGGCAAAAGAAGGAACCTGATTTGGGGGACCAGATCAATGTCCGAGTCGGTTCTGGACCGAAGTCGTTCGTCCGTCCGTCATCAGTGGGCCCAAGGCACACGATGACAACGAACAGTTGACGTACATCAGATTTGAGTATGCTCACAGTCGCACTCATGTTTTACATGCCACGTAGATCACGCCAACACGTATCACAATCCCAACAACGACATGTCCATATTCAAAATTTGTCCGACCCCCCCCGGCCGCACCCACAGTTCGCACCAGCCAGGTCGCCGTTACCATTGGCAGTCATTATATCGGGGCAATGACGCGCATCACTACTGGACTGTTGTTCGTCCGACCCGAGCTCCTCAAATATTGATCCCATTGGCCGATACTGTCCTGTCGCCCAACGACGCGGGTAGACTATGACGCGTACAACCAAACCGACAGGAGAAAGGACAATGGAAGGCTACCTGTAACAAGGAGCCTATTCGCTCTTTGGTAAAATCAGTGGTGTGCTTGTTCATCGCTTCCACTGCACGTTTGACACTGGAGGAGAAAGGAGTACTCTGTAGTGAACATCCGTAGACGTCCTCTGTAGAGACACTCAATAAAAGTGATTTCCAACGTCATGTCTTCAATCGTGGGTGCTGCGTCGGCACCATTGCCGTGTCATCCGAAGTTGTGATCGTGATGATATACGTGTTCAGGCTTGGGCAACTGGCGGTCGAAATCAACCACGATTTGGGGTTAGGGTCGATTGACATCAATTCAATTAGCATTAGCTGTCTCGCCCTCTTTTCGACTTGTAGTGGCAGTTTCCTCATAATGGTGGCAGAGCCAGGGCTCCATAATGATACGGGAAGCCAAGTCAGAGATGCTATCAACAAGCTACAATCCCCCGTGCCTGACCTGTCCACACTTCTTGCGCTCATCTCAAGCCTTCTGGACTGTATCGGCCTTCTCCCACCCCACTATAAGCAATACAACACGGCTCCCCTCCACCCAGAGGCCTTCAATCCTTCCCGCCACCTTCCTCCGATTCAGAGAGCACTTTTAGAACATGTCATCCCTACTTGGCTAACTGACTTAACTCGAGAAAGGTTGATGTCCCTGGTGGAACAATGGTTCATTCCCGATGCCTTCTCGTTCGCCAGTCCGGCTGCTGGTGAAGTTACAGTGCATGCATACAGTTCGATCTTATCTCTTCCATTCACGCCGTACTCGATGGATTTGTTGGCTCGCTTGACGAAGGCGTACCCCATTGATCGATTGCATACGGCCGTCTTTTCACAACGGAATAAAGATTCTTCCTCACGGCACACGATCCTTGCGTGGGAAGATGTTGTGAAGAGTATATTGTCGGTCCCTGCGAGGGTGGCCAATGCTCTCGAAGGAAACCGAGAAATTCCTGAGGAGTTGGAGCAGGGACCGTACTTTGCCAACTTAAGTATCAGGTGCGAAGCTTTGCTCTGGAAACTCTCACAGGATCGTGCTGAAGGTGCGTGATACCCTCGTCGGAACGTCTTCACATCTGATGACCTCCAGAAAGTATGTCATCTGTAACCTACTTGTTCACAAAACTCGCAAATGTTGGCGCATTCCCCGCGTCCAAACCCACTTCTCCGTCGCAAGCATCGTTCTTTTTGTCGGCCCTGCCAATTATAAGGAGACGCCTGTCACATGGACGTAGCGCCACGACATCATATTCTTCGTTCTGGGTCGACCTTCTTGAATCTTTACCATCCTCGTTCACGCTTCAGAACATTTTGGCATCACTATTCGCGCATATCTCAGTTCCCGACACGCCTCTTGACACCTCACCGGTCTCGCGGAGGCTCGTGAAACGAGAGTCCCGCTTGCTTTTGCGAATAGTAGGAAGTTTGAGGGAAGACAAGAAGCATATACTGGAGAATGCCTCGGCTGTTGTTCTTACACGAAATTGGAATGAAGGTCATGCCAGGGTGTACGCCTGTTGGGCCGCAGGTGCCACAACCGGTGTTGTGGACGTCCACGGCGAGCATCTCGTTAATTTGTGAACCGCATGTGTCTCAATTTTTGAAATTGCAGCTATCTCCGCTTTTTTAACCCCGATACTAGATGTGTGGACGTCACACGAACACATAAAACATTCCTTACTTGGCCGACATCACTGTAAGGCGTTTGAAGCTTTTCAGGCGTCCTTTCGTCATAGCTGATGTTGTATAGATCTGACACTGCTTTTCCTGGCTGCCGCCTCATACCTGCCAGCTTCTTCCCCAACGCTGCGGGAGCTAGCGACCTCTGTTCCATTTATCCGAAGCATATCAACTTATATCGGACACCTAGACCCCTCGGTTCGACGCTGCGGCATGCTGGTAGCGGAAGAAGTGGCGGGGCGCACCGGAAGAGAACTCGACTTCAAAGATTGGGATGGCGACGACGGAGGAAAGTCGTGGGCTAGAAGCGTACGCCAACTTCTCTGCGAGAAGGACACAGATGTGGAAATACAGGACGATGACGAAGAACCCGAGCTTCCCATCGAAGACACGCCGGAAGTGGATGACTTTGAGCCCGCAGGCGAACCTGTGCGACCTTCTCGGCCATCCGTCGTCCCCTCTGACGGCCACGATTCGGACGACTCGTTGACGGGGTACGCCTCACAACCGTCATCTCGGTCACCGAGTCCTACGCCCTCCGAGCTCGCGGAGATAGAGAAAGACCCAACAATACGCGTGGGCCAAACTAAGATTTCACGTCCTGTGTATCTCGCGCAATTGGGCGAGATGATTCGAGGTACAAGTGGTCTGAAGACCGGCCAGGAGAACCAAGAAGCGGAGAAGATAGAGATCGCGCTGAACGTAGCAGAGGAACTTATCCGGCGAAGAAGAGGTTACGGGACAGAGCTAGGTTGGTTATTCGTTGGACAGCTCAATCATACTTTTGTGCTCATCCGCTTCCAAAAGAGGAGAATGCAATTAATCTCGTCTATGGCCTGGTTGGCCTACATAACAATTATGAATTGGATGGTTTCGACGTTAAGCGTCAAGCTGCGCTGATTGCTCTCGTTGCATGCTGTCCTCGGAAGGCTGCACCGTGAGCAACAACCCGTTGCCGTGGAGCTACTACTGATCAGACACGGCAGGGCAATCATCGAAGAATTTTTCAAGAACCAATATTCCACCGATCAGCGCTATGTTATGCTGAACGCTCTGGCGCTCGGCGCCCACGAGTTAGCCGGACTCCCACTGCCCGACATGGCTGCGGTCCAGCCTCTCTCAGGGGATCGGGTGTCTTTTCCCAGCAAGCGGCTACCGGGTACACAGCACCAACACTATCTTTTGGCATCGTCCACAAGACAAGTACAGGGCCTACTGCACGACATTGCTCGCCTGGCAATAGACAACACTCGCGAGGCAAACGCAGACCGTACGCCCAATCTCGTCCGCGAACGCCAGCTACGCATCCGGCAGCCCGCGAAGATCACGGAAGTCAAGCAACCGACCACCGCGCAACTCCTCGAGCAAATACGCATGTCGCAGACGCAGTCCGCGACGACCAAGTTCACGGACGTCGCGGTCGAGTGCTTCCTCTACCCGCTGATGAATCGGTTTTGGCTGTTCTTGCGGGACGAACAGACGCGCGAAGAGCGCACCGCGCACCGCGACGTCTTGCATCAGTACCGTGGCGCTGGGACGGGCCTGATCCTCAACGCCCTCATCCTCTCCCACCTGCTCGCGACGCTGGGCATCCTCGTGCACGCGTCGCGAAACGCGCCGGCCTGGTTGGCCGTCGTGGCACCAGATGCGCTGGAGCTTGCCATCACGCTGGGAACGCGGCCCATCTCACGAGGCGGCGAGGACGAGGACGATGATGAATCTGGGAGCGGAGATGACAAGGACGCGCGGGTCCTCACGACCGCGCTGGAACTAGCGCTCGTGATTCTCGATGCGTACGTAGAGCTGGATGGTGGGCGGACCCTAAGCTTGGAGCATACGGCATTATTGCTGGGGGCGGGTGAATGGGCTCAAGGGTTATTTGCGCGGCTAGAGAAGGGGATACTTGTCAAAGGGGGTGGTGGGGTAGTCGAGATTCGTCTCAGAAAAGCAGCTGCCGGGGTCGTGATCAAGGTGGACGAAGTTGCAGAGCGGTGGAGGAGGTCCATGATTGACTTCACAACGTAGCAGTAGAAATCGAATGGATTCGACTTGATTGGCTCGGCAAAATCCGGTGGAATTGATTTGTCGCGAGACCGTTGTGCGACTGCCAGCATCGGACATTGGTTCATCATGCTTGCAGCTGTTAAGCTGACAAGACACTCCCTCTCAGCAGCTCGTGTAGCTGGTCCAGCGCGCTGCGTATCCACCTCTTTGCCTCGGTATTCGGACGCGCTCTTTGTGGTTCGCCCCCTGCACCACTCTGACCGTTTCGGTTTCGCTCATCCACATTGCAGCATCGAGACAAGCCGTACAACAACCCTGCGGTACCATTATATTCCGTATACTTTTTATTAGGTTATCTTACCCCTTCTTCAAGATTCCATTCGAGTTCACACCCGAGAATCTTAAACGCGCCAATGAAATCATCTCTCATTACCCACCGCAATACAAAAAGGCGGCCGTCATTCCCCTCCTCGACCTCAGCCAGCGGCAAAACAAAGGGTGGACGAGCATCAGCGTTATGAACTATGTGGCGAAGCTGCTCGAGATGCAACCGATGCGGGTGTACGAGGTCGCGACGTTCTACACAATGTTCAACCGGTGCGTGATCCCGCTCTGGTGGCGTTTTGTATTTTTTTTTCTTTCCCCTGACGTGCGCGATGGGATTGTGGGGTTTAAAGTGAACCAATTGGCGAGAATTTTGTGCAAGTATGCACCACGACGCCGTGCATGCTACGCGGCTCCACGGAAATCTTGGAAACAGTGTGCGACCACTTAGGCGGGGTTAAGCCCGGACAAACGACGAAAGACGGGAAGTTCACCGTAATCGAAGTCGAGTGCCAGGGCGCGTGCAGCAATGCACCGATGATGGTCGTAAACGACGATTTCTATGTATGCCCTACGACACGGCTCGGTGCTCGTCAATGTTGATCTCACAAAACAGGAGGATCTTACACCGGCGACGACGAAGGCTGTCCTGAATGCGTTCTCGAAAGGCACAAAGCCAAAACCTGGTCCCCAAACCGGTCGACACACCTCTGAGAACTCGGCGGGATTGACGGCATTGACATCGAAGGCAAGTCCACTTTCCTTTGTGCCCCGTCTTTACGGTCTCATTGACAATGACATTGTGCAGCCATATGGCCCAGGGGAGCATTGTCAACCAGATTTCCAATAGTGCATCACATAGAATAGAATGGGGCGAGTACCGTCGATCAACACAATACAACTTGTCGTGTCATGGGGCGAAGACGCGCCTGATGAGCGATGACGTTATGATGTGATGGAGGTGGAGCGTTAACATCGCTTAAGCGCGTACAACAACCATGTCCCTTTCACAGTTCAAAGTATTGATATTCGACGTCTATGGCACTCTTGTCGTTCGTTTCATTCAGACACCTATGCATCACAAATGTCAAATTTTAAAGTAAAATCTTGTTGCGAAACTATAGGACTGGGAAACCGGCATTTACAACTCGCTCGCGCCCCTCGCTGCGGATGCGGGCCTTCAATGGTCCAAATCGGACGTCCTCCTCGCTTTCTCGTCTGTCGAGTCGGACCTGCAAGCGAAGAGCCCGACCGCGCTCTATACCGACATCCTGGCGGCGGCATATGACGAGCTGTCCCGGCGCATCCGCAATCAACCGAGCGTGCCCGAAACCAGCGGAAACACCGCAGCGCCAGTCGTAGTATCGTCGAGCGACGATCATCCAGGTGGTCTAGCCACGTCCGCGATTTCCTCTGTGGGCACATCATCGTCGGCATCGGCGTCATCACCGACAGACGACGTCGTCGACGCCTCATCATCCGCGGCGGCAGCGGCAGCCTTCGCGACGTCCCTCGCCGACTGGCCCCTCTTCCCAGACACGACATCCGCGCTCGCCAAGCTCTCCTCCGCGCTCGGCCTCAAGCTCGTCGTCCTCTCGAACGTCGACCGCGCCTCGTTCGCGCACACGCGTGCTGCGCTCGAGCAAGGTTTCGCGTTCGGGGCAGCGTTCACGGCGGAGGAGATCGGCTCGTACAAGTTACGTTTACCCTGTTTTCCCCCGCTTTCACCCCTTTGATCGAGGTGTCTTGGGGGCCACCATGTCGCACTTATTATGCCCCAGGGGCGTTGTTGCTTTTTTTTTTTCTTTATCTATATTTTTTGGGGTGTGTTATCGTTGCCCGTTCCTCGTTCAGTGTTGAAGGAATGTTTTGCGTGTTGTCGTCCCTCATTTTTCCACGCATTGACGGGATACTAACGTCAAGCGAACAGACCAGATCCGCGCAACTTTGAGTATGCGATAACGCGGCTGCAGGCGGACGATCCGTCGCTTGAGCGAAGTCAGATCCTAGTCGTGGCACAGTCACTCCCACATGACCATGTTCCTGCGAGGGCGCTTGGCTTGTCCTCGGTGTGGATCGACCGTCCGGATGCCTTGACTTGCCTCGACGGCGACGGCGTACCAAAGATGCGCACGGGAAAAGAGACGTTCGCAAAGTGGAGGTTTAGGAGCTTGAAAGAATTTGCGAGCGCGGTGGAAGAGGCACAGGCTAAATTGTCGTAAATTCAATTTTATCCCTCGTTCGATACAAATGTTGGCATCGTTGCCATAGAACAGTCATTCAAAAGATCAATCGTCTCCTTGACCATCGTCCCAGCCATAGCCGCCTAACCCGCCCTCTGGGAGGTTGTTGATCATACAACTACTTTAGATTAGGAAGGGCTCGGAATGAAAAAGACAAGTTGTGCTTACTTGATCTCTTCCTTCAAATCCGAGCAATAACGGTCTGCGAATGATGTATTGAATTAGCAAAAGGTTTACTCGGCCTAATGTACTAACATACCTAACGGGAGATCAGATTCATCAAGGCCTGCACAAGGTCGAGAACTTAGAATCATCCCGTGTAACGAAAGCAGACATAATTACCGAAAGGCATCTCGATTTGGTCAGCGATCCCTTCGATGCCCATGAACGTGAATGCGACAAGTGTAACAATGGGTACTGTTGCCCACCCCAGGTCTTTGACCATAGTGAAAGGAAGGGAGAAGAGGTATAGCGTCACACATTGCTTGAGATGAATCCCGTCTAAAATTACCAGCTTAGGTCAATATCAGATTGTGATGGAGAAGAGCGTACAAGATTTGGGTATGGGGGTATTGGCGATCCGCTCAACGTTGGTTAATTGGTCAACTAGATTCGAAACGCTAAAAGGGATTGAATGAGCGCAGGAATAGCGTCTGCTGCGGTCCTCTTACGCAGTGTTCATGGTATTGACACCTATCGCAGAAAGGGCTTATTATTTACAACGAAAAAACAATAGCAAATTAGACGACTTGCCGGCAGGGCCGACGGTCTCCAACAAGCCATCTCGCCTAAAGGCAAACAACATTCTCGCGAGCTCATGGGCGATTCTGGCCAAGCGTTGATCGTATCAGAATCCGCGAGTATGCATCAGAAGTGACCGCCCTACGCACACAAGTGGGAAAGGAATGGTCATATCGGTATACCCTTTGAAATCAATGGTGCTATGTTCTCCCGATACGAGAGGCGTTTTGGCAGTTGGGACCTTGTCCAGGCTTCGTTTGACCCTCACACGTTTCGTGGCGACCGGGGATGATGTACCGTCGGCACTCGCAGCTCTAGATGGGCTGACCGATCTCGAGTTACCGATGCTCGAACCATGCTCGGACATGGCACTGTAACCTATCGAAGCCGAACTCCGGCGTGACTGGCGACGAGAGTACAACCGTGTGAACGATTCGGGGATTACGCCCTCGTAGTCTTCCCATTCCACGCCATCCTCCTGACGCAAGTAATGCTTGACGGAGTACACGTACGCGAGAGTCAACTTCAGAGCATCGGTTTTGCGGCGACGTAGCTGGAGGGGTGTGATATCTATCGCCGGAGTCTTACCAGAAGTGTCGTCCGTGGGGGGTAAAGCAACTTGGACCCAGATTAACCGTGCCAGATTGCGCGCCTACAAGGGGCGTTCGCGTTGAATTATTTAACATTTTCATAGGCAGGAGGGCATACGCACCTGTGATGATATCGATCCGAATGCCTTCCGGCCTTCATAATAACGGTCATAAGAAGTTCTTGGCGCCCTTGAGACCCGACGCGCTATAAATAGACCTGGTACTCGGGCACTCACCCATTCCTGGAACAGACGCCGTCAGAAATTATTATGTGGATGTTCCGCGCTCATAACTTACCTGAACACTAGGATAAGGCCAACCTAATGGCACCACACACCATGAGGATCGCAATCTACGTATTCGATGATCGGACGGCTTACAACAACAGCGAGCAGAGGAGTCACGGAATTTGTCAACGTGACTGGGTGCCCCTCCTTGTGGGCATATACGACCCCCGCAGAAAACATGGTGACGGTCAATACGGGACCGATAATGCGACCGACAATCTAGCATTGTCTACTGAGTCTGCGATCGATGAGTTCGATGGGGGAGACGTACGCTATTCTTGAGACGTAAAACATCGGGGAGCCAGGAATACTGATGGTGTAATGGAGAGTATGAGTGGACGAGGCGCGCCTGCTTGAAAATCAATCGATACCTTGCGTAGATTCCTCCTTGTGATGAGTTTGCGGGGCTGAAAGGTTGAACGGCGATATCAACAGGACTGTAAACCACAGATGAGAAGAGAGGCAATACAGTTGCTAATAAGTTGGTGGGGGACACTGGACTAGACATCTTGACCTGGTGGTGAAAGGAGCACGTTGGGATGAAACGCGCAGCCTCCAAAGGCCAAAGCAATCACGGTTGCCTTGAGACAAATTTTGCCTCGGTCACAACACGCCGGGACGCGTGCTCATTATGTAAGTGTCTATTGTTATTATCATGATCGATCTCCACGCTCTACACCTCTGGTTACAAACCGAGATTGCATTACAATGTGGGCTACACGAAACAAGAGAGATACAGGTACACGACGGTTGCAGTTCTAGCGTAAGTTTACAATTTATGGCCTAACAGTTCATTGAAGGGGCGGGTATAATGACTGGGTGGGTATCGCGAAGCGTCAAGGTTTTTTTCTTTTCACAGAGAAAGGGAGCCATCGTGGACAGAAGCAGCCATGAATTCATCGAGGGGGGTACGAGGCGAGCTACCCGAAGCAGGACATGGGAAGTCAGAGGTGAAGAAAGGCCGGATCACAGCTGGGGGTGCGAGCTCTAGCCTACCGAGCGTGGTAGCCATGTTCCCTTCCTCAGAGAGGCACGGATAAGTTGCAGAACCTGAAGGCATCCGAAGAGACAGCCCCGCGTCCATCAGCTCCAAGTCACCGTGATAAGATAGACGCCGAGGCAGATGAGCCAGATAAGTGATGTCTTGCTCCTGTGCCGCGCTCTGACACCCTTCAACTTCGAATGGTACTAAACAGGAAGAGGCACCCTGGGCACTAGCGTGAAACGATGCAAGTGGAAAAGGCGGGGAAGAGTAGTTCTGCACCCGAGACGTGTGGAAAGGGCTAGGTTTACTAGAGCTGTATTCTGCAGCGGCAAATGAGAGAGAACCAGGGTGAGGGTCGTACGGACTCAATGAAGGAACGCAGGTCACTGGTTGAGGAAAGGCGCTATCTTTGTCGGTGCAAGACGGCTGATACGGTGAGCGCTTGTCGAACCGGAGTACTTGAGGTGGAAATTCTGGAGTGTGAGTAATCTGGTCGATAGGGGTGATAGGAGCGGCAGGTTGGCCATGGCAATTCAGATAGGGAAACTGGCTTCCCGCAAGAGAAATTAGGCCCGTTTCAACAGACTGAGTCGATGAGTCAAAGCCATACTCTGGATTTGGGAACGATAACTGTTGGCTAGGAGGAAGCTCGAGCGGAAAACGTAGAGTAGGAATGTTGGATGCCATCCGCCTCCGGGATAAAGAATGAACAGGTCGATCAGGGAGACAAAGACCTGAGCCAGGTGATATATTTTCTTGTTCGTTGCATGGAGCCGATACGCCAAGCGAATCTCCCGAGACAGAGAGCAATTCCGCAGCTTCGAAAAGCCTGAGAGTCAGCTGACTCGACTGTACGGACGAGCTCGAGCCACTAGATTGGTAAGAATCTCCAAGCGGATTAGTAGATGGGCTCGAGCATGCACTAGATCCTACGGAGTCTATGTCATAATTAAGTCATTACACCATGGTGGACAGGATTATCAAACCTAGCAAGGGTGGTGTTGCCGGGTCCACGGGCACAAATATAGTTGCAGCCCCACTGCTATCGTTAAAATCGTTAAAATCGAAATCGGCCAGTATTTCGGGGGTAGTTGGTTGTCGATAGTCCGGAAGAACGCGTAATATATCTGCCACTGATAACATGGTCGCATCAATTCGATGATGAGCGAAGGTCGTTGTGAAACATACTCGCGGGATCATCCTGGTGCATCCGCCTCAGTCTCTGAATACGACTTGAGATTTGCTTTCGCGTACGATTCTTTCCTGTTCGTTGTTTCAGGTACTGTTGGATAAGCTGACATCGACCCAAGCTTGTGTGGCTTTCACCGCCATCATGCAGAGGCCGTACGCGTTGTCTGCCCATTGGCGGATAAATATTGAGCGCTAGGAAGACATTGTTATACATTTTGTAGTTGGCGGCCAAAACAATATACCTTCAATGAGGGCGGTATGTAGTTCATCATCCCATATGGCTTCGTTTCCGCCTGGAATGCAACGAACGGAACGGTTGCCCTTACTTTTTCCTCGTGCCTTTGTAGGTGTCGCTGCGGGTAAAGAGCGTGGCATTTCGCTATGCTTCTTGGTCTTTTTGAGTTTGAGGATCCCGATATCAGCGGGAATGTGCTGGCGCCAGTAATGTTCGAATTCGAGATAATAAGTGACAATGGGGATGTCACGTGATGACAGTCCTGGGCATCACAAATCATGCATATGGGCGCTTAGATGTGTATTCAAACAGATCACAAGTGTGCTTCGCTAACATACGGTCGCAGAGCTCGCACTGATGTATTTGAGGCTGTGGATAAATGTCAAACTATCGTGCGCGTCAGGACTTCAATCTTGACCTCTAAGAGGAGAGCAGAACGTAGTGACCACGTGATCGCGTTTCTAAAGGGAAACCGGATGAGGACTCAGATCTTCACATCTTTGAGCTCTCCGCTGCGCCTTTCATCTCCACAACAACTACGACCGGATATATGCACTCTGACTGATGTCCAGCACCACACATGCTGTGAGAAATGCTGCAGCAGCTCTCAAAAAGGCCGCAGATCCCTGGAACAAGGAGGGACGGGAAACCGCAGACCGCATCGTCTCTGCTGCTATCTCCGTGGTGACTATCACTTGACTATCTGATCCACAACCCCATGAAGGAATCAGAATTTTTTTGACGTTTTTGTGTCCAGACGGACACCCAATCTCTTGATCAAGCCATTCTAGATAATTTGTTCGGAATACTGCGCCGTCCGTTTGCTGAACTGTACATCACCCACCCGGGACCGGCTCTCCGACTTTCAGCGGCCATCTTTACAGCGATAATCCACGATAAAATTGCCCAGTCTTGGAAGACTAGGGATTCTCAGAACAGAAGCAACTGGGAGCAAGTAGCGGCAATTTTGCTTGCTGGCGTGCAGGTAGTGCCAGACGCTTCCTCAGACTCAACGTTACTTACTGTTGTATTGCTCGCCCTAGGATCATGTGGAAGCTCACAGTAACGGTTGGAAATCCCTTGAATATTGGCATCAAAAATTATGGCTCATCTCCACCAGAAAGAGTGAAATTAGTCGTTGCGCAAGCGTTCTATGCAATCATTTCCAATACCTTCTTTGCCGCATCATCTATCATTCCGTTATTAACGTATTCGGTCTCGCTCCGGATATCTGTGAGTATGCTCGCTGTGATGTGCCCGAGAAGGCTCACATAGTGCCACCTTCATCATCATTAAACATTAGGCATACTCTTTACTTTCAATGACAGCTGATGGTTGCGTCGAGAACAAGAACAAGCTCAGGGATAACAAAATTCTTGGAGGGTGAGTCCATACCGCCTCGGGTAAAAGTTATATTGATTATGCGTGGCCTCTGTAGAGCGAAACTGGGGCGCGTTCTCACCTCGACAAAGGGTGGGTGATGGTCTGCCCTACGGAATAAGTGGGCTGAAAATCGCCCGGTGACAGATTATCTAGTCCTGGAGCAGCTTCTCATACTGCTGGCGTACTTGCTACCTCCTACTGAAGGCACAGCGGCGGGCCGTGCAGAACGTCTCGGATTCCTTCGTGATTGTTTCGTCGATAGCACTCAACGCGGAAAAGATTTAATCGAACTCCTGAAGTTTGTCGCCTCACCAGACTGGGAAATAACCTCGGACAAAATCGTTGACGTTCTAGCTCGGGATATCTCTGTGTACGTGTCAACATGAACTTAGCGGAAAGGCAGTCCACAATTACGATGCAGTGCCCAACCATTTGTTATGAAGAGCTTCGTATTGAACGGGTCATCGAATCCACGACTAAACCCAGCAAATAGGTTTTATCTTGACAGGAATTCAGTCCTCTTCAATTGCGAGGATGAGGCACGACTTTTTTTTCACCAGTTACGTTGTTACTGATTACGTTCAATCCAGCAGGATGGAAAAATCGAAGGAATACACGTCCCATACGACAGCATACGCCATGTTGACTTGTCGAGCTCTGGGACCGTCGTGCTCGAATTGTCGTCCCCTCCACAGTGCCATGAATCTCTTCAAGTGGTCCCCCACGGCTCTTCCATTACAATGGCTATTCTGATTTCCCAGAAAGATGTAGAGCACTTCGCTAGAACTCTAAGGACCCGAGGAATGGTATGACCCCAGTACTCTCTGAGCTGGCCTCTTTCTAAGATTGCTCAGACGGACCAGATCAAATTGAACGGGGTGCCCATTCGGCGGGCGACCGAGCGATCATCCGTCAACGTTTCGCCAACTCGATTGGAATTTGAGCAAAACGACCAGGGCATCGCTTCTTACCAGGTCTGTCAGGCTACTTCAGTTGTTGACTGGCTTATGTAATGTCAAACATGCTTCCAACCAACAGAGAAAAGTCAAGGTGATTGAAGAGGGCGGTACGTTCATCCAATTCCTTCCTCTTAGTGCGACTTGACGTCGCTGACTGATTTTTTGGTCCTTCTCATCCCAAATTTTCTATCAGTCCTCCAAGCGAGCGATCCTGGAGATGATATTATTCGCAATATTGAAGTTTGTGTCAACGAGTTACAGGATGGGCCCCCTTTACTGGTCAAAGGGTGCCCCTCCCCCCGAGACTTGCAATCTATCTCCGCCTCCGTCACCACCCGTGGGACGAAGGTTAAGCATGATGGGCGCTGCGATCATGTTTCTTCGCCTTCCCGCCATCAGTTATCAAGCGTACACGAAGATCCCCAAAAGTGTCAGACCACCACGTCTCTTGCTCCTGGTCCTCCTCCTCCTCCTCCTAGCTCTGAACCTGCTACTCTGCATCCTCCTCATGCTCCTCGTACTCCTGACAATCGCCACAACGGGGATCACATTTATTCTACTTATTCTTCTCCCTCCGAGCACTCTCACCACAGTCGTCCTACCGATAAAGGTCTCAGTGACGCAATTTTTGGGGGAAGCGACGAGGTGCTATCTTCCCTCTCCGATACAAGCTCTATTCTCTGTACTATCCGGCCTTCAAAGGAGTATGTTCGCCCGCGACGAATCCTCAGTGGTGCAGGTGGCTCCGAACGTAGTACCCGTTCCCAGCGTCATTGTCACCCCCACTTGTCTGTCAAACCTACCGCCCCCGTCTCCAACCCTAAACCAACCCAGGACCCTGCGCCGGAGCAAAAGTTGGTTGCGATGGTGAAAGGGTTGAAGGTGATGGACTCTCAGGATATCGTGCGTGTCAAGTCGGATCTCGGTGCTGTTGCAACGACGAAGAGAAAGAAGATCGTACTTGAGTCAGAAGAGGAGACCGAAGATGAAAACCCCGTGCCGTCGGTCGTGGAGAACTCTCCTCCCGTGTCTACGTCGAATCTATGCCTGGAAAAGAAAGTTTCCCGGAGGAAAAACCAGAGGATGGTGACTACGGCCCAGAACCGTACAGCTGCTGTCGAACGGCCTAAGCGAGCCTGTGTATCGACAAAGTCGTCAATATTGAGGACAAATGCCCGCTCCTGTGCAGTTGTGGACCAAGGTCCCAAGAAGGTCAAAGTCGAGAAGGAGCTTACAGGAGGTGAGTTCTGATCGTACTCCCATGGAGCCAGTTCAAACGCGGAGTAGGGAGCGACGAATGCAATAATCCAAATGGTATCACGCTGTTTCTCTCACTATCTAGGATCTAAAGTCGTCGTCAGACAGGAGAACGCCGGGTGAGAGGGTCTGCGAAGAGCCAGCGGCCGTTCCAACGGCTGAGCTGATATGCAAACGCCCTGTCGCAGAGGGAGATGCGCCAGGCACTTCTTCTAAGCAGGGCCAACCACACAAGCGAGCGCGCCTAGAGACAGATGGCATCTCTTCATCCCGTAACAAGCCTTGTAGGAGCAAAAAGGTCATTCCCGTGGGAAAGCCTCGTAAAGTAGCGCCTTCGCGAGTCCGGAAGACGTACCGAAACCGTCAGAAAATAGAGCGGACTTCTCCAGGGCACTGTGGCATTGGTGACGTGGATTACGACGAGATCCCACTCTCGACCGCCGGCGTGAACTCGCCCACTGCCAAGGGACGCATTCCATCTCCGCCAAAGACCAGAAACGCTATATCACCGTCGAAGGCCTTGCTAATGAAAGACACCAATGAGTGGTCTAATCCACCAGGCTCATTCACCACGGGACATGCACCTGCGGTCGAGATACTCGACAATAAGAAAGAGAAGAAGGAAACGCCTCGTCAGACAGATGCTTGTCGCATTCAAAGTCCACCCGCAGGGGTAACCCATGAGGATGACGACGACCCCATTCGTTCCTTCTCGTCCTCGCCAAGCGAGCTAATGCCCTTAGCAATTGACCCGGTGAAGTATTTGATATGACGTCCTTGCACGTAGGATCTCATATTCGACTTGTACAGCCTGGACCCCAAGTCGCAGTCGCTCACGAAATGGTTTGTTCCGACTGCCCTCCCATAACTGACTCCCTCGTGAATTCGCTTAACATAGTGCCTGCTGCACCCATGCACGTAAGAGCCATTTGTTCACATACCTGATTGTCATTCATGTTCATCAATCCTTAGACACAGAACACGAAGGAGGTCATAGCAATCCCGGAGTCCGATACAGTCTTCAGACCCGTTGCGGCGTGTGATACCATGTCGCACGGCTCAATTGCTCAGGACATCAAAGTTGGTTCTGAGAACCAGCCTACATTTCCGGCCGCCACAGAACACAAGGGAAGCCCGAAAGCCGCCATGGATCTCGACTACCTTGATGGACCCACCGTCATAGCCGAGGTATGTCAATTACTTCGCGTTTGCACATTAATTGTCTCAGAGGGTTGCTGCAGTCCACCGAGTCACATAAGACAAAAATTACCTCTACGAATCCGAGTCCTAGAGTACGTGGGCGTCCATCACCACCATTATGGTATTAACGTATTTTGATGACATGCAGCCCGTACTCGACGTCATAGACCTGACCGGCAATACCCCGTCTCCGATGTGTTTACCAGTATCTGGATGTGTAGGGGATAAGACGGCTTCCCTACGTGACGTACCCCACGGCTTCCCTAGCCATGTAGGGGAGGAGATCCCCTCCCCACACGATGTCCCCTCCAACTCCCCTCCGTTATCAAAGGGCGGAACTAGTGAAGATATTTCATATTCGAGCTTGCTCGATCTCGCGGAAACGAAGTATCGAGACCTCGATGTATCCCTTAACTCCTCGCTTTGTCTTCCGTCCGCCAAGACCTGGGAACCAAAGCGCCCGCCAACACCGCCGCCACCTCGAACGAAACGTAAAGGTGTGACCTTCGCAGCGCTTCCCGAGGAAGCTATAGAAGAAAACACAGAGACTCCGCAGGTACCTGCAGTAGTCCTAGCTCACACAATTACGGAAACATCTGATGAGTTGGAATACCTGGAACTGGCACCTGAACTTGCCCAACGCAACGTGTCATCTCCACGAGTAGACGGTTTCCACTGCCTAGGGAGACGTCTTCCCTTCGAACCTCGGCCGAGTCCACCCTCACCACGCCCTGCCTCCCAGCTGGGCACGACTACCCAACCACTGTCACTGCTCTCTTCCCCTCTTGCGCTACCCCACAGTTACTCCCACCGCTCCGAAGCATCTCTGTATACGGCCAAAGATGCCAAGCAGAAATACCGTGCACGCCCTACGTCGTCTTCACCACCAAATAGAGCGGAAACAATTGCTCGCGGGAATTATGTTGCACCCATCATGGCCGTAGGTTCATTGTGTATAATCCTTCGACGTGCCAATGATACCTCTTCCCAGGTGCTGGACGAGATTCATGCTATTATCAAAAACAATGTTCAGACCCGTTTCGAGAGACTTGACAGTCACGCAGTTGAACTGCGTAGACTGATATTGGCGCAAACCAAAGCTGACATGACTACACTGCTTGATGAATAGTGAGTCCGTCGCGAAACACAAACGTGCGTGCTGACCAGATATAGTGTCGCAGCATTCAACAGCCTTGTGCGCCTTGAGGCGAAGTACAGCGCCTTCTCTAGGCGACGAATCGCAGCTTTTGCCCAGGCGCGGGATGCCGATACCCAAAGTTTAGGGACCATGCGCGCACAGATCCAGACACATGACCGCGCGATGCAGGTACACGCGCGACAAACTTTCGCTGTTGGACCGTTACCTGCTGCGGTTCAACGCTGGCTCTGATGACAGCACTTCTCTCGCTTATTTTTATTTTTATTTTTTGCTCTCCTCTGCTATCGACTGGTGTTCGCTCTCGCCCACAGCATTTTTTTCTGTCTCATGTTCTGTTGTCTCGATCCAACAACTGTGCTCTGCTCTGCTCTTTTCATGTCTTGTCACCAATTCGGACTCCACATCAACGTTTGCCATTTCTGTGCTGTGCTCTATTCTCCGCGCTTCGGACGCTGCTTGACTATCGTATATAATAATTACGGGCCGAATGTGTATCATGTACCGTAAATGAATACCGAAATTTGAACCACGGGGACCCAGGAACGATAAGTAGATCCGCGGGGCGAGGGAGGGGGTCAAAAGGTTCATATGAACGAAAAGGACCACATGTATGAGACATAGCCTAGACCAAAAAGGATCTCGCGTTACTGGAGGGAGATAGCGGGCCGATAGGAAGTTGCGGAGAGGAAAGAACGAGATGGGGATCGAGGACAATTACGAAAGGAGAGAGCAGAAAAGGCGTGGAGATGGCCAGAATTGGGGGCAAAGGGGTGGGGCGCCCGGACCGCGGGATTTTGAGAGAAGGCGTGTGAGAGATTTTGTGACGAATCGAATCGGATGGTCGGACGGTCGGTCGGACGAAATTGTACGGTGCCGGATTTGGTGGGATCTACGAGCATGTTGTCAGGCGTGGTTTTGCCAGCTCGTGCTAACGTCGAGAAGGACAGTGGGGAAGGACCGCGAAGAGAGAGGTGCACCTAGGGCGAGAACTGCTGCAGCCTCGAGGATGAAAGGAGCGCTGAGCCTGAAAAAGGACATGGGAGGCGGGAGTGGGATACTGTCCTTTAGTGGCACTGGCGCTGTCTCCGCTGTCTCGCTCGCTGCTGCTGACGACGTCGGGCTCGATTCACAAAAGCAGCCCACTCAAATGCCCGGCTTCGACCCCGTCAGGGATGCTGTCCTCAACTCCCCCATCACACGTTCCCCCACCCTCCCTCGCCATCACCCACCGCCCTCGACCTCCGCAGCGACATCCCCACATAATACCACCGCGCCCACCGCCCATGCCCCTCGTCGCGCTACCGTCGCCGCTCTCCTCAATGACACCTCCACCTCTCCCTCTTCTTCCTTCCATCCACCACCCCTTCCCGTGAGGGCCTCCTCACTAGCACATATCCTCCACCCCAATCCACCAGACAACCCTCCACGTTTCCCTTCTCCTGAGGAGAAACTCACCCGTGTGTCATCTCTAGCTCGCCTTCCCAGTGAAGCGTCCTTTCCAGACCCCTTCCGGGTCTCCCCACTGCCCCCAGGTATCATCCGTCCGGCCGCTGGTCCGTTGTCACCATCACAGCAAGATTCTCTTTTCACCCCGACCATCGAGCGCGTAGGTAGCCTCTTTACCCCTACCGTCGAGCAACGGGGGCTTCCCTTCCCCATCGTCACCCCCACCTCACCTATCAGTGCCCGTTCCAATCTATCTCGCCCTTCCACCTCGTCGTCAACCTCACATCGACCCCCGCCGTCACCCGTCATGCCTCGACCACCAGCACCCCGCGTTCGCTCGCCAACTCCTCCACGTCCTCCATCACCCCCACCGAAACCGAAGCCGCTGCCGTACAATCCCCGCCGAAGGACGCCTGCCGGCTCTGTCCTGGAACCCCTCACTCAAGATGAAATGCATTTCTACCGTACTCAACTTGGGTCGGGCACGCGGCGACTCGCCAAACGTAAACGTAGTCCATCGGTCGAATTGCCGGATGGCCAACCCCTTCCAAAAAAATCCCGCGATGCAGGGCTTGTCATGGCTCATTGTACGTAGTCGTCCTCGTTGTTCTAAACGATTGCCTTACTTAAATTCTCGCGTTGGTCCCAGATAATGCGCGACCCGAAGTAGGCATCGATCAGAGACGCATCTCGCGGATCATCGGGCTACGCAACTTCAACAACTGGATAAAATCCGTCCTAATCACACGTTTTGCGCACCCGGCTCTCGCCGCTAGCAACGTCGTGGACAGCACCCGCGGCGGCCGAGCAGGTTTACGAGGCAAGGTGCTCGACTTGGGTTGTGGCAAGGGCGGGGACCTGAACAAGTGGAGCAAAGCCCGAATAAAAGAATACGTTGCCCTCGGTAGGTCCTGTTCCTCTCTCGGCCCTATCTGTTCGCTTACTGGAACGCTCCGTCGCCAGATGTCGCCGCAATCTCAATTGACCAAGCACGGGCCCGCTGGGACACGCTTCCCCGTGCGTCACGCTTCGACGCCACGTTCGCAGCACTCGACTGTTATTCGGGGCCCATAACGCGGGGGGTCCCATCCGCGAGGCTGGCAACGCCCTTTGACGTGGTTTCTATGCAGTTCTGCATGCACTATGCGTTTGAGAGCGATGCCAAAGTCCACTGTATGTTGGAGAATGTCACACGCTGGCTCCGCCCCGGAGGGATCTTCGTTGGGACCATCCCCAACGCGGAGCAACTGCTTATGCGGTTAGATCAGGTCCCTACCGACGCGCGGGACCTCTCGTTCGGGAACTCGGTGTACTCGATCAAGTTTGAATCCCGACACCCACGTCCTCTCTACGGCCACAGATATTCCTTTTTCCTTGAAGACGCAGTGGATGATGTGCCGGAGTACATTGTTCAGTGGGATTCCTTTATCCAGTGCGTTCATATGCCGCTCTTTCACAACATTCTTACATTTATTTACTCACACGATTTCCAGACTAGCAGCAAAATATGATCTGTATCCCGTCTATAGGAAAGAGTTCCATGAACTATTCGAGGAGTTCCATGATAGCCCGGAATTCAAGCCACTTTTACAACGAATGAACGTCGTGGACGCGAACGGTGAAACCGAGATGGACGAAGACCAGTGGGAAGCCGCTAGTACGTCATCTCTTCCCCCCCCCTCCCCTATCGTTTTGTGGTCCCTCTTGCTAACTAATCGCGGCCAGATATTTACATCGCGTTTGCAATGGAAAAACGCTGACTCTCCGGGCGGGCCTGGCACTGACTGACGAACACGTATGTTATTGTACTTTTTGCAGGTTGGTACATATAATGCCTATTGCACCCGTGTTCGTTTTGCTTTTGTTTTCCTGTTTAGAACGACCGTCTATTTGTTTGTACTTTACCACTGCTAAGATGCTATCCCTTCTTTTATTATTGATTTTCTGACTTGTTCGGGAGCTGTGTGATGGCGTCTCTCCCACTGCATTGAGCACAAGCCGTGGTCGTGTTGAGTTACGCCGGGTGCAACACGGCGATGCCGTCTACCGTAGTATGGGGGTGACGCGAACCTTTGGCAAGACGACAGACCCACGGGTATGCATGCACCCTGAAGGAACGCTTCCATTCCATACATCACCATAATCACCACTCGTCCACCGCAAATGCACAGACCCATACAGTAGAGACACCGCCCGTCACGATCAATGCGCGCCGCCACGCAACGCCCCCTTTTCCGATTGCCACCCTAGTTTCCATTCTGAAGGGTGTGACATGGCACCGACCCTGCACCGGCGCGCACGCACACGAAACGGCGTTTGTCTGAAGGGATCTCGGTCCGTACTGAATAGTACGGTGATAGCGTATGATTGGGGGGGGGGGGGGGTGATAGCGTATGATTTGGGGGGCGGATGTGGCAGGTTTTTTTTTTTTAGTAACCAGAACTCTCCCCTTGGCTGAGTTCCGGCTTTACTTGCCTTCGATGCACCGTGCCGATATGCCAGTGTCGGTGTCAATCCGATCCATATTATATGAATTGTTGGCGACGTCCGAGTCTCGCTGTCCGCGTGGCCTGAGGTATGTGCAGTACAGTACTACTACAGCAGTACCTGTATATGTCCTTGGAGATCCACCGATCGGTATATTCGAATAAGGTAAGGGTGTCACCAGAATTGCCTGTCCCAATCAATCACACGATCTGTGAGACTTGGTTTGATTGTGTGCCTGGCACAGTATCATGATTGTGACACATAACGCATCACTTGTGATCATAGATTGTGCGTTCCTTCAAACACCTTTGCGATTGGTAACAGTACACAAGACAAAGAGACATCGCACACGTAAATACATAAATAAGAGCGGCATAGAAGCTCGCATACGACATAGTAGTTCAGAGCCTGACAGTGTTCGGAGATTCAACCAACGACTTAAAAGCACATGACAACAAAGCATCAAACAATGAAGCGGCTAGGTGTCCGATGACCACAGAAATGAGCACGTAGTAACACGGGGTCTCCTTGCCCAACAACGCGGTTGGTTTACGCCTTTGCGGCCTGAAAAACAGATAGTAAGCAAGCAAATTTGAATAAGAGGGGACCTCCTCCGCTGGAGTGCGTACCTTCGCAGACGACGACTTCGAACTCCCCTTCTTGGTTGCCTTAGCCTTGGATGCCTTGCTCGTGGCAGTCGCACCCGTTGCGGCCTATACCCATAATGAATTTACAAGACGACAAGACCAGCCAAAGCTAACTTACCTTCTTAGCAGTCCCCTTGCTGGAGCTAGATTTGGTCTTCTTCTCAGACGAAGACTTCTTACCGGCATATGTCTTCTTGGGAGCTGTCTCAGTCTTCTTCGCTGGGGTTGGTTTAGCAGCAGGTTTCGGGGGCTTGGCAGCAGGGGCTGCAGGTTTCTTCATTGTCTTGGTAGAAGACGCTTTAGTGGGCGCGGTCTTCGAAGATGGCGCTTTGCGACCAGCGGAGGATCTAGCGGTGGTCGCTTTGCTCGTTGTGGTCTTTGACCTCGACGCAGGCTTTGTCGCCGGCTTTGGAGCAGTCTTTGTGGCGGGGGCAGTCTTTGAGGTCTTCGAGGTGGGCTTGTTCTAGGATGTTAAACTCAAGGAGAGCACAAAGACTCTGGACCACATAGACCCACCTCTTTCGTGTCATCGGCAGCTTTGCCAGTTTTCGGGGCAATTTTCACTCGTCCCGATGGCCCTAGAAAGAGATTGAGACAAAGGCACTATGAAACCGAAATAATCTTGCAACCTTTGGGAAGGTGGAAGATCCCTTTCTCCGCACCGACGGCAATCGCCCTACTGAGCTGTGAAACTTGCGCGTTTCCTATCTCCAGTTTGTAGTTCTCTTCAACGTATCTAAATCATATCTAAGTTTGGCCATACTGCAATAGCATGGAATGAGAGCGAACTTCTTAATTTGGGGCCGAGAGACTCCATGACGCGCATCCTCGCGATGAGTGAGGATGCACTCCTATAAGAGCAATATAGAAATCAGTCTTCAGAAAACACCGGCCTCAACATCAAACGGGAATAGTGACACGACTAGAAGCGCCTGTAGCACGTAGGCATCGTGTGGGAGCGACGCAGACGACAGGCAACGCCGCACGGCAATGACCGGAGTCAAATCCGCCCCTTTTTAGGAAAAACTATGTAGAAGTCGACGACGTAGAGCTCGGCGAAAGACCGAGAGCTGACATGAACAAGCAAGGGGAATGTAGTGTGGATTGCGGAAATTGTAAGCACCTTGATCATATCGGTCCAACTCGGGTGAGTTGGGGCAGACTTGGCGACTGCCTTCTTTGGTGTTTTAGAAGGAGACGATTTCTTTGAGGGAGGCATCGCTATTGGGGGGAACAGAAAATACCGAACTTTATGCTGGTACGAAGCAGGGATGCTACTTAGGGCGCCTGGAGCCGAATAAGCAAAGTGGACGATGGGAAGCAGCGAAGGTGGTGGTTAACAGTAAAGAGACGTTAAAACTCCGGCACGTTTTCGTGCAGTCAACAAACTCTACTCTCAGATCACGTGAGTCTTGGAGCCCCTTTACACTAACGCTCTCGAGAGCATGTTTCCTTATTATAATGAGTTATATGATGTGTAGGGGGTGGCCAGGAGAGCAGACCGCGATGAAGCCAAAATGTATGATTCATTGTGAGACACGCTTTGCGGAGATTTGACTCAATAAACTTTAGCCTGTTTGGTTATCAACTTGATAATGTGAGGCTAGCACCTCAGAGACGGCTATACAAGTCAATGTAGTATCATCTCGTCGTAAGCTTGGTTCAATATTTCAGTCTGCCACTGTCAAGAAGAATAGGAAGAAGTAGAGCGAGGGTACCCGAGTGGACCTTCGTCCAAAAATGGTGCGTGATTTGCGCCTGCATCTGCTTTAGATCTTAGATCTCCATCACTCATTCAGGCACCATTTCCCACGATTCAGCCCACGCTCACACGGAGATTCCGGGGGGAAAATTCCAAGTTGGTCCCGTCAATGTCAATGTCTATCTCCCCAGCGTTGCGTGCAGCAGCTCGGTCGGTCTACCGCGACCTTTGGCGTGCTTCTTCTACGACGTTTTCAGGTGCGATTTTTCCGTCCCTGAACACCATTGTCACCCCCTCATACCTGTTGACGTGGCAGGCGACCCACCCATACTTTTAGGCATGGCTATATTCCCAGAATGTCACTGCCCCCCTCTTATGCCATCGTATAGCATTCAGACAGAAGATTAGAAAAGATGCACTAGATCAGTCCTCCGTCACAGACGAGGATGTCTTTAAGAATAATCTGAAGCTTGGGCGAGAGATCGCGGATTTCTTGAGAAAAAATATCGTCCAGGCAGAACGTTTGCCAGGGAAAATTGAGGAGGATGACACGGAGACATACAGTACGTGTGACCTTTTTTCGTTACTTTGTTCAAGGCTTTCCTCACGGCATGCAGAAATTCGCATAACTGAACATACAGAACTCGGTGACAATTCTACCATAAAGAATCCGGAAAATATGGTGGAGATGCCCAGAAGACGACGATGTAAGGAGAAGGAAGTAGTCGCTGCGGAGTGAGCCTGTCATACATATTATAATGATTTTACCTGATGAGCTATAATATAGATGATTCCTTAGCTCGGACTTTCAGAGTGACGGTGCCTCGTCCCCAACTGTTCCGCGATTTTATTCCCAATTGAAAAGGGCACACAAGGAACGACGCGTCCCGGCGCTTGATGAGAGCGATTTAGTAGAGTCATTCGTCCGAGGCGTGTGATATCCGTCAGGGGTACCGCTCCGGGTTTCTAATATATTATGTTACAGGCAGTGGCCCTGGTGGGCAGTCAATAAACAAGACACAGAATAATGTTCAGCTGCTGCATAAACCTACGGGAATCCGTGTATCGTGCCAAGAAACGCGTTCTCTAGAGCAGAACAGAAAGATTGCGCGACGCATCTTGTTGGACAAGGTCGGGCAGACTCCGCTTCTCATCAGAAACGGTAACGAATTGTAGTATAGCTCGATGACATCAGTAATCCCGGTCTATCGAAGAGTGAGATGAAAAGGGCTAAACATCTAGAAAGAGAGCGGAGAAGGCGTAAAAGGGCAAAGAAGAAGGCGGCGCTTCGAGCGGAGGAAGCTTTGTAGTCGTCCTTGTGTTACAGTAATATTTTACCGTGGGTCGGCAGGTCGGCGGGACGTTGTTTCCAGTTTTAGAAACTGTTGCTGAGGCATACCTTGGCACGACCTCTTCTTGCTACCCTAGCTGCGCACATCCTTAAACCCACCTATTTTTCTACTCTTGGGGTCACTGGTGGTAAATTTCTCATCATGTCAAATATTAATATATCGACGGTTTTGAAACGGTGAGGCATATGCAATCTGGCATTTGCTCATTACTGATCTTATATCGCGAAGGCTGGAGGCCGTGACCTCTCGGTTGGAGGACCTATACGAACATTCAAGTAAAGGCGCACCCGAGCCTTCAAGTGTGCCCGCAACAGCAAGCACCGCAGGTCCAGCTGCTGTCACCACTCCCGGGCTACCGCCTGCCCCCGCACAAACACTGGCCATCGAAGACCCTCCAAGTGTTGTAGCATATCACGAACAGGTTCTGAAAGGGAGGGTCCAGCCGTTCGTCAAGCTGACGGGGGAATTTCCCAACGCCAGCATCGTAGAGCAGGTACGTGGCATAGCCTTTGTTGTGCAAGACCTCTTGATCATGCAAGCAATACCGCGTTGTACTATAGGCAAAGCTCGTTGAACGACTCTACACCAACCTCGGGGGCATCATTCGCACCGCTGCCATCTGCAAGAAGCCGGATCAGGCCGCATTTGCTGAACTGTTGGGTGATCTTCAACGAGATGTAGAGGCGATCTCTGCGATCAAGGAATCCAACCGGAAAGAGCGTGACTGGCTCAACCATCTGAGCATGGTCGCGGAAGGGTCGCCCGCCGTAGCCTGGATCGCTGTGGTATGACTTTCAACTGTGGAATATCTAAAGCTGCAGTGACTCATAGCGGCGCTGCAGGAAAACAAGCCTGGACCATACGTGACAGAAACAAAGGACGCGTCTCAATTTTATGGCAATCGCATCATCAAAGAATTCAAAGAAAAGTGGGTGGGTATGAACCATACGTATTCCTACGCTCACCCTTCCTGGGCAGAGACAAGACGCACGTAGAATGGGTGAGGGCATTCACGGCCATATTTGACGATATGAAGAAGTATGTTATGGAACACCATACTACAGGGCTTGTCTGGAATGCGAAGGCACGCAAAATTTTACATATCTTCTGGGCATGCACCGGTTGACGAACAGTACATAGGGCATACCTATCTCCGAGTACAGGGCTGCCGCACCACCTGCCGCAGCCAGTGCTGCACCCCCTCCTCCGCCTCCCCCACCTCCTCCTGGGCCGCCCCCGCCACCGGCTCTATCTCCTGCCCCTGCTGCCGCAGGCGGTGGTGTTGCAGCAGTGTTCGCAGAGCTTAATCGCGGTGAGGAGGTGACGAAGAACCTGCGTAAGGTTGACAAAACCGAGATGACGCACAAGAACCCCGCTTTGCGTGCATCTTCTACTGTTCCGAGCACAGTTGGGTCGTCGTCGTCATCAGCTGGTGCGCATCGCACGTTTCGGCTCATTGGGCGCGGTTGCTAATACGCGTTGTCTTGTCGTCAGCGCCAAAGAAGCCAGTGAGACCTGCGAAACCCCAGGCACTCATGGGAAAGAAACCTCCCAAGTTCGCATTAGAAGGCAACAAGTGGGCAATCGTACGTGTTTTTCATATCCATCGTTAACGAACTGGCCCCGACTGACGTCGATTGTAGGAGTATCAAGAGAATGAGGCGGCCCTGTCCGTCGACAATGCGGAGATCAGCCATATAGTGAATCTCTTTGGCTGCAAGAACTCGACAATAATTATCAAAGGAAAGATCAATGCTGTGACCATTGGTGCGTAATACCGCGAAACCGACTTCGGGGAGCCTGTAAATCAATGCGTTCCAGTTAACTGCACGAAGACGTCCGTACTAGTGGAATCTGTGATTTCATCAGTTTCCGTGACCAATTCGCCCTCATTCGCGCTTCAAATCACCGGTTCCGCACCGACGGTTCAACTCGATTCGACTGATTCGGGGCAGATATACCTCAGTAAAAACTGCTTTAACACCGAGATTACGACGGCAAAATGTAGTAGTATAAACATCAGCTTGCCGGTGGAGGGTGAGGAGGACGGCGTTTTCGATGAAAAGCCCGTTCCGGAGATGCTGCTCACCAAGATCCAGGGTGGGAAGCTTGTCACTATGGTTGTGGAGCATGTCGGATAGTATCTGCTTCAAGGCGTCAATGCCTTGGCTCTTTATATACAAACTGTCGTCCATTAGGTCGAGGGAAAGAATCATGTTGGGCACTGCGATTCAAGTTCGAGGACACCCTGAGTGCAAGAAGCAAGAAGTAAACCTGGGGTCCGGGCCGGGATGCCGGAATATGAGATTTTGAGAGAGGTTTCAAAAGGCTGCGGTATTTTAGTACAAACTCAAGCGGCGAGTAACCTCTGGTTTTCTCTCTTTGCTCTTTGTCTGTGCGGTCATCTCGCAGACTAGAAGGAGGCCTAACCACACATACGGCGTCTGTTATTCCTCAGCCATGCTTCGCGTAGTGTGCGTCACTGTTCTCATTTCTGCATTGCCCGGAAAGCTGACGGCCAATCCACAATCAGCAAGCCCAAGAATGCGCGATCCAAAAGGGCCCTGGAAGCCCGTGAACCGAAGGAAGTCGAGGACCCTCGAACGGTCATTTTTGTCCGCGGTACCCACACCGGTGAAGTTGTCAATGGTGTCATGAAAGATTTGGTCGGTGTCCACTCCCAGCGATGATCCTGCTGCATTAACATCATTTGTAAAAAAAATTTGGGGACATGAAGATGGCGCTCAAGCGGCCTCACGCAATTTCATTCTCGAAAAAGAACCTCGTACGTCCATTCGAGGACGTGACATCGCTAGAGTTCTGGGCACATAAAAACGATGCGTCTATGTTCGTTCTCGGGCAAAGCACAAAAAAGCGACCGAACGGTCTGACTATCGCCCGCATGTTTGATGGGAGACTTTTAGACATGTGCGAACTGGGCGTGGATCAATTCATTAGCATGAATGACTTTAAGGTGTGATCACCTCGGATATTATTTTCTGCATCACGTATTGATCGCTATGACATGTCCAGACATCTAAACCACAATCAGGGCACAAGCCCTTACTACATTTCGCCTCGGAGCTATTTGACACCCACCCGCGGTTCATCCAGTTGAAATCACTACTTATGGACCTCTTCAACGGTGAGGTCATTGAGAGTATCTACCTCTCAGGACTCGAACACGTCATCAGTATCACGGTTGCTCCGTCGTCGGTAAAGCTTGCGTCTGCCTCTGACGGCCAGGCTGACGGGCCCCTACCCGTCGTGCACATACGTGGCTACGTTGTCAAGCTACTTTCCTCGGGCCAACGTGTACCACGTGTCGAGCTTGTTCCCATGGGACCTTCACTAGACCTGAGCTTACGACGACACCAACCAGCTGAGCCAGAACTCTGGAAGGCTGCGATGCGTCGGCCGAAGCTAAAAAAGCAAGACGTGGAGAAGGGCCTCGGCAAAAAGCGCAAGAACCTGGAGGTGGACGAGATGGGCGACTTGCGCGGTCGCGTGCACATCGCGAAACAAGACCTGACAAAGCTACAATCACGGAAGATGAAGGGGCTCAGAAGAGCGCCGGGAGAGGACGAAAGCGGGAGCGAAGAGAGTGGTGGCACGAGGCCTGCCAAGCGGAAGAAGACGTTGTGAGCGTAGAGTCTGATCACTCGCGCGCTCCTTATTGTATCTTTGTCACGTATATTCCGGTTGCCTGCCGCACATTACAACTTGTAGGATTTTTTTTTTATCCATATGTCAGCCGCATCTGTACACGTTGCAAATGTGGTGGCGGTGACAAGATTAGCAATCGCCGTGCGGTCAACATTACGCCCACTCGCTAACGTGAAACCCCTCTATCACTTCTTTTCTTTGAAGCGAACGAAGACGAGTGACCTGTGTCCGCGGTCATCACGATTATTGAGGCTTAACTGCGATCAAGCCATCATGCCACTTTATTTTTTTCAATTGTTCGATCCGAAAATTTGGCGTTATGTAAGCAGGACACTAACTTTTGGCCGACAGACCGACGACGACGTTGGCAAAGGCGATTATTCGCGTGTTCAGTTCTCATGATCTTTCCTTCTCGATAGATCCCTTTTTTATACACTAACGTATCTTTTTTTCACACCCTCCCTGGTTCATTGTTGCTTCGCGCACCACACTCTTTACCGCCACCTGCTCAACGCAAGATGTCTTCATCTGGTACGTGTTCTCTCGGTTTTTTTTTGCTCCTTTGAAGACACTAATTTACGGTACATTAGCAGCCCAGTCCGCATCGTAGGTCATGTCATGTTCGGTGCGATTATCAGCTGACGGTCCATGTTTCATGTAGTGCTCCCCCGGCGACTTCAGAACCAGCTGCAACACCTACAACGAGTCCCCCCGCAGCTTCGGTTACAAGTGCCTCCCCGACATCCTCCTCGACGACGTCGGCGACACCGGCTTCGAGCCCCTCTAGCTCCGCCGCCAGCTCCGCTATCGATTCGTTATCTTCGAACGCCTCTTCTAGCGTCTCGTCAACCGGGTCCTCGAGCGTCGCCGCTTCGACCACCGCCACAACGACTACTCCTTCATCCTCCTTGGGGACTTCCTCGTCGTCGAGCATTTCGTTCGTCGTTGAAACGTCGAACGGCCAGATCTTGACGCGAACTGCGGTCGTCACCCTTCCTCCTTCCGCGTCGCCGACACAGTCCCAGTCTACCACATCAGCAGCCACTGGGTGAGTACATTCACATTTTCTCTCGTAGCCACCCTATGAGTGGTGGCGTGATATCTCGTTATCTCGGCAATGCGTCAGTGTTGGCGGGTCCGTTGCCCCCAAAACGTGGTGGTCGCGCGATTTGACGACCACCTAACCCCATGTGCACCCACTCCCGGGTGACCCGCAGTCATTCTCGTGGGAGCCTTCGCGCTTCTTGAATGCATCTGCAATAAACCCGGGCCTATACGCGGATAAATACAATCCTGGCCGCATTGTCCGAAATCACCGAGTGGCAATCACGCTCGGCCCGAAATGATTCGCTCCTTCCGAACTACTTGCGAACCTCTGCTGACTATTATTTAGTTTCTTCCACAATACAGGTGCAGTTGCCGGGGTCTTCTCTGTCGTCGGTGTCATCGCCATTATTGTCATCTTTTTCCTCCTTACCAGCCTCGTTCGCCGACGTCGCGCCCGCAAACTCGATCGTGAGATTGAAGAAGCCGCCGCGGCTGCCGCCGGTGCTCAGCTCCCCGATTTCGATGACTACGATTATACTTCTGGCAGAGGATATGGACACTACTCGGAGACTAGTCACGGGACATTCAATCAACCACCCCTTTCGCACGAGTCCCACAACAACCTAGCTGACATACCTACGTACGAGCCATACGGTGGCGCGGGTGGCCCAGGGGCCGGCGCTGCAGGCATCGGAGCTCGTGGACGCAGCGTGCGTGGCGGGGTACAGCCAGATCCGTACGGCGCGCTGGCTAATCCTCCTGAACAATACGAAATGTACGAGACAAGACGTTCCTGGCACCAAGGGAACCCTCAAGGAGGTCCTGCAATCGCATCATACGATATACTCCAGGCCGCTGGTCTGGCCGGTAGTGATCCGTATGCCGTGACGCGCAGAACGTCGACTGGCCTGCCAATGTTACCTGGCCAGAGTCAACCTGGGAACAATGGGCTCAACCGTAGCCAAAGCAAAGGCGCATCAGCGACACTGCCAACAACTGCGGAGACATATCCGACGTCCACACCTGCTCCGGCATATACCGGTGGTCAGGACACGCCGTATCCACCCGAAAAGGCCCGGTACTCTGCGTCTTATGCCCCGGGAGGTGCCATTTCGACAATGCCACCTGATACAGATGAAGACCCGTACAGTGGATATAATGATCAGCCATCTGCGTCGTTGGACAATCCTCACTCTCCCGGTATTGTGGAAACTCATGCTCGTGAGGACGGACTCGAGGACGTGGTTGGGCAGTACCAAGATAGTCCGTTCCCGCGCGAGGAGGAACCTGCGCGCGCAAGCATCGCTGATGATGAAGATTATGGGTACAACAGCGGACGTCGTATGCTGAGGGTGGGTCACTTAATCTATCCCATTTTGGTGACTGATCGACTGATTCGTCGTGCATGTAGGTTGCAAATGAATGAGTATTAGTGAATAAGTGCTACGTCGACGTGGGTACATATCCGCCATGCGGCCACCTGGTGTTTGAGAATCATCTCCCAGTTTTGCCTGCCAACCTGTCTCCACTCCTTTCTGATTTATCGTAATGTCCTATATCCGCGCTGGGGTGTTTGTGTCCTCATTGTGTTTTCATATATACTTAACCTTAACTCTACTTGCTTGTGCCACGGACTCGTTCCCCTAACATACCTTACCTATGCCTGTGAAAGTCTGGCACGGGGAATGCAATACAGTAGTGATTGTACGTGTATTGCGCCGGCGGAAGGCATCAAAAATGGGCGTCAATTGCCTCAGTGTAGGAGATAATCGAATGTTCTTGTTCGATTTTGGCTAGCCGACTGTGCTATACAGTATGGCATGTGGCATGGTGCAGCATGGAGACGTCACAGAGAGACAGCTCATCGAGGTAAACAGGGGGTTGTTATTTTTATTTTTAGCGCTCCATCTTGGTTGTTCACGATCCGGGGCGGAAGTTATAATCAACCCCCACTTGAGATCCTCGCCCGTGACCGGGCTGTGAATTCTGTGAGCCCACTGCGCAGTTCCTGACTGTCGCCAACAACGATGGGGGCTATGTTCAATCCGTATTTGCCAGCGGGGCTGACCAGAGAGACCGGCTGCGGAGCAATAACAGTAATCTGCACTACTCCACTATTCACTACGTAGCGTGTCTTGGCGAAAAGTCAGCGGAACGGCAATCCTCATTCCCTCGATTGATGACCACCACCTTGACCCATTGACCCATTAGGCCATTGCATCCGTTTAGGCGCTCTCCTATCGTGTTCACCTTTAGCGTCATTCATATTCATATCCTATCTTCTTACTCATCTTCCACGTCCATTCGGACTTGGCCCAACCCAACTCTTACCCTCATTCTCATCTTCTCAACTCGTAGTTTGTCATGGATAATGCTGGATGGCATGCGCGTAGGAGGGCTGCCCAACAAGAGGTCAGTGTGGCGGCTTCTCCCGTTGCCCCTGCTTACCGCTTTATTTCGGACTCGTTCAGGAGGGTGCCTTTCCTCCGTCCAGAGGCGTTGATGGCCATTATCGTTCGTCCGTCGTACAAGTCGAACCCATGGATCATGCGTTCATCGGAGGTTGGGCCATGGGTGCACCGGGGGAACCCTCGTCGCCTCCCGCCCAGCCAGAGGGCAACGGAAATCTGGGTGCTCCGTTGGGCGTTCCCGGACCACCATCCCCGAATCTGAGGCACGTACTCCAGACCGGCTATCCATTTGTTTTCCAACCACCCCCGTCACACCCGGGCGTCTTCCATGGCGTCCGCTCGTCATTCGACCAGTCTACGTTATCGCACCTCAACCCCGTCGAGCGCTCCCAGGCGCTCAATCTCAGGAAGAGGGTGATGCAACCGTACTTGCAGTATATGTGCGGTCCGCTGCTGCGGTATGACACGATCGACGGGCACGGCGTATGGTATGGCGCGGCGCTAATCGTCAGTGAGTGATCGTGTTGTTGTTGGTCATGCGGCAGTGCTGAAACTGCGGCTACCTCGGCTTAATGACCATCGTAGCCGCTGACGCCGGTTCGACGTACGACCCCTATCCGACCCTCAAGTACTGCTGGGACCCCAAAAAGCCCGCTCAGCACCACAGGCAGCCAACCGCTCAGGTTGGAGACTTGGGCCCGCACCCTGCGGACCCCATGGCACAGCATTATGGACAGCCCCCGGATGGCGAGCAGCTCGAGGGGCCGAACGTGTTGGAGCAGAGGGTGGCCGGCACGGAGCTTTATGTGTATGGTGGACACAGCGGGTACGTCTGTGAGCCAACGTTGTCGTGACCCCCCCAAGTTGACTGAGAGCTCCCGTGCGCGTGTCCCGGTGCCGTTAACTTAGCACCTGCACGTTTTGGAGATTCCTGATTCAGATTCCGCTTTCCGATTCTGAGATGAAGATCCAGTATTCGATCAACGATGGTCTGGAGATGGATTTCTATGTTCCCGCTCGTACTCAACCGATGCGTGTGGCTGCTTATTCCGTGCGTGATCCGAATCGCCATTGCTCGGTGCTGTCCTGAGGGTGTTGAATCCTACAGTGCAACGGGTTTAGCGCTGGTGTGAATCCAGATGACTTCCGTGGACCAGGGTTCCAAAGTGGTTACGACCCTCTCTGGGTCGACCTGTTGGGGAAGCATGCTGAGCAGCCTTTCCATGTACTCGTCGGTGGTGGCGATCAAATTTATTGCGATGGGTGCGTGGTTCAACCTCAGCTTGGCTTCTGCCAGTGTATGTCTGGGGTCTAAACTCTGTTTCAGAGTCGCTCGGGAACCCGAAATGCAAGAATGGGTTAGCCACAAAAAACGAAAGGAGAAACTAAGTTTTCGTCTCAACCAGGAGATGCTGGATGCGATAGACCGCTTTTACTTCAACCACTACTGCAGGTCGTTTCGCAGTGGAGCGTTCGCCCGCGCCAATAGTTCGATGTATGTCCTTCTCGACCTGTATTTCGTGGATCTCATATCGAGGGTCATTTTCAAGCCCCATGGTGAACATGCTAGGTCAGTTGATGCCCTGTTATCCATCCCCGTGCTATCTGACGACATTCCTCCTCCACCCTAGATGATCACGGTTCGTCGAAGACCGCATATGAGGTGTCTACGGGCTAACCAATAGTTTTCTGCCTCCCGATTTAGACTTGGTGTGTGTGTGTGTGTGTGTATCATATCCCAGGCCACTCACTGACAGCGCCGGAAGATTGATGGTTTCGGGAGTTGTACGTGACATTGCCCCTATTGAGTATCTGTAGGATCTCTGACTTGTGCCAGACCCTGAAGAGTTGATGAAAGCACCAGTCTTCAACACGTAGGTCTTACCCAAATCATGGACAAAGGACGACTTTGATATTGTTCTGTGAAAAGAATCGGGTCGAGGGGATACTTCTTTTACCTTTTATTCCAGTGCTTCATCAATGGTTTGTAGACAGAATTAGTCTCTCACCCATGTGGCTGACTGTTTGCGACAGCTTCCAAGGATGGCACAGATGACCGCGCTCACCCTATCAAGTCGACCGTAATTGGTGCCCAGGGGGATTACATACCCTACCCATCACACTCTATCCTCACGCCTGTTGGTCCGGCTGTTTGGTTGCTCATGCTGGATTGCAGGCGAGTCAATTTAATGTCAGACTAGCCGCTTTTTAACACTTAGACTATCAGAGCGGAGCGAAAGCTCGGGCAAGTGTGTAGCCCGGAACAGTACAGAAGGGTCTTCAAAAGAATGTATGCATTACCACAGGGTGTCCAGCATGTCATCGTACAGCTCGGTAACGTTACGCCCCTTGTCGCCTTCCGTTTGAGAGGGACTCAATGTTAACACAGGGATTCCGATTGTGTACCCCCGCATGGCCTTTCTGGAGACCATGTTGTCATCGAAATTCAACCCTCTCGTTACGTTGGGGAAGTCGGGATCATTAGGTTTCAAAGGGTTTGTGAATAAATTTAATGGCGATGCAGAGTTGTTGGACGATCTGGTCCTTATTTCTTTTTCTCCTTGCTTGCGTCCCAAACTAATGTTTCTTTTGCAAGAACGATCATTGGACGTCCAAACACAATATGGTCCTCATTTTTTTTGCATTTTACCCACGATTTTCAATTCATTGGATATTTTCTAGCGGGAACGCAATTGGTTCATCGAACAACTTCAGAACTTTGCCCTGAGTCGACAAATTCGTATATCCTTCTTGACCGGTGACGTGCATTGTGCCTCGGTTGGTGTCCTGAAGACCTTGACCAAAGGGAAGAGATCCTCCTCACTTGCACCGTCGTCGGATCACCGGTACATGCTGAACGTTGTGTCTAGTAAGTTTCGATCCTTTTATGTGCTATGTTATCTCACGTTGACCCTCCACGTTCAGGTGCGATTGTCAATACTCCGTAAGCCGTGTCATTTATCTCCGGCCGGTGCCTCGTGTCGATGATATATGATGGCCCGCTTGGACTCTAGACCTCCCAATGGTGTGCTCACACTGGTGAATTCGCTGTCCAACAAACGACATAAAGAGTTGCATCATATTGACACAGACGAGGAAATGGTGAGTCAGATTCGGAAAACGTAACTGTATGGGATTCGATCACCAAACCGCTGGCTGGTCAAAGATTCAATTGTTCGATAAAGACACCGATGGGTCAAAGCCAAAAAGTCATTACATTATGGGTCGACGTAATTGGTGCTGTATTACGCTGAAGCAGCCCTCCAACGATTTGTTATTTGACATCCGAGTGGAAAAGGAAAAAGGGCACGGAGACACCGTTGGGTACGTCATTCACCCACTCACCCACCCCTTGTCTGTGCGTCGTCTAAACTTAACGTTCCCCCTTGCAGGTATTCTGTGATGGCACCGCCGCCACGATGGATGCCCAAGGCCGTCAAGTGAGCCTTCTTTCGGTCGAGGTGGTGCACCACTTGGACCCTATGGTTTCTTTTGATCGCTTTCTCGCTGCTTTCCTTCCTCCTTGAAAGTCGGTTTACTGTATACGGCGTTCGTCCTGCTAGTTACGGTTGTGTTGTAGTACTGATACTGTCTTCTTCCTGAGAACTATGTGAGGTGTTACTGCCTTGGATACCCTTTCAACTAGTACCCATCCTCTTCCATTATATCGTAGCACTTTGAGCAAGCAGGTGTCCGGGGTGTCGTGGCGACGGTCTTCCCGGTCACGTGACGTAGTGGATACTCGTGTCGTGTCGCGACTCGCTCGCGGCTCTTTCCTCTCAGTTTGTCTGCTACCACCGTACCAGTCACTGAGCGCAAGCTGTTTTCTTTATTTTTGCAGGGGTACCTTTAATATGATACCTTCTGGAAAGCGTTCTCGTCCTCTTCCTCATACTGCTGGGACTGTTCTGCCTCGCCATTTCCGTACTCTCGGCTGTCGACCTCATGCTCTCGTCCGTTTTGATCTTAACGCGCATATATGGAGCTAACCTGATCTTATTTGACCGGTGGTAAACTCTGCCAGGAGAAGATCGAGGAATAGGTTAAGGTTTGGCGTTTGTAAACTTGCCATTCCACTGCGAAATATGACAATATTCATACGGCATCGACTTGTACGAGGGGTTTAAATTCGTTTTACTAGAGAATTTTATTTTTGCGAGCATGTGCTGACGCGCCCTCTCAGAGGGTTCTCCTCCCGCGTTCTGCGGCACGTTCGTCTTCCTCGGTTCAATCAAATCGCCAAAGAGAACCAAGGAACTGCATAAGTCTTTGTGTTTGATCCTTCTATCCTCTTCGCGGAGTAAATTAACGATCTTAACGATAATCCGATCAACTCAAGCGCTATCGGAGAGCTAATATTATCGCTATACGTCCAGCACACGCTTCTATCCAGAGCAGACCTTATGAGCGTGCGAACAGCAATTGGCTCGACTAGATTTGTTCTATAAAGGGAGAGGTGCGTTGATCCCCTCGCTTATGCCCCACTTGTCATTGCAATGGATTCAAATGGCTTCCATAATGTACCTGTTCTAGCACAAGAGACGCAATAGTGTGGTATGGTGCGTTGTCCCGAAGGAGTACTGTGTCACTTCAAGTTCTCACGATCCAGAAGATAAGCTATTGGTCTTCTTGATAGCACATCGCAAGATCAACAAATGACATCAACGTCTGGGTATCTCACCTAACGCCAATTAAATGGCCTTTCCTCATCAAGGTTACTTTTATGACATCACACACACCCTGGGCTAAAAATAATCGAGGAGTCCATGAGGTCCCTAGGGTTCATCCACGCCCTATTCTCCTCCCTCTACTTATACTTCCATTTCATCTGGTTTAACCTCCCTCTCCCATTCATCCTCTCCATTTTACTTGAAGTGTAACATGGATAATCCCGGATGGCATGCCCGCAAAAAGGCCGCTCGAGAAGAGGTGAGATTGGTTTCTCCCTTTGCCCCGATCCACCTCGACGCCTGCCCGACTCACAGCTTATTCGGACTCGTTCAGGAGAGTGCCCTACCTGCATCCAAGGGACCCGATGGTCGTTTTCGCCCAGTCGAAGTGGTGGAACCAACGGAAGATGTCGTCATCGGAGGCTGGGTTTTCTCCCCGTCGCAACCACACCCTCCGCACTCAACCCAGTTAGATGGCCACGGAAACGTTCCTGAACCTCCTTCGTCCCTGAGCTCATACATTCAAGAAGCTGGGTATCCATTCATTCGTCAAATGTCCGAATTGGGCTTGTATGACCAAAATGTTACCCCGACATTCTACGAGACTCCGTCATCGCAGCTCACCCCGGTTGAGCGCTCCGAGAAGCTCAATGTCAAGAGAAATATTATGGAACCGTACTTGCAGTTCATATGCGGACCTCTGCTGCGGTATGACACTATTGATGAGAGCGGGGTGTGGCATGGCGCAGCATTGATTGTCAGTAAGTGCTTATTTATCCCCTGCCGAACCTCTGTAGGTGATAACTCCTCGACTTGGGGACCCGCATCCGTAGCCGTCGACGCCGGATCGACGTACGAGCCGTATCCAACCCTCACATACAGTTGGAACCCTGCAGATCCCATGGGTCAGCATGATCCGAGACAAGACGACGACGAGCATCTCGAGCAGCAGAATGCAGAAGAGAAGCAGGTCCCAGGCACGGAACTATACATGTATAGTGGACGTAGCGGGTACGTGTTTACGGTGCGTATCTTGACTCTAACTTGGCTAAGAATCTCGTGCATATATCTTGGTGCCATTAGCACATACACTTTTTGGAGATTCTTCATCCAGATTCCGCTTTCCGATTCTGAGATGAAGATCCAATACACGATCAATCATGGAATAACGATGGAGTTCTTTGTCCCTGGTCATGGTCAAACCATGCGTTTGGCTGCTTATTCCGTGAGTGATTCAGATCGTCAGCGCCCAGTGCCGTCTTGACGGCATCAATGGTCATAGTGCAACGGGTTCAGCGCCGGTGTGAACCCAGATGAATTTTGCGGACCTGGATTTCAGAGTGGCTATGACCCACTCTGGGTCGACCTATTGGCGAAGCACGCTGAGCAGGGTTTCCATTTGCTCGTTGGTGGTGGTGATCAACTTTATTGCGATGGGTGCGTAGTCTCACTTCACCTGAGCCTCTGTGAGTTTGAGGTTGGAATTCTGTTTCAGGGTTGCTCGTGAACCCGAACTGCAAGAATGGTTGAACCACCCAAACCGTACGGAGAAAATGCATTATCCTGTTACACCAGAGATGCTGGACGCCATAGACCGCTTTTACTTCAATCACTACTGTAAATCGTTTCGCAGTGGGGCGTTCGCACGCGCCACTAGTTCGATGTATGTCCTCTTCTTCGACCGATATCTCGCGGATGTCTTATTAAGGTTCATTTTCAAGCCCGATGGTAAACATGCTAGGTCAGTTGACGCGCTACATCTATCCCGTGCTGTTTGATAACTTTCGTCCTTCATCCTAGATGACCACGGTTCGTTGAGAAATACGTACGAGGATTCTATGGGCTAACTCGTAGTTTTCTGCTTCCCAATTAGACTTGGTGAGTGATTGTGTATCGTATTCCAGGTTGTTTACCGACGCGAGCGGAAGATTGACGGTTTCGGAAGCTGTGCGTGGGATCGCCTTTATCCATGGTCTATGGAATTCCTGACTATTGCCAGATCCTGACGAGTTGCAGAATGCACCAGTCTTCAAAACGTAGGCATAATTTAAATTGCAGAAAGGAGAACTCTCTGAATTGTTCTTTGGTAAGAATTGGATCCAGGGGATACTTTTTCTATCTCTTGTTCCAATGCTTCATCAACGGTTTGTAGACAAGGTAATCCTCTCGCCTGTGTGGCTAACAGTGTACAACAGTTGACAAGGATGGCAAAGATGACCGCTCTCATCCCATCAAGTCGGCCATCATTGGTGCCCAAGGGGCATACATTCCTTACCCATCACATTCATTTCTGGCCCCGATTGGCCCGACTGCTTGGTTGCTCATGCTAGACTGCAGGCACGTCGACCAAAGCTCGAGTTATACCGATTTCTTAACACTAAAACTTTAGGGCTGAACGAAAGCTTGAGCAAGTGTGTAGCAGGGAACAATATGAAAATGTCTTGACCCGAATGAATGAACTGCCATTGAAAGTCGAGCATCTTATCGTACAACTCGGTACGCCGCCCTACCGATTGCTATTGGTTCAGGTGGGGCTGAATGTTAACACAGGGATTCCGATTGCATTCCCTCGCATGACCTTTCTAGAGACCGCGTTATCGTCAAAACTCAATCCCCTTGTTGCATTAGGGAGGTCTGGGGCTTTTGGCCTGCGAGGGTTTGTGAACCATTTTAATGGTGACGCAGACTTATTGGATGATCTGGTCCCTATTTCTTTCCGTCGTCCCTTTCGTCCTGAGCTGATTTCCTTTGAAAGAATGACCATTGGACGTCTAAACGCCACATGGTTCGCATTTTTGCGTCATACTCCGGTTTTCAACTCATAGGACTTTTCTAGGCGGAGCGTAATCAGTTCATCGAAAGACTTCAGGAATATGCACTGAGCCGACGAACTCGTATATCCTTCTTGGCCGGTGACGTGCATTCTGCCGCGGTTGGTGTCCTCGAGACCTTGACCAAGGGCTCGGGATCGTCCGCACTTGACCCGGCATCAGATCACCGATACATGCTCAACGTCGTGTCTAGTACGTTTCGGTCCTTCTTTTATGTTACGTCACACTAACCCCCACGTTTAGGTGCGATTGTCAACACTCCGTAAGTGGTGTGCATCCATGCGGCACCTCGTGATATATGACGGTCCTGGCACTCTAGACCTCCAAATGACATGCTCACACTGGTCCATTCGCTGTCAAAGTGGGGACATCGGACCATGCATTATGCCGATACAGACGAGAAAATGGTGAGTCAGATTCGACAAAGTACTGTGGGACTGACTCATAAAGGTGGTGGTCAGATTGCACTGTTCGATAAAGATACAGATGGGTCAAAGCCGAAAAGTCAGTACATCATGGGTCGACGTAATTGGTGCTGCATCACGCTGCAGCAGCCCTTGGGCGATCTATTATTCGACATCCGCGTGGAAAAGGAGAAGGGGCACGGAGAGACCGTTGGGTAAGTTGGGCACCCTTTGGACGTAATTCAACAACTCACCCCTCGTAGCTATTGTATAAAAGCTCCTCCGCCGCGGTGGAATAGTTGAGGCAGTTGAGTGAGCTTTCGTTGAGCGAGGCGTCCTGTGATAGTTTTGGCTCAGGCTGTCTATCTTTCGTCTACTAGTTACGCAGGCTTTGTACCGTATTATAGTTCTAACACCGTGAGATGGTGCGATTGCCCGTCTCGTACCCGCTTTCAAGTTTAGCTAGTCCCCTTCCTCTTCTATCAGTATGTATCTGAATAACTTCAGTCGGACGTAAAGCGCGTAAGGGTGGCTGTAGAGGGTCATTCCAAGTCACGTGACAGAATTAGGTTCCGCGACCCGCGACGGCGCTCGCGTGCTTTACTCTCAGCTATCAGCTAACAGTCACTAAGGGGCCCGGGCAAGCGTTTGGACTTTTTTTGGAGGGCTACCTTGGGTATCGCTAAGATCGTTAGGCGAGCGTCCTCTCCCTCGTTTTCTTCCTCCTACTGCTCCGGCTCGTCTGCCTCGCTCTCTATTCTCCGTACTCTTGGTTGATTCGTTTCGACTTTAACGTGCAAATACGAAGCTACGCGGATCTTGTTTAACCAGTTCACTTTTCGAGGAGAAGAATGGTGGCTAGATTGGGGTTTGAAGTTAGTGAACTTGCGATCCACACATTTTCAACAAAATGTCCGGTTGACCTCCCCCTACCCTCCAAAGAGTAAAAGCAGAGTATATGTTCTCATATATGAATGCGTAGTGTACACCTTGGCCCCATGATCCTCAAATTTAGTAACTCAGACATCAACCCTGGCCTCGAGGCGATTGCTGCCGCAACCCCGTACGCTGAAGTTGATTCCTGCTCTTCGCCAGCATTCATTGGACACGAAGAGGCGCGTGGAGGCCCCTAGACGGCGCTGTTCATATTGTTAGCTGCTGTTACTGATGGATACTTCTGGCCATTCCACTGAGGGCGTATGGCAATGTTTGTACAGCCTCCACTTGTCTACGACCTGAACGAGGAGTCTCAAATCCGTTTCACCAATCGACGTTTCCAAACATGTGCCGACGCGCCCTCTCAGTAGTTTCTCCGCCTGTGCTCTGCGGCAAATTCACCCGCCTCGATTCAGTCGATTTGCCTGCATCATCGCTATATCAACCACATTCAGAAGAGAAATAAGAGATCGCGGAAGTTTGATCCTCCCACCCCCCTCGTAAAGGACATTAGCAACATGAATGATAATGCAATCGATTCGAGCATTATCCCAGTGCTGAGGTAATCGACGCACAACTCAGCGCATGCTTTTATCCAGAGCAGGCCTTACGAGCTGCCAAAAGCCTGCTCAACTGGAATTGGGGAAGCGGTGCGTTGTTCTCCTTTCTTACGCGCCATTCGTCGTTTCGATACCGCCCTTATATAATCATGCCTGTAAATTCAGGACCAGAAATACAATAGTGGCGGTATGGTGTGTTGTGCCCAAACCGATCATCACTTCAAGTTCCCACGGTCCAGAAGATAATCGATTGTTCCTCTTGGGATCACATCGCGAAATCGATAAATCAAGTATTTCACCTAACGCCAATCGAATGGCCTCGTTTATCAGAGCTATTTTTATGGTATCACACAGACGACAAGCGTCGATAATCGAGGAGCCCATGAGGCCCCAACCCTATTCTCCTCCTCCTCTAGTTATCTATCCATTTCATCTGGCTTAACCTCACCCTCTCATTCAGCCTTGACCTCTCTACTTGAAGTGCAGCATGGATACTCCTGGATGGCATGCCCGCAGAAAGGCGGCCCAAGAAGAGGTCAGATTGGTTTCTCCCTTTGCCCCGATCCACTTCGCTACCCGCCCGACTCACAGCTTATTTGGACTCGTTTAGGAGAGTGCCCTGCCCCCGTCCAGGGGCCCCGATGGCCATTTTCGCCCACTCGAAAGTGTTGAACCAACGGAAGATGCCGTCATTGGAGGCTGGGTCTTCTCTCCGCCACAACCGTCTTCTCTGCACCCAACCCAGCTAGACAGCGGCGGCAATTTAAAGGTTGAAATAGAGGCTCCCTCACCTCCTCCATCCTTGAGCCCGTACCTTCGCCAAACTGGGTATCCATTCGTTCATCAATCGTCCATATTGGACCCGCCTGATCAACATGTACCTCTGCCACTCGATGAGACACCGTTATCGAAGCTCGGGCCGGTTGAGCGATCCCAGGAGCTCAATTTCAAGAGGAGGATGATGGATCCGTACTTGCAGCTTATGTGTGGACCTCTCCTGCGGTATGACACCATTGATGAGCATGGCGTGTGGCATGGCGCGGTATTGGTTGTTAGTAAGTGTTGATTTGCCCCTTAACGAACCTCCAGTAGGTGCTAACCTGGGGGTCCGCACTCGTAGCGGCGGACGCCGAGTCGACATACGAGCCGTATCCGAGTCTCAAGTACAGCGGCCCCCACAAAAGTCTCGACTCTCTTCATCAGCAACACAGCGTTCGAAGCGTGGGACAGGAAGAGTTGGGCCCACACCCTGCAGATCCCATGGCTCAGCACAATCCGAGACAAGAAGACAGCGAGCATGTAGAGGGGCCGAATCTCGTACAGAAGCAGATCTACGGCACGGAGCTATACGTGTATAAGGGACGAACTGGGTACGTGTTTTCGGTGTCTCGACACCAACTTGGCTGAGAAATTTGTGCGTATATCTTGGTGCCGTTAGCACGTACACTTTTTGGAGATTCCTCATCCAGATTCCGCTTTCCGATTCTGAGATGAAGATCCAATATACGATCAATGATGGACTAGCAATAGATTTCTTCGTTCCCGGTCGTCATCAGACAATGCGTTTGGCTGCTCATTCTGTGAGTGATCAGGATTGTTATCGCTCAGTGCTGTCTTGATGGCATCAATTGTAGTGCAATGGGTTTAGTGCCGGTGTGAACCCAGATGAATTTTGCGGACCTGGATTCCAGAGTGGCTATGACCCTCTCTGGGTTGACCTGTTGGCGAAACATGTTGAACAGCCTTTCCATTTGCTCGTTGGTGGTGGCGATCAACTTTATTGCGATGGGTGCGTAATTCCACTTCACCTTGGCCTCTATGAGTTGGGGGTTGGAACTCTGTTTCAGGGTTGCTCGTGAACCCGAACTGCAGGAATGGATAAACCACACAAACCGTAAGGAGAAGATGCGTCATCCTGTAACACAGGAGATGTTGGACGCTATAGACCGCTTTTATTTCAATCACTACTGCAAATCGTTTCGCAGTGGAGCATTCGCCCGGGCCATTAGCTCGATGTATGTCTATCTCGGTCTATATCTAGAAACCATATTAAAGGCCATTTCCAAGCCCTATGGTAAACATGCTAGGTATGTTGACGCGCTGCATCTATCCTGCGCTATCTGGTGGCTGTTACTTCCCACCCTAGATGATCACGGTTCGTTGAAGACCGCATGAGGTGTCCGCTAGCTAACCAGTAGTTTTCTGCCTCCTAATTAGACTTGGTGAGTGATTGTGTATCGTATTTAAGGCTGGGCTGATCACCCAACACTGATGGAAGATTGACGGTTTCGGAAGTTGTGCGTGACATCGCTCCTATCAATTGTTCTGTAGAATCTCTGATTATTACCAGATCCTGAGGAGTTGCAGAAAGCGCCAGTATTCAACACGTATGCACCACTGAAATTGCAAATAAGAGAATTTTCTGAATCTTTTGGGAAGAATTGGATCCAGGGGATATCTTTTCTATCTCTTATTCCAATGCTTCATCAATGGTCTGTGATGGTCATACTCTCATTTATATGGCCGACAGCGTGCGACAGTTTCTAGGGATGGCACGGATGGCCACTCTCACCCTATGAAGTCGACTATCATTGGTGGCCAAGGGGCATACGTACCTTATCCATCACATTCTATTCTGGCGCCTATTGGCCCGACTGCTTGGTTGCTCATGCTGGACTGCAGGCGCGTCGATCAAACGTCTAGGTAGTCTGATTTGTTGACATTAAGACATTAGAGCGGAACGAAAGCTTCGACAGGTGTGTAGCGAAGAACAATACGCAAAGGTCTTCAAACGAATGAATGAGCTGCCGCCTGGAGTTGAGCATCTTATCGTACAACTCGGTGACGCCACTTCACCCATTTCTATCAGTTCAAGCGGAACTGAACGTCAAGTTAACACAGGGATTCCGGTAGCGTACCCTCGCATGACCTTTCTAGAGACCGCGTTATCGTCAAAACTCAATCCTCTCGTTGCATTAGCAAGGGCGGGGACATTTGGTCTGCAAGGATTTGTGAACCATTTCAATGGTGACCCAGAGTTATTGGATGACCTGGTCCTTATTCCTTTCCCTCTTCCTTTGCGTTCTGAGCTAAGTTCCTTTAAAAGAATGATCACTGGACGTCCAAACACCATATGGTCCGCATTTTTGCATCGCGCCACAGTTTTCACCTCACAGGACTTTTCCTAGGCGGAGCGTAATCGATTCATTGAAAAACTTCAGGAATACGCCCTGAGCCGACGAACTCGCATCTCCTTCTTGAGCGGTGATGTGCACTGCGCTGCAGTTGGTGTCCTCAAGACCTTGTCCAAGGCGCGGAGATCCTCCGCACCAGATCCGACATTAGATCATCGATACATGCTGAACGTTGTGACTAGTACGTATCGATCCTTCTTGTATGTTATGTCACGCTGACCCCCACGTTCAGGTGCGATTGTCAACACACCGTAAGTTGTTTGCACCCACCCGGTATCTCATGTCCATATATGACTGTCTTGGCACTCTAGACCTCCAAATGGCGTGATCACACTGGTTCATTCGCTGTCAAAGTCGCGACATCGAACCATGCATCATGCCCATACAGAGGAAGAAATGGTGAGTCAGATTCGGTAAAGTGCTGTGGGGCTGATTCATAAAGGTGGCGGTCAGATTGCACTGTTCGAAAAAGATACCGATGGGCCAAAGCCGAGAAGTCGTTACATTATGGACCGGCGTAACTGGTGCTGCATCACGCTGCAGTCATCGGGTGAACTACTATTCGACATTCGGGTGGAAAAGGAAAAGGGGCATGGAGAAACCTTTGGGTGCGTTGTTCCTCTTCCGGGTGTAATCCGACAACTCATTGCCCTTCGCAGCTATTGTATACCAGCACCTCCGCCGCGATGGACAGTTGAGACAGTAGAGTGAGCTCTCTTTGATTGAGGCTACGCACGAAGGTCCTGTGATATGTCTGGTTGTACATCTCGTATACTAGTTACGCGTGCTTTGTAGTGTATTATAGTCCTGACAGTCCTGAGATGGTGCGATCGTCCGTCTCGGATACCCGCTTATAGCTACTCTTCTTCCTCTTCCATTCGTATCGCAACGGCGCGTCTATATTGCAGCAACTTGGCAGGGTCGCCGTATATATCGCTGAGTTCGTCCGGTGGCCCATCTTCCTCCTGCTCCTGTTGCTCCTGTTCCGGCTCTTCGGCCTCGCCATCTCCATACTCTGAGCCATATGCACTCTGCGGGCCAGGTGTCGATGCACCCGTCGACGTCTGATCCGTCTCGACGTGACCGTGCAGCTCGCTGAGCATATAGTGGGGCAGTGCCACCCCAGGACCGATGAGAGGACGCGTCGACAGATGCGCGGGCATGTCTTCTGTGAGGGGCATCGACTCTTCTCTCTCGGGCTGTGGGGTAGTCGATGCCGTGTAAACGTCTCCGTGTGTCGCAGGGGCATTGCCTACACCTGTGGCAATAGAAGCGGCGGTAGCATTAGTCGCAGTCGCAGGAGGAGGAGCAGGGGTCGAAGCGGCGGTCTCCTCACGCTTGGCACGCTTTTTCGCGTTGGCCTGTGCGCGCTTCCGCTCGCGTTCGAGTTTCTTCTCCGTTTCTGCATGCACGTCCACGGCGCGCTTCACGGCCTCGACGCGGGCCTGCTCCTCCTCGAGCTTGTCGAGCGCCCACTGTTCCTCCATGAACTCGGAATAGCGTTCGCATAGCGGGCGCCAAGTCCGGGTGGTCGTGTCAGACGGGGGCTTGTTATCGCCATTGTTCTGATCGCCAGCATCGAGCACAGCATCGATATCGGGCGGCGGGGGGAATGCAAAGTCCGGGCCGGGATTGAGGCGGACGCGAGCGCCGTTGAAGAGGGAGATGAGCGGGAAGTAGCCGAGCGAGCCGTCGTCAAAGTGATTCTCCTTGTGCTCTCGCGCACCCTCGCGGGTCGTGCGGCGTTTCGCCTGCGCTGCCTTGCGCGCGTCAACGGGCGCACGCAGCGGGCGGAAATCGTAGAGGTCGCGAAAAGCGACTCCCTGCGATTGCCCGTTGACGAAGAAGGCCATTTTCGAATCCGGGAGCGTGGGGAGGGCGCGCATCGGCGCGGAGCCGGACGTGCTGGACCCGCTGCGGCCGCCACCGCCACCACCTCCTCCGGCACCGCCGCGCTCGGGCACGTTCTTGACCGTGGCCGACTTTTTGGTTGAGGGTGGCACGGGTGCGGCGTCGGCGGGCTTGCGGGAGAAGTCCACGAGGGCGATCATCTCCTTGGACTGGGTGTACTCGAGCGACTCGAAGTACTCCTGGCCTTTGAACTCGATCGCGATGCGCTCGCGCTTGATGTGAGCTGGATCGTGCGGATCGCGCTTGGAGACCTCGCGCAGCGCGGGGAGAGATATGTACATGCCGACGACGTCACCAGTGCCGAAAGAGCGGCCGTAGGGACGGGGGCGTGAGAGGGTGATCTTCTCGCCCGTTTTGTCTCGCACGCCGTACGAGTACCCGTCGAGGCCGCATGGCCCACCAAGCGGCGCCTCGCGCCGGCCCCAGCCGAGACGGACGTGCGCACCCTCGCCCTCACCAGCGGTGGCCTTGGGCGGGCCTGGGCCGTCGGATCGCCCGCGACTACCACCACCACCACTGCCACCCCCACCGCCGCCGCCGCGCGTGCCATCTCCGTGCTCGATCGCAACTTCCAGGTACCAGCGCCCCTGACGGACGGGTGCGTTGCACCGCGCGCTGCGGAAGCCCTTCTCGCCCAAGAGGCCGAGGCCGTCCTGCGTCACTTTGACGAACGGGCTGCGGTCCTCCCAGCTCACGCGGTACGTCCGCGGTGCGCTCTCGATGGTGCGGAAGGGGATCGTGGAGCCTTCGGGGGCGAGCCCCGCGGGCATGTAGCGGAAGCCGAGGCGGTTGTGCGCGAGTTGGTCAGTGTGGTGGAACGGCGCGTCGTCGGCGATGGGGATGAAGGCGGGAGCGCGGGAGAGGGTGAGGCGTGGTCGCGTGGAGAGGTCGTAGAGGTATGCGGGTAGGACGACGTTCTCGGCCGGTGCGGTGTTGGATAAGGATGCGGGGTCGGAGGGGGCCGGGGAGTCCGCGGCGCTGTTGTGAGAGGGTGGGTTATGCTTTCGCTTTTTGGCGGGAGGGCCATTGTTGGAAGATGTGATCGCGGGTGAGTGTTCACGAGCGTGGAGGAGCATCTGGACCGGGTTAGAGATGCAAACCCTAACCTGGTCCTCGTTCTTTCCCTCACACATCCATCATGTCTCGTGCTCTACGGTACGTCCATCCCCCTTCACTCTCAATCCTTCCATTTATTCCCAGCATTATCGCCGCACCAGTCGCATCCAAAAAGTAAGGAATTAATTTACTCGAGGTGTTCATGTTTAATATCTCTTACGAACATCTTGTAGGAACTTAATGATCTGAACGCCAATCCAATCGATGTGCGCACCATCTATACGTTATGATCACCGTCACACACTCAACATACTCTCTCTAGGGTATCTCTTATGAGCCGGCCGAGGATAATCTTCACAACTGGAAATGTTCCATCAAAGGGGGGGTGTGTCATTCGCTTCCATGCATGGTGTCACGATGGATTCTAAACCCTCCTCACAGCCGGACAGTCCGTACAAGGGAGGCACGTTTTACTTCAAGCTTACACTCCCGGAGGATTTTCCGTTCAAAGCCCCAACGGTATGGCATATTTTGTGGGGCGATGTCACGAGGTGCTGATCATCCGTCCCAGGTAACGTTCACTACGAAGATCTACCATCCTGGGATCAACGAGGAGGGTGGCATATGTGTCCCCATCCTACGAGATCAGGTGGGTCGTTTACCTCGTGTGAATGCGCAGCTAGACAGGAGAGAACTCCTACAGTGGAAGCCATCTATCACCCTCGCAACAGGTGAGAAACTACGGGGCTGTACACCGTACGCCGGATGCTCATATGTGGCATCGTAGTACTTTCCGTCATTCAGGAGAAGGTAAACAACCCGAGCGCAGATGATCCATTCGAACCAGAAATAGCTGCGGTGAGTACGCTAGCTCAATGGGAGGAATGATCCGGGCCGAACAAGTTACCCAGCAATTAAAGAATGACAAAGCGGCGTTCTTGAGTACGGCACGGGAATGGACTAAGAGGTGAGCACCCCTGTGGCACTTGCATGGATCGATACAGTTTACGGACTAACGGGAAACAGGCACGCGTGAAGCTTGTTGACTTGAATCATTGGACCGTCGGGTTGTCGTTGATGTATATTTTGTGTTTTGTGTTTTGTCGCCATGTAGAAATTAGTAACGTAACACGACGACGGTGAGCCCTGGGATGGGATGAAGGGATGAATGTACCATGGGAATGACGGCAACCTCGGATGGGCCCTGCACGGCAGCAAATAGTGTTGGACAAGTGACAACGCTAGACGGTTTCTGCGCCAATATCAAACTCTTTTCTTTCCTTCTCCTTTCTTTCTTTCTTTCTTGTTGGCGTTTTTCTCGTCTTTTCTTTTTCTTATTCCTTTCCTCGTCCAAGCAAGAATCGCATCATTCATCGACATCTGATCTCAGTCAGCCCCTGGGGCTCTGATCGACCTTTCCATCCTTCTACCAACTCCTCGTGTTCACCACGTTGCACGCCCCTCATTTTCTTTCCCTTCCGGGTCTTTTCTGCGCTCTCCATTCTCCATATCGCAATAGGCGCCTTCCATCCGTAGCGTGCTCGAAACGAGGCTGCAATAATAACAATGCATCGTTTTCGGTAAGTGCGCCCTCTGTCACCCGTGCCGGCATTCTTCCTTCACTATCTATCGTTTACCACTCTCTTCCGCTCTATCATCACTCCGACAGCAAGTGGTCCGACCCTAAGCGAGGTGCAATTCCTGAATCTGTGCGCTCAAGTGCTGCGTCCTCGCGTACTTCCACACATCCCTCCGAACCTCTTCCAGCCTTGCCTCCTGTCGGCGACTTTCGCACGTCCCTTATCCTCCCAGAGTGCGTCCTTATCCCTCTTTTTCTTTCTCACATATCTCCCCCTCCTAAATGCGAGATGCCTCTGTTCCTAGCCTGTCGCGTCGCTTCACTCTCCTTCGCGCCGCAACTGGCGATCCCATCTCCCTTGGCGATCTCAAAACCAGGCTTGTAGAGCAGCGTGCTCGTGGCGGAGAAAATCATCTTTCAGAAGAAGAAATGGACACGTTTCTGCAAACCCTCGGTCGTCTGCGCTCCAAGCCATCCGCCAGCTCGACCAGCGGCGACTCCATCGACGGCCTGGCTCGCGAGTCTTTACGGTCCACCGAAACGACCCCCAGTTCCGTCACGCCCACCCCACGCTCGACAAAACGTTACAGCAACAATATGTTTGGCTCTGGTAAATTCAGAGACCATACTTATCTTCGCAGCGTGGCGAAAGAACGTGTTGAGGGGAGAGGAAGCGCTGGCAGGCGGAGCGCGAATTCGTCATCGCCAACAACAAGTGGTCGCTCCTACTTGGCTTCAGACACTATACCGGAGGATTCCTCCCAGACGGATATCGAAACCTCTGCTCATGATTCCGATACAACTCCTCTTGCGTCTGGCGTAGAGTCCCCTGTCGTTGAATTGGAGCAGGGGATTCGAAAAACGTTTCAATCAGGTCACATAAGAAGGGCATCACTGGCCTTGGAGGAAGTAATACGCGAAATTGAGGAAGAGACTGGCAGTGATGGTGACGGCGATGGTGACGGCGATGACAAAATCTTAATTCCACGGTCCCCTGCACCTGAACGTGCGTCCAGTCTCAAGAGAAGATCGGTAGGTGGCTGTGCTGATGGGGGCTTGTTTCCTTCCGATCTCAACTCTCTCGCACACGCAGGTCGACAAGCCCCGTCCAGTCGCATCATCCGAACCCGCTGTATATGAAACCGGAACGGCCGTCTCGTCAGATCCCTCAATGCAAGTGGATGCCGCGGAGTTCCGTTCAACTCCATCTCCTTACCCTCGCGCCGAAACTTCTCCCATCCCCCGGCTGCCAGGCTATATCCCAGGTATGCCGAGACCCATGACACCCCGCGAAACGACTTTCGATCCCGATGAGCTCTCCCCCTCTTCTTCCTCCACACCCCGTGCCACGTCCCCCCGTATCCCTGGTACGGATAGAGCAACCTCCCCCAGTAACACCCTTCGTCGCGACTCGACATCCGTGCGACATTCGCACCGCACCTCATCCCCTTTATTAACGAATCCTGCCGCTCCGATTACTTCGCTGTTGTCCGGCGTCAATGGCCGCTTTACGCCAGACCGTCCACATACCCCGGATGGCCCATCCGTCGAATTTGGCAGTCCCCATGACTCGCCCCTTTTAGGTCGACGCCGCCCCGCTTCGCCCTACTCTCCAGGCACATACCAAAGCATGTCAATGTCTTCTCGTCCCACCACGCCAAGTACCGTCACTTGGAAAGCCCCAACATCCCCAGGCAGTGGTAATGCGGGCGGGCACAGTCGCAGTGGAAGTGCCATGGGATGCTCCGAATTAGACTTCGCCATGTCTGGGCTACCGTCACAGGTTCGGAACGGGTGGGATAGACCCTCCATGCACACGAGGGACGATAGTAACACAAGTTCGAATGATCTACATGATATTGCGCTGTTGAACCGGTCTGGATCCCAACTGGGCACCCGATCACTGCGATCCCCTCCGTTGCCGGATTCCCCTGTTCTCGAAAGTGCGGCACAGAGTAATGGGGCTTTCACGTTGTCCAAGCGAGGCCAACATTCATTGTCGGGCAATGATAATGGCCCAACCCCGCTTGGGAGCGCCGCGTTGAGGTCGTCGACGCCAACCCAATATCCGCCACGATCAACCGCCTCTCCCGCTTTGTCCGAGCACGATCTTGGACGTAGCTCGCGGCGTGGCTCACGCCAGGCGACGGCCTCGCCATTTACCCTGAACCAATCGCAGGCCCTCGTCCTGTCCCCTCTGGCAAATTCCTCGCGTTCATCGCTGGAGTCAGCAGGTTCGAGCTACCACACGTGGGAAGCCGACAAGCAGGATCGGACCCTACCGCTCGTCACATCACTGGAGGCCCAGCCACCTGCGTGGCATGACCTTTCTAAGCCAACAAACGAACTTGGTCCGGCGGCCGATAAAGACGTTGAAGATATTGTGCAACAGTACGCGGGATTGAACAAACGTGATTTCGTTGCAATACAAGACCGACTTGTATTTGCAGCAAGGTTAAAGGCAGAGGCGCCCGAACCCCGCGAACGCAGGATCTCACTCCGCAAGAGACGGCCATCACAATCTGTAAGTTTGGACCCGTTATTAGCTGTGGTTACTGGTCTGAATGGTGTATAGGCGGCCGATACAATTCAGCAAGGATCATCTTTGCGGCCAACGTCCCCGGATAATGCGTCGAAAGCCAATGCTCTCCTAGACTCCGTGGTGAACAGCATACAGGCGCCGCGAACGAAGATTTCCGGTACCCCGATCGAATTGAGGATGGACACGGATGTCGTCGCTAGCTCTACTACTGAGCCTGAACCATCCAGTGCAACACGTAGGCAGAATGCGCTCGCGCGGGCTTTATTCGGCTCCTCAGATTCTGAACAGTCTCTCATCTCACCTTCCCCGCCACCGACGGACGAGCCTACTACTGGCTCTGCTGTGTTACCTGCGGAGAGGCCTCCTCTTATTGAGCCGTCCCCTAGTTCCGACTCCCTCCAAGAGACCCTTTCGCCATCATCACGCTCCGTAAATGCTGATATTCTTACTTCATCGTCTTCTGCAACGGAGCCGGTCGATAAGCAGCAGGAACTCCTCGTAAAGGAGGTGCGACGTAGGACAGATGCAGCGATGGCAGACCTGAATAGGACATCCTCCAACGCTAAGGCCAACGACGCCTCTCAAAGAAAGCGCATCGAACCGAGCCAGATTTCCGGGCCGAAGCTAGTCTCTGCGTCCACCAGCGTCGATACAATCCCTGTGCGCTCCCCGTCTGCGGCCTCTGGACAGCTGTCTCCGGCACAAAACCAACTCTCGAATTCGTCCAAGCTTGGAACGCGCTTCAAAAAGTTCCGTGGGTCCCTCAGGGCCAAGCCGACTTTACCCGGGGGTGACGGATTGCTACAGTATTCCGTTGACTCTCCTTCGGCCACTGGTGGTGATCGTTCGCTAGCTGGTACACCCGATGGACCTCCACCGTTCAGTGCGACCGAGCCCGCACGACCCAAGGCCGTCATCGCCACTCCCCCAGCATCGGCCGCCGCGACTGGTCCAGGCCTAAAAGGCTTCGTATCGCGCTTTTTGAAACCCCGCTCCGATACACCAGATATTGAGCGCCGAAAACAGGTGGCCTCCTCTTCCTCGTCGTTGGCGACTCCGTCCTATTTTTCACAGCAGCAGTTAGAACGACAACCGGAGACAGGCACGCCCCATCAAACTGTACGATCGGCCCCCCCTGACAACAAGTCTTTCCGCCCACATACCCCTGTGTCCCCTGGGTCTGCTTCGCCACCTCCCTCTGCACCTCTGCCCCCTTCAGTTCCCGATGCTAGCGCCGCACGCGCCGTAGATGAAACGGCATTGAAGCAGTTCATTGACGCCGCCAATAATCTTGGTCTAGACCAAGCCGCCCTGACAGAATTCCTGGCCCGTTCGCCTTCCGTAGGGTCTAGACTGACCGGTCAGGGCGCCAAGCACATGTCTACATCGAGTGATCGGTTTGCACAAGGCAAGAGTGGCCCTCCTTTGAATGAACCTACGCCGCCCCTTGCTGTCGGTTCAAGCCCCCGCCGCAATCTTGGGCAGTCCCCCCAAAGACCATCTGGCGAAGTCATCGCAAAGGCGCCCATTCGGAGGCCGCATGCCCGTAACGTGGCAGCGTCAGATGCCGCCAATTCGACGGTTGTGCGGCGAACGCTCATTTTCCCATCGGAGGCAAAACAATCGGCCTTGGATCCCAGTACGGGTCTCCGCAAGAGCTCGTCCACGCGCCGTCGTCGATCAACAAGTGCTGCATCGATGCTTTCAAACAAGTCACTTCACGACCGTGTTCCTACACCTCCGCCTCCAAAGTCTCCTACTGGCCGACGCTTCTCTACGGAACAATCACCACCTATGCCGCATATACCCAATTCCCTCTTGGCCCAGACAGAAGCTATCAACGCGCCTCAACCTACGCCTGCCGTTCCTTTAGAAAAGTCTAACTCCGCTTATGAGTCTCTGTGATTCTTTCTAGCTATCACACCCACCTTCCGTCCTTCTAATCCTTTTTTTTTCTAGGTATGAAATGTACACCGGCGATGGGAAACCTTCTATCTCTGTCTCTGGGGACGCACAGCAGCCTGATACCCCAGGTCCTAACCCAAGCGCCCTTCACAACCTGGAACCAGGTACAGCCGTGGAAGTCTTAGAGTTGGCCAACGGCGAAACTATCTGGTGGGTTCTAGTTTGAGCCCCGATTGACACCCAGAGATTGAATATCAAATGGCACCAATAGGTCCATTGTCAATGGTCTTCGGGATGAAGACGACGAGTCGTATTATGGAAACCGCGGTAGTTTCGTGTCTGAATACTCAGTGCGAGACGAGGGCGTACAGTTGTTTTTCAAAGATCACGGGAGAACAGGGTCCAAGGACAGCCAGTCATCATTTTTATCTCGCAAGAAGGCCACGCTGGCGCAGAAGCGACCGGATACTAAGGTGCGTGGGATCTCGAAATTCAAATGGATTAGGGTTTGGAATGAGCCTTCCGCTCCACCAGGTCTTCTTCAGTTCGGCGGCTCAAATAGGACGCCTCATTGACAACCTCTCGCATGGAGCTGAGGCCGGCTCTTTCAACATCATGCCGACGGCTAACGGGACCCCTTCCCACCCCGACCCGGCCCATTGGACCGTCGAGGAGCGCCTCGAGCATATGCTCACCTCGCTCGGGACGTCATAGCCTGGGTCGTTCTCCCTCACTACACGCTTCATAGGACCCAATATATCTCGCACATCCAATACCTCTATTGTCTCTGAACCTCCGACCTTTTCTCCACCGGACTTGACTACCATTCCGCTTGCTTTCATTTTCACGCTAAAGTTTTCTTCAGGGATCCGATCGGTAACCTATATACATAATACACCGAGGCGTACTAACGCATCACACATGTATCTCCACTATTCCGAGCCGTATACAAGGGTGGTCTATCAGGTGGTCAGATATATATTGTTTCCAGAATAAATGAACGTCTCTACCTGGATAAATATTAACACGAGTGACCTAGAACCATTGCCGGAATGCATTGGGTGATCTTACTGCGCACCGCCGGCCTGGGAATCGAGCCAACGATTCAAAGACAGCGCGAGTAGTGCGTGGAGTAAGAGAGGCGGGTGTGAAAACCGGAAGTAGAGGGTTGCGTAGTTATCCCCAATTTCCAACGCCTCCGGCGGTTCGTGTTTACGAAAGAGCCCGATGAGGATCTCGGTATCATGAGTGGCGTAAAGCTGTTAAGAGAAATTTCAACGACACCCCACCCGACAGAAGGAAAAAAAAAAATCAAAGACGGGTCGACGCAAAAGGCTGAACTCACATCATAGCCACCACTATCAACACGGCGCCACCAGAAACGGCGGATTATTCGGTCTGGGCCTTCACAAAGAAACCCGCGGGTGCTACACAGCCCGGTATGAGAACATGCGAGTGTGTGTGGAGTGGGGTGAGACGAAGGAGGCAGTTGCGACCGAAAATGCGAATGCGCCAATCATAGAAAAAAAGGGGGGGTAAAAAAAGAAAGGGCTGAGTGAAAACTGCGGGTGAAGGTAAGAACAAGCGCGCGCCGGGGGTAAGAAAGAGGAGACAGGGCGCGCTTTATTCTTCCTTGCTTTCTTGTGTTTTATCTGGGTGGCTTACTCTGGCGCCGACGGAGAGGGCTGGACGAGATCACCCATGTGGGCTTCCCTCTCGGGGGGGTCTGGCCACGTCATTGTTCCCAAAGCACTTGGCCCGAACCAATTAAAAGTTACGACGGTCGCACCGCTAGCGTCCGTCACCTGATGTTAGCCATCAGCCGCACGCTTAATGAAAAAGGGGTGGATACGGAGGGGGAAAGTAGAGGAGAAAGGGGGGGGGGAGAATCTCACAACGTACTATGGTGTGTGTGTTTAGGAAACCGGCGGGCGTTTGGAACTCGTAGTGTACGAGCGGTTTCACGCTCATGACGCAAAAGCCATCCCGGGGGTTATCAGAGTACAAAAAATGGGCCTCGAAATTTGCGGGTTCGCCATCAATTAGATGCGCCATGTTGGGGTTATAGTGCAAGGCTGTGGGTGTCGAAAGGCGGGGGGTGGTGTAGAGGACTCTACGGACGGAAGCCTCTTGTAGTAAGAACCATGCTTGGTCCCCGAGGTTGATGCCTCGCATGGGCGATCAACTAGGCAGACAATCGATGGTGGTGGCTAGACCCCATCATTGGGGGTGTAACGGCGTGGTTGATGGGAAAAGCGTCCCAATGGGAAGGACAAGAAGTAGCGGATTCGCGGGTGAGATCGCAGGCGCTGGAGCCTTCAAGAGGGAGAAAGGGGTGAGGCATCAGTAATAATAATGATACAAGGGGCCTTAAGTGCCAAGGCTCTGATCTGCAGAAGGGCGTATCCGGGGAAAGACGGGTGAAAGGGGGTCGGATCTGGCATATTAGACGGCCGAAGGATTGAAAATCATGGATCGGGATGCCCGTGGGCAAGAGAGAAATTCGACCTCACGTCCCCGTGCCGTAGTGGGTTACCGTAGGCGCTTGGGATGATGCCCAAGACCTCTGCCCCCCCGATATTCGCACCATCAAACGCGAGGATGAAGGCCCCCATTTGCGCCGGTGTTACAAGCAACCGCATTTTGTGGAGCTAAAATGCATCTTTGGCGGATTGGAACAGGGATTTTCTGTTGGGGGATGCATCGTGACCTGTGGTGAAATTATTAATACGATGAAGAGACACCGTAGGATGTATCAAACGCACCGATCTGGCTGGGAATCTGAAGATTTGACGGCTGTTTGACAGTATCAATAAACCCAAGCCTACGAGGATCCGGACCACAATGTCGCAAGCTGCCGCGCGAGGGGAGGCAGAGCCATCCCACGAGGACGGCGACGGACGGCGACCTAGATCTAGAGTGGCATTTCGGTCCGATCCTTAGGCAGAGCAAGGTTTAGGAGCCAAAAATGGGCAAGAGTGAACGAAAGGTGGGCAGTGCCAACCTTGAGGAGGAGAGGGGGGGAAGGGGGGGGGGAGGGGGGGAAGGAAGACGGAGGCAGGCCCATGAGGTGGTGGTGCTAAAGTTAATAGTTTATACAATGCCCAGCTGGAAGAACTTACAAATGCCGGCGCAGCAAAGCAGCCAGTGGCGAGGACAGCGCATGATTTGCCAGGGCCCGAATGACCAGGATAGAGGCGTTCCATGGTTGAATAGCGCGTGAGCTCAGACAGTGGGTGGAGGGGAAAGCCCTTACCTATGTCAGAGCAACAGACGGGGGAGGGGATGCGTCAACCGATTTCTTGATGGCAATGAAAAAACCAAACAAAAGCGAGTACACCGTTGGTCAAGGCATCAATTCGTTCCAAGGGATCGATAGTGATCGTTGACATTCACCGTCGGAGGAAAGGGGCACGCGATCGGGTGCAGGCGATATGACGTACCTTGGTGAACATGCTGGAAAGAACGCGGCAGGGTAAGCCATAGCTAGCATAAATGATGATGGAAGATTTTAAATATAAAGATGTAGAGGGAAATAGAAATAGCTCAACATTGAATTTAGGGGGCATGTAAAAATTTCAAGGCTGAGCGGGCGGGAAATAGCGGCTAAAAACAGAGTAGGATGTGGACGAGGGCCTGTGAGAATACAACCTGCTCGGGCTGTCCGTGGTCCGTGACATTTAAGCACACCCAAACAAATTCACCACTAATAGAGCACATATGGAGCGTGCAACGAAACAAATAATCCCCAGTGGCATCATAGGTGGGATCAATGGTCACAGTCGGTAATCGAACGTAGTACACCACTCAGGTGTGGTCGACTAACCATCCAACCAATTTTCAACAAGCGGCCGAATATTTTGGGGCCTGCGGCCGATAATATATGAAGGCGTAAAAGCCTCCCCAATTCAAGGCAAGGCCAACCAAAAGGCCATAGATATTCCCACGTGACTTCTAGCTTGGATGTCACTGCAACGCAATGGCAATTTAACCCGCGCTAGGTTTGAGTCCTGGGCAGGGTTGACAGGCACTTTATCAGTACAGTTATCCTCAGGGATGACCACCGCCATACTAGCTTCGGACATCATGGCTATGATAGACGAAAAGTCAAAAAATCTGTGTGGCACGTATGCAGCAAAAGGCACTAGCCAAGTTTTTATACGAGAGCGTGGAACCGAGTCAATTTCGGCCAGCCAAGACTTGAGACGGAGAAAGATCTGAGGTGCCGAACGAATTAGAGTGAAGTATGACGAGGTTAAAAAGGGTTGAGCACGAACATTTTAAGTACTGATCCTTCTTCGGGGTTCAAACAAGATACCTCTCTGACCCGACTCGTCATCTTGACGTCCTGTGGGTCCGTGGTATCCAGTGTCTGTGGTCATCGTAGCTTGCACGTGAATCCCAAAGAGTCCCAAGGTCCACAAAACATTACCCCCAACTCTCGAGTCTCGTGACTCTCACCACAATTTCAAATAATAGAGAAACACGTGCCTGTGCGCATTCCGATAAGCGTCCCGGTTTCTGTGATAAGTGGCCACTCAGTATCGTGCTCGCGATCACGGATATATTGAATCATGTAATGATATCACGAGGCCTTTGTTGAACGGTGAACAGTGATAAATAAATACGGCCAACTACGCTATGTAATACGTGGAGGACAGACCGAGCGAGATTAACACGCGCGGGTGTAAGGATTCCGCAGCAAAGACACTGGCTTGTGATTCAATATTCACTGGCAAGTCAAGGACCTCATAGTTATGTTCTGACTATTTCTTTACGTTCACTTTGTGCCCACGACGCTTTGGGCGGTTGCTATTCATAAACAAAGCTCTTCATATTGCATAGCTTTTACCGTAGCTAGAACCTCAGTCTTTTATCTTCGAGACTGAAGTTGGTACTACTTTCGTGTTCTCACTTTACGATACAGTGTGGCTAACATATGTAGACGCGCGTCTGCGCTTTAGCTTCGTCACAGATTTTGAACAGCCTTAGGCTGACGACAACTTCAGCCTCCCTATGCACTGTGGTCATGAAACATGACCCGACACATTCCCATAACGTGTGTGAATCCGTTAAGGTCCCCAGGACGGGAAAGTCACAAAGACAAAAAGTGATGGATGCATCGAACGAAGACGTGCAAGCCAAAAAAGTCGCAAGTTCCGTCCCTGCCAATAAGTGACAGACTCGGATATCTGAAGGGACGGCATGCCTCGCGGATACGTACCGCTTCCTTGGTTCACATATGAGATAGGATGGCTACTTTATGCTCCAAGTGCAATGCCTCACACCATTTTGGGATCGGAAAATCACGAACTGTCACAGTATATTTGCGCTCTCTTTGTCCGTTCAACTTGGCCGATTGTCAGCTCTATCATGAGCATGAGAACTAGGATGCATAAAGTTAAACGGTGGAAATGCTATGTATTTGGTCGGGCTCAGGAGTTGTGGACCCTGATGTGGCTTCTGGTACTCTTGGGGTCTACTGTGAGGGCGCGGCGGTGTGGATATCTCGCCTTTGGCTTAGTCCATAAACGAGTACCAGTAGTTGTCACCAAGGCATAGTAGCTGGTCATCAGGCGTACACTTCAAAAAGAAGGATGGGATTAAAAAGGGCAAGGAAGAGGTGTATGTAGAAAAATCGGACCTCGAGGTTCGGGGGTTCACCATCGATTGGATGTGTAATTGCCGTTGGGTGCCATTGATGAGCTTGTGAGAGTCGAAGGCGGCGAGGTTGTCGTGGGTACATAATCCGGCCTCTACGCACGGAAGCTTTTTTGGAGTGAAAGTCATGCCCGCATGGGCGATCGAATTGGCACACAGTCGATGGGGGAGCGTCCTGGTGGGAAGATCGGAAGTAAAGTTTTCGCGGGTGAAATCGCGGGCGGTGGACCCTGAGGTCCGGTATCAATAATAATATTACAAGGGCCCTCGAAAGTCACGGCTCTGATGTAGCGAGAGGTCAGAAGAGCGCAGCCGGGAGAAGGTAAATGGGCGGAGCGAAAAATGATCGAAGTGGCATAAAAGCAAATGTGGATATGAAATCGACCCTATCCGTTGTACTGGGTTCTAGTGGCCCCAGGTGTTGTGACGGCGTTGAGAACCTTTTCTGACCAATACTCGCCCCATCAGGACGACCTCCCCCCGGGCGGCTGTGCCACGAGCAACCCCATTTTTGTGGAACCGAATGCCTCATTGTGGGGTGGAACCTGGAATTCAGTTGGAGTACGCATCGTGTCCAGCAGAGGAAATTGTTAAATACAGTGAAGTGGAGGATATAGCAGACGCACATAACTGGCTCGGAATCTGGCGATTCGACGCCTCTTTTGGCAACACCAATCAACTGTGGCCTACGAGAAGGTCAGGAGCACGGTGTTGCGCCTGTTGCGCGAGGGGTGACGGCGAGGTAGAGCTATCGTACAGGGACGGCAACAGACGGTAGCTGCATCTTAGTCTGATCATCGATCGGGCGGTATAAGACGTTAGGCTTGAGAACTAAAAATGGACGAGGGTGACGACGCGTGCGATACCGACCTGTGGGGGGAGGACGGAGGCAAGTCCATGAGGCGACGGTGCTGGGGTTAATGGTTTGCTGCATGCCCGGTAGGAAGAAAATAACACACGCGGCCGAGTAGATAGCAGACGACGAGGATACCGCATGCGTTTTCAAGACTGAATAGCTTGAGGGCACGGGAGGTCGTAGAATAGACTCGGAGGTCTCCCACAAGGTTGAATGACGTTATGGGAACAACTGGAACCTCAAAATAATAGGGGTGGAGAGTAGGGGAAGAGTCCCTACCCATGTCAGAGCCCTACAAAAGGTGAGACGCATCAGCTAGGTTTGACGGTGATTTAAAAAAAAGGTGGACACTTCCAAAATAACGCTAATGTGTTCCAAGGACACATATCCCGCGGTGGCCGACTAGCCAGAGTGACATTGACATCGGCCGTAGGAGGTTACGCCTGGAGGTAAGGGAATAGGACCGCATGTAGGCAGTAGGTTGCCTTGGTGAACGTGCTGGAAAGAACGCAGTAGGGTAGAACATAAGTAGAATAAAATGATGATAGAGGGATGAAATAAAAAAGACATAGATGGAAATAAATAAAAGCTCGACGTAGGTGGTATTTTAAGAGCCAGAGGCTGAGAGTGGGCAGAGACCGGAAAGGTTGAGAAGAAATAGTGCGGAGTAAGTGGGTTTGCCAGTGGGGACATCCTGCCGAGTTGCCAGTGAGATTATGACATCCCATTGACACGCCACAGCTCAAGTATCGCCGAATCAATTCCTCCCACTGAAAAGGCACATGATATGGAACGTGGTTCTGGAAAATTGGCTGGAACAGATGACCCAAGGACCCAGGTGGCGCCGTAGACGAGATCAATGGCCCCGATTGACAAATCGAATGTGGTACAGCACATTGTGAACTCGGCTGACTGTCCACCAATTTGTACCGAGTGTCAGAATATTTGGGCCCGCAGATGAGAAATACGCGTAAGGTGAAATGGCATTCCTGAACGATTCTAGGGCTGGGCCTGAGCGAATGAGGGTTTCTCTTACGATTTCCCATGTGCCTTCCACCTTGCAATTGTTGATCGAGTGTGAGTATTCACTATATAACTCCTAGCTACCTTTGGTTTTGTGCGGGTTGACGTGTACAGCCTGAGTTGAGTACTGTCACGGTATTCAAATTCAAGTCGCTGTCGCTGACGCCATGACCGTGGGAATCAGATATGTTGGTCATCCCATCCCCGGGCCCACTGGCAACTTGAGTCGTCATCACAGTAGTACGATAGACGATATAAACTTGCGTGTGGTTCGTATCTGCTAGTCAGCTTCTATCCAAGACCGTGGAACCGAGCCGCTCTTGGACAGCTAAGTTTGAGATGAGACGGAGAGAGAGCTGAGGTGCTGAACCACATATTCGAGAGAAAAGCATGGTGAGGTTAAAAACTTTTGAAGACGGACATCAAATCCTGACCCTCTCCAGAATTCAAACAAGAGCTCTGACTCGAGTCGTCGTCTTGACGTCCTTCGGTACTTGCGTACACACCTCACTCCACCGTGGCTCGCTCGCACTCAAACTCACCAAATATCGGCCCTTAGGAATTCTTCAAGCCGATAATCGAACAGTACACCACTAAGCGAGCCCGACTGACCGTCGACCAATTGCACGGAGAGGGGGGACATTTTGGGCCCGCTGGAAGAAATACACGCCAGGCGTAAAAGCCTCTCTGAATGAATCGTGGGAACCACATCCTCGAGATCTTAGAGATCATCTCCGGATCTTTGGGACATGATGCATGATGGATGGGCCGGGGAACAAAATGTGGAAAAAAAAGAATGTAGGAAAGAAAACCTGAAGCCATCGCCAACGAGGGTGTAGGACAAAGAAGGAAACGGGGATATATCTGAAGAGCCGAATCCCCAATTAGCGGGGAAGGTAGAGAAGTGCAAATTGAAGCACCAACATTTAGGATGCTGAGGCTGATCACGGGTCCTCCGAGTCCTCCGGAAGTCAAAGAATCTACCTTCGACTCGGAATCGTCTTTACGTCCTACGCACGCCCCACCCCATCGTCGCCGACGCGTGGATCTCAAAGAGCCACCGCTTGCAAAAATACCTCAACCCAAACTGAAGACGCCCTTCGATCAGACCTTTCAGAGCGCCCACGGACGGGTCTCGTGAGTTTTCAGCAGGGTCCGATCCCATTTCAAAGTTCAAACGGTCACATAATTTCAATATGCACCGAGTCACGAATCGCTCAGATTTGCCAGACGACAGTAGTCTGTCTCTGTGATTCCTCACTGGCGATCCACCAATGTCGATCCACTGGGTGCGGTAAAAAGACTGAATTATGTAATGGTATCACAAGGAATTTGGGTCGTGCACAGCTACCCCGTGCACTATTACTAGTACAGCATCATCACAGTAACGTATGTGCATTCGTTAAGGACGGGGGAAAAAAGATACAAAAAAATGATGACAAATGCATTGAATGAGGGCATGGCATCAAGGCAAAACTCGCACGGTCGGCCCCTGCAAACTATCGTAGGTGTCAGATGATGTCCGAACCAATGGCATGCGACGCGGACCAGGGTACGTACCCGAACGGGGCTCATCGGCACATGCGTGAGATAAGACGCCTACTTGCCGCTCCAAGTAGACTTCTTCTTCGTTATATGCTCCAGCTCGGGAGTCCTCGACCTATCCGGCTGGTAGAGCGTGAAGATACCCCGAGAACTCGAAACCGAAGATGAGGAGGATGTGGATGATGCCGAGTCAGACCCGACCATCTGCGGCGGTGGATACTGTGGCATCGGTGTGCCGTGTGGGCTCGGGGGCTGTGAACTCGGAAGCGACTGTGGCTTCTGGGGGTAGTGGTTGTGGTAATGTGTCGAGGGTACCCCCTGGGGGTATTGTGAGGGCTGCGGTGGTGTGGGTATCTGGCCCTTGGTATGATCCATGAACGAGTAGTAGTTGCCGGGGTTCAACTTGACAGGTGACGAAGACATGGCGAGCGAGGATGAGAGGTATGCGGTAGTGGAAATGGCAAGTGGCGGGGGTGGTTATGTGCAAGCCGAGGAGTGAAAGCTGGCGATTGCTGGGTGGGTTGAAGGTTTAGATGGGACCCTTATATAGCGTTTCGTACAGGTTGTTACCAAAATAACGGTTTGGCGCAGAGGCAGCGAGTGGAACGGTTGGAAGGCAACCCATGCGCCCGTTTAGCTGGTGCCAGGTCGGACGAATCATAACCGGCAAGCAAGATCATCACATGCGACCAAGTTTTTTTTCATCTTCCCGTCCGAAGGTCCCCACAGAGAACATGCGGGGTAAGTTTCGGGATCCATGAGGGACGTCACATGCGCCGGGCTCAGGTCCCCATCGCTGGCACGGCCAATTCCAGTTTGTAAGTTGGGACCCGACAACGTGGCCGCAACGTTCCGAGGGACTCAGGAGGCAGAGCGGGCTTTTCCCGCGAGTCCCTGAATGAATGCCCCTCAAACTTTTTCTTTACGTGACATGCTGTAGCGAATCAGTGCACGCCTTTACCGCAAGGTCGTGGCTAAGATAATCCGGCACAAGTCCGACAAGTGTTATGATATTATAACCAATCAGGTTTGTTGATGAGCGATTTAATATTAAACCACGGGCGCGACGCATTTGCACAAACGCTGAACCCATTGGACACTTTCGGCCGTTCGCAAATTTATCGCACAAAACTTGATGAGATCTTCAGCTCCGCGGCCCACAAACGGGAGTACCGGGATAGTGAAACAGATTGGAAGGAACTGTGGCCATCAATGTACCGGGGAAACCAACGTTACCAGGGCTCACAGTGACGACTCCAAGGAAGCCGCCCACAACGGAGAGCGATTATCGGCTTTGGGCCGAAGAAAGACATCATCATGGTACGTGATCCTTACGGAAAAACGTGGGTGTGATGTATTGAGAGTGAGCGCGCGACGGACGCAATGATAAGAGAATATCGCTATAAGAGTGGATGGTGACCAAACTTTTTGATCCTAGATGCCCAGTATGAAGGGGTAAACTTGGGAACTCTATGACCTCATGTAGGCACCTTTCACCATTTATGAAACCTGGAGGGAAAATTTCAACCGAAAGAAGTTAAGATTGCGGCTGGTGGCGGTATGAAGTACGGTTGTGATGAAACTATGAGCAACTCCACGTCTTATCGACGTACGTTGTTAAGCCAGATGAGGTAGGTGATGACGCACAAAACCAAAGGATTAAGCAAGGAGGATCCAATGGTAAGATAACGATGACAATCTAAAGGCTCCTGCCAATAGGGTTGGGCTGATAGAGATAAACTAGGTTCGGATGGGTACACGATGCATGTGCGGGTTCTGGGGTGGCTGGATGTGACAGACAAAGAAGGGGTGATAAGACCATGCGGAAAGAGTATGATGAAAAGACATGAGATGAAAGGCGACGGGACGATGGAAGGCCCGGGTCTAGAAGATCAGTTGAGATGAGGGCTCAGGGTGGACTTTTGCTACGCTGGTATACGGGGAGAGAGCGGATTGACCGATAAGTAGATGCCTTGAACCAGGCCGGGAAGGGCAGATAATTGCGATGATGATATTGATGACGATGTCGGATGGTGAGAGGTTGTAACCGGAAGGCTGTGTGCTTGTGGCGGGGAATAGATCACGTGACCGGTGCCACCGAACGTCGGTGTCAGGCTCGGCGCTCTCGGACGGGGCTCTCGGGCGTTGACTGCGCGCGGTGACCGACCGGACAACAACAACACTCATCAATTAATCATCGACCCACCGCCTCTCACTTCCTCGTAGTATCCCTCCTCAATTTCTTTCCCGTTTTCCTTCTTCTTTCAACTTCATCAGTGCTTCCTCCCCTGTCATGCCCGCAAATCTAGGGGAATCGTGAGCCCCTCCCTGACATCCGACGTTTGATATTCTTTGCTCATATTGTCACCTTTGTTCACGCAGGAGGAAAGTCAGGATCACAGGTCTGTCATATTCATCCATGTTATTTGGGCGTTTCAATTCAAATCATACGGCCACTTCTCAGTCGTCTCTGCTGATGGGTTGGCCAAGCGCGACGTTTTCCGTCTTCCCGACCCCTTCGCGGTCATCACTGTCGATTCAGAACAAACACATACAACGAGCGTAATAAAAAAGACCCTCAATCCGTATTGGAATGAGAGCTTTGATGTGTCCGTACTTTTTGGTTCTTTCACGCGTCCTGTCCTTGGTTCCTAACTTTTTCCATGGTCAACTTTCAGTATGATCAAGGATTCTTCCGTTGTCGCAGTACAGATCTTCGATCAACGCAAGTTCAAGCGGAGAGATCAGGGCTTCTTGGGTGTCGTCAATGTACAAGTAGCTAATCATGTGGATTTTGAGCTTAATGGTCATGGTATGTCCCTCTAGCTTACCTCCAACCCCCTTTTCGTCGCCAGCTAACGCATTCTTCGCAGAGACCTTACATTTAGACCTGAAGAGGTCCAATGACAATCTCGTCGTCCAGGGCAAATTGATACTGTACCTCTCCACCAATGTTAGCACTCCAGCTACTGGTTCCCGCCCACCTGGCTCTTCATTGGGCCTGAACGCCCTCCCATCAAACGAGTCCAGCCTGTCGGTCAACAATGCCTCAGGGTCTGGCGCCGCTAGCCTCTCTCGCACTCCGAGTTCTCACGCCACTACTGAGACCACCACGCCAATTATGTCTATGCCCACTCCAGTCATTCCCGGAAGCCAGGACCTTGAACAACCACAGCAACCTCAACCTAATAACGCAACTCGTCCTGTTAGTTCTGGCGGTCCTCCATCAGCTGTTCATCCGCAGAACCCAATGAGACCTTCCACACATGGCATCGTCTCCCCTGGGCAGACCCTTGCTTCGAACAATAGCGCTCAACACAACTACAATGCCTCTGAAGATCAGTATGGCCCGCTTCCCGAAGGGTGGGAACGTAGAATTGATCCCCTCGGCCGGACCTATTATGTTGATCACAATTCACGCAGCACCACATGGAACCGGCCGTCCCCGAACCAAGCAGCCAATCATCACGCGCAGGAGGGCGAGACCAATGCCGCACGGGATCAACACAACCGCCGAATCCTCGCAGATGACCTGTTAGAAGCTTCGAGTGGTGCACCCAATACGCAGCGCTCTGGAACTGCCAGTGCTCAGCCCGAGAACCCCGCTGTTGTCGGAGCCGGTGGTGGCACTACTACAGCAGGTTCGGGTAGTTTACCGGCCGGATGGGAGGAACGGTATACGCCAGAAGGTCGGCCCTACTATGTGGATCACAACACGCGCACGACCACTTGGGTGGATCCTCGGCGGCAAACAATCATTCGCGTCATGGGCCCGAATGGTCAGAGCACGTCTCTACAGCCTCAGACGATTTCGCAACTTGGCCCGCTACCGTCGGGATGGGAAATGCGACTCACGTCTACAGCGCGTGTGTACTTTGTTGATCACAACACCAAAACGACTACATGGGACGATCCACGTTTGCCGTCGTCGCTCGATGCGAACGTGCCGCAATACAAACGCGATTTCCGCCGCAAGTTGATCTACTTCCGTTCTCAGCCGGCGATGCGCGCGCAACCCGGAAACTGCCAGATCAAAGTCAGGCGCAACCACATATTTGAGGACAGCTATGCCGAAATTATGCGCCAGACGCCCAACGATCTCAAAAAGCGTCTCATGATCAAGTTTGAGGGGGAGGATGGATTGGATTACGGCGGTCTTGCCAGGTTAGTGCTAAAGTTTTACCCAGAACAGGCGGTCATACCTAATGGATCTCACACCCCTGTAGAGAATTCTTCTTCCTGCTCTCACACGAGATGTTCAACCCTTTTTATTGCCTTTTCGAATATTCGGCACATGACAACTACACGTTGCAAATCAATCCCGCCTCTGGCGTCAACCCCGAGCATCTCAATTATTTCAAGTTCATAGGACGGGTTCTAGGCCTGGGCATCTTCCACCGACGATTCCTTGACGCTTACTTTATCGTTTCTTTCCATAAAATGATATTGAAGAAGAAAGTCACACTGGCGGATCTCGAGAGCGTGGACGCCGAGTTGCACCGCGGGCTCACATGGATGCTGTAAGCCACGTTCCTATCTTCTCCCCCTAAACGCCACGCGCAAAACTCATGTGACCATTGCAGAGACAACGACATTACGGACGTAATCGATGAAACTTTCACGACGATGGAAGAGCGCTTTGGCGAGATGGTCACCATTGATCTGAAGCCAGGTGGTGCGGACGTCCCAGTCACGGAAGAAAATAAGAAGGAATATGTTGATCTCGTGGTCGAGTATCGCATTTCAAAGCGTGTCAAGGACCAGTTTGATGCTTTCATGAGCGGTTTCAGTGAGCTGATACCTCAGGACTTGATCAACGTGTTCGATGAGCGCGAGCTCGAGCTGCTCATTGGCGGAATGTCGGAGATCGATGTGTAAGTTTTCATACCTGGTTTATCCCCTTCTGGTCCCCGTGCTCAATATTCATGATAGGGATGACTGGACCAAGTTTACGGATTATCGCGGGTACGAGGTCAACGACGAAGTGATTCAATGGTTCTGGAAATGCGTACGTTCGTGGCCGCCGGAGCGCAAATCACGCCTACTGCAGTTCGCAACGGGTACTTCGCGAATTCCCGTCAATGGATTCAAGGACCTACAAGGCTCAGACGGACCACGGCGCTTCACAATCGAGAAGGCGGGCGACCCGAACCAATTGCCCAAGAGTCATACCTGCTTTAACCGTATTGACCTACCACCGTACAAGGATTACGCGAGCCTGGAGCACAAGCTGACCCTTGCTGTCGAGTGCGTTTTTTTACCTCGTGAGAGTACCTGTGACTGATCAATGTGTCTTTAGGGAAACCGTCGGCTTTGGGCAGGAATAGATGGACCACGTCCCATGGATTGTCATATCACTCTTTCTGTTTTAGTTCCGTTTGTGTAACATTGTCGACACGGCACGGGGCTACTGTTGCATATTTCACTTCTACTTTTCTGTGTAATTTTTTGTTTCTTTTCATACGACACATCGTTTGTATGCTAAATTTTGCGTATTCCCACCCCCTGATTTGGCAAGAGAGAAGTGGCTGAGCCTGTCAACGCCACCTGTGCTGAACGTGAACGTCGCGATGCGGAGACCCATCCTGAGAAATCAACAAGACCAGCCTCACCCTCTCGCTCGTGACTATTCTCCACAGCCAGCAGCGACCCCGCCGGTCTCAACACCCAGATTTGTTTCCGCCCGTGCCACTTACCCCGTCTTCCTCTCCTTCCACGACACCCTCAAGTTGCAGATTGGCTGGGCATGGCGCGGTCTCGTGGACGCGTTCCGGTGGGACGTCGTCATCAGCCTCATGACCAGGAATGTCTGTTTTTTTTACTTGACCCTGGGTCTTTCTCGCCATAGCTCATGCTTCGTTGTCGTTTTTTTGTTTTTGATTCTGCAGCGATGCCGAGGTCCGCGCCAACGCGCTCAAGTCATTCTTGCTCAATGGCATCTCCCTCCTCTCGATCTACGTTTTCGATCTCCTCCTGCACCCCTTGTCGAAGGGTGAGGAAGACGGCGGAGAGGTGATACGCCTGCGAAATGGGGTTCATCAGAGCGTCGGGTGGTTCTATCGCGTCTTGTGGCTTCTGCCCGTCGTTGGGGTCTCGTTCTATCTCAACGTGCGTAAAACTCAGCTTCTATGCTTAACACAACTCCCTCTCTCTCTTCCCCCTTGACCCTAGGGGCGATTCTGACGGAACGCTGACGTGGCCGTTGGATGTTTTTTATTATCATTGCTTGCAGGCCTCGTGGTGTTCTCTTATCGCCAGGCGCACCTTTACTCTCCGTCATGGTCTTGCGTATCCGTACGTCGGGATGTCGTCGACCACGTCTCCGAACGCGTACATCGCGTTCCTAAACTCGCTCGCTACGTCTGCGTATCGTGCCGTCATGATCGCGACGTGCGTCTTTGTCTCTTTCGCGTTGGGGTATGTCCCCGTCGTCGGCGGAGTCGTCGAAACGGGTTTCTTTTGCTGGGTCGATGCGTGAGTAGTTCCTTTGATGCTATTATCTTCGTAATTCATCTCACCGATTTCCGATTCTTAGATACTATTGTTTCGAGTGAGTTCGTGATGTGATCCTGTCTATCTCGCATGATCCTTAATCACGAGGATTTTACGAAGGTTCATATGGATAGCTCGCGGTTTGTCGCTGTCTCGGCGGATCCGATATCTAGAGGAACGATGGATGTACTACCTTGCCTTTGGTACGGCTAGACCTATTTTCCCCGTATGGAGCCGTTGTCGACTGAAATTTTCCTTGAAGGATTACCCTCGGCGATCATATGCATGTGGGGCAGCACCCTCGCGAACGCAGCGCTCTTTGCCCTCATCTTCCCATCTGTGAGTATCCGGTTGCGAGGATCCCTCTGTCATATCGCCGAACGTCCCTTCTAGTACATTGTCATGGCGATGCACGCGCACCCCGTGCCCGTCGACCCTTACAATCCGTCTCCGGCTGCCCCCGCGTCCTCGGGGGCACCAATCATCCATCCATCCCCATACGTGCCTATACGTCTCCGCGTCTTTGCCCTCGTCATCTTTCTCAACGACTGCATCGTGAGCGTGCTCGGCCTTTGTATAAGGCTGCACCAGGGAACCCGCCCGAGGACATTTTCCTAAGACCGAGGCGCTGCAGCCAGCGGGAGAATGGAGGAGGGCGACGGCGATGGCGACAACGAGGAAGTCGAATTGCGACCTCTTCTTCCTCGGGCACCGCCTACGCTGCGCCAGACGGCGGCAGGACGGCGAAAGTTGGAATAGCATACTTTTTACCTTTTGACTCCAGTACATGACACCCATTCACAGCAATATATATCACAACAGCACCTGGCCTCACCAGCCTGAATGGTGGTGGTGGTGGAGTGGCATATGAGGGCAGTGGGAATGAGGGTGATGGCACCAAGTGGAAACTGGATGACAAGTGACAGGCCCAAAGTTCCAAATAACAAGATGGCCTCGAAACTGGGGTGATGGAGCATCATCGATGCATCATCCTTGGGCCAAATGATTTTGGTTGGTGGGGGGAAAGTTGACTGACTGCAGGCTAGGATTGAAACACATTTAACCTTAGCCCACAGTCGGTCAGCGTTCCTCACACCGCATGGGAAGTTGCCAATGGCCTTGTCATAGGGATGCAAGAGAGGCTGCACCCCATCAGACTTTGTCCTCGGCGTGCAAATTCCTTTACTCGTATTGAAAACTATCCGAACCCTGCCCACTCGATGCTGATGTACGTGACCTCTCGACTCTCAGGATCCCAGCCACACAAAAGATGCGCCTTCTTCGTCGCCGTACCGAGCCGACCGTGCGCCACGACTTCCATCGGGCGTAACGGGGCAGACGGGAAGGCCTGTACGGTGGCAACAAAGTGCGAGTGATAGCGCATCGGATCGCCTGGGTGTTTTTTCCCCCCGCCGCACGAACGCATACAACACAACGGACGTTAGTTTAAAAAAAGGGGGCAGAAAAGTAAAGCAACGCACCGGGATAAACGAGCCAGTCCCCGCCGAATTTGATGCCCCCACCCATGTAATATCCCTTCTCCCAAAGATCGCGAAAGACCTCGCACCGCGCGCGCTCGTCCGCGTTCGCGGGATAGCTCCACACCCCCGCAGCACGCGCGGCATCCAGTGTCTCGTACGTACGTTGATGATGTTGATCCCGCCGTCGTGGGCCCGATGCTGCGTCATTATCGTCGTCGCCGTAGTTGTACCACGCGAACGCGTCGGACGTCGTCGGCACCGAGACGGTGTAGACCACGTTGCTCGAAGGGACGGGAGTAGCAGCTGCAGGTTCTTGGCCTTGGCCGCCACGGCCACGGCCGCCTCCTATCGCCTCGGCAGTGTCGGTTTCAGCCTCAGCGTCCGCATCTGCCCCCGCATCAGCATCAGCATCCGCATCTGCTGTTGCCGTTGCCGCGAGCGGCCGACGTCGCCTGGCTTCGCGCTCCTCCGCACGCTTTTGCCGTGTCGGTGCTGCCGAGGGGAGGTCTTGGACGACGACGACGTCGTCGTCGTCGATCGGTGCGGCAGTCGCGGTCGTTGTTTTGTCATCGTCATCGTCGTCTTTGCGGCGTTGCCGTTCGAGCCGTTCGAGCCGCGCGAGTTGGAGCTGCGCGACGTCTTGTCGGCGCGAGGCGTCCCACGCCTCGAGCTGCGCGGGGGTGGGGGTGTGGTGCGCTGAGGGATCGTGCACGATCGTCGCGAGCTCTGCGTTGCATGATGGGAGATTCAAAATGTTGGGTTGGTTGGTGCGGAAGGGAAAGACGGGAGGCGAGGCGAGACGAGACGAACGCTTTTCGATGAGGAGGACGAGCTCTTCGGGCATGAGGACTAGGGGCAGACCGAGGAACACGTTCTGCTGGGTGAGATTGGGAAGCGTCCCCGCGAGCACGCCGCAGATGCGGTGTTCTGAGCGGAGAGTCGCGACGTCTGAGAGAGAGAGATGTCAAGTGTTTTTGTCAAGAGGACGTTAGAGCGAACGATTTTGGAGCGCACGGTCGACATCCCAGACGAAAGCGGTGTGATTGGATACGTGGATCGGTATTCGGCTTGCCATTTAGCTTTGTCCAGCTGCACCAACTGCAGGATGCAGTGATAGTGGTAGTACAAGTTGCAGGGCGATCTCAGGCTCAACTCGGCGGGCCGACTGTCGTCTATTCAAATGACCATTACAACAAGCATACTACATGAGCCCCGTTACTGTATAGTTAGTTATTACATCAGAGCAAAAAGGTAACTAGGTGGTTATCGTAGAACAAGCGCACACCATCCAAAAGTCCGGGTACAGATGAGAATAACCATGAATAAATTACTTCCCATACAGAGGGCATCCTCAAGACATGGCATCCGACGTTCGGTCTTCACTCTCAAACTGTGAAGCTTGCACTGCTCTCCGAGTCGTGATCGGTACGGCTTCTATGAGAGAAACAGCGCTCTCTCGTCGTCCGTGAGGTAGCTTGCGATGTAGCTCCTCATCATTTGACATAGCTCCACATAGTTGCCGTCCTTGGCCTCGACAAAGTCGAGCAAGAACAGCACCATGTGCAGGCCAACGGCGGTGGTGTGTTTCGTGAGCATGGGGGGGATATCTTCGACGGTGAGCGAGAATATATCCGCGAGACTCGCATGTTTGTCTCGCGAGACCTGCGCGACCGAGTCCTCTGTGATCTTCGGGAGTTCGGTGCGAATCTGAGTCGGTCATATGAGCGAGCAGAAACGTAAATTGAGATATGGGTCCCCAAAACAGGACCTTGAATGGACATATACGGACCTCGATCTGTCCCACGGCTTCGACAAGCAGGATCAAAAGTCGGAACACGCTCGAGACGGTCGCTCTGAGAGCTTTCACTGGGGGTAAACAAAAAATTGTAAAGACGGGAGAGCGGGCGACGCGGGTGGTGGGATTCCTCACGTTTTGTCCAGATCGCGGCCTGAGTCATCGCACAGTGCATAACGCGGCCCAGCAGCAGGTGACGGATGCCGGCGGGTATCTCCGCGTAGCTGGTCATGAGTACTTGGAGGTCCTTCGCGGCGTACACGTCTTCAAAGTCGACGCGTCGCCAGTCCTTCTCGGCGTCGAGGAGGACGGCATTGGCGGCTGCGGTGTTGCGGATGTGGGCGGACCAGATGCGGGCGAGGGGCGATATCGGGTGGCGCACGACGCGCGCGGAGAGGAGCTTCGGTTGGTCGTCGCGGGAGGTGAAGGTGTGTGGCACGCTGCGCGCCTGGCGGGAGAGCTGGCGAAAGATGGCTTGTGTGGGTTTGTAGTTTCCGATGATGCTGCCCCCCGGGGTGTGGCCCGTGCTCTGTCAGCCCCGACGTAGAGCAAGCGGCGAAAAGGGGGTGAGTGAGAGGGGGACATACCTTGTCCTCTCTCGGATGAATGTGTCGCCCCATAGGTGGTACAGCAGCTTGATGGTGCACCCACGGAAGGTCGTCGAGACGTGCAGGAGCGTCAGTATGGCGTCCCATTGGAGGATCTTGCTCGGGAAGAGCACCATGTCGCCGATGTAGTCCCCGATGGCGATCGCAATGATGGTGTAGATGAGCTCGGTAGGCAGCCGCAACGCCGGATTCCGAACTGCTCGCGACGCACTGGCAGCAGCAGCAGCAGCAGCAGCAGCAGCAGCAGCAGCAGCCGGTGCGTCCCCCTCCTCCTCGTCAGATGGGGTATGAGCCCGAGTGCCAGTACTGCTCAAGGTGGCGGTCGAGGAACTGCGCCGAGCTCGTTTCTGCGACATGATGCGCATCGTGGTCGTCGGTTTTTGCGAGACCGAGGGAATGCTAGGACCACGATACTCGGATAAGGGGTTGGTGGAGGTTGGTGACAGGATTGAGGGCGGGAGAGCGCGCAAAGGCGCGACAGGCGCAGCCAGTTTTGGTCAAATGGTGGTGGCGATGCGAACAGAGAAAATGATGAGGATTCCCGGAATCGGACTCGGCTTATTTCCTTGGGTCCCACATCTAGCCGAGTCACAATCAACTCGCATGAAACCAATCCTTTGTTTTCCTTCATCATTATGATCGTGCATTGTGTACATACTCCGGTCGCTTCAAAGTACAAACGCGTTGTCCCAAACGGACGTCTATTGGAGGAGTTCCCACTGTTCGTCCTTGAATTCACAACCCAAGGATCTCACCCTCCCCTCCTTCTCCAATTTTTGCATGTGCAACTGGGTTCCTCTTGCCGCGGGCTCCAACAGCGACTCCGGATGCCCCTCGTACACTTTCAAAACGATGGCCCACGTTGTCCATGTCCCATCTGGCGCGCTCGTGCGGAGCACCGCTAGGATCTGTGATTCGCGCTCGTGCCGGTGATCCATGTACGTGCGGATCATCTGGGGTCCATCACGCACGACGGGTCCGTGGCCAGGGTAGAGCGTGTCGTATCTGTCGCGCGCGTCGAGCATCCTCTGAAGTGTCCTCATGTAATCGTACAAGTCCTCGAAGACGGCCGTACCCTGTCCAAGGACGGTGTCGCCCGTGAACAGAGCGCGGTCGGCAGGAAAGAAGAGAGAGACGGAATCGGCGGTGTGTCCTGGACAGTGCAATACCTCGAGTGTCCAGTCGCGGGGGTCCGAACCCTGCGGCAGGACCGAGGGGGTCAGCGTCTGGCTGTCTGCGAGATCATGTAAGGGATTTCCTCCCGGCGTTGGAGTGTAATCGCCTTCTTGTAAGTCAGAGACGAGCTCGTCGAGGGCGGCGTACTGGTGAGATGATGGGAGGGGGAACTTGTGTACGCGTGGGGGAAGGAAAGGCGATTCGGGGTTCCGTTCGACCCAGAGTTCGCGGCATAGGTTGAGCACGGATGGTAGACCACTAACATGGTCGTGGTGCTTGTGAGTTAAGATTATATCTGAGATATCGGGCAGCGACGGGTATCTCGGATTCTCCAGCACTGTGCGTAAGAGTGGGGGATATTCTGGCTTCCCCTCCCCTGTGTCTACGAGGATGTATGGATTGGAGGGGCCAACGAGGTATGTATCAGTTCCTAAAGCAGCTCATTTTGAGCATGTGTGGTTGTCTTGGGGAAAACCGACCTTGCAGGGTAAATTTCCCGGGGTTCTTGTACCAGTAGATCGCTGTTATTCGAGTCGCGGAGTAATGCCAGTGACGAGGCCACATACCTGGCCCAATATCCTGATCACTCTGTCATTGATCTGTAAGCATGGCTCTGTAAATTTCCGGTGTGGAAAACTTCAAAGGGTTAGGTACCCGGGTTACAGGTTTCAACACCTCGAGTGTTATCATTGTCAGTCGTTTCGGGTTCCGGGAGGGACGATGAGCCAGAGCCCAGATGGTGGAGGTGCGGTGCGGGTCATTGCCGGCTTAGTCAGCAAGCTCGCAGGACGGCGCGGCGTGACTCTGAACGCTTCAACAACTCTTTTACGACAACGTCGAGAAGAATTCCAGGATGTCTGCAGCCGTAGCGACGCACCGACCTCCAATGGATGCCACATCACAAAAGAGGAAAAGGTGCGTTCTCGTTTCTCTTTGCATCTTGGCTTTTCCAAGTCCTGACTGACGAGTTGCAGGTCTCGCTCTCGCTCTGCTGACAGTGGTCCTCCCTCGATGCGGCGCAGGTCACTCTCTCCCCGGTCTCCACCGCGTAGATTGGCGGACGCTCCGAGGGTGGAGGACGTCGACCCCGCTCGTAAAGCTGAGCGTGAGCGCCAGCTCGCCGCACGCTTGGCCGCCGTCGAACTCGAAAAGGCCGAAGGCAAAAAGGGCGGCGAGGCGAAGGAGAAGGAGAAGGGGTTCGACGCGATGGCAGAATTTGCCAAGTTGACGTCCTCGCGCTCCGGCGGCGTGTACATGCCCCCCGCACGGCTGCGCGCCCTCCAGGCCGCCGCGTCGCAGGACCGCAGCAGCGCGGAATACCAACGTCTCTCTTGGGACGCTCTGCGCAAGTCGATCACCGGTATCGTCAATAGGGTCAACGTGGGCAACATCAAGCATGTCGTCCCCGAGCTCTTCTCCGAGAACCTCATCAGAGGTCGTGGGCTTTTCGCGCGCAGCATCATGAAGGCACAGGCGGCCAGCTTGCCTTTCACACCCGTCTTTGCGGCCCTCGTTTCGATCATCAACACAAAATTGCCCATGATTGGCGAATTGTTACTTCACCGGTTGATCAGCCAGTTCAGAAGGGCATTCAAGAGGAATGACAAGGTACGTCGGATAATTGTGGTTTCATACCATGTAAACTTATACCCACCTCTCCAGACCGTTTGCCATTCTACGACAACATTCATCGCACATCTCGTCAACCAAGGCGTTGCCCACGAGTTGATTGCGCTCCAAATCCTCGTCCTCCTCCTTGAGAGGCCTACTGACGATTCTATCGAAATTGCCGTTGGTTTCACGCGCGAGGTCGGAGCTTTCCTCCAGGAAAACTCACCAAAAGCCAACGCAACGGTCTTCGAACGCTTCCGCGCCGTATTGAACGAGGGCAGCATTAGTCATCGGGTTCAGTACATGATCGAAGTGCTCATGCAGGTGCGCAAGGACAAGTACAAGGATAACCCAATATTGCCAGAGGGACTCGATCTTGTGGAAGAAGAAGAGCAGATTACTCATGAAATCCAACTGGAGGAGGATTTGAAGGTCGAAGAAGGCCTTAGTAAGTATCCTATCTGCTACTCTGGCTCTCTTTTTGAGAAGGTCTGCGGGCAGATATCTTCAAGTTCGACCCAAATTACGTTGAAAATGAGGAAAAGTACAAGGCTATCAAGGCTGACGTCCTTGGGGAAGGCTCATCCGACGATGAGTCAGGACCAGAGGAGAGCGATAGCGAGGGTGATGAGGAAGGTATGCTTGGAAAATTCGTTCCTTACCTCGTTCCCTATTGACATATCTTTCAGCCGTTCCCGAAAAGGAGGGTATTGAAGACCTTACCGAAACGAACCTTGTCAATCTACGCCGGGTGATTTATCTAACCATCATGAATGCCCTCAACTACGAGGAAGCTGTCCACAAGTTGCTGAAAGTTCAGTTAAATGAGGGCGAAGAGGTATAGTTTTATTATTTGCTTGTCTTCAGCATTGCTTACAGTGCATTCTAGATCGAACTAGTCAACATGGTCATCGAGTGTTGTTCCCAAGAGCGTTCATACTCGACTTTCTATGGCCTCGTCAGCGAACGTTTCTGCAAGCTCAACCGCGTATGGAACGAGTCGTTTGAGAGAGCTTTCGAGACATATTACGACACAATTCATCGTTACGAAACAAATCGTCTGCGTAACATTGCGCGTCTCTTTGGCCACCTCCTTGCGAATGATGCCATCTCTTGGACTGTTTTTCAGGTGATCAAGATGAACGAGGATGATACGACAAGTTCAAGCCGGATCTTTGTCAAGATCATGATGCAGGAAGTCACTGAGAGCATGGGTTTACCTACGCTCAAAGAACGCTTTTCGGACCCCGAGATCAAGGCACTGTGTACTGGGATGTTCCCTTTGGATAACCCAAAAAACACGCGCTTCTCTATCAATTACTTTACAAGTGTCGGACTTGGTGCACTTACAGAGGAGATGCGAGAGCATCTCAAGGTGAGCCGAGCCGAGCATTCAACGGTTTGTTCATTACAGAGCTGATGTGTTGTTCCCTAGAACGCGCCCCGCCTGATTATGGAACAACGGCGGGCAATGTTAGAGGCCGAATCGTCGTCTTCGGACAGTTCCTCGGACGCGGACTCATCCTCTGAGGATTCTTCGTCCGATTCCGATGGCGAATCGGATGCGTCAGTTGACTCTCGCGACCGGCGCTCGTATCGTCGTTCGTCGACCCCGCCGCGTCAATACAGGCGGGATTCCCCTCGTCGCGGACGAGATGGCAGTCGGACGCCGTCTCCACCGCCTCGTCACCGTCGTGACTCGCCACGGCGCAGACGCGATGATAGCCGGTCCGCATCTCTACCTCGGTCTCGCAGAGACGACGATCGACGCTCCGACGGTCGAAGTGGTTACGGGCGTAACCGTCGCGAGTCACCACCCCCCGCCGGGCGGTATCGCCGGCGCAGCGACTCGGTATCGAGGACGCCACCTCGTGAGCGTTCGCGTTCTCCGCCACGCCGAGAGAGCGCGCGGGACCGGGACCGTTCTCGTGATTACGACCGCAGAAGAGATGGTTCACGGGACAGATACAGGGACCGCCGGCGTTGATGAAAAGATGTGTATTCATTGGGAGTGTCTGCTTTACGTGTTCGCGTCGTGTCCTTCTGTCTTATATGTCTATCCCCGTATTGTTGAAAATCCTGCCCCACCTTCGGGCGTTCCTCCATTGTGGCATTTACCAAAGATTCTAATTTGGCCTCTTTCTAAGACTCCCAAGGCATTATCTTTGTTCCCCGCGGTCCGGCAAGTCGTTGGTGGTGGCTCGGTGCCAGTAAGTGATTGAATGACGACGTCTCACATTGGGACGTATCCTGGAACATGTTCCAAATGAGAACGCGTTTACGACTTCGGGGCTGCTGTATTCAAGTACAAAATGCCAAAACACCACATAAAACGAGATGGAATGTCCTAAGTAATTTAGAGAAGTGTCACATGTTTTGCTGACTCTGCAAATGCTGACAACAACTGCGTGATATCCGTTTCACCTTCTTCCGACGCAACTTGGAAGGGGGTCCTACCCTTTTTATCCTCGAGATGCACATTCGCGCCATGCTCCAATAGTACCCGTGCACCTGTGACGCAGCCATCGCGAGACGCCAGATGCAGCGGAGTCCCGCGGTCATCATCCAGTGCATCAACGTCCGCCCCACGTGCCAGCAAGCATCGCACGATATCCAAAAAAATATCCAAGGCATAGGAGGTGTCAGTCAAGTGGTCCAAGACTCGGTGTAGTGGTGTCTGACCCGTCTTGCTCCGTGCATGGATATTTGCACCATGCTCGAGCATCAACTGTGCACCCTCGAGGGATCCGTAATATGAAGCCGCATGTAGCGGGGTCAAGTGGCGATCATTCTTTGCATCTGGGTCCGCACCATGCTCTAGCAAAAATTTTACCACATCAAGACGGCAGTCCTGAGTTCTCTCAAACTGTGAGTGCCAGTCGTCCATTGTCCGGTGTAGTGGTGTGTCGCCAGAACCATCCCGCGAATTTATGTCTGCATTGCGCTCAACCAGCGTGCGGGTAACACCGAGGAGCCCATGACCTGCTGCCAGGTGCAGTGGAGTCCGGTCCTCACGGCCCCGAATATCCACGTCCTCCACGCAGTGCCTGAGAAGCAACTGTGCGACATCGGCGTGTCCCTCCCTCAACGCCGCGTGCAATGGAGTCCCATAATAGCCTCTGACGTTCATATCCTCTGGACGCTTTGAAATGAGGTAATCCACCAAGCCGCGGTATCCACGTCTCGAAACGTAGTACAGGGGAGTTACAGCCGGGGGCTCGTCGGTCCAATCGCCCCAGTTCCGGTCCCGGTAAATCCGGAACCATACAGCAAAGTGTGATTTCTCTGCGTCGAGGAGATCATCAACCCCATCCCATATATGCGACAAGACGTTCTCAAACTCCGCATGGTCGCCGAAATGTTCGACAGCATACCAAGCTAGAGGAAAGTCGCCGGTATTGCCTTCATCGGTGTGGGGGTCTAACCGGAGTAGGACACCGAGACAAGCCTGCGCCATGATCGTGTGTGCCGGCTCGAGGGGAATATGATGATAAAGGGAGGCGTCCATCTTCGACATGGCAAGGCGATCGGAAGTCAGGAATTCTTTTACCGAGAAATGCGAAAACTGGACCACACGCGAATCCTCGTCCTTGATGACGGCGATCAAACTAGAACAGGCGGAAAGCACCGCCTGTTCTTGGTCCTCCCACCGTAAAGCTTCGTTCAGCTTCGGAATCCCTTCCGATGTGTCGAAGTCAACCGCAAGGATCTCAGCTAGCTCCTCCACACGAAGCGGGCGAACCGCGACGGTGAGGCACTGCAGGAGACGGTGAGCATGTACTTGATTTGACTTGGGGATTTCTTGCAGTATCCGCTCATATGTCGCATCCAACGTTTCCGGCAATTCTGCCAGAATTCGCCGCACACTGGCTGGGAGACAGTGACGCAGTGTTTCCAGTTGGCAATATACCCAACGAAACCTGTGTGAAACCATCAGAAACTGCGACTCAACATATATAAACACGTCCTCACATGCCATCGGCCCTGTCAGAGAGCACATCAATAACCACATTCTTGTCCTCCTCTCGCCATCTCCGCATGTTCTTGTCCGAGTAAACCACAGAGTTCACATAGTCAACGATGTCTTTCTTTTGTCCGCTCTGGTCATGAAGAGACACCCGATTCGATGTCAACGGTTCAAGGGATGTCCGAATGTCGATCTCTGGACGACTTGTTATGCACAGGTGCAAGTTTGGAAGGTTCAAGTTGACGAGTTTCTCGACAAGTTCCAGGACCTTGTCACGTGAGGACGGTATTCCAGTTGTGTTGGGGCACTCGTCAAGCGCGTCGAGAATAAGATAGATCGGGACTCCTGCTGAAAACCTGATCATGTCTTGGAGGCATTGGGTAAGGGCGCGGTCACTGGGTTGTCGGGAGCCAGATAGGTGGGTTGAATAACAGACAGAGAGAATGTCGCACAGTGAAGCAGATTGATGGCTGAGCTGGATGAGGAGAGAAGAAAGTAGTGCGTGGGCATCCTGTTTTCCGGTGTCCTTGAAATCAAAGAAGAAGTAAGCGACGTAGACTGAACCCGCGCTAACGACGCAGTCAAGATCCTGGATGATCGACGAACTGGAGAAACGTCAAAAATCCCGGCCAAACGATTTTGAGGTGTGACGAACCTGAGGACACTCTTTCCCGAACCGGCTATAAAAATAAAGGTCCATTAGCCAGAGCAAAGAAGAGGGTGGAGGGGACGTACGTTTTCCGTAAATCCACAGCAATGAATTAGACATCTTCCAATCCTTGAAGGCATCACATGCAATGAACCATAGGGCGGTGCCTTCGTGACGAGCATCGCTTGCAGTGTTATAATTTACAGATGGATCCGGGGGAGAGAGCCAGTTTCTGAGGTCCTTTCGTAGCTGATCCCCTGTGAGAGCAATTGAGCTTTCATGGCTAGTGAGTTGAGGTTATTGGATGACGAACGCTTCTGATCGCCTATGTTATCTGCGACTTGCTGCACCTTGTCATCGACACCTTGAACCTTGTCATCAACTTGTTGAACATGGATATCAACTTGTTGCACATCGCTGCTGACACCTTCTACCTTGCCATCGACTTGTTCAACACGGATATCAACTTGTCGCACATCGCTGCCGACATCTTGCACCTTGTCATCGACTCGTTGAACATGGATACCAACTTGTTGCACATCGCTGCCGACACCCTGCACCCTGTCGTCGACCTGCTGAACGTGGTTGTCGACGCTTATCACCCCGTCATGAACCACATGGGTGGCCTTCAAACATTGTGCAGCTGCCATCCGAGCTTCCTCTTGAGTCAGCTGGTCCAGTCGAGCCAGCGCATCCTCGATGTCGGTCCTCCCGATCACCTTCTTCAAATACTTCTCTGAACAACGATCGGTCAATAGTGACGATTCATATAAACGATCAGCTTACTCGCTCGGCTCTGACTAAACTCCCTTGTCGCGATGGCTAGGATTGAGAGCACTTCGGTCATGATCTTAATGATCATGTCGGTCATCCCTGCACTCGGTGGAACTTGGACATAGGTCTCAAGACGTCGAAAGAAAGTCTCGATCCGCCCAAATACGTTGACGAGCGCATCCTGGCTGGAAGAGACGGCCTCGGCCGCCTTAGGGAGTGGGTGTTCGAGTCGTCGAAGCAATGGGTCGAGAGGATACTCACTGAGAGTAAAACACCTATCCCGGTGAAGATCACTCCCGCGGGTGGGTATACCTGTGCAAGAACAAAGATCAGACCTTGAACTGGTAAATCTCAAACGCTCTCATACTGACCAGACTGATACCCGCCCCGATAGCTTCGGAGAAGGCGTAGAGCACATTGACAGTCGGATTTAACCACTTGGTTAACCTGTCACTGGTACTACTAGTACCGTGAGATTGGTCGAACACGGGGATTTGCTCTCGTAGGACTGCAAGGACAGCATCGGGGGAATTGCAGGTTTGGAGTTTGGGAAGCAGTGGGTGGGATCGGAGATCTTTCTTTGTCTTCTTCTTGTAGGCTTCTAGGGCACTGTCGAAGATGACTTGATAATTTGATGTTGAGGTGGTCGCGGTGGGTGTCTGGGACATAGGTTCGTCGTGGAAGGATACTGGTAACAGTAGAGAAATGCTCGGGAAAGGGGATTGGACGAGGATTCCTTGCGCTCAACGAGGACGTTTGAGTACTATTTGAGTTGCCGTGGCCTGGTCTGTGCGTGTACACTACACACAGCCCAAACCCGATATAGATGATAGACGCTCAGCCCATGAGTTTCGCCAACAATAATCGAAACACATGTTACACAGCAGAGCTCGGGCGCGGAGAATGAGAATTTCATAGCCGCCAAGGGAACAACAGGTACCCGGGACCAGCACGAGTCCAACTGACATGACTTGAAGTACAGGCCTTATTTCGATGCAGTCTATCGTGTCTGCGATAAGTGTCCGAATCCATGGGGTGCAGGAGTAGACCTACAGGGACTCGCAGGAGTCTGGTCTGGGCCGGCCACTCAGCCAGTTGCTACTCTCAGCAGACACAACGCTTCATTCTCATCAGAGAACGGTAACGGTTCTCCAGTATAACTCCTGAATATCTACTGTATCACGGGATCTTCGAGATAACAAAATACCAGGGTAAACCAAAAAGGATTATCCACCATCGACACCTCACCTTCAAGTTCACACCGTAAGGACGTTCGGTTCCACTTCTTGATCTCGCGCTCCTTCAGGTCACGATATTGCGTGTTTGGCTCCACCTACATCACGGCGCGCTGTGCCATCGAACCCCCTCCGCTCCCGCCGCGCTCGCATTCTCTGTCCTACCTGTTAACTGCTTCGCCACACGTTGCGGGGGAGCCTTATTCAGTCATGGAGGAATCATCGCGACATCATCCGGATGACGCGGTGCAGTGTAGGACGAGTCCTGAACTCCTGTGGCAGATGATCATCGCCATATCGCGGTGTGATGTTGCGCCCGACGACGATGGACCATCCCCCCGCGTGGGCATTTTGATCCATTGGGAGTTGTCGAGCGTCGGGCTTTGTTGGGTACCTACTGAGTACTGAGCACTGAAAGATGCCTCACGGACGCGCAAAACGCAATAGAGGAAACAAAGGTGAGCATATCCAGATATCCAACAGCAAACTTCTTGTTGATCTTTAGGCTTCAACTGAATTACCCTTAAGGTAACAATGGCAAGGTCAACAGCCTGAGTACCAAGTGCATCTGTAAGTCCACCGGGCGAGCGTCGGATGTTAGGAGAATTCACGCCGAACATCTGCAGACGCATGCGCAGTAGCGAAGAGATGGGATCCACCCAATCGACGACGGGAGCGCACTGAAGCCTCACCACCCAAGGAATCGGTGGTGCCGAGATTCGATATTCAACCCGGGAAATCACTCAACATTTCGCAATGACAGCATCTTATAGGTATGCTCCGACTGCTTTGTTTTATCTTTTTTTTTTACATGAAGGAAATATGGCCGATCAAATTGTGTCTGCGGGTGAGAGGTGTGACGCGAGCGCGACAGACTCGGAGTGCAAGGGAAAGGAGCGACGGTCGCAGCTGCCAGTGGCGTTGTCTTCTGTGTACTCAGTCTTCGGATTCAGATTCAGGTTCGGTTGAGTCCGAGGACTGGCCCGGGGTTGCCGCGCGGCGGAACGCGCTTGTGCGACACATTACAATGCCGTATCATTGGTCCTTTTACAAGTTCAACAACATGTTATTTTCAGATTCATCCCAAATACGCCGAATACAGGGGAATATACAGTACAGGGAAATCAAGTTAAGACATCCTTAGTGACGGCTCCTTTGACGACGCCAGGATCAAGGGAGAGTGATAGTGAGGACGATGATGAGGGTGCTCTCGGAGGATACTTTTCCTCCCTGTATATGTATGTTTTTCAGAAGTCCCCGATTGTTCCTTATTACGCCCCTCTCTTCGTTATAGAACAACATCACGTCGAATCCCCATTTCTGACAGTTCAAGAGGAATGGTCTGAAATTACTTCGTCCGTCCGGCTCCGACAGTGAATCTGACGCGTCAGGACTCTCGCGATCACTGTCCCCACTCCGAGTCGTTGCCCACACGCCATTATAGGCGTGGTTCCCCTCGCAGCAAGCAAGACGACAGTCGGACGCCATCTCCACCTCCCCGCCACCTCACTCTCGCAGAGACGACGATCGATGCGACGACGATCGAAGTGGTTACGGCCGTAATAATCGCGAGTCATCCCCCGCCGGACGGTATCGTCGGCGCAGCGACTCGGTCTTGAGGACGCCACATCGTGAGTGTTACGAACGTGAACGTGAGCGTTCTCCGCCACGCCGAGAGAGTGCACGGGCGGGTTCTCGTGACTACGACCACAAAAGAGATGATTCACAGGACGGATACAGGGATCACCGGCGTTGATGAAGATGTGTATTCATTGGGAGTATCCACTCTACGTGTCTGCATCGTGTCCGCAAGCTTCTGTCCTATATATCTATAACCGTATTGTTGAAAATCCTGCCCCACGTTCGGGCGTTCCTCCATTGTGTCATATAGGATACGTTCGGTAGGATGATTTTACCAAGGATCTTAATTTGGCCGCTTTCTAAGACTCCCAAGGCATTACCTTTGTTCCTCACAGTCCGGCGAGTCGTTGCTCGCTCGCTGCCAGTAAGGGCTTAAATGACTTGTGTTGTCACCGTGGGGACGTATTTGGGTTTAACGTTTAAGACTCGGGGACTCTGCATTCAAGTATAAAATACCAACAAAATGAGAGGACATGGTAACCGGAAATTGTGTCACGTCTTTTGCTGACACTCCGACAACAACTGCGTGATCTTCGTTTTACGTTCCTCCAACGCAACTTGAAAGGGGGTCCTACCCTTTTTATCCTCGAGATGTACATTCGCGCCATGCTCCAACAGTAGCCGTGCACCTGTGACGCAGCCCCAGTTTGACGCCAGATGCAGCGGAGTCGCGTGGTCAGCATCCAGTGCATCAACGTCCGCGCCATGTGTCAGTAAGCATCGCATGATGTCCAAAAACATATCCAAGGCATCGTTGGTGTCATCCAAGCCGTCCAAGGTTCGGTGTAGTGGTGTCTGGCCCCTCTTGTTCCGCGCATCTGTATTTGCACCGTGCTCGAGCATCCACTGTGCTCCCTTGACGCATCCGTAATATGAAGCCCGATGCAGCGGTGTCGAGTGGTGATCATTCTTTGCGTCTGGGTCCGCACCATGCTCTAGCAAAAATTTCACCACATCAAGACGGCAGGCTTGAGCTCTTTCAGACTGGTCGAACCAATCGTCCATTGTCTGGTGTAGTGGCGTGTTGCCAGAACTGTCCCGCACATTTATGTCCGCATTGCGCTCAACCAGCGTGCGGGTAATACCAAGGAACCCGTGATACGCTGCCAGGTGCAGTGGAGTCCGGTCTTCATAGCCCCGAACATCCACGTCAACGTAGTGCCCAACAAGCAACTGTGCGACGTTGACATGTCTCCCTTCCATCGCTGCGTGCAATGGAGTCCCGCAATAGCCCCTGACGATCATATCCTCTGGATGCTTTGAAATGAGGTAATCCACCAATCCGCGGTATCCACGTGCGGAAACGTAGTACAAGGGAGTTATGTCCGGGTGCTCGTTGCTCCAACGGCCTCGGCGAATCCAGAACCATACAGCAAAGTGTGATTTGTCTGCGTCGAGGAGATCATCAACCCCATCCAAAATATGGGACAAAACGCCCTCAAACTCGGCATGGTCGCCGAAATGTTTGGCAGCATACCGAGCTAGAGGAAAGTCCTTGATGCTGGGTTTATCGATGTGGGGGTCTAATCGGAGTAGGACACTGAGACAAGCCTGGGCCATGATCGTGTGTGCCGGTTCGAGGGGAATATGATGATAACGGGTGTCGTCAAATTTCGATGCGGCAAGGCGATCGGAAGTCAGGAATTCTTTGACCGAGAAATGGGAAAATTGGACCACGCGGGAATCCTCGTCCTCGTCCTCATCCGAGTCTGAGCCCGGGTCTGAGCCCTCATCCTCGTCCAGGTCCTCGATGACGGCGACCAAACTGGAACAGGCGGAAAGCACCGCCTGTTCTTGGTCCTCCCATCGCAAGGCTTCGTTCAGCTTCGGAATCCCATCTGATCCGTTGAAGTCAACCGCAAGGACTTCAGCTAGCTCCTTCACACGCAATGGACGATAGGGAACAGTGAGGCACTGCAGGAGACGATGGGCATATACTTGGTT
>Ga0307512_10000098_pt1 | contig 107064 bp, 102 predicted proteins | sample 14_EM_MG_FD_200267 | JGI IMG/M metagenome (GOLD analysis project Ga0307512, IMG submission 200267) | Populus trichocarpa ectomycorrhiza microbial communities from riparian zone in the Pacific Northwest, United States - 14_EM | ecosystem: Host-associated > Plants > Roots > Unclassified...
AGAAATAGTACCAACTTACAGAGACTTGGAGAGATATACTAGTGGGCTTGGGACCTGTACAGTGGGTATACTGTAGAAGTTGGAGTTGAGTGTACACAGGGTGTTGGAAAAATCCATATCTTACCTCCACTGCTTACATTGGCAGGGAAAGCCAGCAGGGGGATGGTGGTGCACAGAATTACAGGGATAACAGAGGTGGACTGGGTAATGGGGAGTGTATATATTTAGGAGACTCTGGGGTAGATAGGTAAACCAAAAAAAATGACATTATATAATGCATAACTTATTGAGAAGTGGTTTCTGGGATTGTAATCCAAGGCATATTTGATGCATGGCTGTAAGAGCTTCTATGAACCTGCGTGTTGACTACATTACTATGATATGCATACAATTTTGTACGCTTAATACTATACATTATGTTGCATTCAACAATACTTCTGAATACACTTCATTGCACGCTTCCAAGTAAGCTCTCAAGACACTGTTAAGTTCACTCCCGAGCATAATCCCAAGTATGCTTCCAATTGCACTCAATATCACATTCTGAGCCTGCTTGACTCTATGCTCCCAGGTCAGCTCTCAAGATGCTTCCAAGTACATTTCAAATACATTCCCAGGTACACCTCTAAGTACATTCTCAAGTAAACTTCTGAACATGCTCTCAAGAATGCTCCAAATTGCACTCGATGGTACACTGGCAGCCATATATGCTCTTATGTAGGCTCTCAAGATGCTCTCAAGCACACTCCCAAGCATGCTCTCAAGTATGTCCCCAATTGCGTTACATGATACATTCCCAGCCTACTTGGCTCTATGCTTCCAAGTTCACTCTCATGATGCACGACACTCCCAATTTCACCTGACTGTATGCTCCCATGTATGCTTCTTGGTATTTGATCCAGAGCCTTCCAGAGTTGCAGCCACCAGGCACAAGGAGGCAGATGGTGGGTAGTGGGTAGTAGGTGGCCTATTGTGAGTGAAATCATAATGTCGGTCAATATTAAAGTCTGAATCTTATCTTTATTGTGCCCACCACAATGGAATCTCTCAATGCCTCATAGTCATGGTATTGACAATCACAATGTTAGATTCGGCAGAAAAAGTAGACAATTGGATCTTGGGACTCAGATTTTGTAGCAAAATCTGCTGCCCGCAGCCTACAGATTGTGGGTGTATGTGTGCACATTCAGTTCATGGCTGATTGTGATGATGGCAATGGTATGATGGCCATGGTTATGATGGTGATGATGTTAGTATTGGTGATGGTGATCATAGTACCAGAAGAACTTAGACAAGTAGATTCAGTTCGTCAACATTTGCATCAAACCTTCCACAAACCCAGAGATTGTCCTCAGCCAAAAGGTTCGTGTGGGCAACTCAACTCCTTCCGAAGTATGCATCTCTCAGGCGCAGCTCTCAAGCATTGCTCTGTCATGCAGACCTCAAGCAGCCTCTCAAGGATACTATGAAGCAGGCTTCCAAGAAGGATATCAAGCAGACTTCAGAGTAGGCTCTGATAAGGCATTCAAGTGCCAGCAGTCTCTCCAGTGGACTCCGTACTGCTATAACAGCCATGTAGCAAACCCAGGTATTCATCCATCTCTGGCCACCAGTCTTATATAGTTCCTTAGGCACAGGTGCACACCTCCATGAATGGACTGTAGATGACTATAGACTGCACATTGTGCAGAGATCCACAGGAAGCGTGCTACAAGCTGTGCATGTACGCATGTATGCATAGCGCAGGCTATAGTTGATTGTACTATGTAACCAAGAGCTGGAAAGAAAAGAGTGTGCATTTCATTGTGTGGTAAAATGATACATCTGCAAAGGTACAAATCAACTATAGCCTGCGCTATGCATAGTGTTAGCAACGGGTCCACATTCGCGGGTCGGTTCCGGTTCCGGTTCCACCCGAAACCGGACCGTTGCAACGAGTCTTACCACACGAAAAACCCGGACCGTTGGAAATGGGCCGGTTTTACCACCAAAAACCCGGCATTTCAAGTTCACAATTTTGGCTCCAATTAAGTATTTGAGTTCTGATCGTATCACAACATGATCAATACGTAGATTGTGCAGTATTAACAGCTATTTCACCTCCCGCATTCAGATTTGCGATCGGACCAATATTCGTTGAGTCGCTACTGAAAACCCGCGCATTTCCCTAAAAATTTGCCCTTGTTTCACAGCCACTCAACGAATATTGATCAGATCACAAATCTGGATGCTGGAGGTGAAAGAGCTTGTAAAACTGTACAATCTGCATATACATCATGTCACGATACAATCAGAACTCAGATACTTAATTGGAGCAAAAGTGGTGGGAACCATAAAATGGAACCGCGGTCCAGGTTTATGTCCGGTCCGGGTAACAAACCCGCCAAGACAAAGCGGTTCGGGTTGCTTGGCGGTTCCTGACCCGGACCGGGGCCTTCGGTTCGGTTCCAACCCGGACCGAAGCCGGGTAACCCGGAACCGTTGCTAACACTATATACTATCAGTGGCAGTCGAGTAAGTCATAGAGCCTCACTCCTTTTGCTACTGTGGTATTGATTCCTTTCTTCATTCCTCTTCTCCACCATAATGTCCCTCAACAGAAACAACCAACAGAGTGGCTGGATAGTCTATTTAGTAGAATATTCACCTGGATACAGACAGTCATTGATGTGGAGGGTGGCATGGCACCATATGTGTGGTATTTGGTAGAGACCAGGTGGTGCATTCAACTTTTTTCCTTCACACAAATCAAGTCATAGATGTCACTAGATTATCTTTACATGTTCTAGCACAGCGAAATGGCTGCCAGGACTTGATATTATATCTGGAAGTGTGCCCAACTTTTGGTACCCTCCAAGCACTTGACAGGCAGGGGTAAGGTATACCTAGGAGTTGAGCTGGAGATGATCTATCTGGGTACCTCCAAAGGGTGGCGAAGCCGCCACCGTAACTTGTATCGTATAGATACCATCCCATCTATCCCTGAAATTGTCACTGCTTCTGTCATAGGCGGCTCGCCTCTGGACTCTGCAACTCTCTATCCAACCAATTTTATCATTTATTCAAAGTGCATGAGCATGAAGCAAAGTACACAACTTGTGCTAGTCAATCTTGATATGTAAGGGCAGTGTATATGCTACGGGCTCCGGCTGTGAGACACGGATATGAAAGCACAGGCGAATGCACAAAGGCGAGCACAAACACAGCCAAGCAAGAGAGTGATATATATATGCCAACGAGTAACTCGCAAGTGCAGATGAGGTCGAGTCGGTGGCCAAACTCCACCGCGTGACCCCTGACACTGGCTCTTAGCTGGCGGTGGAATTGGGGTATTGGGCCACCTTATACGTAGTTTGTGAAGCGAAATCAACTATCTTGTCCGTCTGACCCAGGCGGAAACAGTGCTGTTTTTTTGTCTAAGACGAAAACGAGTGGAGGACTGCCGGGGATGCCTCATGACCGCCCCCGGCGGAGTCGGTGGATGTTGGTCAATCTTTCCAGTTTAGTGTTGAATTAGATTTGCAACCAGCATTTACTGTCACATCACATTACATGATCATCACCGTGATGGGTTTCACCATTGCAACTGCTAGTGATCCAACTTGCTCTATTCATTGTTCTCAAAGCACAGAGTTTCCCAGTCATCTTCCCCTGCAAATAACCCCAGAATTTTGTCGTGTCTGCTCTCTAGGTCTCCAGTGCGTGCGAGGATCAGCCACGTGGTGCTTATGTGTGGATACAAGTTTTTGTATTTTGGGACAAACGATAAAAATATTAATTGTGTGATACGCGCTTCATCGCGGCAAAAAGTCTTGGTTGGATAGTGAATTAGATAGCCTAGAGGGGAGACGATTGAAAAAGGGTTTGTCGACGGCAGAGCGGGTAATATCTCGATCGAAGTGTTGACAGAGGAAGAGATTCAGAAGTTGGAGTAATGGGATGGATTGAGATTCCATTGTACTCTACAAGCTCTTCAATATTGCAGGGTCACTTGAAGCGACAAAATTAGGCAGAGACATACCCATCGTTTCATAAGTCGCTGTCGGTTGTAGTTTCGCGGTTCGTATACTGGCGCTCGATGATCATTATATCGCTTCCTCTACCGCACAACCGTGACCTCTCCACTCCACTAGTACTCGCTTCGGAACATCAAACATCTCGCCGTACCTAACCAGCACACGCTCCTCAACCAACCCTTTTCGTCCCCTTTCCCCTCATAATCTCGCTAATTCTCCCTACCAGCTTTCAAACACTCTTCTTCCTACAGCCTAACTGTAACCCTCACTCAAGCTCCTCCCAACACCGCGGGCACAGTGCTTATTTGCTTAGCAACTGATACAACCCTAGCCATCTTCTGTTCCTGCTCAACGCCGTGTTTTTATTCTCACTACCATCATATCCCCGACTTTCCCCTTGGTCTCAAGCCCAGCCAGCGGAGCAAACGCAATGTCTAGCTTCTATAGTTTACGAGAGCACTTTTCTTTACTTAACTGAAGCCAAACTCGCCAACGAATCATCCGACGACGCTATCGATGACGACGACCTTCATGCTATCTACCTCTCGCCATACCAGCCTTCACTTGCTCAATATATGACAGCGGGGCCATTGAGCAGCTCGGAGCACTCGCGACGAGCCTGGGCCATTAGATGCTGCGGTCTGGTCCCTCATACAAACCACTACGATGGACTAGCATCTCTTCCTCTCTTAATTCGTTCCTCACCCTCCCGTTCATCGCCTACAACCCACCACCAACCCCAACGCCACGAACAAACCACCACTAATACCACTAATATCGTTACTACTCGCTATACTCATCATCTAGCATATATATCTTTCCCTTCTGGCCTCCCTCGATCCCTGCTAACCTCCTTCAGAGCCGTTTTCCACCTCCTTCACCCTAACCCCACATATACGTTCCTACCCTCTCAAGCCCCGCCTCTTAGACCCAAACATAACCAGTAACGAGCGGTTCAACCGCATTAAGACTATCCCCGCCCCACCGGCATATGATCTCCTAGGCAACACCACCTCCCGAAAGTACCATCCCTTCGCAATCGCCTGCAGCTAGAGGATGCGGCAGGCAATCGCGCTTCGTTCAAGTCCATCTACAACGCCAGCAACAGTTTGTTGGAGATGGAGTGCCAGCGAGTACACTACTATCAACGCATTACCGCCGAATTGCCTCGTCGCAGATTCGTTCTGAGACGATGACGGTTCAAGACAGGATCTAAACGGTGACGACACGAGATCCCCGGTATGTGCTTTACTAGTCTCGAGACGCCCGGAACACTGAATAATACCGAGTGACTTATTACGCTGCCAATCTGAAGAACCAAGACACCGTGGAAACATCTGACTAACTAAGGGTAGCCTACAGTGAGTCCGGGGCCGAACAAAATCTTATCGCCAGCCCTTTACCTTTTATATCGTATCTCAACACTACGAGAAGGAGATATTGTTTCGATTAGTCATATGACGCTAAACAGTGGCGGTGGGCGCAATGGATAACTCCGCACCATCGCAACTCAACGAAACGACGGGAGCCCGCAAGAAAAGTTCCACATTTTCAATCCTAAAGATATCTATGAAGGATCTAACAATAGCAAAGTGGAAACGCAATATCTCGCCAACCAGCCCCAGAGAGCGCGTTGTCTCTGCCGTCAGCCCCGTTTTGGAGGATATGTTGACCGGCTGGTGACCGAAATCACCTTCTTTATGCCATCCAAAGTTGTAAACGCTCTGCTGCAGTTAGCGGAAATATCTTGTCCCAGTCTACGAAGACAAGGCAAAGGTTGGCAGCTCTACGGACTTCCAGTTCGGGAAGTACAGCTTCGCTCATGTATAGCTTGAGACTGAAGAGGCTGAGGGGGAGCGAAAACGGAGGAAGAGCTGACAGCGCTAATAGCGACTCAGACGATGAGGACCCCCCGGATATCGATTGGGTGGCTTACAGTCTCTACGATAGCAATTAGGAATAGGTCACTACAAGTCCTCAATTGATTAACCATTTATGTTTCGTGTTGGTTGCGCTTCGCTTTTTGTTACCCTTTCTTTATTCTCTTACTCTAATCTCATGTCGTTGCCTAGTCCCCTATGGAGGTTAGACCATTGATTGTGGTGCGTGTCTATTTAAATCATACCCATTGAAAAAATGTAAAGCACATTTGCCCCATTTATTAGAACACTAACGAAAAGTTACACATTCTTTGCACTATATTCCTAAATCATCAAAGTCTTGCATAAATGGAGAAGTTCTGTATGTTTGACAGAGAGATGATTCCTCAGAGGTTAGAGGAGATGTCATACGGTCTAATTGTGTGCAGTGAGGTGTATTGGAGATGCGTTTTTTTGCAGAGGTTAAGTGATGACGATGGTGATTAGTTAGTAGATGCAGATGAGATTGATTCGACATGATGCGAGGTTGGATGTAGAGTAGCGCCGAGGCTCGATATGAATAGACATCGTCATTCTCTCACACATGTTAGGATGATTAGATTAGATAAATAATATTCACTAGCTAGATTTAGACTAGTGGATTTGCATGAGATCTCAAACTCTAGGAGACCTCTCTCTCTGTATGATAAGACACCTAAAGTTATACCCTTTTCCATCGAACAGAACAAGGGGCGACAGTCCTAACACCGAAAAATACGTTTAGTTAATGATAGCAAAACCCGCTTGCAATGGCACAGCCAACAACTATCTGCACTGTCCTAAGCCTTAGTTTCAACACCGTATTATCGAAATTTTCAGCGAGTACAGCGGCTACAGCTAGAATTCACGAAGGGCGACAACTAACAAATCGCATCCCTTTGAAACTGCGCAGAATTACCGGCCATAATAGCGAGCAAAGTTACCAGACGAGGCTGTTCGTGCCTTAAGTTCTCGGCGATACAGAAAGGCAGTACACGAGATGATCAAGATACGGTGGTTGAATAGACCTCAGTTGTGGGTATAGTAAAGTTGGTGCAACATGATATCTGCGCGATCCAATCTCGGAAATATTAATGAATGGCTTGCTGTTCGGATAGTCCCACATCGCACACTGCGTGGATGACTGCATATATTGGGTGCAGGGAGTTTCTTTCGCATTTATATACTCAGGATAGGGATTTAGTACCGAACCATGCAGATTCTGAGACATTCCTGAAATGGGCGATGAGCAGAATTGATCCATGCATCTTAGGAAAGTTCCAGCCCAGTACTAAATCCCGATTATATAGCCGCTCAAAGAGTTCTATAAACCTTAGGGATCTTCGAGACTACCGCCTACACGCCTGTGCAGCAGACCTAAGAGACTAACTTCCGGAGCGTTGCGTGCACTCCAGCTCTGTAACCGGAGAGGGATAAGTCCACCAAGAGAATTACTAGTGGGAAGGGTTTTGTGACTGATCCTTGAATCGGTCGAAGGATCAGAATGATCCAAGAAGCCGCAGGATTCTGGTTCTATTAGTCGTGATAAAGTGAAATATCACTTGAGGTGCATATAGAGAATGAATCCGCCCCGGGGAAAAGTCGGTAGGCTGAAATATGGTTTTCATGATGGAGGGGGAGCAATGGACATTACGGAGCATGGAAGTTGCAGCGATGGTTCTCAGTGATAATAGGAGGAAATGATTCGGCTACGGTACAAGAACCAGGACTGATAGAATCGATCTACCAACGAAGGAAGCTAGCCTGAAAGCAAATCAAAAAGGAACTAAATTAAGTACCCGAAATTTAGAAGTTATACCGCCCACATATCTTGCTCCACTCCCAATTCCCTACCATCATCTCCCTCAATGCAACCGCATATGCTCCTACCATTTCTCGTTCCTCGCCTTCAAATTGACCTACAACACTGACTGCCGCATCTTCAAACTCACTCTCTAACACCCCTATGTACCCTTCTAGCCAGCTCATCGCTTCTAAGTCATCCATGTTTCTCTCATTTTTCACGACCGTAACAGCGTTGACCATAATCCCACCTACCTTATCAGCACCAAGCCTCTTGGCTTCTGACAACTCTCGACGGTAAGAATACACGTCGTTGACTAGTGACCCTTGGTACAGTGCCTTTATTTCCAACTCGTGGATGGAAGGAAGCTCTCGGATCCTATCGGGTACAGGAAGTTGCATAGACCACAACATAAGTGAGATCGTCAACCTTGGTCCGTTAGTATATAATTCGTTCAATGTAGTAGGAAGGGTCGTGACGTACCAGCAACCAGCATCAATAATGCGGTACTTTAGGTACAGATCGAGGGAGGTGGTATCGCAGGAAGTCCTGGTGTTGCTGACAGCGGCGCGAAACCAGGCGCACACACCATCGCAGAATTCGTGCCCGAGCTGGTTAGTGGGAGTGTCGAGAGCGCGAATGGAGGTAAACAGTTCGGAAACAACTTTCTCGAGAGGTGAGGATAGCTCGCCGTGAGTTCCCCAGACTAGTCCTTCGAAGATTTGGTAGAATGAACGTGCCTGGATGAGTCAGTAAGGTAATAAAAGAGGGAAGCAGTGCGCTTACCTTTTCAAGACTCCAGTTGTCCATGATATCTGCCCTAATGATCAGCCGCTGTCTGGAAAAATGGTATTGGATACTTACCGTCCATAATGAACAATACGTTGTTGGCTCTGCATGCTATCTCGATTCTGTCGTCGTCCGCAGAGGGCATGCAGAGACAGGTAAACAGCCCGAGATCAGCCTTCTTGAAAGTTTCTCGGGCGGAATCTGAAGGGAAAGGCCAATTGTCGAGAAAGTATTCCTCCAATGCGGGAATAAGAGTGGCAGACAGCGGGTGTAAACGCGGAGGAGTTTTCATGGTGACTTTGGGTTGAGGGGGAATACATGGCGCATGAGTATGAATGGAGATTTCATCAGGGATTGTTGGGAGGGGAAGAGTGGCAGTTGATGCCGCCATGGTAAACGTTGTGTAAAGAGAGTTTCTTGAAGATGTATACGAGATGTTCTACGAACAGACGAAAAACTTCAAGGGTAACGGGTGTGGTCAATTCATGAGATGAAGGCATGGTCTTATGCTATTATATTGTGCCGCCATCAAGCGCGCCAATCCTCAGGCGCATGCAGTGGGCATGGTATTCATCAGCCAGCACATCGCACAAGGGCTTTGCACACCCGAGGTAGCAGAGGTACCGCACCGCAAACCAAACCGAGATATGTTGTAGGGAAGAGAAGCTGGTCAGCGTTATCGTCGACATCAGGCCGGCAACGCCTGATGGAGACGAATAATAGCGCGGAAAGAGCGCTCTATGGATGAGTGAGCCTAGCAAAACACTAGCTCTCTGTACATCGCATCTTCACCCTGTCGATACGTCATGCTCCCCACGTTCATCCAATGTAATCAATTGTATGCACTGCAGCGACATCAACTCTGCCTTGTCGTGATCCCTAACCCACATCAACGGAGTTCATCCAATCGGCTGTTACATGACGGGGTGCATACCATGAGATGCACCAGTATGCAACACGCCAGACTGGTGCGCAAACGCATTGCACTTTAATCGTACCATTCTAATCCAAGATTTTTTAGTTCGTACAGCTCACATTTAACAAATAGACGCTGCTTAGACGCATACTTTAGCGCTATGAGATCGCCCAAATAACTCGGCAATGGAATCTATGCATTTGCTGTAGCTTCCTCGGGTAACTTGCACTTTATCCGAGGTCAGGATCGAGAAGCAGTCTCATGTGCCTGAGGTAAGTATAGTAATGCACGCTACACTTCTAAAGTACCAAATCGCTGCAAAAATCATCAAAGAATATATAGGTGGTGGCATCTGCATTGCTATTTTACCGCTGCGTCGAGTACGTCTGTTTCACAAAATGAAACCTTCTGTTTTAGCGCTAAATATAAGTCAATGCATATGCATGTATGTCGATGAAAACCAGATTTAACCCGAATAGATTATAGAGAATAACTCCAGAGTTCTACATACAACATTGGTAAGAGACTTCCGGAAACCCAAACTGGGACCGTCTGTTGCATACGACTCTAGCTAGATGCTATTGCATTTAAAAGCATCCAAATATGTGAAAGTTAAACCTTGTAAACAACCCAAATGAAACCACAGGCGTGAGGCGCGGAAAGCTGAGCGACCATGAAAAGATAAGCAATGACGCAGAAGAGAACCAAGGGTGCAGAATACCAACCCCTCCCGGGCCCCCGCACCGGCGCACCCCTTGGCCCAATTGTATACAAAACCCCTCCTTCTTTAGCTATCACATGGCTCATAACTCAATTGGCTGGAACTTGTTCCGTCCTTGATGGATGATCGACTGGCTGGTGTTCGTTCAAAAATGCTCCTTCTCCCAATATCACTCGGACGAATGGCCAGGCGACGAGGGGGCTGCATAGTGACCCCAACTTCAGGGATCATGGCTGGAAAAATCGGTTCTGCCTGGCTCTTGGAGTTAGTACCCCGCATACCATATGCGCGCACATCAGTTGATCTTACTTAGTTTGGGTTAACTTCAACAGGCATAACTGAAGAAACGGATCCAAATTTACCCGCGATATCCTTGCCGAGTACGTGTACTTCCTTGAGTCGACGCCAATAGGCACAAGAACGCGGCTGCATTGCATATGCGCGCGTACGGCCTTCTAACCTTACTAGCTTAACATTCAAATAGGGAATACGTGTTCCAGACTGCTGAATTGGACCATCTGGAAGGTTCAGCCACCCTTGCTGTGGGATCAACCCAGTGCAGGAATAAGTTATTGTGGAGTAGTTCCAATAGGAAGCTTGGGCCAGCTGTATGCTGTGTGACAACCGTTGTGCGCAACAGAAGATTTTCAGGGTCTCACATTTTAGGGAGTACGTACTCCGGGGGTTGGATACCGACCCTCTCTTTCAGATATCAGATCTGGTACTTGCTCAAGATTTCGGGACTTTCTTAGATCTTGGATTTGGGCCGCCCGAACCATATGGGAATCTCCTAGCTTTGATCAAAGCTATCAGTTTGCCCAGTCAAGTCTGCAGGCTGGCTTATTAAAGCTTGAACTAAACAGAGTAGAGAAGCTAGCCAGGCACCCAGTCTTCTGTGTGAGAAGTCTCTGACAAGTTCATTGATAGATTGGAAATTGCGTTGCATCGGTGGTGCGGCCATGGTTGTCGGTTACATTTAGTCAGTGCGCCGTGGGGTTTGACTCCTGGTAAAGATATCAAACAGACAACATGTCCAGCCAGACTGAACTATGTTTTTAGCTTCTGCTTTAATCCTGGCTGCAAAGTAGTGGGGTCGAATGTCCGATTATTTTAGGTGAGAAGGGCACATCATCGCACCCATATATGTGCCTATCGATTAGTGAATGGTGGGCTGGAATTAGTAATATTTGAAGAGCACAGTCCTGATAACTACCGTGGAGTATTTGTATGGTTTCTCTCAATATTTTGAAGTGGCAAACTGGACAATATGACCTCGGACATGCCGTATACTGCGAGGCTACTATGCGCAGATCCATGGGTATTTATGGCCGGCCTACAAATACCTTCTGGTCTCTTGTCGCCGTTTACAAACCCCATGACACGGATATAGAGCTGGAAAGGAGGAAAGGGACGGCGCGTAGGGGCTCTCTAACCCCTGATGATTTAACAAATCCCCACCAAGCGCCAGGCTTCTGAAATATTGAGCTGTAAGTAGCTATGCGCCATAAATGATCCAAGGAAGCTGCAGATATCGATGCTGGGATTGATATGCAGTTAAGAATTTTGACTATAGTGCATGACTCCGGCTTACTAGTGGCTAGACTAGAGTAAAATCCGGCTCTTGTACAATGTACATAATCGACCTGCAGATTACAAATTTCCTGGCGCTGGACCAGGTCGTCTTTAACCCTGGTCAATAAACAATGCTCGTAGCACTATATGAATAAGGGGAGCTTGGGATCTTCGGACTAGTGCGCGGAAGTGTTTACTACGGAAGGCGAAAAAGGACACTGATAAACAGAGAGTGAGTAGGTGAGTAGGTGCCGGTAATGAGTGAGCTGTACAGTTCCAGGGGAAGCTGCGAAAGCCAAAGAAAGAGCCAGAGATCGAGCAACAAGCGAGCGAGCGGGGTCCGAATACAGCACGGAAAAGGATGGAGTATGCGGGGATGGTACTTGCCCCACAGAGTAATGCCAAAGGAATATATCTGGTTGAGGTGAAACATGATCGAGGGAGCGCTGGAAATTGAGTGAGAACGGCATAACCCCGCGGATGCCGGCGAGACGAACAAAATGAACAAGACCTGAGTCGCGGAGCCTGCATAACCCACTCCAAACCACTCGTGCACAAGCTATACCCGTACCCAAATATGCATGGTAAAATAGTTGCATCGACGGTCCGATTTCATGGTATTCCCATATCAATTTTTAGCAGATGCATATCCCGGATATGGCCGAATCCGGACAGATCGATTTCCCTTTGAACGCTGAATTCTTTCCAACTTATCTTCTCCTGCGAAAGAAATGCCACTCGAGTAGTGGCGCTTTGGCTTGACGTCATGTCGTGGCTAAACTGCTGTCGCTTGCATTATATATAATTATCGTATACCCGCCCGTCGATCTCTCTCCGCGCCGGTCGGATTCTGGTAGCCCGGTTCTGAAGGGCTAAGACTGGCGAGTCAGTGCGCACCACGTTGTCGCCCATGTAACTGGTTCACTGGTATCTGCACTATATCTGCACGTTGAAGCGTTTCGCCGAAAGCAATTGTTGCTGCAGTAGGATGCGATAACGTCCCGATAACATTCATCAAATCAAAGATCACCACGAGACGCCAACGAATGATGCCTGAATATGGCCCAGGAACTACATGGAATCCATGTGATGCCGCCCCAGTAGCCAGGCGCAACTGTGGACACCGCGTGTCTGGAAATGTCCGTTTGTAATTCACAGCTCGCCGCTAGTCTTCTGGACGTACCACAAAAATTATCGGATCCATCCAAATCCATCGGGTATTCCCCCCGCCGCAAAGAATGCTGCCCTGGCCCGCTTTTGTCTGGAATAGTGCTGACGGAAATCAATGCGAGCAAGCGTGCTATTGTTTGCCCCAGCGCCTTGTATGCGAATTCGTAAACGCCAATCGCGGAAAAAGCAAAAGCAGAAACCAAAACGATGAGGCCATTCCTAAGCGATTACATGGGCCCTCCAGAAACAACCCATTTTTCTTCAAGCTCTAAATGAAGCGAGACAACCTACCTCCTAAGCTAGGCGAGGGAATCTACTTAACTTCTTGTCCTTACTGCAAATCCTAGCTGGAGGTGAAGAAATTTTAGGTTTATCATATCAAAAACCTCGATTCAACGGGCATCTAAAATGTCTACGGCTTCACGTCTTTCGGCCCCAGTGGCCCCTCTAGTCCAAAGCAGCCACTTCAGAATCGTCAAATCTAACCCCAATATTCGAGGGGTCCAACAACAACTCTCTCAGATATCAGGCGGCTTGTGGTCAAAGGAAGATGACAACGTCTCTTCCCCGCCTAATTCTTGATGTCCATGCTAACCGTGCTCCATAGGTCATCACGGCACCATACGGCCATCTCACCCATTCTCCAGGCAAAGACATCCGACGTATCATTCTCTCAGCCTTTAATGTCTGGTTCGGTGTCCCGGTTGAGAAACTGGAAATAATCAACACCGTAGTTGCAATTCTACACAATGCCTCTCTCCTGTAAGGCCCTGCCTTTGGAAGCTTAGAGGTTACACTAACGAATATAGCATTGACGACATAGAAGACTCTTCGCCGCTTCGCCGTGGAAAACCATCGGCTCATGAAGTGTATGGAATTCCCCAGACATTGAACTGCGGAAACTACATGTACTTCCGCGCATTGCAGGAGTTATCAAAATTAGGAGCAGGGGAGGAAGCTGTGAACATTTATACAGAGGAACTGCTGGCTCTGCATCGTGGCCAAGGAATGGACCTGTTTTGGAGAGACACTGGGACTGTGCCAAAGACAGAGGACTATCTACGGATGGTAGCAAACAGTATACTTCCATTTACTTCCCGAGAGACTCCATTACAAATGCTAATAGTTTGAAGAAACTGGCGGACTGTTTAGGCTGGCGGTAAAGTTACTGCGGCTATGCTCTCCCACAAGAGCAGACACGCGGGATCTGGACAACCTCGCTTCACTTTTAGGGATTTTGTTCCAGATACGTGACGACTACTTGAACTTGCATGCATCGGAGGTATGTCATCTAATCGGAATTTTCAGTGTATCACGGCTGACTAGAACAGTATGCGGACGCCAAAGGTTTTGCCGAAGACCTCACAGAAGGAAAATTTTCCTTCCTTATCCTTCACGCAGTTAATGCCGATCCCGGAAGTCAGCTGCTTGGTATCCTCAAGCAAAGACCGACGGAGTTTGCGGTAAAGAAGAGGGCGATAGACTATCTAGAGAGAGTAGGAAGTTTTGCATACACGCGGGAGGTTTTAGGGCAGATTGAAGAACTTATGATGGGAATAATGAACCAGAGAGGTGGGAATGAGGCATTGACGTGTCTGGTGCAGAGGATGAGGATTGTATAGAGAGTACGTTTTTTATGGTTTTTTTGTGTGGCTTCTTGTATGGTTTTTTTCCTTTTTCTAGGAATACATGTATACAATTTGAATTATGGAGTTTTCAAGTATTTTCGATTATATCTCGTTACTTATTATCATAAACATTCATCGTGTTACCGTAAATCATTCATCGTCATGAGACATCTTATTATAGAACTCAGTTTGCGCGATCCGTCATGACATCTAGCCGCTCCAATTGGATTCCTTCTCACCCGCTGCTAGCGCACTCTAGTAATTTTTCCCAAACCCGAGCGCTGATACCGAGTGCATTTCTTCGATGGGATGCATTGATGTACAGCTATAATGCTGTAATATCTGGACTATTCCATCATTTTGCAGCACATGCAGCTCGCATACCTAAGTTCCATTCGTATAAGCAGCGATATGGAGACTGCATAAATCGAGTCAACGAAAGTGCTAGCCGATTGGTAACTGCTCCAACACATACTGCATGTATCGTACATCGAGCTATGCACATGGTCATAAGTAGGAAATTTAGGGTACCACATTTGATATGTAGGCGCCTATGAGCAGGTGTTTTGATAGGCAAACCCCATCTTTTGGTAACCGGGATTGCACATTAAATTGTCCGGCCAATATGGCGGTCACAAACCAGTTGTGCAGTTGCTAGTGCTCCAGCGTTCCTGTTGGACAAAGTGTCACTCACTTTACACTGCCGAAAATACGGCCTGCGGCAGTACTTCCGCCGATTTTCATGTGTTGTATATAGGGATCGAGCACGCGCTCATACCTTTCTGATCAACGACCGCTTCGTTGTTCATATATTCCGAGCAGACGCCAACATGCTGTCACAGATTCTGGAAGCCTGGAACTCCAATGCCCGAGGTCCTCACATATTTCTCGTTACCGCCTTGGGCTGTGCTGGCATTGCGCTGCTTAGGTGGCTCTACATAACACTCACTCAGGAGAAACGGCCTCGATTATGGGCCGGCGTCGCACCTGGGTGGAAAGGTTATAGGCAGGGCCAAATAAAATATATCTTCCAAGGCGGTGACGTACTGATCGATGGGATCCGTAAGGTGAGCTTGTTACCTTTCTCGTTTCCAGACTATTTCGCCTGGCTAGCGAGGCAACTTTGCTACCTAATTCAGTATCCCCAGCCGTAAAACATATATTAACAGATTTCCAGTTCGGCGACTCCACAGTATTCTGGGTTCCGGCGCTCCTTGGTGCACACATGGTCTTGCCAACCAAATACGCGACGGAGCTCAAAAACCACAAGGACTTGAACTTTTTCGACTACATAGAAGATGCGTTTCCCGGAACAGGGTTGAAGGAACGGTTCTTGTCGGGAAGTTTTGTGAAAATCGTCAAAAAGCATCTCACGCGGGATCTAAATCAATTCACCGGTGTGCTATCAGACGAAACGGCTGAAGCGCTAGATGAGATGATTCCTGCCAAAGATGGTATGTTGCGTGTGTGCTCCATTGGATTGTACTCAATGTGGGATATGTGCGTTTAGATTGGACACCTGTTGTCATGAATACGTCCATCGCACGCATCATCACTCGCGCCAGCGTTCGCGTTTTTGCTGGCGAGCCTCTCTGCCGTAACGAACGATGGCTTGAACTCGCGTTAAACTTCACGTTGCATATCTCGGAATCCGGAATAAAGATGCGCTTCGTCCCCCGTTCCCTTGCCCCTTACATCATCAGGCTTCTACCGTCATTCAGAAAGGCGGGCAAAGACTCCAGAGATGCAGAGAGACTTATCCAGGAGCCCGCAAAACAGCGACGCGCAGAGATGGCTAAAGCAGCAGCGGATGGTGTGGAATTCAAGAAGCCCAATGATGGAATGCAATGGTCAATTGATGCGGGAGAGCCGGATTCCGGGCTCGCCAATTACATGCTTGTTCTGGGAGCTCTCTCTGTCCATACCACAACCTCCACACTCATGCAAATGATCTACGATTTGTGTTCGTACCCTGAGTTCATCACGCCGCTCCGGGAAGAGACCAGAGACATTTTCGGCGACGGAACGATCGACCCCAAGGCGGACCTTACAAAGCTTAAAAAACTTGATAGCTTCATGAAAGAGTCCATGCGACTTAATCCTATAAATCACGGTAGGCCAGGCGTCTCAGTCCGTGTATTAATACGAATACTAACCGAAAGCAGTAGCAATACAACGCAAAGCCACAAAAGACATTGTGCTCTCTGACGGCCTCAAAATCAGGCGTGGCGAGTACGTTATGGTAGCTTCAACGCCGGTTCTCCGGGATGAACGATTCTATCCGAACCCCGATACATTTGATGCATTCCGCTTCTACAAGCTCCGCCAGGTTGCTGGTCACGAGAATTCCTACCAGTTTGTCAGTTCGTCAGAAACATACTTCGTGTTTAGTCAAGGCGAACATATTTGCCCCGGGAGGTCAGTGGAAAATCTAGCATATGCATGTATCGAAGAATTCAAGGCTAATCGTGTCGACGCGGGCAGGTTTTTTGCATCCCATTTGATCAAGATCGTGCTCATCTATTTATTTCACAAGTACGATTTCAAGTATCCCGAAGGTCAGACCAAAAGGCCAGAAAACATGTCCTTTGAGGAGAATAACTTTGCGAATCAAACGCAGAAAATTTTATTTCGGAAGAGGGCGGTGTAATGGAATGGGAAACGGTGCTTATGGTGAGACGTACATAGTAATGAAAGAAATTCTAAGAGAGGGAGTTACCGAGAGATGAACAATGAGCATTACTTGTCACCAGCTTCTCTGGTATGCAGCTTTGAGAGTGTCATTTGGGTTCGGTACGGCCATCTTGTCATGTAGGCCGATTCCCGACCCTGCCCAGTAAATGATGCTAGTGACCGTCCGTGTCTCGGGGCCGCCCGGAACCAGCACATCACGTGAGCCGGCTCCAGTCTTATCTGGCTGCATGCCCTCGGACATCGTGCAAACCTTATCGCGATCTCTCGTTGTCATCTTATCCGCCTGCATGGCACCCAATGCGCTGCTCTCCCGCCGTTTGCCCACGCCCCACGAACGCTCCAATTCGCACGCCAGTGGACAGAGTGATGATGACACCAGCCACCAAGCGCCGCTAAAACACGCATCGCCCAGCCGGCTGAACAGTGGAAATTTCCAATCCACCCGCCTCCAGTCGAGGTGGTGCCAATTACACGCCGCCAGCCTAATTTGCCCTTCCATCGTTGGTATCCTCATCTCGGTTCGCTTGCAGAACCCAGGCAATCGGGCTGGAGGATGACGGTGACACAGGCAAAGTATAGGCGGACCACTCTGTGCGCTCAGGCCGTTTTGCGACGGCAGGTAGTCGCTCACAGCACGAGCTTGAATCCGCCTCACTTGCCACGGTGTACCGCCCGAAGAGCCGCCAAGAACTTCCCCAACTAGACCAAGTGCCGGGTTGTACCGTTGCCCAGGCGACTCTGCTTGTGCGAGTTCGCTCTGCGCCTGTCCAGTCGTGATCCACGCCCTGGGAGTCCGCGGTGTTGCATGGCCCGTGCACCACGCTACCGGTACAACACAATTCTGCGAGACCCTGAGAAGCCAGTCCCCCCATGAAGCCAGTCCCCCATGCGGGGTTGGCCAGTCACAACAAATCAGGCTAGCGACGGCGCTCACGTGTCCGGTGTTCTTAACTATGATTCCTCGTTCCGACTGCAGCACTTCGATCATTCCCCATCGCAGTCATCCTCACCATGTCGTCGGGAGAGCCATCGGACTATGGCCACGGCGAAGGTATCGAGCACTATGCGCAAGTTACTGAGGTCGATCCGGCTGTGGTATGTTTATCGTCTGTCGCTGTTCACTCCGCCCCAAAACCCCCTGTTGACCTTACCCCCCCCCTTTTAGTACGAAGACAACCTTGCGGCTGGAAGTTCCTCGACGAAGAGTTTGACCTCGTCCATCTACGAATACTTCATCGAGAATGGTTGGGGCACGACCTCCAGCTTTACCCTAGTTCTCCGGGATTCACTAACTGATTGTCCGTGCGAATAGGGAGACAATACCACTCGTACTTTGGCGATGACAAGAACCCGATGCCGACGGATGAGATTGAGCAGGACCGGTTGGATCTGCACCACGAACTGCTTCGGCAGTTGCTGGACGGGAAGTTGCATTTTGCGCCTGTCGAGGAGCCAGAGAATATCCTCGATGTTGGAACGGGGACGGGGATATGGGCGATTGAGGCGGCGGATCAATATCCCAAGGCCGAGGTCGTAGGGACCGATCTCAGGTAGGATTCTCGTTGTCGCGTAGTCCTCCGCTGACGAACCGTGTTGTGACAGCCCGATTCAGCCGCAGTGGGTACCGCCAAACTGCAGATTCGAGGTTGACGATGCAGAACTAGAGTGGACATTCCCGCCAGTACGGTACCACCCTGTCCTGCCTTGCTTCTACTCACACGCTCAGAACTCGTTCGACTTCATCCACGCACGAAACCTGCAGCAATCCATCGGGGACTGGCCGAAGTTGATGAAGGAAATTTATCGGTATGTTGCGTTGGGACAGCCTGGCTAGGTGTAGGGAATATAGTTTTTCCCGCGTCCTCTTGCTCGCAGACTGCTGACCGTGTGTTCCAGCGCCACAAAACCGGGGGGCTACGCGGAGCTGGCGGAGTGCGGGATGGAGTTATTCTCGGACGACAACACTATTGCACCCAACTACAAGCGATGCAGCGACCTGATTGCTTCTGCGCTGGAAAAACTTGGGCGGCCGCAAGCCGACGGTGCTGGCATAAGGGAGCGGCTGAAAGAGGCCGGGTTTACGGATTTGCGTGGGGTGGCGCTGAAGCAGCCTGCGGGACCATGGCCCAAGGACGAGAAGATGAAGGCGATTGGGAGACTGGGGCTCATGAATGCTGAGTCTGGGGTTTCGGCGTATGGTATGGCGGTGTTGACGAGGGTTTTGGGCATGGGCGTGGAGGAGGCTACAAAGGTTTGCGACGACTGCCTCAGTGATATTAAGAATTACAAGAACTACCATGTGTATTCTCTCTTGTAAGTCAACTCCCCCACGCTGTACTTCATCCCGCTGATTCCTCTAGCTACGTCGTTTACGGGCGTAAACCAGAAAATGCGCCAGCAGAAACATAGTTTTAACAGTGTTTGGTGTGATTGTAGTTTAATCGATTTCAGTAATACGGCGAGCGGAGTATGAGCATTAAGGGGGCTGGTCACTGGATTGGATTCATGGCGTTTAGTTTTTTGCTTTGTTTTGCTTTTTTATCTTGTTGAGCCTCTCGTCAGTGTACGAGAATGACTTGCAATCAACTTGATGTTCTTAATTCAAATAAGCCGGAACGCCGGCTCGAAGAATACCGGTTAAATGGATTCTAATCTCGCAAAAAGTCGCTCTTCGTAACTCGCGATCGTCAGGCAACCTTGCAGTTCTGGCACGATCGTAGAATCCTAGAGTACGACGACAATAGTGGCGAGAGTCGGGGTGAATGCCGTAGTTCATCATCTTCACCGGGTAGATCTTTAGTTCAGCATTAAGGCCCCTTTCATCCTAAATACCCGAATGGGCTACGACTACGACCTACGAATCTCGGCCGACGATTGGCGTTGTGCTTGTACTGCGAGACTGAACAGCTGGCAAACGCGGCTGGTGATGCCGTTCTTGCCTACGGGTGCAGCAGCGGGGTTTGGCATGGGGTGTCACTCGGGGAATAATAAGTATGCTGTTGTGGTTTATGAAGGGATGTTGATGTTACTTGTCTGTCTCATGTCTCGTTGAGACAGACCGTTATACGAGTAGGTGTCAAGAAACGGTACTGTAGGCACATCCGAAACAAGCATTTCTGTATGCGTTAACGGGCGGTGCGGCTGAGCCATGAGAAAAATTCTGCGACCCGCAGGACATGCGTAACCACATTTGGGATGCCGAAGTGGAATGTAGATGTCTGTTATCAGCGGGTGTGGTGCATTCAGAAGGTGGTAAGTGCCTCAGGTATCACTCGTGCGCACCTGTTGTGGACAAACATGGTTGGTGGGCATGTGAACACGGGACTCTCCGGTCATTGCGCGTACCTGGAAACTAACTCGCACTGCCAAACGGAGTTCGCACAAGTCTCCTACATGTCGCAGAACATTTCTGTCGCACCGGTACGACACCATAAATAAATGCATGCTCCGGGAAAGGACCTGGGCGGGCGCCTTCATCGGCGATGCCGAGTTACAACGTGGTTCCGAACCGAGTTTTCGGGCTAGCCGTTGACACCACCATTGCAAAGATTGTAAAGGTTGAATGAGTGTCGCGGCTCGTAGGGTCACATTCATGCTCTAGTGGGCACTTGCAGCATAATATTTCACCAAATCACCTCCACATGTGCATCGGCAGGGCCCAAAGACAATTTATACCGCTCCATATCATTAAGACTATATCTTACCGTCCATTAGCAGCCGATATTTCCGCGGAAGATGCGTTGGAACCGGCGAGCACGTCCTTAAGTGACATGCAAATAGAAGAGGTGTGGCTGACGTCGAGTATGCAAGCTGCATGTACGAGTTGGGCCGATAATGCAGTGTATTTATCGCGCCAGCGGTTTGGCACGGAACGATATATGTTGCAACCACCAGAACGACTGCTTCCCGGCTGCATGGATTTCTTTCACTTCGGGGGCGAGGTCGTCCGCTTGTTATGTTTGGGAGTGGTCATAACTCCATCCAGGTGGAATCTACCTAGAGAAGACAAGTGCACTCGTGCGATATAGGTAGTGAATCCGATGATTGATCAGTTCGACCGCCAGTTCACGGATGTGGCATAACCTTATATCTCCCAATCCTTGGGTATAAAGATGGCCGCCGGTACTAGTATTTCTGATATTGTACCACACTAGCAGTCCCGAGACAAAGTCCTGGGACCTGACCCGGGACTGGGGACCACGGAACCTCTCTTGATTGGGTGGACTTTATGAGTGATATCTTGTGATTGTGTGTATGTATTTGGTCGAGGGTGCTAGTTTGCGGCAACTTCCATCACATTACGTGTGAACAATTCCGCAGAGCCGTTGTGTTTAGGCCATGATGAATGTTGCCGGGGTGTCTATCAGGAGTTCTTCTACTTCATTTCCGCTTTCAGATGCCGCCTTGCAACTGTAGGAAAATGTGGGAATGCTGCTGTGGCGTGAGATCGACCTGTTTGTAGACTAATCAGCATGTGCCTATTCTTCTAGTTAAACGTTAGTTAGAAAAGCGGAGGTCACCGGTTGAATCTTTAGAGATATAAAATGAGGAAGCTACACTACCGACGCTATATGGCGGCATTCGGAGAATTCCTAAGATATAGTGGTAATGATCTTAGAACTCCCCGAGGTCCCGAGAAAAAGAGCTTGACATTGACAGAGCTTAATAATACTTCCGGTTGGTTTTGCGGCAAGTGATTTCCACCAAGCGGACCCAAGTACATACCTCATTCGGATATTATAATTACCGTTGAGGTATTCAGATCGGTATATAGTATATTCACCTGACACAATTGCTTCAACCTTGGTCGTTCACTTCGGTCTTCTACTCTGAATCCTGGTTATTCTCGTCCAATATGCAGGGCATTGGCGGTACGTAATGCATATGAGACAGTGGGGCTGAGTAGCAAGCTCGTTAAGCAACCGCAGGCTACTCTGGCGGCTTGGGTTGTAGGCATGTAGACTATGCGTTCGGGCGCCGATGTAGGAAGGTTTGAGCTATAATTGGTTGAATTCTCGGTAATTTTCGCATAGTTACGGTATCATGATCGAAAATAGAACCAAGAATCGTCTGTTGGAACCGCGTCGTAAGCCACTGCATATATGGATACGATACGTGTGTTATGCAATACTCCAGAGAAGTGTGGTTGGATACAGCTATATGGAGTTAAATACGGGTGGAACCCACCACCCACCACCCACGATCTAGATCTGGTCACCATGAGTTCCAACAACCTTTCCCACTGTAGACGCTACAGTGCCGCCAAAGCGTCGTGTACAACCGAATCAACATTGCATTAATGGTCACAATATCCGAGCTCATCTACTTGAATCTAAGAATCAGAAAATCGAGTAATCGAATCAGCTCATTGTAGCTGCCACGGTAACAGCGCCTTCGATCTAACTTCGTAACCACCGTTAAAGGTCACCTCGAAATTTATGGGCACCCTCGCGTCACGGTCGGCTACTCTCCAACCCGTATCAGAGACAGATAATGAAAAGATCCACCTGCTGCGGTATCTCCTACATGCTCAGCTTTTGAAATTTGCCGCAGTACCAGTTTTTGGCAATCAAGCCGCCGATCAATCTGATTCCACAGTGGATCTTTACCACCCGTTTGACGTCTAACATTCGACTGCACCAACCAAATTCAGCAATGGTTGCCGCTAGTTTTCTGCAACAGAGCTCCCAAATCTGAGCGTGTAGGGAACAACAACGCGGCAAACTTGCAGGGGTTCCGAAGGCCTGGGACGATGCCCAGTCTTTGCGGGCCCGACGTAACATTCCTGGACATGACCACGGTAGTCTGGGCTGCCCTGGAGGAATTAGACCCCCAAGGACCAGGTTTCTGGGGCGGCATGGATTTGCTGCATTGTGCAACAGTTAAATGCCCGTGTTCAGGTGGAAATTGCTGATTAAATATGCTGATGGGCGCTAAGCCATCAAATATATCGAAGCTCTAAGAGCGAGATTCAGGCAATCACTAGGTGGTGGGTGACCCGCAATTTTGGTTCTCTGGAATTGTCGCTGGTTAGTCACCTGAGATCACTCGCACCTTTCGAACCCCGGAGAGGATGCAGACGGGATTGGTTGAAGTGAAGACATCTGTAGTGCCCTCCATTGCGTAGTGGTAGTGGGTAGAGAAGCCATGATTTGGACCGTGGGGATTCTCCTCGGGGATATGGCGGGGAAATTTCTGAGATACATATATATGCCATCGCCGCTCGCAGCTGAATATCGTATGATTATAACAACCCTTTGGAACCTTGTTCATCCCGTACTTCATCCCGGGGCTCATGGGGACTTGGATGGATAGTCCCCATGGGCCCTGGCTTCAATCTGAGCCCCTAGTCTCTGAGGTTCTTGACTTTGACATTGTAGTCTGCAATGGAGCAAGTCTTGCTAGGACAAACTGGGATAATGGGAAACCCTGCGGCAAAGAGCGGAAATGCAAAATCGCACGACTACTTAGAAAATACGCTGATATTAATGCAGTGGCTACACAACTTAAGTCTGCTGCAGGATCTAGACACATAGGTTGTGTATTTGCGTGTTTTGATGGAGCAAGGATGCACTTCAAGCAAGCGGTTTCCTGAGGCGGCGACGTTGAGGTCATACGAATTTTACTAAGGTAACAGAACTTTCACGATCTGGTTATTCAGATAACCAACTAAACTACGGCTCGCAAAATCAGTTACCGTACGGACTTCAGATAGTTTATAGCCACCTCACGTGCAAGGACTCTCACTCAATGGGGACACTTCAACACGCTCTTGCTCTAGTGCTCAACCCCCTCGCTGATCTCTCCCCTAGTATCAACCCAAGGACTGCCAATGGTATGCTATCGGAGCGCATCACTAGCTATCACTCGACTAAATGTCGTCTCGATTCTAATCTATGTACGCAGGGCACTCTATAATTGATTAAACCTATCTCATCTGGTTGTCCACCGTCGGGAGAGCAGCTCTTTTGGGTGGACTATCATACCCACCTTCGATCAACGTTCCCCGCACATGGTGATTTATAATCTGGACGTTAAGATAATCCTAGACATTAGACAATAGGCTGGCGGCCCTATATATTTATACTCCTATAAAGGCCTCGTATATTGTTATAGTATGATTCAGTATTGATAGTGATGGTAGAGGAGAGGTTTCAAGTGAGGAGATAAGATAAGATACTTAAGTAAGTGGTATTAGAGGGTTGCGATGTTTAGAGTACTAACGTTCAAGACTATCATCTGACGGATAAGTTTTCATTTGAGATATATGACGTGGAAGATGGCGAGTGATGATGAAGATGGATGCAGTTAGATTAGATGGATTAGATACGTAGCAATCAGTAAGTTCCGCTCATCTGTTGAGTCGCGAAACATCCTTTCTCTCTCCACTTCATACATCAGAGACTACATAGATAGATGAATTCTAAGAGATGGGTTTCACTTCTTACTCTCGCCAACATCATTTGTGCCTTGATTGTATTACGGTGGTTCTTTCTCGAGACTAACTGTGCGACCTCGTATACGTCACTCCGACTTCTCCTCATGTGCACAGGTTAGAACCAATACATACGTAACTTAGGTAGCCAAAAGAATCTTCTGACGTCTATGTTATTGGCTGCCGACTAAATCTATGCATTGAAGGAATCGTTGCGCATGGCTTTGGAGGAATGTGGGTAGTTAGCGAAGGAATCTGGGGGCTGTGAAACATTCACGCCATTTGGTTGGTTCCCTTGACTGTTGCTTTTTGTGCAGTGGAAGGGATAAATTCACACACAGTCTACCACTATTCACATGATAAGGGCAAGGGGGGTACACAGAGATGACTGCGCTTCAGCTCTGAGGGCTCGACCATCTATAGCTCGTAGTATGTGTTTATTTGCTTATTACATATACTGCACTAGTGTCACTGCAAGACCTCCAGACTAATGTACCCCAACTTATGGATGCTGACCACAAAGCCAATCGCTTTTCTTCTGTTCATAAATAACCCACTCCATCCTACCTTTCCCACTCTTTCTACCCGACATATCTCAAATATTGCTCGAAAATCAGAGCTGTCATGACATCTATTCCCCTCCATTACTCCGAGCTTCCTTACCAGCAAATCCCCCTCAATCAAATGCAGCCATATTTCTATCATAGCTATGATTGCATGGAAAAATACTCGTGAGCTCCCCAAGAAGTACACCGATTAGGGTCTAATCTCTGCAACCAACAGATATCCATGCATGGGCACGTTTCCCGGACTAGATAATGAATTCCCCGGAGGGACTGGATCCCAGGTAGCCATTTCCCCCCTCAGGCCTAATGACCAGGACGTTAATGAGCTTCCAGGACTCCCAGGAGCGCTCCCAGGAGCTCTGTCCGGAATCCCCCTAGGAGTCCCGCTCGGAATTTCCCCAGGACTTCTCCCCGGACTTCTTCCCGGAGCTCTGCCAGAACCTCTGCCAGGGCCTCTGCCAGGAACTCTTCCAGGACTTCTCCCAGGACCTCTGCCCGGAATCCTCCCAGGACCTCTGCCCGGAGCTCTGCCAGGGTATTTGCCAGGACTTCTCCCAGGGACTCTACCGGGAACTCTGCCGGGAACTCTCCCAGGACTTCTCCCTAGAGCTCTGCCTGGAACTCTCCCAGGGCCTCTCTCAGGACCTCCGCTAGGACCTCCGCCAGGACCTCTTCTGGGGCCTCTGTCAGTGGACTGCCGGCGGTATAAAGACAATACTGTCCGCGTGACGCCGAGATCCCATTGGTTAGACCCACATGCTCCTTCTCAAGGCGTACAGTTGCATGCCGACGTTTCGTTCGAAACTCGGTTCGGGTCACAATGCCGTCAGACCCCTCCACCGGTCTCAAATTTTGACCTGGATTTCATGGCTACACCGCCATTAATGGAGCCTGGCGGTACACCAACATTAGGTCATTGGCATAATCTGTCGGAACCGGTGGGCTCTCCGCTTCCTTCGAGGATTGAAGCTATCCACATACCTGTCGCATTTCAAGATGAAATGAAGCTAGTTTCTGGCCATCCGGCGGCCGAAAGGTTAGTTTGGATTGACCCCAGAACGCCCAAGCGTACTGATGGCAGGAAAAGACAAGATCACTGCTCCATTTTATCAGCCACCGCGTCATGGAGCGATATTGGCATCAACAGGAAGGCGAATCTACCACCACCAACACATGAGAGACCTAGAGGACAGAGGTTCGTGCTACCCTAGTGCACTTAAACCAGTGCCTGACAATCCGCACCATAGCGGCTCTGTTCATTCACTTCATTCTGGTCCGCCATGTGATCGTCGGCTTCGTAGACGGGCAACAGCAACAGCATCCAAGCATGTATGCCATCGCTGTGGAGAGAATTTTACGACTATTACGAACTATAACCGACACAAGAAATGGTCCAAGTGCTGCACAGGACTGAAACGACCACATCAGTATCCTTGCAATTACCATGGGTGCGACAAAGCCTACAGCCGCAAGGATAACCGGGATAAACATGAGCGACAGAAACATAGCTCAGGAAATATGGCGGTTCCTATTGTCAAAGGTTTGTGAGGCGTACCGCATGGATCGAGCATATGCTAACTGCTCGGAGCAACCAGGCAACATATATAATGGGGCGTTCGCTCTGGAACCTGCAACTCCATTCCCACCGTACGAATCAAGAGTAGGACTTTTTGGTATTGATGAACTTGAAGGTTAGTTTGGGATGCTGTTCGTAGCAGCACGCACTGACATCTGGTTTGTCGTCAGGCGGTGTATTGGATGGACTCTCTCATTCAGAATCACTATGGGTTCCATTACACAGGGACTGGGGTTTCTAGTATTTTCAGGCGTCGAAGGTACATATATTGTGGGTTTGCGGGCGCTCGGTGGTGCTGGGCACACAGTAGGCTGGATAAACGGATGTGAGGGTTAGGGAGCGTGGGGGTGGTCTGGAATCGTGGGGAATTCGAGAGACATAAGAGCCTAAGCTGCGATAATCTACTCTATGGTGTGATGGAAAATGGGGCTTGCCGAAATTCATGGAAACATGTGCTATGATTAAATTAAATGAAAATCTTTTTGAATGCATTGTACTTTACCTTTATGAGGTAACATAAATGAATCACCTTCTGTGGAGTAATTATTGGTATGTACTCTAGTTGTACATGTACATTCCTATAATCGAGTTCAAGTGCAAACGCAATGTCGGGCACTTTTAACTTCGCCTTGGTACCAAGTTGTAGAGTACAGGAAGTGAAGAATCGTTAAAATACCACCGATGGCACCTATCTCCTGGATCTACAATAAAAAGGTTCTGCGAGATATAGTATATTGGGGTACAGGGACGCCTAATCATGCACACAAACTGCGCCTGGCGCACATAAACGCACAGAATTGTCTGTTTTGATAATTTTGGAGTTCCTAAAGTACGTCATGTCTCCGCATGAAACGCTAGTTCCTAGTTCATAAATAGCCAATTAGCAACACAAGTTTAACGCGCTTGCTGGGGTTTCATCTCGAAGGAATATGCAAAAAAGGCAACGCAAAAAAAACACCGCTCAACCCGAGTGTAGCCAATCAGATTCAAACATATGGTAGTTCCTTCGGCATGCGGGTTCCTTCGAATGTGCATGTGCATTAGCGCAGGTTGCAAGGCTGCGGGGTGTGCAAGGCTCGACGTTGGCTTGGCGGTCCTGGTTTCTATTAAACTATCTAGATGTCCCGTCACTTCAGTCCGCCACGCTCACTGTGGAGTGTCAGTAAACCGCCTAGTTGGCGGTGGAAACATCTCCTCACAGAACCATTGGCCTGGTAGATCCCTAGCTCTCCTACCTGTGTGCTTGGTTATTTCTAACTTGACATGATAGTTAACATCGCGTATCGGCCCCTTCGTCTGCTCCAAGTACCTCCAACCATCCGCCCGTCCGGACACTTTCACTGTGCGGACGGGTGTGATCGCAATTACCGACGTGTCCACCGAACCTTTGTATCAACGGCATATACGTCCCTGAGGTTTTAGGGAAGCTCATCCTACTTGCTCGTTTGAGGGCACAGACTAGAGCTGTGCCCTTTTCTCTGTCCCAATTAATTTCCGTTTATCAAGATGCTCTGATATTGATATTAAAGATGCCTCTCATCCTCTATCTCACAATCCCTATCAAGACATAGATATAGATTTCTTTTCCTCATGTTTTTGTCTTTCAAATTATCCTTATATTTGTACATGTTACGATAGTCCAGAATGGACAGAGAAAGAACGGAATGATGCCGGTGAGCCTTTCCCGTATGAAGCTCTTTGCATGGCTAACTGTTGATTGTCAGGCGAAGCTTCCCCTTCAAACCTCTCGTCTGGCGGTGAGTTGCCGGGAGGGCAGAGATCTAGATGTACATTCCACCCTAGCGAAGAGCTACTTCCACACCCAATTACGCCACATTCTGCCTCAACTTGGGACGACGCCTCCAACAGCAATTCAGAGCTCCCCTGCGGCTGGGGCGAACCCTTTAATCCTGGACAGGACGCATGTGCAGTTTCGTCGGCGGTCATCGGACAACAAGTCGGGGAAGGCCTGGGTGATCCGGCAGGATGGGATGGTCCTTCGTCTTCCAACTATTTCCAAGAGGGTCCGGCCCAATTACTACAACCTATCTCAGTGCCTACAGATGCCGATTACGATCTTACAAGCCATACCGCTGCATTGAACTTCTGGGGTTCCGGTGACCTATCCCTCTCGTCTGAATTTGAGTTCCCAATCTCTCTCCCTCTGTCACCTTTCTCCCCGTGTAGCGTAGAAGTTCCTAGAAACCCTACCCTGAGCTCGACGCCCTCTCCATATAGCGTTCTAGATCACACAGTCCAACGGGATATAGGAACCAGTGTTGCTTTTATGGGCAATAGGTTAGTTTAGATCTGTTAGTCAATCTTGACAGCGTGTTAATCATTGAAATAGTTCTCCGGCACTTGATGCCCACACCCCGATTTATCTTCCCTCCGTAAACGTTGGGCCAATTCGCCGGCCTCGCAAGCGCCATCGCACAGACACACGGTCTAGATACACCTGCGAACGTTGTGGAGAGAACTTTACCACGACCACGAATTACAATCGCCACAAATTAGCATCAAAATGTTCCTCCGAGATCAACCGTGCTGTCGCGAGTAATCCGACTAGGTATACGTGTGGCTTTCTCGGCTGCCAGAAGACTTATAGTCGCAAAGATAATCGGGATAAGCATGAACGGGATAAGCATGGGCTACAGGCTGGGGGGTTCAATGCAGGAGAAGATCTGGAAGGGGGGAGAAATCTATCATTGGGGTCTTTCGGAACATATGACAGCATGCAGGTGGCTTTTCCGGGTCTATGATACAGGATGTTGAGTCTGGTTGTCGCAACAAGGGGGCGTTGAGGCGCATTGATTGATTTTAATTTTACTCCTTTGTTCTTGCTATTGGCTTCTGTTTCTTACTCTTTGAATTCATACTTTTGGTTTTTTGCACAATTCTTGTTGATTGCCACGTGATCTTCGTTGGAATTTCCAACTGCACCAGAGCCGACGAGGATGGATCCTACTGAGTAAGGGGTTCAGCATCTCGATGATATAGTTGTTTGATGGTGACATTGTCAGGGCACTTCGCAGGATCAGCCTCCAGAAACCAAGTGGAATGGGTGATGAAGAAGCGGCTAGTCGTAAGTTAGTTTAGGGGGAAGTTTTGGCTCATATTTATACGAGGAGCGGCCACACTCATCCTTCTCATTCTCCTTCACTTCTTCGGCATCGCTCAAGTTTTCACGGCCCACCCACCTTCAAAAATTTTCGCATCTTCTGCATACGGTTAGAAAGAGGAGTTTTGAACCCTGGTGGGTTTTCCCTCCACACCTGCGAGTGGCATCGTAGGTGTGGAGGATGTTTTCTGCGCCACAAGCATCCACCAGAGTTTGGGCAACAGACTTAGTCGCTCCTTGAAAGCCTAGCCTGGGTTATAACCTAACACCGTGCCCGACTGATTAATTTTGAGACAGTGATCTATATAAACTCTTATCATCAAACGGACGATAGTACTGACAAGCGGATCCGGGGTCTATATTAATCCCCTCTCCTTTCAATAGAATGGAAAGGCAGTCAGAACTAAAGATCGGTTCCTAAGACAAGGCTTCGTCGTAGGACTCACGCCCATTAACATCTTGGGATTCACGAGATGAGTCCGTACCCTTTTGCTTGCTATCAGTGCAAACCTTCGGAATTGAAAACAAACCACTACTGAACATCAGACCCCCGCCTAGTGTCTTTTGATATATTCTGCCGCCCCACCTCCATCTATATTGCAGCAACCACCCCAACTAACATGCAGGACAAGGGGCCAAGCAATGGAGACCAGACCTGCGACTCATCTCGGAGGTCTTGCTGGAGTGGGGTGGATTTCGTCAAGTATGGTAGTTGCAATAAGGTTGGATGGTTCCAACGCTAGCTTAGTTGTATTCCATGATTGGGGTGGTTGCGATAGTATCTGGTCCCGCTGGAAATTGGTCTAAGAAAAGTAGCTTCGCGAAGTCTAGCCGTTTAGAGTATTGCCAAGACTAGTTATGACTCGTTTCGAGCTAACCAAGACAACCAGTGTGTTTCCAGATCGGGCAATTATCAACCAAGGTCACTTGAGCTGCGAGGGACTTATACCCCTGTGTACGACAACAGCTTTCCGCAAACCCCGCAATCTGCCCAAAGTGACTGCGCCCGTTCCTTTGCCGCGTATGCCACACTTCATACGTGTCCGTGTATCCAATCTGAACACGGATCTACTCGACTCATAGTAGGTACATACTCAGCACTGAAATGCTGCGAAGTTCCCTGCACCTACAGGAGGCAGCCGAGCCACTCTATGTAACTCGAAGTCTCTCCATCGTCGGAAAAGATCTGGCTGCCTAGCGATCTTGATAACGGTTTAAGGAAGCGGGTTAATTAATCGGGTTTATTATAGGGAAACGAATCAGATGTGATTAGGACTGCAGGTGTGGCTCATCGTCTACGTACCACTAAGCGTTGAAGGAAGCCAATCGCGACGGTACCTTAAGGCAGCAAGCAGGGCGAATCATGTACATATGAGCCACTCAAACTCGAAGGAACCCAATGGCAGCGCAGAGGAAAGGCTACTTTGAGTTCAATGCAGGTGATGGCTGCAGCAAGGATCTGGGTCGATTGGCTTAGTCGACGATGATTTCGAGTTTCTGTATCTCCTACCTAGGTAGGTATATAAGAGTCATCAACCAACACTCTTTGTTTCTGCTGCTTCACGTCCACGACACCCCCAAACACCGGAACCAAGTCATCGGGCAGACTCACTACCCAGAGTATGACTCTAACATTCTTCAGAAGTTTCGGGAACTGACTTCGACAGAAATAAGTTTCACCAAGAGCACTACAAAACCGACCCCCCCGCCAATACTCTCCCGCTTCCGCGGGCGGCCCGTTGTAATTCTTGAGCCGACAATCGATACAGCACAGCTACCTCGTGCGCAAGTGCTCTTAATTTCACGTGTCGCTATTCACTACGGGTAGCTTCGGTATAACCTCTTTAATTTACAACAAACAACAACCCGACCAACGTTAACCCGACAACAAGTTTTGCTGTCATTATTTTCTCAATTTTTGCCTTCTTTTTCCTGGTTGTGGGGATTCAGGGTGGTACAACATTGGTGAGTCTTTTATCAATCAAAAACACTTGGCTAGGGAGTGTTAGTACTTATTTGACTCAGGGCCACCTTCACTTCGAATAACACCGCATTCCTTCAAAATCTCTCCCAATAGCTCAGAAACCACACCTTCCAGACATACACGAGCTATGGAGAACACCCAAACCCCCCCTCCGTTACCCAGGATCGACACAGAACCCGAAATATGGGACGAAGCCACTAGTCCACAGAGTGGTGGTTATTCATGCTCTCCCCCGGATCCTGGGGATCCTTTTTTCGGTTTGTCACAGCCTAGTGATTGGTGGATGCTGGATGCTGGCTTGGGTGCTGCGGGCCCCGACACTGTCTTTACAGTTGGAGGTTGCGATTCTACGTCCCCGATAGCTAGAACTCCTCCACCAGCCCCGAGCCCAGCATTTTCTTACTTCGGCGCCACCATTTTCATGGACAGGCCGCTCGAATATTTTTTACCAGCCGCTAGCCCGGCATCTTCTAATGCCGCCACCACCAATTCCATTGCCTGGGTGGCCGAAATGTCACCGGCCTCGAGTCCGGCATTTTCTTATGCCGCCGCCACCACCAATTCCATGGCCTGTGTGACCGAAATGTCACCAACCTCGAGTCCGGCATTTCCTAGTGCCACCACCACCAATTCCACGGCCCAGGAGGCCGAAATGTTTCCACCAGCCTCGGGTCTGGCATTTTCTAGTGCCACCACCACCAATTCCACGGCCTGGGAGGCCGGAAACATTTCGCTAGCCTCGAGCCCGGCACTTTTTAATGCCACCACCACCAATTCCACGGCCGAGCAGGCCAAAGATATTTTGCTAGCCTCGAGCCTGGCATTTTATTATGCCGCCACCACCAATTCCACGGCCGAGCAGGCCGAAAACTTTTCGCCAGCCTCGAGCCCGGCATTTTATTATGCCGCCACCACCAATTCCACGGCCGAGCAGGCCGAAAACTTTTCGCCAGCCTCGAGCCCAGCATTTCCTTATGCCGCCACCACCAATTCCATAGCCATGCAGACCCAAACTGCTTCACCAACCTCAAGCTCAGTATGGTCATACTCTCCCCCTCCCCTTGAGCCCCCGACTCCCGTCACAGCGCCACCATCGTACCGAACGCCAAGTCCCACCCCTCCACCCGTTCAGGTACTTGACGGGCCAGCCATGAGCAACGGGTTAGTTCAAATCCTACCATCAGCTAATTTGGTCCACCTTCTAACCATTGAATTAGGGAACGAAGTCGCCGTATGCCAACTAGTCCCCGCAAGAGGCAGATCTCCCGCGTCCGGAAGCCACACCCCCAACGCCGCGTCCATCAAGAACATATGTGTCACAGTTGTGAGCAAAAGTTCCCCAACGTTGGCAACCTGAATCGTCACCGGACGACAACGGGATGTGCTCCGAAGCAATCGAAATTTTGTTGTAGCGTTGCCGGCTGCAAGAGGACTTATAATCGCAAGGACAACCGAGACACTCATAGCCGGAAATGTCGGATGCGTTGAGCCGAGGTGGATGGTTGCTTGGGAGGGAAACGGGTATAGGCCTGGAAGGGCCCCCATTCCAATGGGATGGGTATGATCGAGGTTTTTCGACAGAGTCCAACCGGAAGGATCACATTTTACTGTTGGGAAAGCAGTGGTTTGCTTTTGTCTGCTTAGTTCTTTCTTTCTGGCGGGTATTTTTTTTTGCAGAAAAAGGAAAAAAAAATATGTATATAGAAAAAAAAAAAAAAAAATTTTTTTTTGACGTTCTTTGTGATTCTACGATCACAGGGAAAGTCCATCTCATAGGCCTATATTGTCTTATCTTGAGCGCTTGAGCATGGGGGAAAACAAATTGGCTTCATCGTCCGTGTTTAACTAATATTCTAAGATTATTGCATAGATAGATTGTCAGCCTTTGTAAGGCTTACTGGGCTGTGGAGCTTATGGTTCATATGGGCTGATGTTAATTGGCCGTATATATATATAAATGAGTGCGTACGCATGCACAGATAGACTGCCGTATATATATGGCCTTTGTAGCAGGTAGATGAATCAATTATCACATTCAACAGGGACTGCGAAATCCTGCTGGTTCAGTATCGAGACATTTCCGCCTCGTTTTTACACGCTGGTACATGGTTGAGGTAAAACCAAAGTATAATGTAAGCGGAAGTCTGTGACAAAGAAATTTGGGGAGTTGTGGCCCATCGTGAACGACATCATATCACTTGGATTCAGTGCTTATTCTAGCAGGGTGCTCTCGAGCGGACCGTGGCGGTGTGTCAGAAATCTTTGTGCTTAACTATAGTACGACGGTGTGATAGCTGGCTTTATTCCATTCGTCTATGGTTGCTTCCCAAGATTCGCCTTGAGCGGCCACAGCCTTATTCTGTGTTGCGTAAAAAATGTGCACTTGCAATTGCCTTGCGCTCCCTTCTCTCTCCCACACGGTGCACAGTACTATACATAGCCTAGAGTTTCTCTCTCTATCTTATACCAGTACTTATCAACACAATCACACGGTTCCTCCCTTGTGTGCAAAATTCGTATCATACAAGAGTAATGAATAAGCTGTACTGTAATTGTGAAAGCTGTTTCTTGGATGCGGTTATTATTCTGTTGGGCTCCGTCGCGTTGCTCCACTCCAAACAATCACAGGCCCTCGGTGTGTTATTATTGGCAGGTATTAGCTGCTCTTACCTATGGATGTACCATCGGGGGGTTCGGAATGCAAGGGCTAAGAAGTCGATGAGGCTTTACGAGGTTCAATTCCTTCCTTTCGATTGCGATTCTACCACGATTTGCTTTGTGGGTGTTCGCTTCCAGGGAGTCATTTGCAAACAAGGCTGCAAATGAGGCGGGAAGGAATCCAGTCACAGCTGCAGAAATAAAGATTCCTCCCGATTTTGCGCAGATATTCCTTCGGACTGCATGCTTTACGCATTTTGAGCATAGGTGTAGCAAGGCTCTGGCTTGGGCGATGATGTATGAATCGAGCTCTCCCCTATAAGTAGTCGAAACCCCGCACTCTTGGTGCATCACGCCCTGGCACATGCTCTTAACTGGTTGCTTGCTTGCTTTTGGAGATGTTTTTTTAGATCTCTGATTATACTGAGAAGGGGAATGAAGTTGGTGAGTACGTTCTGTGCTAAACACTACAAGACATCGCTATTCGCACCTGTCTGCTAAGGGTCTTCTGTACTTACAATCGCCCACACCCCGCTCCGTCCCTCAACTATGCTTCCGACAATAGCACCGAGCTTTCTTACATAGATGCCGTTTGGGATGGGCCAGTTGAAGACATTTGCCCTACTCTACTAGATCCTACCGACGGAAGTGTTGAAGCAGGAGCCGGCACATTGGCAGACTTCAAGTCGTCTCAGAATGTCGACTTGTTTTCGCGCGATATCCAAGAGACGGTGCAGGTCTCAGTCATATCACGCCCGAGCTCAATACCCACAGACACCGACTTTGATCTCACAAGTCCTACGGCGTATTACGCGTTCTGGGGCGGTGCTGATGTTCCCTCCGTGTTTTCCGAATCTCTTCCTAGCTCTACATGGCCTTGTACCCCTCGTCATGAAGATTTTCCCGGCGGAATCCCAGCCCTAGATTCTATGTTGGTGCCTTACGCGAACCAGACCAAACAGACAGATGTAGTACCATCATTGCTACGAAAGAGTGGTTAATCTAGTTCTATCATCAACCGAACCAGACAGACCATTGACCATTGAACTAGCACACCTGCGCACGACCTGAGAACAGAGATCCATCCCCTCACTAGATCGATTCACCGCCCCCGAAAGCGTCCCCACCCGCACGCACTCTCTAAGTATACCTGCAACTGTTGCGGAGAGGGATTCATCAACATCGGCAACTTCAACCGCCGCAAGGCAGCATCGAAGTGTTCATCCGCTCCAGTACGATATCTTTTTGGCTTCGCCGACTGCAGTAAGGATTTCACTCGCAAGGATAATCGAGACAAGCATCGCAGACGGTGTCATTTTACCAAAGGTGTGGCGCGGATAGGTATTTTGCCCTCCACAGTACCACAAACTTGCCATTTAGTGGATGGTCTTACCTGAAGCCTGACTGGTGATTGGGGATATGGATATCGGTTAGGCTTTGGGCGTCGAATTGGACAAAGTGCATTTATTGGTGGGACTAGCTGGGTCGTCCGCTTTCCGTTATTCTAAGTTTTCTTTCTTATCCGTCGACCCGCTGGATGTTGTGTCCGGGAATAGGATTCTTAAACTTTCATCGTCGTGTGCTAGGTTTTACGATACCTATCTCGCCGTGCGATGGGTATCCATTGTTTGACTTAATCTCCTGCGCTTTCTTTCTAGATCTATATTTGATCTTACGGTAATTCTTTGCAATTTGTCGTTGTTAATGAATGAATATATTCACGAGTACCGAGCTTGAATCGATCTACTCCAGTATAGAATGTCAACGATATTTAAGCGATAGGAGCACGTTGTTGATTAGATGGTTTGATTAGATTGGAGACACGACTAGCCGCTTAGGCTTAGAGTCGTGTCTCGCGATGACGTTGCATAATAGACTTTCAGTCTCGAAGGTGTTGCCCTGAAGAGGCTACCGGTAAACCCAAGACCAATGGCTCCGCTTAAAACGGAGCGTGCTCCGTATAGCAACTATCCTTCCGAAACCTGCGAGTGAGCACTGGTGGTGGTTGCCTGGTTGGTTGTGACGTTTAGGATTATCGGCAAATCACAGTGGACCAAACGAACGAAGGAATCCGCCGGATTTCAAATCCACTGCATTGGTGCGATTATTCACGTTACACAATTCCTCCTGCGCACAAACCATGCATGTGTATTCCTTCGGTTGGGTCGCCGAAAGATGTGCTTCTAGAGAGTACTTTTTACACGTGCTACATATACATAGGCGTGTGCGCCTCAATTATTTTATCCGATGTTACATCACCGATACTACACTTCCGCTTCATGATATCAATACCCCCGCTAATGACGACGACTTTTGAAAACGACCGATTTCGAGCTTTATGCCCCAAACGCAGACTAGCGTATCGATATATCGAGGAGCTCCGGTAAGTTGCTCCAGTATAGAAAAGACACTGCCATATTTAACAGGTCTCGGCCCGCCAGTACTCCTTGTGGAGAAATTATACTCATCCACCGAGATTACAACGAACGCAATGAGGTCCTCAGAAAGTTCGCGGAGCTCAGCTCCATCAGTCTAGACCAGGAAACCACAGAAACCACCAGCCTTGCCTCCGAGTACCCGTTTGTGGTCACGAAATTCATGGATGACGAGGGAGACTATAGCGTTCAAGTTTTTTTCCACGACACGTCCCTACTCGAAGACATTACCTGCAGTGAAAGAGGGTTTAGATATAACCGGAGTTCTCATAAAACTGCTGTCCAGCGGATAGACGGTGCCTTGCTATGGGAGATAGCGCGATTAAGATGGGGTTTCTTCATACACCCAGGAAGGATGAGCGCCAAATTACGGCTGTTAGTATTCGGGTTCCTACAGAACGTAGAGATTGTGAGCGGAGTACCACTAGGGTCCGGATTAGCGGACTTTGTCAGCTTGGCGTTTTTGCGAGCACTTGCATTACCAGATGCGCACTTGCCTGTGGTAGGCTTTAGTTTGGACTCAGTATCGACACATCGGGGCGGAGTTCCTGGTGACCGGGAGATGTTGAAAAGCCTCTTTCGACTCCTTTTCCAGGTGCCATTTGCATCAAGTCCATCCAGGGGGATTGAGTTGGTTAAAATAGGTCGCTGCCTAGGGTTAAGCAAGTTCAAACTACCTGAATGGATGGATACTTCGGGTTTCCCGTGGGAAACCCCTGAGCTCTCGCTACCCAGGCCAATCCATCGATCCCCACCCCCCATCAGAGTTAGCCCCGCCAGTGGTCTTCTGACCCGATCCTCCCCGCAGCGACTCCTTCAACAGCAACCATGGATTCGTCGTGTCCCACCTCCGTTGGGGCCCCTTACGCCCTTTTTTTCAAGCAATCACACTTTGGAGCAAACCGAGCTTCTGGATACCGATATCATGGAAGTAGATCCTAGCGAGGACACACAGGTGTTTCCCGACGCACCCAACTACTTGAGCCAGATCAACGATGATGGCTATAACATCAGAGAGGAACATAGTGAACTGCAATCTACTGGGCCACCACTTTTTGCTGAGCAATACCTTGGTCAACAATACTGCAGCGCAATATTCGAGACCCCCATATTCCCCCCTCCATTTCCCGAGAGCATGTTTGATGCCATGATAGCTCATACCACGACTGCGACAACCAACGTGTTAGTTCCCCTTCCATGTAGCACGTCAACCGAAGAATCTAACGGCTGGAAGTGTACCAACCTGGAAACCAAACCCGAGAACGAGTACACCACACCTTCATCGCCCTCGAAGGCGTAGTCGGACTGATACTCTTTCTCGATATTCATGTCCTCATTGCGGAACCCAATTCACCAATACCGGCAACTATAACCGTCACAAATTGACCTCGAAATGCGGTTCCGGGGTTGCACGAGTAAATGGACATCCTGGTATCTCTCATAGGTTTGGTTGTGTGCGATGTGGAAAGGCTTATAATCGCAAGGACAACTTGGATAAGCATTGGCGAGAGAAGCACAATGTGGGGAGGCTGGGTGATGGATGGTGACGAGTTGCGTCCTTTTACTAGGGAGAGGATGGGAAGTGCGGGTTGGCTGGCTATGGGATGAAACGAGTGAGTTGACTTTTTTTGGGTAGAATTTCATCAATGGAGGTCGTTTTTGTTATGTGTTTGCAATTTCAGATTTCTGGGAGCACGCTTTGGTCTGAGATGAGATTGAGACTCAGACCAGTTACTACTACATATAAGGTGAACGCGCCTGGTACTCGCTCCCTTGTACTTAGGGGCTTCACCCAGTACGTTTCTCTCTTTATCTCTCTACACTCTTTGTACACAATATATACGCACACAGTTCCCTCCATGCTGTAACAGCCCCTAGAGCGACTAGTCACTAGGCTGAGTGTCCGGTCATTACGGACCACTGTCCTAAAAAGCTACTCGGCCGCCTGGCTTAACAAAGGTATTGCTATTCAGTTATGCGTCCAACGTAGCCTCAGCAGCGTGTAACGGCGTCCCCCAATAATGGTGCCTTTGTTTAGAATACCTACGCACACAGAGACTGGAAGAGCGTTGTTGGAAGGACCGTATAATCTTGGATGAGATAAAAAGTCGAAAACCCAGGCTGGACGTAAAAAGCGGTGTCAGTCCGTGTAATTTGTGCTAGGTTGTTGCTGTATCGTTAGGTCAAGGTCTGCGTTCATGGACTGTATATCGGAAGATACGGTTCGAACTCGGAGCGGCGGTGTTTATCGCGGAGGAAATAAAGGACAATGACGGTGCGGAGATGGGCAGTCGTTCGTTGTAATGGTGTAAGTGAGGAGACAGAGGTACGGGGCCTGGCGAGTAGAACGAGGCTTAGATGATGTACAAACTAAGAACAAACGCCGCAGGCTTTATCTGTAGCGATTTTTTTTCCTGTTATGTAAACTAGTTCCCCTGAGGCACAGAATTTTTCTCTAGGTCCATTTGCGTTCCTTCAAGCGGCGTAAATCATCATGGCACCACCTTAATTATGGCGCATCGCAGCCCTCGTGATAGCGGAATCGCCGTCCCTCCGCTGTTCGGATAGCGCGTCCTCGGAGGCCCACGCCGTGGGGTAGAACACCGCGAGCGCAGGCAATGGTAAGAAGGCAGATGCACCGAGAGTAGCTAGGTCATCACCATCCATAGAGACTGTCTTCTCCACCTGGAAGCGTTCGCATGCTGATGGGATCCGCAAAGGTTTGTATCCAAAACGATCGGAATGATAGATGAGGCTGTAGGTAAAAGCAACCATGGTGTCTCACAATGTGTCGGGGCTTAGGGTTGTTATCACGTGAGTCACATCGCCTACAGCAGATCTCGTTACCCTGCTTTCCTGGCGGCTTCAACTCGGCTGCTTCCACCCATAGATCACATCTTCGGCCTGGGTAGATCCGGAAACCCTGCCATCACAAGGACAGTTGGCATGGCCTTCCGTCTGCATCGGAAACTAGGCTGGTATCATCTAAAAGAAACTGAGTACTATGTATTTCTATTAAAATACGCTGAGTCACAAGGGCGGCTTTAAAGGGAACTCGGATAGTGAGTCCACGTGGAACTTGGATGGTAAGGCATATAGCACTCACAAGTCCTCAATTATTGAACTTGGACATTGGTATGACACCCTAGCAATTGAGTATTCTTTTCCTTCCACAAAATACTGCTCGTTTCACAGCAGAAATCACCATTTTGAAAAGTCCTTGCACTCTTCTCAATCCCCTGGCTACACTATCCACCTATTTCTTATAGCAGGATTGGTCTTGGGGAGCAATTCGTATTTCACCATTTCTTCTACATAAAGTGAGCTCCCAGCAGTACTCTAACTGTCGAGTGCAATTATGTACGCATGCCATAGCCATCGAGTGTGGAATCGGCTTTTGATCCCTGTCCGAATTGCTTCTTCCCCGTGTGTGGCGAAAAATTACGGGAGAGGCGTGGGACGCGTGGGGGTTTATCTCCAGTATGCGGCTCATAGAGGAGAGAATACATACATGGGTTACTTTCGTTTCGGCCAAACGCTACCCGTAGGGCAGCGGCAAAATCAGCTTCACCATATATTCCAAGCTTCCTCGAAAAGTCCAACTGAAATGGCGAGTATCCATAATTCTGCAAAAGCTCATCTATGCACAGTAAGATCAACTGTGACGTTTAATGATTGTGGTGGCCGTGGCGGCGCCAACACGCCCCTATGAGAATCGTAACCGTTGCAGCGGGCGGGGTGCCGGATACCACGACAATGGTACATAGCCTCCTACACTTGGGAGAGGTTTGTGGACTTCTTTCGCATTATCGGAGACAGACACGGAAGTACCTACTAAGTGGGTACAAAGCTGTTACTGACTGCAGCGTGGTATTCCCTGCACCAACACATAGGGTTCGGTCGATACGATCTATCCATACCCAATCGTCTTAAGGTAATCCATGCCATTCGGATAGCTTATAGATATCGTTGAACCGGTGACAAGCGGATGAGTGATTTGATTGCATCCTGCTTATATATAGTAAATTCATGAAGAAGCACGGCACTTTTGTGTTGGTGTATGCGGCAACGTCAGTAAGTCTCCTGTCGATACCCGCCGTTTATCGCTGTCGAAATTTGCCGGCATGCTCCCAGCGATCTGCACAAGACTTCTGTAGCCCTGCGTAAAGTATCATAAGGCACTAAAAAAGAGTGCGCACCGTCTTCGGGATAAAAGATGGAAAATTGGTTTGATCGGGGCTTCCAAATTGAGCTGCTACTTCAGTCAAGTCTTCCTCAGAGCAGCTCTATTCTAGGTGGACAGCTTATTTATTGCTCTAGTTCTGTTCCGTACACATATACCCGCATAGACCATTCGTTATTTAAGACACGCATGATTTTTCCAGTTTTATAAAGTGTTTTAGTAGCAAGAGTTCTTGTCTTCCACGCACGTTCGCCTATCACACTAGTCACGGATCCCGGTAGCTACGTAGGAGTTTCTTTTCAACGAACTCGCCAACCAAGTACCGACATAACGTTGACGCCGGCTGTTGTTTGAGTAGACATCTAAGCCTCAGCCTTACACTGTATACCTAAATCTACCGTTGGACCCAAGTTTTAACGTTATAATTGCTGCCGATTTCCGAGTTTCTCTCCATTTACATCTTCGACGTCTGTCAATTTCGGCTCTCACCCTCAGCACTCAGTAGATACCATCTGAGCTTACTCTCCAAGAGTTATAAAAATACACCAAAACACCATGGACCTTACACAGCAGCCCAAAGAATCGAACGAATGGGATCTCCATTACAAGAAGATTAAACAACTCTTCATTACCGAAAAGCTTCCTCTATCGAAGGTTATGACAATTATGGAAAGGGAGCACAAATTTAGAGCAACGTATGTCTTAACCCTCCCAGTTATACAACGTCTAATTTTCAGTTAGTAAAGCGCAATACAAGAAACGGATTAAGGAATGGAGATTGGAAAAGAATATTCCAAGGATTAAAATGATCAAGATCCTCCAGAAACAGGACCAGCGAAAGCGTCAAGAAGGCAAGGATTCGGTCTTCGTGTGTCATGGTCAGAAAATTGAGGAGGCAAGATTGGACACTGCCCGGCTGAGATATAAACGGGAGCTATCGCAGCAGAATGCTGAACCACAGGTTGCATGTACGTAGCAAAACCCTCCCAAACCATTACACTTATGATCTGACCTTTCGGTGAAGCTCCCATATCGGACATAGACTGCTTCACTCCGCCGAATGCGTGGTCGCTTGCTCCACAATCTGCCGACTACCCGTGTTTGACGAGCAATTCAAGCATTCCCAACGCATACATGGATACCGAAGAACATATAAACTCGCCTAGGGATGTACCATTGGTCCAATCACAGTCTAATCGCAGCTCCGCTAGCTCAAGTGGCGATTCGAACACTCCTACGTGGAGCCACATTCCAATAACCGATCGCGAAATGCTTCCATCTCCTCGTCCGCCCATCTACGGTGACATGGAAGTCAATTCGAACCTAGTTGCATCCGGCATCTACGACAACATCTTCGTCCCAGATAGTACCCCACCGCCATTACTAGATCCGCCACCGATTCCTCCGAGTCCCGACTCAATTTTACTGGACGTTATGCCACCTTACAATGGCCATTGTGGGTATACTGGATCTTGGGAAGTAGAGAATCCCCTGACGCTGGATTCAATTTCTCCGCATGGACACTGGCAGCGGGATGCGCGATCCACCTGCACACAAATCTCCGATCCACCGACACCGGATCAACAGCCCAGTAGAAATTCGAATCAACGACGAGATGTGATGGACTTGTGGGATCAAGCTACAGCTCTTCACCGAGAAAACAACAGGGACGCAGCATTAAAACTCTTCAATCGCGCCCTAGATTTATATACGAAAATTATCGACGACGATGACATAATACAACTGCCTACGCTTGGTCACATCGCATGGATTTTCGGAGCGCAAGGCTTCCACAAGAAAGCTTTAGAGTTATACAATCGAACCATGGCGGGGTATGAGAATAACGGTGGCGACGACAACCTCGAGAGGCTCCATATCATCCATGATGTGGGGTTACTCTTTGAAAAGCTCAAACATCGTAAGACGGCGCTTAAACTGTTCACTCGTGCACAAGCTGGCTACAAAAAGACAGTCGGAGACGACAACCCATACACATTGAACGCGCTCCATAACATTGGGCACGTGTATTACGACCTTGATCAGATTGACGATGCCATTTCTGTATATGCACAAGCATTCGAAGGCCGAAAGCGGGTCCTAGGCGAAGAACACACCAAGACGAAACAATCATTCCGCTGCCTTTATAACGCACGTGCGGCCAGAGCATGGGCAAAACCGGTAGATATTCTTCGCCTCTTGAACGGGGGGGCAGTAGGCCCGACGACCTTGGATCGCATTCTTGACGGCAGCATGCTCTCATCAAAAAGTATATTCCCTGGGCATGCCTAATGCTTCAGATATAGGCCGAAGTATTGGTAAATTTACTTCTTTGTTTTTCAATGGCAGTCATCTTTTTCACTGTTTCCTTATTTCCTTTCGCTTCAGTTTGTATACTCTGCAACCGCACACCAGTTTCTATTCTATATTCACACTGGCTGGTTTCGGATGAGAGGAAGACAGGGAGAATCGAAGGTTGCGAGTTCTTTTGTCGATGGGGAATTCTATGCATTGGATTAATTTGATGTGCTTAGTCGTGGCGGTTATGATTCTAGAATGTCACGAGTTGGATTCTTTTTGTGTTCGGAACATTTGCATTGTCTTTCATATATACTAATTTTACGGTGGCGTTGTCAGTTGGTGTTGCTCGTTTCACGTCCCACTTTTGACCATCTCGTCAGAATAATAGTCGGATAAACCGTTGTTACTTTGAATAGATATAATAGATAATCGGCTCAGTTAAAAGAGGGAGTTTGAAATCCGTTCGGGTAGATTCCCATACATATCTGCGCACGCCGCATACTACACAGACACACCCATAGAATGGAGTAGATGGTATATTCAGGCTGAATCCGTATTCTGGTGTTCACAGCAGCCTTTCTGCTGGTGCTTTATCACTTGGGCTTTCTAGAGCTAGAGTCTTCAATGAGCCATTTGGACTGCCTGGTCACTAGGACGACTTTTGACTTGCTCAGACGAAGGAATCCGCCAGCTTTTTATTGTCTATTCTGTTTGAAAAATCGGTTGCGGTGGTCCTTCACCTGTTTTTCAGCCAATTGCATTTGAAGACCTCTCCACCAATCATGTGTATGGGTGACCCACCAATCTCCAAAGTTCACTGTGATATTTATTGGAATTTTGCTCAGTGCAAGGCCGGAAATAGCAGAGCATATTTGATGAGAGAGTTGTCGGCACGAAAATCGAACCTGAACAGTGTTACTCTAGATTGCTGCTACATATGGTTGCTTACATAGGTCCTCTACAGCCACAATCCATGAAACTTTTGCAGTGCCCTAATAGATATTGAACTAATGTATCGCCACCAAGCTTATGTATCCGCTTTCTTTTCTGTGATACTTTAATGTCTCATCTGGAAAATTGTCAGCTTCTGCCGGGAGTTGGGAGATTGGGAAACGAGACCGGTTTCTAAAAGTCCAGGTTTTATTTTGTACATCCTAGGCCTGTAGTGTGACATGCCGGCGCCGACGTAAGTGGTCTCATGCACAGACAACTGTTATAAGTAGCGGATCCCACCACTTATGGGTCTAGTCACGCGAGTTTCACTGATTAAACTTTCAGTGTTTATCATCGCCACTTACACTCACCGAGAATCTTTTCCCCGGCAATGCTTCCCGAACACTTGAAGCTCCGGAATGACATACTTTTTTGATTTCCCAACAGTAGACAACTTCTGCCTGGATTCCTGTATCTATTGCTTCATGTGTTAGCATTCTCTCTGTAATATCCCACGCCCAAATTGCTTGGAATACAGATGCGGTTCTAGAAATTTGAGCTATGGGTGGTTAGGGTTTATCTGTGTCACGTTTTTTATTTCCATTCGCAGGTTTTTGCACTCATCTTGCTCATACTTAAGTTGCCGAGTGGATCTAACACAAATGGATATTTTATAATCGAAGTTGTCAGGGTGATACGAAGCACACAGGGGAAGGAGCCGAACAGGTGTCGCGGTCCAAGTAGCAGAACGAGCGCTGTCTAATACACGATTGGATGCTACTCGACACTGTCCGAATCCAATTGGTTTACAAAAGTTCCATGCATCGATACCAATAAAAGAGCAATTTTAGGTGGCTGTGCAATAAAAGTTCAGCGCAGCGACTGCAGAGCCTACAACAAGACCATGGATTGCTCCACTTATTAGGCTCACACACAAATATTGCCAATAATCAAGGGTGCATTGTTCCATTTCGGTATGCCAGTGACAGCCTTCCATACAATCATCCCTTTCATGCTCAATGGTGCCAAGCCATTATATGTAGAGCTGCAGTGCTCAGTGTGTACAATATACATACCCATGGACCTTTCGCTCCCTACTCTTCGAATATAACCCCGAGACTTCTGGAATCTTCACAGAATGCTACTGCTTCCAATATTCCGATGAAAGCTACCAGAGAAGGTAAGGCGAGTGATTCCATGTGATCAGCGGGCAGTCACCATTCACGAATTCAGTGTTACCTTTGTTAATACTAAAAGCAATTGAATTAAGAACCAGTAATACCATTGCAATCACAGCCCAAAAACCCCCAACCTCCCAGAATTATACGTGTTCTCCTCAAAACTCCAAGCGAAAGTCTTCCCATGCATTAATCGCTACGTCCAATCCAAGGATACAATCTCGCAGCCTCTACCACAAAAACTACAGAGATTTGCAAAACGTTCATAGTATCCGCCCCACTGATACTTCTAACAATATAGGCAAACGGAATAAACAAGATAGCCATAAATAGTAGCAGGGCAAATCGGCGGGTTCCGTATCGACGGTCAGGGTAGCCATGAAGTACTCCTTCTTCGAGTGATCGTGGCGATGTGAGAATGGGTTGGTATGATGCTTGGTGACAGTGTGTGTATGATGCTTGGTGATAGCATGGTGGTCCTGAGACGCAGTCAGTGGGACGAACAGTATGAAGAGGTTGACGCAAATGCACACGGATAACAGATAGAATTAGTAAGAATGATGTATTGTATACCTTTTGAGAAACTCGTTGTGTGAGATGGGGCCCAGTGCGGGTCTGTTTTGGGATGTTTTCTGGCCTCGCTGGTGGAGAGTGGGGGTAGCTCATCGACAGTTGTCAAAGTTGGATGAGAGAAGGATGATGTTCTCCGAATGGGTGCCGGTGGCTGCGGAGGGGTTGTGGGCCTTTGATGTCCGTCAATGCTATTGCCTCGGGGGTGACGGCGCTCTTGTTGTTTGTCCATTTTTGTGAGTTCGGAGGAGATGGGATAATAAGTCGACGACAGTATTGTTGATCTGTTCTGAAGGGGGCCCAAGGGTATTTGTAGTGTTGCCCACCGCCAGCACGGCCGGAACTTTTGGAATCGGGGGAACTTTGCATTTAGAATATCGCGGTATATGCAGGAAACTTTTGTGGAGGTCCCTTTGGTGAGGCTATGTGTACCAATGGCTTGGGTTAGACTAAAGTTGGTGGCTCCAAATTTGGGATTTATTTTTGCCGTTTCACCTTTGTACAGTCCTGATCTGTCTTGGCAAGGACAATGCACGAAACTTTTGTAGTTCCCACAGCTACTGGTTCTGAAAGGGCCATTACAATGACAGCTAACTTTGGTTTGTTGCCTGCGCAGAACCTTTCTCTGTCGTGTGCATGGCGGCGTCGGTAATTATCTTAAAACTTAATGGTTACGGTAATATGCACGAAACTTTTGCAGAATCTAATCGCAGCCGCCCAGCGCATACAATCTGGGTACTAGTGTAGTAGGCTAGCATGTCCGTCTTGAGATATCTCCCAAGTTGTGATAAACAAAAGTTCTCCACAGAAGCCATGCAGCTGAGACAATACCGATTGGATACAACAAAAGGTTCTTGCATGTCATTCCACAAGATCGGGACCTTGGAAGTGGTGGGTATGCGTCAGCGTGCATACCCTGCATGTGTCGGATTCAAAATCCCATGCTCCCATGCTGTTGCAGCGACAGCCGGGGAACACATGCAGGGAACTTTTGTAGGTTGCAGCGCTACCAATGGCAGGGCTTGTATTATGTACATGCTTAAGTACCTACTTATGTACTTGGTATGTACTCAGCCCCGAGCCTTCAACTTCTTCTAATTCTACTCCAACCTATCTCATCCCAGCCTCACGGGTGATAACAACCTCATCATCTCTTCTTCCACCTCCAGACTATCCATTTTATCTCCTTCCGCTTGGGCACTACGGCTTCCTGCTATCGGGAGCCATTCCACAACATTCTCACCGACAGCTATAACTCGCAATGGATCCTCCAACGCGTCCCCGTAATCCACAACAAGAAATTACGCCCGAAGAATGGAGCCGACACTCCGAAACGATCAAAACACTGTTTCTGACAGACGGAAAATCGCTTTCAGCTGTTCAAAGTATCATGGAGACGGACCATGACTTCCGCGCAACGTACGTTGGACACTTCAGTTCCAACTTTCCCTTTTATACCAACGAACACTAGCTGATAACCTTTGTTTTTTTACTAGTGTACCCCAGTACAAAAGGAAAACAAAAGCCTGGAAAATCGAGAAAAACCTCCCACGACGAAAAGCCCTACCGATGATAAGCATACAAGAACGCCGTCTAGCAGAAGGCAAGGAAACAACTTTTATATTCCATGGCCAGCCTGTCAGAAATGAGAAGCTGGAGCGCTCCCGGAAGAGATTTGAGAAGGAACTAGCGGATCAAGTCATGTCTCCTGTCGCATGTAGGTTGATGAAGTCTCGTGGGAGTATACTTATATAAGCTGACGATGATTAACTACAGCTACTCCGTCAGACGTCGAGTATCTGACACCGCGCCCGGAGTTTGATGCAAACTCGCCTCGCCAAATCTGTGCGTCGATTGATTCGGTCATAAAAGTGGACGTCGAAAGGAGCAGTTCAGAATCTACAGTCGACGGTGCGTCGATTAGCCAGCAGATGCAGTTGCTAGCGTCTCATTCGGAATCTGTGGTACTACTGAGTCCCTCCGTAGAATTTCAACCATCTCCGACTCTCAGCAGCGGTAATGAAATTGATACACCTTCATTGGATAGACCTGGAGCAGAGGAGAGCCTTTGGCATGACCCCTCCGGACCACCGCAAATGTCCCAACCCCCATACCCAGACCCAGTTCCCAACGGCCGCAAGCATGGCACGCCAGTTCACCCCCCAAGCACCACACCGCTAATAGGGGTAACGTTGCCACCCGAGGTCATAGCTCAAAATCCTCCAGTACACATTGCCACTAGAGCCGAACTACATGAATGTGTGCCCGAAGGGACCCACTTGAGATTACCGGGCGGAACACAATCACGCTGGTGGTTTTCCAACACCCCATTAGTGCCCAATAGCAAAGATATACGCCAGAAAGTGCTTGAGGAATTTGTGGAGGAATTTGCGAGGGACTTGGCCGAGGATGAGAATATGCCAATAGATGAAAATATCCACCAACTGGTAAAGCTCGTCGATTTGGGCAACGTATTTGCTGAGCTTGGTCAAACGCACGAGGCCCTACAACATTATAGACACGCCGCGGAGGAACTCGAGAAAACTCTGGGAAACGACTGCCATCCTCTACCAACCATTTTCACGAATATGGCGGTAGTATATTACGAACAAGGGGATTACGAAACATCACTAGAGGGTTATAATAGAGCTTTGCTCGGGTATGAGAAATCCCACAACCGGTATAACCCTCTCCGGATGGCGAATACTCTCGGCAACATGGGGTATATAGCTAGTAACCAGGGAGACGACGGAAACGCAATTGAGTACTATGATCGAGCTCTGGCCAGGTATGAAAATCTGGAGGGCGTAGAAGCCGTTGTTGGAATGGTGGATATTCTTAATAACGTTGGGGTCATATTACACCATCAAGGGGACGACGAGAGAGCAATTGACTACTATAACCGAGCCCTGGCTCAGTGCAAGAAATTCCACGGCAACCGAGTGCATGTAAATGCAGTACTCAACATGGGGCTACTGTTCAGAGACCAAGGAAACTATGAAAAGGCATTGGAGTGGTACAATCAGGCATTGTACCAATTCGAGCGACCTCCGGCTGGGGATAACCGCCACCTCACAAACGTCCCGCAAAACATGGATGCGATAGCCTACAGCCGACGACACTACAACGACACCAAACCACTAACCGAGTCGAGTCGGGGGCATCCCCAGGAGTATCGCGAAAGGATTCGACTGATTTCTCAAAACCTCAAAGAAGCCATGCTGGCCTTATTATCAAAGCAGCGTAATAACTCCTTCTTTGGCAACGATGACCTTGGTTACTACGGATATTAACTTAGTTACAATCCGAGGGTAACTAAGTACTCTCGACTTTACTGCTTCACGTCGCTGAATTGGCCAAGTCCCCAAAGTTCTTTGCCTATAATTGCATTTTTTAAGCCTTTTCCTATATTTCTATTATTTCGCCTTCGAGCACTGACGTCATATTTGTTGTTTTCCTCTTGTGTCTCTACGGTATTATATTTTTCACTACAGTCGACTCGCTTTTTCTGCACATGCACAAACCTTTACGAAGGATATAGATTAGATAAGTGCGCGCCTCGTCCAAAAGTTCTTGTGAATGGGTTTTCAAATAAAAGTCCTGCATAAATCGATTTTTTACTGGAGACAAAAGGCTCGTCTATGAATGCTGATTCCGGAAAACCAGGCCCTAGACCCAGAAGTAAAAGGATTCGTTGTCTCTACGTCGACTGAGTTTCTCACACCCGCCCGAAATTATTAGTAGGTTGCTGTAGCCTGTAATCACCGGACTTCACATTGCATGAATAGAGTCAATCCTTGGCTGTGTGGCTCAATGGTAGAGCGTAGTCCTCATAAGACTAAGGCTGCAGGTTCGAGTCCTGCTGTGGTCGCTCCATTCTTTACTTATTTTTTGAAAGTAGTTTAGTACATTTCGGAAAGAATGATGAAATTTCATTGATGTTGAACATGTATCCGATATCCGAGACTATTACATCGGCGAGAAACAAGTTTTGAATAGACTTTGTGGGCACAGCATTCGGGACGTGTCGTGCCGTACGCGTGGACGGATGTAGCGGAGACTCCCGTTGTGATCACCTTTAGCCAGTAAATAGTGCATAAGATCCAGAAAACAAAAGTATACACAACAGGTGGACAAAAGGTCCCGCATAACCTCACACGGTTGCGCAATGCCTGATGTGGGCGGTTATTGCCGGGAACAAAAGGTTCGTGCATGAGTCCTGCCTGATTATTTGTGTGACGTTGCAGATAACATCCTCTCCCGAGTTTCAGGACTCTTGCTTTATTTCGACCAACCACATTGTAGTGTCAAATCTCCCCCCTAGCTGTTCTGCGCTCATACTTGTACTAGCATTTGCTTTCAACAGTTTGCTCTCACCTAGCATTCATGGATCCATCAGCCTGTCCAACACCTGACCTGACCTGCAAAAGGCAATCACCGCCGAAGAATAGAGGCGCAGTATCGTAAGTACCGTTCCTCACCGAATCACAGCCTTTCGGAAGTCAGCAGGATCATGCAACAACATTAGATTCCCCCCAACACATATAAACTCCACTTACCTTTCTAACTCCTTAAAAATCCATCCCAATAACGATGAGATACAACTCAAGAAGGAAAAGAAAGCATAGGAATTTAAGGAAAACCCTCTATCACGAAAAGAATCTAGCAGCTAGATCATTACCGAACATGTAGCGATGAGAGGTTGGAGCACAATATCGGCATGGTCGATCTGCGCAGCATGTGACTGGTCCTGGTTCGCGTGCGCAGCCACATAGTCCGACATGGAATGCCAGATCCACATTCACCCAACCGCGATAAATTCGGTCAGGCAGCATGTCGGTCGATTCCTTAATGGATGAAGGAGATATCACGCCTCAGCTAGGCCCTCGCACGCCACCATTAGATCTAGGACTGGGCCACAGTCGTCTGTAGGAGTTGTGTTACAAATTTATCGAAAGGCTTCCCTTGTTTCTTCCATTCAATCGCTACATCTACCATAATAGCATTGGCAACCACGATAAAACAGCCGAAAGCATCTGAACATTGCGGATGGATACTGTACCATAGCTTGGCGTACAACCGGCCGGGTTCTCCGGTCCCGTGCTCAGTTCTGTTACGACTTCACGCCGACTTTACGCCATCGGCCATTTCACCCGCAACTTTGTCTTCGAACTAGTACCGGATCCTCCTTGTTTTCAATAGTTCTGGCATTCTTCACACCATTGCAAGGGACTGCACCTAATTATCCCAAAGGACTTCGAATATATTGCGTCGATTCGCCACCAAGACGTTCTCGTTACATATGCTCTACACCATTAGGTACTAGGGATCGGAAAAAAGCTAACTTTCACTGATATCCAATTGGAAGCGGAGATTGTTGGAATGGCTGTGTGATATGAATACGGGGGCTAGCCCATTAGTTTGACAGAGTATCTAGTCTCAGAGTGGCGTTCGATACTAGAGTTTTAACCCTACTTTGTTCTAGGTTAGATTTCGTTTGCCTTTAGACTAGGTTCGACTATAGTCACAAGAAGATGAATTGTGAAAACCCCTATCCCACTGTCCGCCTTCTCACTGTCCTGAGCCCGTAACTATTGTTAACGCCTTCCGAAACTATTTCGCTGCGAATGATCTAGACTACAACCTGAACCCTGACTATTGCGAGTGGCGTTGTACCGACAGATGAGGTTGGGACGGCCGCCTGAGATTGTCAAATTTTGTGTAGGGGCGAGAGCCAAATAACAAGTTTAGAGAAAGTGCAAAGGTAAAATGACAAAAGTTTACTAGTAGGGACAAGTGATGAGTGTATGCATATTGTAGCTCGCTGGGCTACAGGGTACTGGAGATATCACATCCGACCGGCGGTGTACTTACTATTGAGATCTACGTAGTAGCTTGAGTTACACTCGCTGGCTTTAAACCAAGTCCAGATTCTAGAATAGCCACCCCCAAATGACAAGATGACGGTACAATTTTGTGCAGGTACTGGTCCTAAATGACTCGAAGTTGGTGCTAAAGAGCGGGTGACAGATAACGTCCCAGCCTCATCTGTCGGTACAATAATAACTATGACTTGGGCAGCCTGAATGATGATCTGGGACTCTGGGGAAGTACTGTGTCGACAGATAAGGTAGGTACTGCTGGCTAAAATGGCAGATTTTGATGTCCGAATGAAATGATAAGTTTGGTGAGGTACGTACTATGGTGAAACGATACTAGCTGTGGAGAAAAATTAAGGTGGAGAGAACGAGAGGTATTCAGAGTTAGAGGAGTGGTTGAAGTCTAATAGAGAGGAAGAGATAGGGCAATAGCTGTGACAAGGGCCCGAGCTTTAACAAGGGAGAAATATGGACATTGTTAAGCAATTGTTCATTGGTTTGTGGGGGGGTTCTCAAGCCACCGGGATGACAAAATTTGGTCAAGGTACCGCTCTCAAATGACACTCCTCAAATTGAATACTGGTGAGCCCAACGGCCGATGATGTACCTACCTCATCTGTCGGTATAGAAGGGTAGTCTTGGATATACTCGGAGTCTGCCGAACATCTCATAGTAGTACTCTCCTCCCACATTTTCAGCCCCACGAACCTGAGGACCATGAAATCCAGCAGCCTCGATTGCCATAACCCCTAACTCAATATTCATGTACGCGCAAAGCTGTGCTCAGCCGCTATAGCTGCCATTCGACTGCTAATTATGGCATGGTCTGAGCGACACAACAGATGGCAGCCTTCTGACCTGAATTCTGACAACCACTGATAAGCTAAACGAAATGTTCCCGCATGAATGGTAGTCATACAGGTGGTTGGGAATACTGCATGAAGATCCGAAACATGTAAGCGAAGAATATGCATCACAACCCCACCTTTTTGAACTGCATGGAACTTTGGTAGACCAATAATATGGCGTTTAGAATACAGCACCAATCAAGTCAGCACAAAGGTAACCAGCCTTGTAGAGGTATTATGGCGGGCCAGCGCCTTTCGTTCTTCTATAACTACCTTCTCTTTACCTTATTCACCCGGGACTAAACGATTCCTTTCTACCAAATCACTTTCTTCGTACTAAGTAAAGATGTATCCTCCACTACGCCTTCCACTCTCACAGAAGGAGATCGCAACTGTGGAATGGCAAAATCATTTTGAAACTATCAAACGACTCTATCTTGAGGAAGACCGCACTCTTGCAGATGTGAAAGCTATTATGCAAAGAGAATATAACTTTCGGGCAACGTAAGTGTCAGGCGGGTCTCTGATTCCGCGTCGACGTAGTTATGAAGAAATTTCCAAACGGCTAACTCTCTACCGGTAGCGAGCCACAATTCAAAAAACGTGTCACCAACTGGAAACTCCGGAAAAATCTCACAAAGCAAAAAACGTTGAATATAATTTGGATACAAGATCAACGGACGAAGGCAGGAAAGGATTCGCACTTTACCTATCACAAGCAACCAATCAAGGACGAGAGACTGAGACTTGCACGGAGGAGATATAAACCGGAGCTATCACGACAGCTGACTGCTTCGCCAGCCTATTGTAAGTCCAACTCTCGAGTCGGTTCTAAGCGGTTTCTGACCTGAGGCAAAGCGATACCGTCGGGTGTGGAATGCATAACTCCGCGACCACCATCAACAGTTGCCGACTCTGTAATAAGCCGCGATACCCCTCGTCCACAATCTTCTGTCAGCAATCTACGAGGAAGAATCACACCAGCGAGCAGCATCCAGTGGCCTAGTCCGCGGTCAGAAGCCATAAGCATACGGTGGAACTCAAATAGTCCTACCTGGAAGCCGACGATTCAAGACCAACCGGATCTTTCTAGCTTTTTCAAGGCTAAACTGTATTCTCCAACTGTTCCTGAAATCGGAAGAGAATGGAGCATGTTGCCCCGTGAACCTCTGTCTCAGTTAATGGCCCCACCCCCACCGCCGCCACCACCACCGAATCTAGCGAGTCCCCAACCCTTGATTATGTACAAACAACATACTGTCATTAGCCTAGCAACGAGTGGACGTGACAGGAACGGCTGGTGTATGAATGGCTTGGAGTCGCCACCGATGCCGCAACCTAACCTCCTGGAACTGCGAGCCCTCAAAGATGAAGGCAAAAGGCAAATCAGGAGGGGACTTTTTGTTCAGGCATTGGAGTCTCTCGGTCTTGCTCTATCTGGCTACGAAAAGCTATTCAGGGACGACACCAACAAGGAACTGCTAGAAACCATTACGAATAAGGGCGTAGTAATGTACCAACTCGGAAATTACGACCAAGCTCTGAAGCTTTTCACCCGTGCGTTAAATGGCGACGAGCAAAGAAAAGACTGTCAATCAATTATAAGCGATTTAATCCAAATTGCGTGTGCATTAAAGCGCAAAAGGAACTTGCAGGAAGCAACAGCGGCTTACAAGCGAGCATTAACCGAATATGAGAAGATAGACGGCGGTGCGGAATGTCCACGGACGCTGCAACTCGTTGCAACAGCTATGGGTGAAACAGGGCTGAAAGACAAGGCTGAAATATTTTTCAACAAAGCACTGGCTCTATTTAATCGTCAGGGTGATGTACACGATGCCTTGCTGGCTTTGTTGGGAGTTGCGAACGTCCTTACGGAGAGAGGGAACTACCAGGAAGCAGTGAAACTGTACTACCGCGCGCTGAAAGGCTTCGAGGAACTAGGGAATGTTCTGTATGTTGGAGACACTCTGGGTCGGCTGGGCACTGTATTTTTTGCGCAACAAAACTTCCCAAAAGCATTGGAGGTCTACCGAAAAGCCTCCAATATCTTCGAGGGGTTTAGACTTTACCTGCGCACTGGCGAAATGCTACATGATATGGGAGAAATGTATGAAGCTATGGGGAATCTCGAAGAGTGTCTTGACTGCTACCACGCTGCTCTGGATGCATTTGAGATGTTGGATGAAACCACAATAAAACTGCCGGGTCCTGAAGTCCTCAGCAAGCTATCTCGGAAAACGGGAAGATTTCTTAAAACAGATACGTTTCAACGTCGTGCGCTGGCCGCACCCAGGTTACTCGACGAGGATCCCATGTCCTCCACGCACCTGAGAGCGCATGGACAGGCGTATTACAACAAAGAGGTGATTTTCTCTTAATATTTGCTGCTCCTATGTTCCGGCTGCTTGGATAGCGATTTAACCAACTATACCGCCACATGAACCTAATTGTTCAACTTGCTGCAATAAACCCCACCATTCGATGCTCCCGCAGGGTTCTTCTTGTGGTCACCGCCGCCTCTCAAACGATGTTATGAGGTTCTGTCAGCTCCTTCCACCACAGGCTCGGCACTTTGGCGACAACTTGGCCTCGATCGGATTAACGAAATCGAGTCAGTTTGTCTCGCCACTATTGCTTGTCTGCAATATCGCAATGCACTTCGAAGTTAGATCCAATAAGCAATTCATCTCGTTACAAGGATTTTTTTTTAACAGAAAAACGTGGCGATTGGCATCAATAACCACCAATTGGCAGTCTCGAAACCCATTTCTATTTTCCCGCCCGCTTTCACCGATATCGCTCTATCTCTAGCACTCACCTCTTCACACTTGGCACACGTTTGAAGTCTTCCATTGCGAGAGTCCTATTTCTAACGCCGCGCCTCAAGAAGGACAAAGAAAACTATCTTTGACCGAAACGTCGAATGTTGTCTTGGAATTAACTTTTGTTGAGCAACTCAACCCACTGAGTGACCTGTCGTGACGGGATGCGGGGCCGTCGTACAAAATAAGCAAAATCCCACACACCTCAGCCTCACAGCTTCCCCTCACATCAGCACAATCCCACACAATGCCCCCCCGAACGTCACCATCGCTCAGACCACGCGCCAAAAAGCTATCCCCCACCAAGCGAAGAAAGGTCTCTACTCAACAGAACGACCGCAACCTATCACGTACCGCCATTACCCCTGACCCGTCGGAACACGCTCCTCCCGATCACCACGGCGTTGAATACATGCTCCAGCTCCCCGTCGAACTCCTCCTCGAGATCGCGTCGCACCTCCCAAACTCCAGCCTCGCATGTCTGAACCGCACAAACCGCTGCCTGCACACCGTCTTTCGCGGGCCTCTCCGCCGCCGCCTCTTCACCGACAAAACCCTCCGCTTCCAGATCCCCGTGCACACCTACCCGTACCTTGACTCGCCGGACCGCACCGTCATCAAAGCTTCGGCGCTACAATGGGCGGCGTTCAACAACGACACCACTCTGGTGGAGGAGATACTTGATACCGGGCTGTGGTCGGTCGACGAGGCTTGTTCGCCTGACGTCATGTCGCGCACGCCAGCGTGCGATGTTCGGACGCCGCTGTATTTGGCGGTGACGTTGGGGCATATGGACACTGTGAAGGTTTTGTTGAGGAGGGGTGCGGCGGTGACGGAGAAGGCGTTTGCGCGGTTCACTGAGGCGCCGATAACATGGTCCGAGAGATGGAAAGTGTGGTGGTTGTTGGTCGAGGAGATGGAGAGGAGGAAGTGCGGGATTAGGTGACGTTTGTGCGGATTGTGAGTATTGCGAACTATTGCCTGCTTGTGCTTCGAACCTTTACTTCCGCGTTGATTTCAACGTGTCTTACGGTGTCGCTTGTGTCGTTAGAGTGAAGCATCGTCGTGCTAACGCCTCGTTCAGACGTATGTAGGCTTCCAACTTCACGTCCTCTCCAACTCTAGCTATATAACGAACGGTATCGAAGGTCGACTTCCCCCTCTACTACCACTACCATCTCCTCTTCCACAAGACGTACTCTTAGCCCAGCCCTGGCTTCTCCACAATAAATACCTTTACAAAATGAGATAACACGTTCTGAATCGCAATATCGAAGAAAGCGACGGGAGAATACTTAGTGGTGTCGCCGAATAATGAACGATCGGATGAATATACCGCAGAAGAAGGACGAACGAGTGGGTGGTATTGGAGAGGCAGAGGTCTGATGCGACGGGATGTCCGGGGAAAGCGAAGCTGAGGAATCGGAGGGAGGATGCGTGTATATTGGAATACATACGTGAGCGCCAATAGTCGTTTAGAAAGCGTTTCCTCTGGACTGCGTACTCCCAAAGCGATCTTCGGCTGTTGGTGCAGGCAGTGGCGGGAAGAAGCCGAGGCTCTAAATTGCCGGGTGCGGCCCGGCTAGCCGCTATGCACGGCAGGAGGCTAATTGCAGGCAGGGTGGTAAGCGGGGAAACGTTGCTCCGCTCCGTCTATAAGAGGCCAACCTGAGTAGATAGACGTCGTCAGACCACCTCTACACCAGCAAGCGTTCTCCTTGGCGAGGATGTCCTTACCCCCCATGTGCTTAAACAAACTTCATCTTGTTCAGGCGGATACCGCTCTTGGCTGCAACGCTGCCGCCTACTAAGCATAAGCTTCTAGTCTGTAGACGGCTTTTGATCGCTGGCGCTAGCCTACCGCAAAATGCTACCAAGCCGTCTGATCGATAAAAAACTTCGCCGCCAGCACCGGTGCGTTTAATTTCGCGCGGATGATCGTGGCGTGCTGGGATGTGATGCTTCATGTTGAACGATGGTGATCACATGTCATCACTCGCTCACTGCTCTTTGTTCAGGCCAGGCACTAGCGGCAGTTATAACGCCCAAGTCTCTTCACTCCTATGTCTTCTTGCTTGCCCTCTACTCTCAATAACCTGTTACTTTGTTTCCCGCAGTCCATTTCTCGTCACGAAAGCTGACACTATTAATAGTGCTGTTTCGGCTCCCTGTGTTGATTCGACAGGCGCTGGAGACGCTGTGTAACCGCGCGGATTTCGCCCACCAAAAATGCCACCGTCAACGTGGACGAATCACCGAACCTCTGCGACTTACTCTTACAAGCAGCCCCGTTTCCCCTTCGCTCCCTCTCCGCACATCATGAACATCTCCAACGCCCTCGATGTCTACGTGCGCTCCGCCGCCGCCAGCGTCGCTCTCGCTCCAAACTGCCAATTCATCGGGCGCAAACAACTTCCGAGTCTCTGCGCTCCTCTGTTTCCGGAGGAAATCACCCTTGGATTCGTGAAATACACCAAGGCGCGGCTGCTGAGCCGCCTCGATGAGCTACTTATGGCAGGTCATGGCGGGTTGGCGTCGGAGTTAGATGAGCGCGCGAAGGCGGGGACGTTGGGGGCGATCATACTGCCGTTCGAGAGTCACCAGCAGCGGTTACGGATTGCGGAGGCTGCGGTGGAGGCGGGGAGAGTACAGCGGCAGTTGGCCGAGGCGGCTGTCTCAGCGGGGAAGGTTTCCGAGACGGTGGCGGCAGAGCCGACGGCCGAACAGAACCAATCCGTGCGGTCTGCAAAATCTTCAGTTTCTTCACCACCTGAGAAGTCGCCGCCCGAGAAGTCTTCAGTTTTGCTGCCCGAGAAGTCACCAGTTTCCACACCGTCGTCAACGCCGCCGCCGCAAACCCCTCCGAATGCTACACCGCTCCCGTACACCCTGCAACACGCTGTCCTCCCACCACTCCAGTCGTTCCTCGAAGAAGCCTGCCACCGCTACATTTCAAAGTATCTCCCACAACTGCTCCGCCAGAAGGGATGGACCGTGCCACAGTCCGCCGAGCTCCAGGTCTACACGCGCGAAATCCTCGCCGCTCAACCACAGCGCTTCACCGATCCCACGGCACTCAAAAGCCTTAATGAGCTCCGGCACGTCGCGGTACACAGAGTTCCATTACCGGAAGCAAAGCTGTATGAACTCCTTGAGGCAGCGGCAGAAGGAGCGCGGGTACTTGAAGATGTGCAGACGCAGCTGAAGATCCAAGAGCTGCAGACCTTTGTGAAGAAGTGGCTTGAGAAGCGGCGAGATGCCGAGGACAATAGAGAAAAGGCAAGGAAACGGATTGAATTTCTCGAGGCGAAGATTAAGGAGATGGAGCTGGAGATAAGAAAATTGGATGTGCAGATACTGAAGCATGACAAAGCGGATGGGAAGGTTATGAAGGATTTGAAGTCCGAGGTAGAAGGGCTGCTTTGTGTGAAGGAAGACGAGGAGGGAGGCGATAAAGGGGAGGAAAAGACTGATTCTGGGAGTGGTTCCAGGCCGTTATTTGGGGGAGGGTTTTTTGGGAGATTTAAGTCAGCCGCAGTGGTCTCAGCGGACGTTTAATTGCAACCTGCGAGCTTAGGGTTGCAGACCAAACTGCTGTGGGGACAAGGATTGACTAGAGCCTATCGGGAGCGGGATATTTTGGTCTAAGTGTGGAATAAGGGAAAGCTGTAGTTTAACTTTACATAGCGGAGTCGAAGGGCTGCTTATCAACTGCGAACTAGATTAGATTGGCCGTTCGGGATCTATACTTCAATCGTCTACCTCTTGATCTCTCAACATTAACCTTCTCTACACACTCCGTACCGGCTAAGCATCCTCTCCCAACTACATGACAAATAATTCACATTGTGGGACCAGGCGACGAGGTACGATTGCGTAAGGACGATGGAAGTCAAATATTCTCGTCTTAATCTACTGCTACCCATGGCCACAGAAGAAATTTCTCCATTGTCTAAAACACCCCACCAGCATTAATGAAATTATCTGTTCGCCCTAAGTTACATATATTCTCCTCTACCAGACAAAATATTTCGAAAAAACTCATTCCACTCCGTCTTTCGTCGCCGCGTCTCCCCCTGCCACATGATATCCCAATAAGTACCTACTATGATAATCCCACCCCCACCCACAAACCCCCAGAAAAGGAAAAGCCTGCTCAAGTATGCTCCAGAGTGAAAAAATCCACCATCGCCCCCGCAGTCTTATCCTTCACCTCCAAACCGGCCTTTTTAGCTAGCAGCCTTATCACTCCCCTACCGTGTTTCTTATTCTTAGCCGCCGCCGTAACAACCGCCTCTGTGATCTCGATAGTGGGGTCTCTGTCTAGAAACAATTGTACAATCTGTTTGGCGATATTAAAAGGATTCCTGCGCCCGAGCTGGCCAGGATTCCCTGCTGCTTCTACCAGAATCGTCTCGGTAATCTTGATATTGGGGTTTATTTTGAGTAGCAGCTCCATCACTTCCTTTGTCGATTTCGCCGCCGCCGCCGCTACTACTGCCTCTGTGATCTCGATATTGGGGTCTCTGTCTAGCAACAGTTCTAAGATCTGTTTAGCCATGTTTAGCGTGCGGTAGCGCTGGCTATGGTTCCTTGCTGCTTCTACCAGAACCGTCTCGGTGGCCTTGATGCTGGGGTTTCTTTTGAGTAATAGGTCCATCATTACCTTTGTCGATTTCGCCGCCGCAGCTACTACCGCCTCGGTGATTTCGATGTCGGGTTTTCTGTCCAACAACAACTGCATTATTTCTTTTCCATTCTCCAAATTTCCCGCCGCCGCAGATACCGCAGCCTCGGTGATTTCGATGTCGGGTTTTCTGTCCAACAACAACTGCATTATTTCTTTTCCATTCCTCGAATTTCCCGCCGCCACAGATACCACAGCCTCGGTGATTTCGATGTCGGGTTTTCTGTCTAACAACAACTGCATTATTTCTTTTCCATTTCTCGGTTTTCCCGCCGCTGCCGCTACTACCGCCTCGGTGATTTCGATGTCGGGCTTTCGGTCCAGCAGCAGCCCTATCATGTCGACACTATAATACCCTGCCGCAGACACTACCATCGCCTCTGTGATCTCGATGTTGGGTTTTCGGTCTAGCAGCAGTTGCATCGTGTTTGTTGATTTCTCTGCCGCTGCCACTACCATAGCCTCGGTGATCTTGATATCGTGGTTTCTGGCCAGGAGTAATTTCATTATTTTGTCGCCCCAATTGCCCGCCGCTGCTACTAACACAGCCTCGGAGATCTCGATGTCAGGTTTTCGGTCCAGCAGCAGTTGCATCATGTTTGTTGATTTCTCCGCCGCTGCCACTACCATAGCCTCGGTGATCTTGATATCGTGGTTTCTGGCTAGGAGTAATTTCATTATTTCGTTGTCCCAACTGCCCGCCGCTGCTACTAACACAGCCTCGGAGATCTCGATGTCAGGTTTTCGGTCCAGCAGCAGCTCTATCATGTTGACGTCATAATTCTCTGCCACCGCTACTACTACCGCCTCGGTGATCTGAATATTGGCGTCTATGACCAGCAGTAGCTTCATTACTCCAGCTGTCAAATTCTCTGCAGCCGCTACAACTGCCACCTCAGTGATCTCTATGTTAGGTTTCCTATCTAGCAACAGCTGTAACACATCCATAACATCATTCTTTATTGCTGCTACTATCGCCTCTTCGGTGATCTCGATGTTGGCGTCTCTGGCCAGAAGTAGCCCCATTATTTCATTGTTCCTATTGCCAGCCGCCGCAACCACCACCGCCGCAGTAATATCAATGCCAGGCTCCCTGTTTAGTAGCTGCTTTATCAAATATGGGCCATTATTACGGTTTCCTGCCGCCGCTACTATTACCGCCTCGGAGATCTCGACGTCGGGTTTCCTGTCCAGCAGTAGCTTCATAATACCCTTGCACTCACTGTAACAATTCCCTACCGCCGTTACTACCACCCTTTCGCTAATGTTGATGTTGGCGTCTCTGGCTAGAAGTAGCTCTATCATGTCCTTTTTCGAATTGCTCGCCGCTGCAACTACTACATCCTCGGTGATCTTGATGTTGGGATTGGTTGCCAGCAGCAGTTCCATCGTTTCCGTTGTCTGATTATGCGCCGCTACCGCAACTACCACAGCCTCGGTGATCTTGATGTTGTGGCATCTTGCCAGTAGTAGTTTTATTAATTTCGTTGAACTATGTGCCGCCGCAACTACTATAGTCTCGGAGATCTTGACGTCGAGTTTTCGGTCTAGAAGCAGCTTCATCACATCCAGTCCACTGTCGCGACTTTCTATCACCGCTACCACCACCGCCTCGGAGATCTTGACGTCGGGTTTCTTGTCCAGTAGAAGTTTCATAACACGACTATTCCTTGTAGCCGCTATTACCACCTCTTCAGTGATGTCGATGCCTGACCCCCTGTCCAATAGCAGTGCCAATATTTCTTCGCCACTATATTGATTACCTGCCGCCGCTGCTACCATCGCCTCGGAGATTTTGATGTTACCATCTCTAGCAAACAGTAGCTCCAACGACTTTTTTGAATATTTCGCTGCTGACAGTATTAGCGCTTCGGTAGCGTCGATGTCAGGCTTTCTATCTAGCAGTAGTGCCATCACATCCTTTTCGTCAATGGTACTCCCCGCCGCGGCCATTACCACCGCCTCAGTGATCACCATGTCCAGTTTTCTGTCCAGCAGCAGCCCCATCAATCCCGCCTTACCGTTTCTCCTATTCCGCGCCACCGCTACTGCAACCTCTTCGGTAATCTTGATGTCGGGTTTTCTGTCGAGCAGTAGTTCCATCCTTTCCTTGCCATCCCAACTAAGCACCACCTCCAATACAACCGCGCCGGTGATTTCGATATCGGGTTTTCTGTCAAATAGCAGCGCTATCTGTTCTTTGCCGTCATTCGCCCCCGCCGCAGCAATTAAAACCTTCTCTGTGATATGTATGTCGTCTCTCGCTAATAGCAGCTTCATCATATCCTTCGAATTCTCCGCTGCCTTGGCTATAACCTCCTCGGTGATCTCGATGTCAGGTTTTCTATCTAATAGCAGCTCCATCACTCCGGCATCCCTATTCATCGCTGCTACCAAGACCAACTCATGGGGGATGTTTATATGTGGGTCCCGCTGAAACAGAAGCGCCATCACCCCCCCACCCCCCAAAGCCGCTGCGGCGGCAGTGATGGTCTTGTACTCCGCGTGCTTGAAATCTGCCCCCTCGGCAAGTAACAAGGCGAGAATTTCGGCGTTATCTTTCTGAATGACAGAGACTAACAGATTATTCAATAGCCGGTGGTGTGCAGCATCATTTATATTGGCGCGATTATTTAACAGCAACTGAACAACCTCCTTGTGTCCTTGCGTGCTTGCCAGGAAAAGTAATGATTGCCCGCTCTCATTGGTGTAATTCGGATTGAAAGCACCAGGCTTCCAAAGATCCGCATGATGTAAACCAAACCAAGCGGCTGCCAGCAATGGCTCTGGTGGCGTCGAACTTAGGCTGAGAACAGTCTGACGGAAATACTGTATATACTGGTAGTCGTAATTGTACTTGCGGTCGTATTTGAGTTCTTCAGAGAGTTCATCGGCAGCCACAATCCAGTCTTCGTACTGCTGGCTTGGTAGGGAATAGGACCCCAAGAAATCTACGAGTAAATGTGAAATACGATCCTGGCAATTTTTGGCATGAGCAGCCCAGTATTGAATACCGTATTTGTGAAAGGGGGTTCCCAGGTCCAGAGGCCTTCCATGCGTGAACAGGGCCAAGCATGACTCAGTGGCCATTTTGTGAACTTGTCCAGCGAACTCTGGATGGGTCTCGAGAAACTCTCTCACCGACAGGTGGGCAAAGGTCATGCGATTTTGTTGCCGGTCCAAAACAACCAGATTGTGACAAACATTCAACAGCGCATCCAAAACAAGAGTTGGATCATCGGAATTTGCGTGCGCCTTAAGAGCCCAGGAAACTCCATGTACCCATTCATCCGGGCTAAGAGGCTCTTCTGCGCACAAGATCCACATGAGTGCATATCTTGCTTCGTTGGGGCTGCGGCCCTTTTTGATTCTACCATAGGTTTGCGAGTATGCGTCTTCCAGTGTTTCGGGTAATTTTCCCAGTGCTTTTCGGACGTGATGCTCAAAATGCATTTCACAGAGATACATAATTTGAAGATCTACCCATTGGAACCTTTGAAAATTAGTATCCGCAGGTAGCACATGGATAAAGTCACACTTACATCCCATTCGCCTTATTAATAAGAACAATTGACACCTCTCCTTTCAAATCATTTGAGACATTCCCACTCAGCAACGTTCGCTCCTCAATGCAACGAGTCAGCTCTCTCTTAACAAATCGCTCAATGTCCTGTCTGTTATCCCTTGCTTCAATGAAAAGGTTCGGCACTTCGTTTAGCCTGAGAACAATATCGCCGTCATCTCTACTGGAAATGAAAATTTTGACCAAGCTTGTCGAATTGTCTATGATTTTCTTGAGCGCATGGAGAAAGTTGCCCCGTTTCCTTAGGTCACTCTCGTCCAAGGCGTCAATAAGCACTGTTGTACGGCGGAATGAATTAAGGAGTGTAACCATCAATTCCTGGCACTCCTGGAACTCCAAACGTCCCGCCGCATGTCCCCTTTGGCTCCGCTTATCGTATTCTGCCACCACTGGCTTGGGCAACCCGCATTCTGGTGATTGCAGTGATAGCTGTTTCACAAATGCTTGCATAATTTTCGTCGGATCCTGGCGATCGGGCTCATTGCGGTTGCAGTAAAAGTATGCTACCGCTTCATCTTCCCGAGCCTGGTTTCGAGGAGACACAAGAGAATCGATGACCATGGACCTTTTACAATCAGCGTTTGGCCACCACAGGCGGGGTCTGATTTTCGCACGTAAGCTTAGTTTTTCCAGCTCCAGCTATGTACTTCATCAGCAATATCCTTTTTGAATAATGAGGAAGCGATAGGCTCACGAATTCCGTGTAACCAAAGAACACCCGAAGTACTGGAAGATTGCCACTCCCGGAATTCTGGTTTATCAAGCAGCCACTTTCCAGTATCCTCCAGAAGCCCTTCTATGGCGCGTTTATGGTGTTTTTCATATAGCATTGTAGACAGCCATGCGAGAATTTCCCCACGGCGGTTGTCTAATACCGAGGTTAGTAAGCGCTACTTCTACTTCTAGTGTATGAGTAAGTAGAACCTTCCAACATTTGGTAAATGCCTCGAACATTCTTATCCATTCTATAAATAGGCTCCTCAAGCTCCTTCAGCCATTTTTTCAGTTCCCTAGATCGTGCTAATCACTTTTCGTTAGCTATATATCAAGTGGCCTAGGTCTGGTTCGTGCTGACCCATAACCTCTTCATGATTACGTGACCGATCTGCAAGGTCTTAGTAGTAAACTAATACGCTATAGTGTTTAAGCTCACTTTCCCGGTCCGCCACCTCCATTTCTTGCTTCAAACGCCGCTCATTTTCATCCAATGTGTCAAACCGAGACTTTATTCCATCTGGGTCCAGCAGTCCAGACGTGATGCGGCCTGCGATAAAACTCGTCAGTTTGCCCAAGAGAGAGAGATAGGCACATGACGAGAAAAGTTGGACACTACCGATGTGGGATTGGTTTAGAAATCGTTTTGCACAAGCCAAAAACTCCAACACGGCAACATAAAGCTGAGCTAGTGTTTCCTCGAGGCTGACTAAATTGAAGGGCTTTGGGGTCGGTTCCAGATAGTACTTCTCATAGGCTTTGCATCGTAAGAGTAATCGCGTAGTCCTTTCAACACCAACTAGTACCGCTCCCATGTTTTGGTTTTCAACCAATGCAACCTACATCGTGTTTATGGCCGCACTGAACAAAATGTGCGTACCAGACCTACCTCCAAGAGAAAACGCAGTCCAGCCCATGGCAGAGCGGCATGCCCGGGGTCGTATTGAACAGCGATATCGCCAATTTCCTGCAGCTTGAGTTCGTAAACCAGCCCATTGGCCCAGTGTAGCTAGCCTAGGATCTGACCTTGAACCGGGATATCCATGATATGCTCTTCTCAGCCAAGTCACGGACAATGAATGTCTTCCCTGCAAATTCAAACTTCATTCCTTTTTCCCGACAAGTATCCTCACTCTGGATCGTTTTTTCCAGCAATTTATTCAAGCAGTCAAGTCGGTCCACACCTTGGGAATGAATTTCATCTCGATCTTCCTCGGATAGGTTACCGAATGCCTTATCCCATAACGATGGAGGCGTAATTGAAATCTCGGGATTTCCGACACCCCATGTCGTTGAATTCGGGTTGGGGTTACTCGACTGATAGGTAAAGTTAATGGATTAGCCACTTCAATTAAGGTATGAAATGCGCAAGGTAAATTACGTTTTGATTGCTAGAGGGAAGCGCTAGCGAGTTTAGAGTATGGTCAGCTGGTAATGATTGTTGAACAACGATCTGAGGTGCGGAGCTTCGATCCGGTGGGGAGGCAATTATAGTTGAGGTGCTTCCCAAGTTGGACGAATCTTCTCCGGCCGAGGTTGGAGTTGTTGAGCTCGGGCGAGGGGCCTCAGAGCTACTGGTGCGGGTTTCCGTCTGGTTAGGAGATGTTGATCTGCTTCGCCGGAGTGGAGATCGGAGCCCATGAGCTTTCTCTCTGATAAACTTGCGCATGATGTGATAGTCGGAGAGTGCAGTTGGATGGACTTTGGAGGCGCTGTTTGGAGTAGCTAGGGTAGTTGTGGTAATGCGGGGCGTGCGATCGTGAATGAACCTCACTCCGCACATCCTCCTGCTGTGTAACAAAGCCAAGGGCGAATCATTTTGATACACACACGCATCAGCAATCTGGTCTTCCATCTACTTTAGTGTTAAAACATTTAGTAAACCATCCGGCAAACAATATTCTGCTAGTTATTATTTGTGGATGAACGTTTTGAAGTTCAGAGGCATGGGATTGGTTGCTTCCGCTGCTTGAGAAAGTGTTACTATAGAATGTCATAGTCTTAAGAGTATAGCTTCATGATAAGAATACAATAGACGCCAGTGATGGAGGACTTCCAGAACAAAGACGTTGTGATTTGATTTAATTGTATTGCATTCCACTCCATGCTCCTCAGTTACATCCTGTCGACCGGCCAAGGCGGGGCTTTTTTCTCCAGCTCTCAATATCTCCCCCACACAAGACAAGAAAGCACGCTCTTTGCCTAACAGCTCTGTCGGCAGACTATACTTAGATACATCCCTCTCATCAGCAACTCCAAACGGCCGGTATGGGGACTCGATTACCTATGCAACTAAGCCGCTAGACGCAATCTACTCTATTAGCACCAGTTAGTTAGTCACCGCCAATCCGTTTCGGCACGCCTAATATCTCAGTGAATTAGCCTAGGCCTAATTAGCCGCGCGTAACCCGATAGAATGCCAAGGCGATTATTAGACCTTTGACTCGTTTTTGTTGACGCACCACGCTAGGTCAGGCGGGGTCTCCGCCTTGACCCTCATGTGGGATGGTGACTAATACCCTCAATCGACTATAGGGGTTATTACGACAAAAACCGAAAGTCTCGCCCTAATGCTGCGTGACAGGCCTAGAAAACAACGGCAGCCAGCTGCAGTACCTAGGTATGTATATCATATAAGGGAGGGAGAGAAGACACACGAATATACTATTTCACAATGCTCCGCCGAAGTCCAACATCCCGAGTAATACAAAAGTATGGAATTAATCGACGTCACGAATGTGTGACGTCGTAGCACGGTAGTTACGAAAGGAAGGCGTCAAGTTGATGGCGGTGTGGACGACGGTTCAATTCGAACGTTCGCTGGGATCGGGCTTAGGTCACACCGGTAATATCAGAAGAAAAGCGTAACTACGAACCACATATCGGGTGTGCGTGTTAAGTCTGTATGGACGGTGAGGCGGCATGTACTTAGCATTTCGAAGCCGGGCCCGGTTGTGTCGATACTGCTTTAAGTACTCTGGTGGCCATGCTCCCGCCTCTCTCCGCACCTGTGCCGCAAAGCCCCGCCACCCGGGGCGTAAAAGGTAAAGAAATCACAAGCTTTGGTTGTGAGACTCAGGGATTAACGCCCCAGAGTGACATCCTCAACCCTATTCCCGCAATGACATGCTCACCGAAGTGCTGCGCCATCGCTCGCCTCCCACGATTCTTTCTATCCTCAGCCCGACATGATGTCGCACATCACCGCTACTCACTCGCCCACTCCATTCCTAACCTCCAAACCTAGCAAGATGCTCGGCCCTCTTCGCCATGGCGGTATCTATTTAACCCTCCTGGTCTTGGAGCTTGTCACTGACCCTCCCTCTTTGTAGCAGTCTCAGAGTGCAACAGACCTTCCAACCATCCTGCTCATCACCAACCACAATACCAACAACCATGGCCCGTCGAACTCGCACCCACCTGCGCAAACCCCGCCCCTCCCCGCTTGTCCTCCTCCCGTCCGAGCTCTTGCACCAAATTGGCACTCTCCTCCCAACGCACACCCTACACATGCTAACCGTCGCCTCTCGGCGCCTCCACATCGTCCTCACGCCTCTCCTCTTCACGCGCCTCGCCACCGACCAGGACGCACGACACCTAATCCCCCTCGCGATCCCAGCACACCTACAGCTTCTATCACCACCACTAGGTCCATATGGTGTTCCCAGCAACGTGCTCCGCTTCCCGAAGGTCCAGAGAGCAACGAGTTTACAATGGGCTGCGTTGAGGGGCAATGCAGAGTTGGTGAGGGCTATGATTGGAGGTGGGTGGGATATTGAGGAGACGTTGGGGGATGAAGGAGGTTGTTGGAAAACGCCGCTTGCGCTTGCGGCTGAGAATGGAGATGAGCAGACTGTTAAGGCGCTGCTGGATGCGGGGGCGGAGGTAAAGGTTGGCGTTAGGGATGGGGCGATGGAGTGTGCGAAGAATGGGGCGGTTGTGGGGTGGATTGGGGAAGCGCTTTTGAAGAGGGCGAGGAGGGGGAGGTGATGAAGGTACTGAGAGCATCATGATTTGAGACCATCTAAGCTTTAGTATAGTAATAAATTGCAACGCTTGCATTTGGTATGTTTTTGGATGGTATTGTGGGATAGCTTGCTTATAGACACTACGGGGGGGGAGTGTTTAGCCGGACAGGAATAATCCTACTCTTCTGCTTGTTGTGTTTTGGGGCTCGCTTGTACCGTGATTGCTGTGCAACTCATATTTCCAGCGTGCTTTCACAGCTTCACCCTCTTCAATGATAGTTAGTGGTGGATCAAAGGTAAACAAAGGAGTCCTTTGAGCGCGAAACCACGGGAGCAAGAGATACCCGGAATTTAGGAGACTCTTTAACAAAGCATCACTTGTCCGGGTTCCTCATGCTCTGTTCTGTTTCCTTATAACTACCAAATACTCTCAATTCACATGATATATGGGTTTTGGTGTACTGCGAGACTGTTGAAATATGGGGAGAACCGTGCGCATAGACTTAGATACAGAGGAGAGAAAAGGAGAAAGACTCGAGTTATATAGGAGAGAAAATTGTGCCTCATCAGCCCCGCTTATGGTCAGCTCGTGTCAGGTCTATATATACGTGCAACAGAGACGTTAGATAAATCGTGAGTGATGTATCATGAATCTGATCTTGACTCGTGTGCATAATTTCCGCGTAATTCGTATGCACGCAGATGCATGGCTGTTGTTTTGCCTGAGAGAGTATTTTCATCAAATGATAATTCCATACGGCTTTGATGGATGGCGAGTATCCATGCATGGTGATTTATATCAGTCTCGCACTCATCGACAGCACCGTTGGCTGTGTTGCATGTGTACTTGGATCATGAGTCTCAGCACCGTCTGATGTCTTGTATGAGAATGAAGACTTGTATGAAGATGGTGGCTGTATGAGGATACAAGTGCCAGAGACGGCTTCGCCGTCTTTGTGGAATTTAAGGCAATTGAAATACAGTGTCTTCAGCCAGCTTCCAACCAGAGCTTGAGTTTGGCTTGAAAGGTAGCAGAAGAAGTAAGGAGAAGGGAAGGGAATATATAAGAGGTGAAGAGTAGTAGGAGTCAGGCAAGCAGCAACTTTAGTATCTATCTACCCATTCCCACACTTCTACATATACTGTTTCTAGTTTACATGTTATTGACTCTGCATCTAGTAGATAGTTTTTAGCTCTACATGGAAGAGTTCAGTTGGAGCAGTGACTGCAATAGTGGTCACCACTAACTGAAGACACCAATGTTGATTATAGTTTGTTTACACTGCTATTAGTACTTTATTTTAATTTTTGCTATTATGCTATGTCTTGTACTGCAAAAATTTGTATATAATGAATAAATATTACATACTGGGGGAATAGTGAAATATTACCTGATAACTTCTTGTCAATGATCTTATGTATTGTAGAAGGTTATTTTCACAGTACTATTAAAAATAGCGAATCTGATTGTACCAAGCAACTGAAGCTTCTAGCTGCGTGCAAAGGCCAGGGACGAAAAATCCAAGACTTTGATCTTGGAGAGGTGGCAGATGACTCTACTTCAAATAATACTTAGTTCGAAATCCAGCTGGACGTGGTTACCATAGCGAATTGATAAGTACTAGTATCATCCCGTTGCAGGATCTCGACAGTTTAAACCCGAGTACTCTGTTCCACCCACACACCATCTTTCTACCATACTAGGACCATTTCCGCATATTTTTCACAGAAGTCTTCCATTCTAACTATCTTCAACGTGGGTCATCGCTATCTAGCGTAACTTTTTGATAATTCGAGGTTTTTTGCTGTTTATATTGATATTGTTAAATATAGTTCGTCACATAATGCGAGGTAAGAAGCGGTCCATTGTACAGTAGTACACTATGGAGTTTAACCTATTACTTACTAACTACATGCAGAAGACGTAGGTTCTTCCGACCGCTCGTGGAAGCAATTGTGTCGTCAAGTGAGAACCCTAAGAACCCAGCTTAGTTTATATCAACCTCTCAGACAAGACGCTCCAAGCATGCGAGGTAACATACCATCTGGACAATTGGCGATTGCCCTAATACTTACTCTCTACTGGTAGAAGAGGTGGATCCTTCTGATCGTCCTATGTCATCTGGAAACGATTGTATTGTTGGATGAGGGTCCAGAGAGCCCGGTTTGGTTTCTACCCGTTATTTGTCCTTTTTGGGGGCACCTTGGGCGTCTTGATGGCCATGGCTACGCTAGTATTATTTTGGGGTTGGGGAGTCGCCAAAATTCACGGGGGTGGATGGACGTACGTTGCCACTATCGAATGGGCAGCACGACTCATAACACTCTGCTCTACTGTCATCCGAGCATGCATCAGCGCCCAATCGATTGTGTGTTGCATGATTTTGGCGACTCTAGCACTCGAACATGGCCTCGTTATCTTCCAGGGTGCAACATCATTGTCTATGCTCCAGTATTCATCCTCAGGGCTGTATGCGCTGATTTTCCCCTTCTTTCGAGGCGCAAAATACAACAGACGACCGCTCTACAGCGAACGAATACTTGGGTTGATCTAGTTGGCAGGGTTGGTGCTAGTCAACGTCGTTATTCAATTTACATCTACGTTTCTTATTTCGGATACAACCAACTGGCCTGTCCCTGGTTCAGAAGAGAAAAGGAGTATACCCTTCGCTGTTGAGATGGATGGGATAGACAGTCGCTACGGCTTGTACCAAGCACCCTCGCAATTTTCATTTTTCGCGGAAGGGACACGGAGTGCGTCCGCGTTCAAGGTTATGGACGATAATGGATTCAGAGACTGGCGGGATTCGGGGAGCTACGTTAGAGCATTGATTCCATTGTTCAAATTTAAGCGGCCATCGCTTGTAAAATACCGGGGACCAGCACTTGCGATGGATTCTCATGTTCTGTGCAACGCTCATAGCTTAGAACAACTTGAGGCTACTCTTAAGTACGAGTATTTCGACCCATTGGACAGAAAAAAAAAATTCATAGATGATCCAGATAAAGTTTCTCTCCACGACGGCGCACATATCACTACTTCCATTACTTTTAAAGGATCAGTCAGCTAGCCCTTGGCAATCGTACGTTCCGATCGACAAAGATACGGAAACTACCCTGTCATAAACGCTGCCCTGGAGACAAAATCGGCCGGCAGTTGCAATTCAACTATTGGGGTGACTACCATTTGTCCTCTGGAAGCCTCCGAATATGGTCCCGGAGCACCCAATGGAACCTTTTTCAACATAGCCCCACCTAGTGACTTCCCCGAACCCCTCGACAGATTTCCTACGGAGAGTTTCATGGACGTCAGCAATACTTGGCTGATGATTTCTCGCCTAACTATCACAAACAGTTCCAGTAACATTCTCCATCCTCAGGCATGATGACTGGAGCAATTATGTCAACTCTCAGATCAGGAGCCAAATTTAATGGATCCGAGTGGGTGACAAGGTCTTCTTCAGCCGGCGATATTTGAGTTACCATGGAACAGAGTCTTTGTGTTGGAAGCTTCAAGTATAGAAATGTTGGTATCGACATTCAACGACCCAATTCATCTAACGAGGCCATGGAACCTGAATTATCTAGACTTTCAGGCGAGAACATAACCGGATACAATACATCTGCGATCGAGCAACAGCTTGGGCTCGGGATCGATCATAGCATTCAGCAGCGTGGGTTATTCTCGCTATCCAACTGGACTATGTATCACTCCTCAAACAAAGGAAGCCCGGGGGATATTCGGTCTGTGTTTGATACGATGCAAAGAGAGGAACAAAGCTACCATATATGTAGGACTAAAAATTGCGTCGGCGGTGGCGGTCGCCATGTCAACCACGCATTGGAATGTATATTCAATAATGCGCTCGCCAAAACTAACAACTTGAGCCGAACACTCCAGTCTCGTTTCACAGTCATCACAGCTACCGCTTACTTCAACCGCCAGGGAGTCTTTGGCCTACAGCGCGAAGCGACATTCTCGAAAGTTAAAAGCGTTCCAATACCAAGGAAGCTCCGCGGGCTTGTAGTTGTCTTGGCAGTTCTTTCTCTCCACTACATTCTCCTGGGCATTATTCTCCTGGCGTTCTTCTTTTATTCGAATACACCAGGGGCGAGTACTGATGACGGAACCAACCGGAGAGCACCCAGAACCCTCGGTCAGTCCTGGAAGTCGGTCGCGGAAGTAGGCTGCGGCGCACCAAAGGAATTTTTAGGGGAGGCCACCACGAGCTTTGATTTAGGTATGGGCGAAAGATTGAATATTACTGGTTGGAAGAATCCAGTTGAGCTTAGATATGGGGCGAGAGTTGCGATATATCCGAGTGGGTGGGGAACAAGCGATTTCACCATAACCCCGGAAGAGTCAAAGGATTCACAAGATGAAAGGTTAGATATGTAATAAGAACCCGTTACCAGAGTTTTGATATTTAGTTATGCTAACTGTTAGAGATCTATGATTATGGGCAGTGTTCATTACTAGAGTTTGATATGAGTGACGCTTGAAAGGCCGTGGGGCTTTGAACTTCTCTATATTGCAGGAAAACATCTTCAATGGTATCGAAGTTCCTGAATTCGAATAGACATGTACTGTACTGTGTCTATTTTCGTGGTGCTGGTATAATACATGCATGTGTTCCGCTCTATATGTAACCCATACTCGTTTGCGAACTTCAGTGACCGGTTTGCGAACTTGCACCTATTCACGAATGGAAGGATAATATACGAACCTGCTAGATTCTTGTTAGATTGATGTATATTGCAATGATATTATGATACCATCAGTCCATATCTATGCAGGACTATATGTCTCACAATTAAACATAGTTTCACCATAACACCAGAATATTACCACAGTGTGTATTGGAACCAACATAATTTTGTGGCCACTGCAAGAATGATCATTGCAATATTGTTGCAGCTATAGATTAGTACTACATACTTAAAGTGCCCACAATGTGTCGCTGCTTCGCTGCTAGCAATGAACTTCGAGTTCATTATTTGGGGCCAGTTCCCAAACTTTTCCCTGCTCGCGACCCTTATCCAGTTTGTGAATGGGACAGAAATATCGGAGACTTTCCTTACCAGTTCGGGTACGGGTATGGTCAGATAGGACGGAACCTGCCTAGCGGCGCTAAATACTGACGGGACAAATGATGAATACTGAGTAGGCCCAGCAGAAGATAATAGACCCAGGATTCCAAGTGTGGAACAAACGCTACGAATCCCGCGTGACTGGAATCATATAGTAACTTCTTTTTGTTGCCGCTTGAATACCACTTCGAGCACATACCACGCTACCGAACAAACGCTTAGCGCCCGTATCACGAGTCTCGCCAAAGAATTCCTATTTTTCTATTTATAGTGTCTCAAATTTTGTCTAGCATTCAACAAGTTCAAGTCTTGGATTTGTGGAGAATAAGTCCTCAGGCACTCCGGATCTCAAGGTCAACAGATCCAATCGAAAAAAAGTTCAACGAGGGAAGAATTTCACCAAAGTGGGTGAAATGATCTCCGTTTATGATCAGCTACCTATTTAGGCCTGTATGTTAGTGCAATTGTTGTAGCCAGCCTATGCGCGTAATTATATGTGCTTCCCCGAGTAGCTTGTACTCTACATCCCCAGTGGCTTTTTGTAGCGGCGAATGGGAGGTTGTCGAAAACACAAAAGGAGCTTTAAGAGCTGAAAAGTTACTGAGAAAAAGTCAACAACTAGTTAGTTGCCTGGAGAGAGGTAGATATAAGTGCGACATTCTCCCTATATTTCAAATCTCCGCTTCTGCAATTCACGTCTTTCTGTCAGAGTCAACAGCCATCATATGACCCCTCCAATTATCCCTTCTGGCACTTAGCGCACTTGTTTCCGTCGTTCATGGCGAGGAAGAGATCATAGTCGCCAAAAACGGCCTGACCATTGCACCTAAGATTAATTCATCCAAATCAGCATCAATGCCAGCGGCTGAAGTAAATAAGCTGAAGGAGAGATTACTATTGAAAAAAGAACGTCTGGTATACGATCTTTGCCGCTACCGTTTCCTTCTTCTCCGCCGCCTTCATCATCCATCCTTTTCAAAAACTAAGCGCCAAGTCAGAAAGTTTCTCTTTGTTTACAAAGAGGGTATCGAGTTCGACACATGAATCCAACGTTAGTTCATCGCCTCGCAACTCTGAAAACCACGCAGCTACAAACTTATCGATTCAAGTCTGTCAATGTCTTTTTGTTTCTCCGTTGTTCCCAGTACCTGCCCGTAAAGGAGTCGAACGGGGTCAGCACAGGATCCACCAATATTCTGAGAACCCGATCCTCCAGAAGCGGAGTATTTGCTCTTGAACTTCATTGCTTCTGCATCAGACACTTGATTTTGATTTAGTAGCTATTCGACTGTAATGTGTAGTTATGGTAATTAGATGGGTAGTCATTGTAAATTGATGTATCGCCAAGGGCGCTTCTAATGACGTGTCGGGAGACTTGAAAACCCGACGAGTAGTATGGACCCGCGATCTAGTCACTACGCCATAATTTTAGCAGTGTCTTGTTATTGAGTAGACTTCCTGTGGCTTACGCACGTTAGTCCGGTGCCGTAATGCCGAGTATGCGGCCGTTAACTTAGCGAAGATATCCGGCATTGCCAATGACCCTCGCCTTCGTGTTTTTCATCAGGCTATCGCAGGGTGAATTTCTTGCTCATATGCACGCCAAAACGTAGGTTCCTCAAGTTTGCAGCACGACGCAAGTACCGTGCTAGGGCAGCAGCACAAGCGTTTCTTCGGTGTGACCATCAACTGACAACGTTCCATGACTTCGGGTCGTCAAGTTGCAGAGAATCCTCCGTTTGTGCGTTATCCTTGTCATGGTGTGACAGGTTTGTTAGAAGACGACTGGTGTAAAGAAGCAATTATGTGGTGAGTGACGGTCACTTTTGGAGAAGAACAGCAATTAACAGAGATGGCACTGTATGACGCCTGACGTCTGAACCATTGCGCTCGCTGCTGTATGCACGGGACCCAGACGACTAAGCATAAAACAAGTAAGGTTGCATCTACCCCACATGCACATCATGCTTCCTTAGTACTTAGTACCAAAAGCTTAACTACTCTAAAGCAACCTCCTTTCTTCCTCTCCTGTACCATCACGTCCACAACGTCCACATTAACAACACTGACTGCCTCTGAGAACTGCCATCTTCTCTCCCCATTGCGCGAAAATTCGCTTTCTGCTACATCCACCCCGAGATGCCGGACTGCAGATATCTGTCCAGCCTGTGAATATATCGGTGTATAGTCTGGGCCCAGGTCTCTGATCCAGGTCTACCCTGGCATAGACTTGAAGGCTGAACATGGGTGCTTCTTTTATACTGATACTTTGGTAATTGTAAGTTGATATCAAATCCAGTGATGTTGGTGGTGATGGCAATTGACAAATAGTCTTCAGCAAAAGGAGCCGATCCCAGTGCTGGAAATTATGCACTGACAGTCAGTGTGTCTGTGGTACTTAGGGGTGCACATACAGCGCTGAGAAACTACGGTATTGAGACTACTCGCATTTGCGTATTTCCCAAGCCTGTGCTAACTCTAACTTAGGTCAAAAGAATGTCACAACATATTGATCCCATACAAAGGCCCCGTGGTGTAATGGCTTGCACGCGAGGGGTATATTTGAGATTTACTTGATATTTAAAGTTTACATCTGAAGTATATTAAGAGGTCGCAGTTCGAATCTGCGCGGGGCCGTTTCTTTTGCTCACTCTATAGGGAAATTAAGCTTTTCGGGAGCTAGTTTTTTGTCCACTACCTCAGTAGTGACTGTAGACTAACAACGGAAGTACTAGCACTTTTAGCGAATAGTTTCCCGCCAATGACCAGCCATAGACATCTCGGATAAGCCTAAGTTCAACCCGACCAGGTTCAATCCGGCGCTGCTCATGACACTGTTAGGTAATCGACTTGAAAAGAGCCACCTGAAACTTACCTCATCTCCAGTTTCTCATTACCTCGCTTTGTTAGTAGGCTGAAGTACGAGTTTCTGCCGTTGTAGTCTAGGCACGAGACACGCCTGATACCAATTAGCGGATTCTTAAATGAAGTTTCCATCAACGGGTGCACTGCGGCACCAAAGCTCTTGATTGATGTCCATTATCCAAGATACTAATAGGAGACACCCTCAGCCACAAGACAATCACTTACACCGGCACGCAACGCAGTTTATAGAGAACCGTGGTAGAGTAGTGAGAAGTACGATATCGAGCACTCAACCGAGAAATCGGTGCCAATGTTGGAGGGTATGTGCGACGGCTGTTATCGTTGGTTGGATGATTGTAGACAGTAGAACCTCGCATGAATGTTCTGCCATTCTGTAGTCAGTCTTCGTAATACTATCAACCACAAGAGATCATTTTGGGTACGAATTAAGGACTCGCTAACCAAATTAGTACCAGTCTAGATCAGTCTGAGTCCTCCAAAGTTCCCTTCACGACCATAATGTGCACCTGCTCACAATTTGGCATGATCACTTCACCGGAGCTGCAATGTTGCAACTCATCAATCCACCCATCCGTAGCAAGTTTGTAGTAGATAAAGGTGTAGATCTGTTACAAATAGCTGACCAGTTCGTCGTGGGGGTACTTTGTCAATTCCTCGAAGGTAATCTATTCGACAAAAGAGCCTTTGATACCACCGAACGGACATCTGGCCATCAAAAGGCACTCTAGCATTTAAACTGCCGTCAGATATCCTGTCAGGTAGTGTCGGTAGGCCTGTAGGTTCTGTATGTTCGTTACGCTGCCGTCACTGTCTTCGTAATGCTATCAACAATACAAAGTGAGCATGACTTTAACTTACTGGCTATGGTTAACCAAATCCTTATCCTCGGGGTATGCTTTCACGGCCTCAATGTGTGTTCGTTTCCACAGTTCCACACCTCCATTAAGCACTTAGTGCGACTACTAGCTTATCCATCTAGAGCAATCCTGTCGTAGAAGTCCATTAGGTGAAGGCAAGGATTCGGCGCCATACACGTAGTCGGCAATATATTCGATCCACATTGTCGCCTTATGAAGAGTATCTTGCGTCCCCAAATGCTCGCTTCTGTGTAATCATAATGACATAGAGTATGACAGTAACCATTGTCCCTCCCCCCCAGGATGGCCCGGCTATGTGGGGAGATTCCAAATACCGGCTTCTTCTCCTCTGGATGTCAAAGTTGGACTGCTCTTCCGACGACGGTGTTCTTCGCGAGGACCGCTCAATCCTCGCCTCCAATCTAACGGCTACATCAGTAGACCAGCTACCACATCGACAAGTATATACGCATGAAGGCATTCCATATTCTACTGCGTTGTTCACTGTTAACAGTGGTTGGTGACGCGGCAGAAAGTTCGTGCGGAAAGGTTCGGATGGCGCTAAAACGTCAGGTAGTGGAGGTGGAGTTCTGTTCAACATTGCGTAATAGATTGAGCTTTGAGTAAATGAAGTTTAAGAAATGACAGATGGCACACTTGCAAACGTGGGGAGGCCTCAAGCGGCGACAGGTATGGTTACTTCTATCGCGGAGAATTGAGAGAGTTGACGGGCGATCAGGTGTAGAGGAGGAAGAATCTAACGATCATTAATACTCTGGTCAGGTACTTATTGTAAGCAGAGAAACAAGTCTCTGGAATCTGCGTCGGTCTACATATTCTCAATTCGTGTCATAATCACGGTAGCGTACACTCTAGCATCCAATGGCCCCGTGGTGTAATGGCTTGCACGCGTGGGGTATATTTGAGATTTACTTGACATATAAAGTTTACATCTGAAGTATATTTAAGAGGTCGCAGTTCGAATCTGCGCGGGGCCGCTTTTTTGTTTCTAGGGCGGAAGAGGGCGAAGGTGGGGGGGAATTAAGGTTTGGGTAGTCTGTCGACGGCTTGGTACAATTTTTGCGATAGCCCCAGCGACAAAGCCGGTTAAAACAGACTAAGGTTTGAGTACTTAGCCGGTTGACGGAGGCTAGCGTTTTGCAAGTGCTGTGGTAGGTGGCTTCTCGCTGACGATGGTGCATATGAACTTGGCCAACGTTGTGGATGAGCAGGCAAGGCTGTGTACGGGTGCTCCTCACCACTTCCTGTTGACGTTGTCTCCCAAGAACCCGAGTCAATTCGCAACTGGACCACCTTCCCACAACGCCATTCAGACATCTACACCCTCGGATCATCCACCCTTCACGTTAGACAACGTCGACAACAGATACGGAGTGTCCACCGTCCCTTCAACTCTTTTACACCTTTACACAACCTCATTCCCACATCCTACGCTCTCAGACAACCCTCACATTCAACCAACTAACTTTAGCAACAAATATCGACAGTCAACCGTCTCTTCGACTCACCTCAACACACCTCACTCGAACGCCACACGCCCCCAGACCACCTTCACACACAGCCACCATCCCCATCACAATGTCCTACACCCCTTTCACCAGCACCTACAACCGCCACCACCCTCTCTTCCGTACCGCCACCCCGGCTGAACGCCAACTCCAGCGCTCGCGCTCTCTCCAACTTTACTACGGTACCTCCCCCCTCACCTCTTTCCTCGCGTACTAATCTCCCAGCCTCCCTCTTCGGTATGGACCCCGGCATCGTCGACGACCCACCAATACCAGCACCCTACAACTTCTCCTCCCCTTCGCCCCGTCCCCCGAACCCGCACTCCCTCCGCGACTACCTCGAAGCATCGTACACGAAAGAACGTATATCTCGCACCCCCAACTTCTCGCTTCTCACAGAGGCGTCGGATCCGAGAGTTACGGAGGCGGAGTTGAGGGAGTACATTGTGACGGTGGTACATAATATTAAGCACTACAATAAAGACAAGGAGCAGGAGTATACCAAGCCGCAGCTGGAAGGGCTATTAAAAACGTTTTCGAGGAGAGTATATAAGAAGGAGTTCCGGCAGGTGGGGGAGTTTCCGACGTTGCCCAAGGAGGAGGAGGAGGAAGAGGAGGAGGAGGAGCTTGCAAAATTACGAGCGAAGGCGAAAGAGAAGCGGCGGAAGCAAAACCGGGAGATTGCCGCCAAAATGATCGAACAGATTAAGGATAAAGGTATTCGTTTTAGCAAGAAAGAGTCACCTCCGAGGATAGTGAGGAATCAGTGGTTAGTTGAAATTAAAAGTAAGGGAAGGAAGAAGATTCCCTTGCGGGGATGGGAGGTCAAACATTCGGATTGGAAGCATCAAACCGTGGGGCCGGAGTATGGGCCTGCCTATGCCACTGCGGTGGCGATGAGCTGGACGGCGAGTGAGAACGCGAGAAAAGAGAGGGAGAAGGAAATGAGGGAGAAAGAGAAGTGGGAGAGAGAGAAGGGGGAAAGAGGGAGAAAGCGGAAAGCTGATGACGCTGGACTGGGACAGGGGTGGGCGGATGTCAAGAGACAGCGCGTCGAGGAGAAGGGCATTTTTGGTGAACTTGTATACTGTGCTGGACTTAATGCTTTGTACATGGCATAATAATCAGACAGCTTTTTGTTTGGACTAGGACCAGGTTGGATTACAATTTAAATGGCTATACGCTTCAAGAATTAATTCCGTTTCCAACATCCTCAACCGTCCAACGAACCGTGCTCCCCATCTCAGTTTCAGTGCTTCCACCTCACCTCGCCTCGCTTATAACTGCAGTTGATGTGGTTTCAATACATCCTGTGTCTCCGTATGACAAGGGACGTTCGATCACTGAAAGAATTCGGGGTGGCAGTGAGGGTGGTAGTCCGGAGTAGCTCCAGGTTTTCTTCGACCCCATCTGACCAACACATCCCCACCACGCCTCACTCACGAACCACCACTACCACATTCTGTCACCTCCTGCGCCGCACTTCAGACATATCACGTCCAAGCCCCAGCGCATAAGCTTCCCTCTCACCACAACCTCACCCTCCTCATACCAGAACTACCCAACCCTTCTCCCTTCTTCCCACTAACACACACCAACACACCACAACAGATACGCCTCACGTTCAAGCCGCCCTTTTCTTCCGCGAGATCCATCCTCACAAGGCAGCTCCCTTCTATATCCTCAATAACCTGATCGTCGTCGTAATCTCGTCGCGCCTCCCGCATTCAAACGCAACCACCGTAGACGCCTGAGATGCTGTACGCCAACGCTCCCTGGCTAGAGCCCTTCTAAGGCTCCTGTTTCAATTCCCACAGCCCACGACTCCTCCCATTGTCAAACTGTGCAATATGTTCCTTTCGCCGCTGGTAGGGTTTAAAACCGGCAGAGGGCCCCTACCCCCACACCCAGTATTTCCTGATTCTCATAACTCCTCCCGTAACCACCGGGAAGTTTTCAAAGCAGCAGAAGGTAGCAAGATCCAAAGGAAGCCGGATGATTTACTTGCTAAGACGAGGTAGTTACAAGAAGAAGAGTTAGGAGGGAGAGATTAAGGTAGAAGAAGAATGATATGTAAATGGTTCAGATTATAGGGGTTCTAAGTTTAGAAATCGGGTTTTCTAGGTTCTCTCACTACAGTTTTTACTTATTCCCCGGCCCTCAATCTCTGCAGCAGCCCTTGCAAGTCTCTCTCCCTCCTGCATTTCTCCTCACACTTACGCTCCTTCAGCCTCCGCAGAATCCAACGTCGTCTTCTTGTGCGGCTGCATCTCTTTTACCCCTCCTGCCGTCGGTTCCTGTTGCCTTCAAACCCCTAGTTCAAGATAGCAAACTTTTTTCTACTGTCCCTGCTGGATGGAGTTCTGTATGGGAGTTGGGTCGATTGGTTTGTGATCAGAGAAAAAATGAGACCAGGCCTCAACTCCACGATCTCCAGGCTATTACCCAAGGCTCTGCACGGTCAAGAGCTCTACCTCCTCAGACTGAGGCGCGTTGTGTTGGGAGCCATTGTCGACTGCATCAATTGTTCTACCCTGAATGTTTTTCTCGTTGGCATGGATCCCTGATATCATTCATTCCGAGTGACAAACATGATGAATAAATGAATAAATGGAAGACAACAGCAAAAAAATGGCCCAGCGCAGACTTGAAAACTGCGACCTCTAAGATATACTTTAGTGAAGGATACTGTGTTCGTGCAAGCCATTACAACATATGGCCCTTAAATGGTATCTTCAGTTAGGTAGTCCAAAATTATGAAGGAAACTACAGAAAGTTTAAATTGGCCAACTCATAAAGCTACGGAAATATTAACTTACCAGGGTATACTCACAACATTGGAAATGGGGTAGAAGCACACAGCTTGGTTTTGTGAAGAGAATCATAATACTTTCGTTATAAAACCTTTTGATTTCGATATTTATTCAGTACTGTGGATTGGAATGGAAACAAACCACAAGGAAGGTCCTGATTAAACAAGCTCCTTTCATCCTCGCTGTCAGGCAGAGAACGTTCTGCAGAAGGACCAGTTGTACCTAAAGCTTTGCAAATATAAACCCATCAGTTGAACCACGTACTTTTTGTAGTGTCTGAGATTCACCCCCAGGCTTTCCTATGCAGGGATACCTACTCTTACATGAAATGGGGTTTATCCTATCCGTATGAAGTTCTATCAACTGTCAGAGTACTAGTATGCCTTGTTATCAAAATCTCCCCATTTTACCACAGTTCATAGAAACCCGGGTGAGCTTTCATGATTAAAACGTATCACGTGGTACATGGAAACTGGTTGGATACTGGGGAAACTCCAGCCTTAAAATCTCTCTCATCGCCATCACCTCTTCAATACCTTCCGCATCCTTTCAGAGATCTCGTGTCGAACAGCCAACCCATGTCAGACACTCTTTGCCATGATCGGATCCTCTCCTCCCGACCTCTACACAAACAGTTACCGCGGTGAGCAACGGGGTACGAGCGCCACCAGCCACCAACATCCCCCGGTCAGTCATCTTCCACCGTAATTAGAAGAGTTGTTTAGCTAGAATCTACTATTACTACTCTAGATACTATCGTCAGTACAGTCAAAGTCGAGTCGAGCTAACGAAAGAGGGTACTACTAAAGGGCGTAGATGAGTCCACCGCGTATTCCCACCGTTTCGGGGTTCATCGGGGCCGATCCTGTTGTTTCGGTGAAATTTGCAGCTTCCTCTGACTCCGTCGTTCGATGTTCAGATGTGTCATCCAGCTTCATTAGAATGATCACCCCACCAGTCTGATGAAAACCACGGGCCCATATGACCTATAGTCGGATTGACAGCTCAATAGTGGATCTTATTGGTGGTGCATCATCCTATGACCTCCCCCTCCTCCCTTCTCTCCTCCTAAGCGGTCGCGCTGTACTTTTAAGTATCATGGACTAACAAACATATTGACAGCTTTCATCCACAAAACAAAACACTGTATCAATAAATCCATATGATGGCATTGCTGCATTATGACGACGTTCTTTAGCATCCTATGCAATAATAATTCGAGCCGATCCCAGCTCTCCATCCACCGCCCTCCCAGTCACCCACATTCCCGCTCGCAGCAAACAGTTTGCTTCTCGAATTTAGACGCAATTGTGGATACATAATTGTCTGAGAGGGCGTGCGGGGGGGTGCAATAAGTACATTCTACAGAAGTCCGTCCACCATATTTATTCGTGCGGAGTGTACGAAAACGTACGCTACTGGCCGCGCCTTTCTACGCCAGGATGCACTTTTTTCAATGGCTTAGATAATTTGTCGTAGGATCATTCATCTAGGATCATTCATCTAGACAGAAGTCTCGAATCACGTTTGCTTTTGCCCGCATCAATTAGTAAATGCGCCGACGGGGATATCTACCGGTATCAACATTCCCAATCAACCGAAGAGTATCAATTGGGTCCAGATATGCGGTCTGCATAGACATTGCAGCAGTATCGTACAGCGTATTATCTATGGAATAAAGAATTAGGTTGCACAGTGCCTACGCAGAAATTCGACGCTTGCAGTAGCAATACAGAACACTCCGAATGTGATAACAGAGAATCATCTCGTGAGTTGGCTACAAAATTATGGAGTGCTAGGCTGATGCCTACGGGAATCGTCACCCCACTTCGATGAGCCAATAATTCTAGTATGTCTATAGATTCAGACTGAAGTGTTGATCGACTACAGCTTTTGTATCTGCATGGTGTGAGAAGATTGGATTTTATTGCGTTGCCTTATCATGAGAAGGCTGGAAAGCTGATTAGACGATGCATTGACAGCGAATGTCCATGCGCACAATCGAATCCCGCTGGAGCGGTAAACTCCTAAGCACTCTCACTGGCTGCTTCCCATTCCGTTGACATCTTCAGCGCAGTTTTTTGTTTTTCGCGGTCAGCAAATCGACGACTGGGCTCATCAGTTTTCACAAATGCTCAAACCAGCGATATTCTGGACTCGAGTACTCCGACCGATTGATCCAGCGCAAACAAAGATACAGCACTATCGATCAGAGATTATCGGGCATTGATCTGGAATACGAATTCCCCACTAAATCCGCTCATTCTCCTGCATATGCAGTATGTATTTCCAGTATTTCGTCTCCTTTAGGACCTCAATAAATAATAACCCCATGCCCAGAAGAATTCTTGGGTTCCTGCACGCACCCAGCGTTCCATCGATCTCGCACCGCCAGAATGGGCATCCATGCACGAACAACTCGTTTCCGATGATGGTGTCACAAAACCCGACATCAGACGATGCAGATGCGCGATGCGATTAGCTGCTTTAAGCTGCTTTAAGGCGAACGAATGAACATTACGACGCCGAATCCTGTTACAAACGAAAACTTACACTAAAGAACACAAAAATTCTCTCATCTGCGGCGATGATCCCGATTTTCGGCCGCGCGCGGTACTTTTGTTCAAAAACCTCGAGGACCAGGAGAAAGCAAACTCGAGATACCGTACGACCAGGTCAAGTACCGACATCTTGTCTCCTGGGACGCCTCGGAAAACCCTATCAGCTTGTCAGTCTTGAGGTTAAGGCTGCCAACCGAACCGTATTATTTACCGGAATTTACCCATGAACTTTATCTGCACGACATATATGACTATGCCTAATATGGCATTAATAACTAGTATAAGATCTCACCCGGCTATAACAACCCGAAAAAATCAGGCTTTACTACCATTTCGGGCTTTTATTCATCACAGCAAGTTAGTTTAGATGGGAATCCAGACTCTATCTTCATCCCGTAACGATATTTCCTATAGAGTAGCCGAATACAATCGCTTTATTTAACGATCAATGACGTCGGGGGTTGCATATGCGTGGCCATGGATGTCCCACTTCAGCTTACCCTTGGCAGTGTCTGATTGTACGCCTTGTTATCTTTGTTGCCAACAGCAGAGAAGCTTGAACGTGTCTCAACAAAGTGCTGCATAGATGGAGAAGCTCGATCACCATAAAGTCGAGCGTTTCCCTCTGCTGTTTCCGTGGTCAGTCGAAGCAATCGGTTCCAACCCTCACGAAAACATAAGGATACGTTAAGAGTTCTGCGACAATTGCCAACCGCCTTCTCCCCAATCAGACAACCTCAACCACGTCCCACGCCCCGCTTTCTACCACACTCAACCAACGATGTGCCTATGTATACCGAGTCGCGTAGGGGTCCAGGTTGACCATGTGAAGAAAACCCGGGATGGAGGCTCCAGAGTTGTCAGGTCGCAGTCATACGGCTACAAAAGCAAGCCTAAACGGAGCCATTCAGATCAATATTCAGACCGCAGCTATTCTACGCGAGGCTCAACCGAAAAATATCACCACCGCGGCTCAGAGAACTTCCACTTCCCTGGTCAAAATTTGGTTGCCTATGTTCCTAATCCTCCACCGCGTTACCCTGGCGGACAGTTTGACGCACAAGTCCAGCCTCAACGTTCCTCTTACCCGCAAGTCCAGCCTCAACATTTGTCTTACCCGCAAGCCCAGCCTCATCTTTCGTCCTTTCCGCAAGCCCAACCTTATCATTCGTCTCATCCGCAGAAGCAGCCACTTGCGATTGAACCGCCACCACCTCCACCAATGGTAGAGCCGCTCGGGTACCAAGGTGGCGTCAACGCGCATGGATATTCGAATACCGCAAATCCCGCACCGCACGGATACGGAAACGATCGAATGGCACCCGCGCCGCCAATGGGAGGTCCCATACCACCACTCCCACGTGCACAATACGGCGGCGGTCAAGGTCTCGGTGGTCTCGGTGGCCACGGCGGTCACGGTGGTCACGGCGGACGTTTTGACGATGAATTCGAACCGCCACAATTTAAAATGCCGCCGACAAGGGCTGGTGGACACTTTGAGCAAGGCTTCCCTGAACGACAGGGTGGCCACTTTGAGAGCCAGCGCGAATTCGACGAGCCTATGGGCCATCGCTCACACATGGGGCCTATGGGACATTCAAATCATATGGGACCGAGAGCTGCAATGCCTCCAGGGGTACAGAGACGAAATACTACCGGTGGAAGGCCAGAGACTGGTGTGAATTATGGGACAGGGAGGCGACATGATGAGCAATCATATAGGAGATATCAGGATTATTAGGATTTTTACGACAGTACTTCCATTGAATTATTCATAATTGGGGAGGCATCTTTCATTCAAATTTTAGCGTTTATTTGGTCTGGGTTATGGTGTTTGGGGGTATTTGAATGCTATGTAGCCTTACGAACTGTACGATATTTACGGCCGCAACATGAGCTCTAATGTTTATAACCGCTATTTCTAGCTGAATCATGAATTCGTATCTTACAGCATGTTTCAAACTTATGAGAACATTGTTGCCTAAACCTTCACCCGGTGAATGAGTTTGCCTCGCATGCGCAGTCATAGCTAGAAATGGGGTTTCGATACCAATTGCTCGAACTCCTCGCATCTCCGCACCCATTCCATACGAATTACTGTATCTCACTGATAACCCCCCAGCAACCGTTGCACATCATGCGCGGCATCCCCCGCCCGCAGAAACAAGGCTGTATCTTCTCGAATGCAAGTGTGCACAATGCGCACCTGACCCCTCTTTCTCTGAAGTACGCATGCATCTCTGAAGTACGCATGCACTGATCATGACGATGTTCTCCACTGCTCCTCTCGCTTGGACTAGTACTTTGGCACTTTATGTGTTATGCTTAATTCGTATTTTGTTTCATGAATTTGGGCTTACCAGCGTTCGGGAGACTCTATCCGGTGTCGCCTTGTCGTATATACCCTGACTTCTAGAATATGTCCTTGTGCCCCTTGCTAGGCATCGGCGACCCTAGATCTCAGTATCTATCTCATCATGCTCTGTGCTTGTAGACAGGGCGGACGACGTGTTCATTTTTAGTAACACGTGTTGCACGACCGACATGAAGCTTGACGCGAGCGACGTGGTAGCCTTGTTTTTTGATTTTGTGGATGCGTGGCGTTATGCACATCATCTCAAAACATTGGACGTTTACCGATGCGCTATGGACACGCTGGTAACACAGCCACAATGCGAAGTCATCACTAATTTATACTCATCTGCAATTGAGAACTATCATACGTGGAAGTTATAGTGAGGAGGACTCAATTAAAATGTTGATGGTTCCTGGCAGGGGCCGAAGGAAGCGGCTCAAGAAAATAATGCACGTGCTCAAACGAGTGACCTACAGTGCGGCCTCGGGATGGAGAAGTTGATTATCATTCGGGAATGTTTCGTGCTGGGAATCTATCTTCTCTCCAAATGCATCTGTAGTCCCTATCTTGCAATCGTGATTACTTTGCTGTGTATCCTCCAAGTTTCTGCAATGTACTCCCTTCAAATTAGCCATAATTTCTGGTCTATTTGTAAAGTTCGCTGCCTAATTGATTGCCAAAATTGACTGTCTATTTGTTTGTTTGTAATCATATTTATTTAGCGAAGCTAAATATGTGCATGCAACCATTACTGCCTTTTCTCCCCCATCCCCGGTACTTCCTCAGCGAGGGCACAGGGCCACTAACCGCCTAAGCAAAACTGTACCTCCCCACTTCCCGCTACATAGTGGAGGGCCATTAACCCACCAAGCCCACCCCCAGGCAACTTGACTGTCTTAGCCGAAATCACCCACTGTGTAACCTTTGAGCGCCGGTCTGTGATTCTCAGTGCTATCGTGGCTGCAAGCATAAAATCAACATCTTATACGCTCGCAATCCATTCATACAGATTCAAGTCCCATCGCACATCAATATTGTCGTTAGACATGGTTTGGACAGGTATGATGGTGGCATCTAAATTGGTTGTGGTGGTACATCGATATATTTGGATTACACCTACCCGAAACGGGGGTTTGCCATATACGTTTGCACACTCCTGTTCATCAATTAATATAGACAGATAGTATTAGTCGACCAGTCCCCAAGGATGACGCTTTTCTCTCGGGCAGTGCAGTTCCGGTACACCCTCACTATACCCTCCACGACTTCTACCGAGGTCAAAACACGGAGGCGGATCATATACAAATGTTGTGATGATTGCATCACTTGTTGTAGACACACAGTTTACGGGGTGGTGTGATACCTAGTGATTCCCCTATCTCTCAATGAGCGACTTAAAGAATGGCCCCACGTAAACTAAAACTGCCACAGAAAACTTGTTATGAAATTTAAAACCCAATGCTTGAGAGTACAAAGAAGAAAGTCGGGGGATGTCCGGAAACGTCATTCTGTGCAGTGTCGAGTGACAAATAGTGACCTACACAGGTTCAACCAGCCAAAGTTAAGAACGAGAGCTGCAGAGAGAAGCGGCTGTACACCAGTTCGATTATGACTCCCACATACAGGGCAATAAGCACACACCATGTGCGTGCAAGCCATTCCCTTGAAATGGGTTTTCGATGCCAACCAATATCATCAAGCTTCGGAAGATCGAAGTTCACGTGTGCTTTGGGGATCCATTTCTTCCACTGACTAGCTACACTGGAATGTAATGTAGTACTTGTGGACAAATCCTAGCATAGCGTAAAATGTGGGCCCGAGTGACACTGAAAGCTGCTTTTGCGGAGCACCTGTGAGATTGTGCTGATTTTCCTAAAAGAACCATGAAATGAAAACAGTCCCTGAACAACCCTTATCCAGTTCATCACCTCGTCCTATCGTTTTGCAGAACTCAACAACTTCCACCCAAGGTAACAGCTGATACACCAGACTGACTTCACACTTGGCAGAAGATCCGGGCAACATTCTGACGATATCCACTCCAACCTACCTATAGCATGAGGCTTTAGTATCCAATCCCACCATTCCTCCACATCCACATCCATCTCAATGCCCTCCCGATGAACAGTCTCGCGCTCCAAAGCACGAACACCTGCCGCCACGCTTTCTTCCCCGACTGACAAAACCCAAGATACGTTCATCCTAGCACCGACGTCGAGCACTCTGCGTGGATTCTACAAGCAGCTCTCAACACCACCGGTCCCACACCCTTCATCGACTATATCGGCAAGCCCAGCCTTTACTTCCTCAGACCTCCGTTTTTGCGGAGCCGCTATCGCGGTGACCTTCGTCTTCACTAAAATACGCCAGGCCCGATTTCGCCACGAAACGCGGGATGTTCCGGCAGATATCTTACTGCTACGGCGAGGTAGGCAACAACCAGGGCAACTTGGCTGCCACGTGTTTGTCCACCCAATGATACCAAACATGATTAATCCGCGACTGGGCACGCAGGGGGTCTACGGGAATGTAGTGTAGGGTGTTTAAATCGTGAGTGCCGGGCTGCCTCAATGATGTGAATCGCAGTAATGCGGTGTTATTCGGGACTGAGAAAGAGGAGCAAGGTTGTAGTTTGGGACAAGGGTGTTGATGCAGAGATATCAGACAGAGAACAACGTCAGAGCTATCGGGAAGGGTTGAACTTGCGGGAGTTCCTGTGTTACCTTAGAAGCGGTAGATCGGGATTTAGCGCAAGAGGAAGCTCATTGATATGACGCGGCAACTGACCATGAAGGTTAAAGGGTTTCAGGGATTACTGGAAAGTTGGGAGGGATAATACAGCACTTGTGTGACTAAGGGTAGTGTATTGAAACATTGACGGTTCTACTCTCCCTCGCAGCAAAAGTCTTGTTCGCAATTCGAGATTCTCAAGGTAAATTACCATTTCCTTCGTTCGACACGAAATCTTATTAACTGTCTTGGGGTGACTCTATTACATTATGTAGAGTAGATAGCACACCAAAAAAATATACCCCATCAATAAGTATACAAAAAAATCAATGAATACATGTCTCACATTGGCCGAGTTAGCCGTGTTCAGAAACCAAGGAACTCCATATCAAACCATCCCCGCACCATGTCTCACCTCTTCTCACCACCCAGACTCCCATTCCTCCTATGTCTTCCCCCACTCTGCATCCGTCCCGGCGTACTCCCATGCCTTCGATGACCCTTAGCACCCCCGCTCTTCCCTCTCGCTACAACCTCAGAAAGAATCACGCTCGTCGGCCCCATGTACGAGGATATCCTCCTCTTGGCTGATGGTGGTGGTACATCGCCGCGTAACCGTGCTGCGGCCTCTGGCGCCGCCGCTGCGAACCGTGAATGTCGTGACGACGAGGATGATGGGAGCGGGTTTACGATCCGCCAGGCGATCAGTGTGAACAGACTTATCGGGAGGAGCGCGGAGAGTGTTATCGGTGGCATTGTGTGTGGTTGTATGAGGGTTTGATGCGTAAGATATGGTATGAATGTTCGTGAGTAAATGCGTTATGTTCGTGAGTTTGTTCGTAGGCTCGTAAATGTAGGGTCGTAGGACAGGCGAGACGGGAGGTGTTGATATATACCTATGTACTAGGAGGTTCGTGCAATGCAAGACAAGTCTGACGTCTGACACGTAAGGTACTAAATGCATAATTAAATACCGGCTAAAATTAAGCCGAATTACAAAACCCGGTCAGATGCCTGAGGAACTGATTTGTCACGACGCGGGGGGAATAACTGCGGCTAGCATTTGGAACAGTGGTGTGGAGATTCGTTGGCCTCGAATCAAGCTCTCAATGTATATGCACTAAGATGGAAGTGGAAGTGATAAAAAGGGAATAGTGTTGCAGGGGTAAAGAAGGTGTGAGAGACATCGCTCCACACAAAGGTTCATGGGTCAACTGGGTCAAGATCTCATCAATCCAGTGAAAATCTCAATACCACAGATTTGTACCAGATAGATTTGCAGGGAAACAAGAGTTTAGAATAAGGGAAAAAGAGTTTATATGGGGCTCAAAGCAAGTTGGACAAAACTACATGTGCAAAGTTAAAGAGAGTAACTGGGTTATGGTTCAGGTTAAGGCTGCAGTGAGTGCAAATTTGGTGGATTTTTTTAAAAAACTCGGCATTGACTCAGGTAGCTGTAAACTAATACCCCCCAAAATCTCAGCTCTCTGGAGGTGATTTGAATTTTTGGTGGAGTCATGTCTCCAGGCCCTCTCACCTCACTTTTTTCATGATCTCAATTTGGATCAGACTCATAGTTTCTGTTAGTATAAAATCACGTGAGATCAAGGGCCGGGGTACGAGGCCAGTGCAGTTCTCCTCACAGGATTCCATTTCGAGTCCCCCAAAGCATCCGAATTCATTGCAGAGAAGTCATATGATGATTATTCAAGGTGCCGAATTTGGCGTTTTGATATGTGAGCTCGGCTGTGCCCTGCCGTATTTAGACTGTTCGCCGAGTACAGTGCATCAGCCTGCATAAAGCTTGGCTCACTACCCATGGTTTTCTGCACTTCATTGGTTGGTTTGGCTCAAGGCAGACATCACGCTTAGAACAGTTGACTCGATCGGGTCCAATATCTGACACGCCAATAAAATCCATACAAGGGTAGAATCGTTGCCACCGTCGTAGGCCTCAGAGCTTTCCAGTAAACTTCATCACCTTCGTGTCCACCTCCTGCCACCAAGGTACATTCACGGGCAGATCCTTCTTTATAGAAGCCGTGAAGTTCGGCACACGCTTCTGCAAGAACGCATCGATCCCTTCCTTCTTGTCCCTATCTTATGATCAGCCCATCCTCATTGACTTTAGCTCGGGAACCTCACGGCCTATTATAGAGCTCTGCTAGTAATCTCGAGTCTAGCAAGTGCGTCTCCTCCGGCGTCGTGGGAGTGTGAAACAGCATCACCTTGACAAGGTACGCGGACACCACCGAAGCCTGGGTTGCAATCTTTTCGGCAATAATGTACGCGCGCGGAAGAACGTCTTCTGGCTTCGCAAGCACCTCCGAGAATAGCCCTTCGAGGAGTTTGTCGCTTCCGAGAAGCGTCTCACCTGTTGTGAGGATATGCGACGCCCGTGAGTGGCCAATAAGGCGAGGAAGGAACCAAGTACTCGCAGCTTCTGGAACTAGGCCGCGGCTGGCGAATGGGAAGGCGATTTTTGCCGTGGTATGTGTGATGCGGATAGTACATGGAAGTGCCATGGTGATTCCGATCTGCCATGTTCGTCTGTTTGTTCAGTAGGAAACCGGGAATATGTACTCCGGCAGCATGCCCGTTAATAGCGGCGATAACGGGCTTCTTGCAACGGTAGATGGAAAGCGACACAAGTCCTCCCCTGCATCCCGTTAGCTACTGAAGAATCGTGGAAGAAAGAACATACTCATCACGATGGTCCTTAGGTGACGCTGTTGTGAGTATAGCGCCACTAAGATCGGCGCCTGCACAGAACGCGCTGCCCGCGCCAGTAGGGACAACGACGCGAACCCGTTCGTCTTCGGAAAGAAGGCCGAATGCCATCTCTAGCTCGCCCGCCATCTCTTTTGTAAATGCATTGAGTCGGGACGGGCGGTTTAGAGTGACTGTTGCGATTGACGGCGATGCTGATACTACGATAGTGTTGAATTTGAGGCTGCTGTAGTCAACGGGTGCCATCTCTCGGGGTTGAAGAGGTTAAAAGGTTATGGATGGTCTGCGTGTTGGGTATCTAGGCAAACTGCGAGGTAATCAATATAAGGCGTCGGCTAGATGGTTAGCCGGGGGCCGAGCACCCATAACTGCAGCTAATTAGCATAAATTAACCGTCAAGTGACATACAAACAACATCTGAGATTGGGACTTCAAAATCCATTTGGAATCAGCTTCGACAATAAGTGGCCTGCAATCTATCCTGAATTTGTGAATTCACATCGGTGCTCTATTTGCATTGCAGCCCTGAACCCCCAGTATTAGCAAGTCTATCAACCCACGGTTGGATTTGGGGATGTGAACACCACACCTCATTCATCTCACAGGATCAATCTCAGGAGCTTTGAAGAGGGATATATACATACCGTATAGCGGGCTGAATAAAACTTGTAAGCCTATTGAAAAGATTTATTCCAATGTCATTCTTATACAAACATTTTAAAAGACTTATACCCGAACAATTGTCTCGTGTCCAACCTCCAGTGGTATTGCCACTCGTACCTCGTTTATCTATAGAGCGAGCTTGCGAGTAAAGGCAACGAGAGTTTGGAGACGAGACAACACGGACAAACCCTTTCTATAGGAATATCATAAGAGTAGTATAAGAGCTGTAGCCAAAAACATCCTTTCAGTAGGCTTACACGTTTTATCGACCCATATATATGGTAGTTATTCAAAGTTAGTTGGTAATCACAGCCGCGCAATCCTCATCTAAGCATGCAGTCATTCTCCCAATGTAGCACGCTCCAAAACAATTCCTTGTGAAGCTCCAAATGCGAGGAAGCAGATCTTAGACCTACAACGGGCCTAAAATTGCATTCCTATTCGTGGCGGAGGGGTATGAGTGGTACCAATAACCAAGTGGTGTGTTGCATCAAAGATCAAAGGCGAGAGTAAGTCACCATAATACCTGTATTTTGGGAGCTCCTGCTGCGGAAGTGAGTCCTCACCGAGCCGATGACTGTCTTGGTAGGATGAATGTGCTGATGAAAGTTGGATGGTGCCCTGCGGTGACGAAGGAAGCGACTTGACGTCAAAGGTGGTGTTGCCACGGTTTGGAGTCAATGACCAAGAATCTGATCTTAGAATCGGAGACTATAGTAATGATATGCATAGTAGCTGTAGATGTATTATTATGGCCCGGAAATAATCCTATATCCAGTGGTTCTGTACTTTATCCCTTAAACCAGCAGCTCGGGGCCGTGAGAACCCAGAATTCTCGATTGACATGTGCTAACGATTGGCAATGATTGACCTGGAATTCTAATGCTTTGGCTCCCTTTCAGTGAATACTCGGTTGAAATGAAGTCACCCATTGTCGCAATGCCGTCATATGTCTTATCCACCATCCAAGGCAACAGCTGACCGGGGGCTAAACGGCCCTGAAACCCATAGCTACAGTTTAGGGGATACTTGGGCTTAGTAACATATTGTAAACCATCCGTCAAGTATCTTTTGGCAGCTGTTAGTGCTAAGAGGTACTTCTAGTAAATATAACACTTTGAGACTAAGATACTTCAACTGTTCACTACCTATATGCCATCGTCGGTGGGCCACATCCTACACACAGACAATAGCTCGGTATGCACCCCCATACTGCATCCTTTTAGATTCAAATTAGAGTACCTGGAATGCAGCCAATACGAGTATGCGCTGATGCTATCTTGAGACTTTCCGAGGCCGCCCGAGTTATGGACGAAATAAAAGGGGTAATTACGTGGGAGCCTCACCGGGTGTTGACGATCTTTGAATTGCAATTCACTTAGGACATAGCCACTGCGGACGGACTACAGAAGTATAATCGGCTAAATAGTTTCCAGTACTAGGTATGCTAGCCTGATTTGAGGAAACAACTGCAATTGCACTTTTGAAGTACTCGGGGTACACCCCATTTTTACCTAGCTACCGCCAAAAGGGGGAATTATCAAGGACACCACGTACATCTTTGGTAAAGCATTCCTCGGTGCTTACTGCAAATAGTAGGTTTGCACCGACATCTGTGTTAGCCTCTGCCCCCTAGTTATTACCCTGTTCTCCCCCCAAAACCCAGTTTCTGGTTTGGGATGTTCCACTTTTACCTACCCCGAGTACCGCTCGGTTTCCAACAATTGGCTTTGCCAGAACTATTGCAATAACGCTTTATTCGTATAGGAGTATCAAGATCGACGGAGATATTTTCGTTTGCAATTAGGCGCTGCCTTATACGTAGGCAGAAACTGGTGACGATTCACGCTCGACGCTCGGTTGCAGTAACCTAACCGCGACATCCACCGTCTGAAGCGCTTATTGAGGGGTTTAAACTTGGGACCTGTAAATATATAAACAAGCGTTTGCCAAAAGAGTTGGACAATGTAAGTAGCTCCACGCCCCCAGCACCATTAGCACAAGTCATAGTACTCAGATTAGCGAATTTTAACTTCAAATTAGGCCTGAGGAATAGGCGCCTGAAACCGCGCCAGCGCCAGTACGTGACCGGTTCGCTACCTCCCAGCGGAAACAGCTATCCGTCAGACTGCCTTAGGATGTTCGGCTAAGCGCCAGTTTGAAGAAGCCGTTTGACAGACTAACTAGAGATTTGCCAGGATAAGGTTAACCCAGTGACACTCGCCCCAGTCAAAACCTTCGAGACCTCTTCTCCGCATCGCGGTAGTTCCAAAGGATCCCTGCACCGAGGTCACATTACCCGCCGTACCTAACTACTGGATCAATTGCAATATTGCTACTGCGGCAGAGAGGCACGTCAAATGTCAAACGTAACCAACCCTGTTGGAAGTACAAAGTCACCGCGTCACCAGTTAGCATACAGGAGCTAAGCTTTTCTCCTTTCTTCGACCGCGGTATGTTGTGCTTGTTTAGCCCGGCTGTCAGATTTGATGTGCTGTACAACCATAGCCGCGGCGCGCAAACCCTCCGTATGGAATAATGGAAGACTGGTAATCTAATATTCGTGATAATAGCCCTACTAGCCCCTTTTTTAATTTGTATGGGCTGACGGGTTTGTAGGGACTTACCTCGTTCCTAGAATTTGTTCGGATTTAGGCGGAAAGCAGACGGCAGGTTTACGAGACTGCAGTTTTGCTTTTGCTAAAAAATTCTCCGCATGAAGTAAGTGGGTGAGTTTTGAATTAAAACAAGAACAGGTTTGCGTGGGATTGAAGGGGTAAAAATCTTCACCACGAATGTGCATTATTGCCCAACCACCGGAAATGTATCAATTGACCCACAACATCAACATTACAAAACCATAACCATAACAATAACGCAGCAGCGATAGCATTGCAATTGCTAATACATCCGCAATTGTGTTCTGCATCAACGATGGCATTAATATCCCATCGGCACGTAGCCGGCTATGATTGGATATTATTCTACCACTCCACCCAACTACTTAGCGGATACTTTTATTTCACCGCCTGCTGACTAGGGAATAAGGGGAGGTGATGTCGTTTCACTTTATGCACCAGGGATTAGTTCGGCCGTATACCTGCTTATTGCCATTTCTATATTTTGGTGTTACTTATTCCGTCACTCTGATGCAAGGTTGCGGTGGAGAGGGTTCATAATGTCCGCCTCTCCCTCTTGACAAACAAAAGTAACTGCAATCCATTCTCACCAACAGCAGGTTTGTTTCTACAATGACGCCCCATACATCAGTAGTATCACGGTTATGCACTCTCCTTCTAATACCATCACTTATTTCCGCAGCATTCCTAGCACCCAAAAACTGTAAGACCCTCCCTGTGCTCTGAATCCCTTGAGCTAAACAGATTGTATCCACAGGCAGCATTCAGCCGTTCTCAATACCTTTCGGCGACGTCGCAATCCTTCACGACCCCCAGCTTCCCGGTGCCCATCGTGGCCTTGACCTGAGCTTTGGGAGCGGAAAGAAAAGGCTTTCTATCAACGTCGCCACGACTATCAATACAACCTTCCTGCCGGATGGGCCAAAGATATGCAACTCCAGCGATCCAGCATTCCGAGAATGCGTATTTTGGAGGGGAGGTTTGTTTTCGCCACAGGAGAGTACGTCGTGGACGCCGGATAAGGGGACGGTGGGGTATAATGGCTCGGCTGAGAACCCGGGGTTTGATCCGTTGCATATGCAGAGTTACAAAGGTACGAGTCATTAGTATTGAGGAATTCGGTGTTAAAGGATTTGGTGTTGAGGGAATTGGTGTTGAGGGAATTGATGTAGATCGTCCCCGTTCTGTGGGGGGAGTACTACTTTGTTACTTTGTTAAATGTATGTTGCAAAGCTAACTCGCATGATCGGATGAATCTCTAGGTCTAGGTGAAGACCCTCTCACAGCGTTCCCCCGAGGCTGGGATACCATGCGCTTCGACACTGAGCAAGGCGAGAGCATCCAAATCTTCGGCTATCCCATCACAATAATCAACAACGCCTCTTTCCCTTTTGGCGCGGGAATGCTCGGTCTCGCCTCGGATAGTCGCTTCCTTGAAGCCGCCGTAGCCGCTAACATAACGCCCAGCCATACCTGGGGCTTCGATTACGGCAACATCGGCGCTCCCGCTTCCGACGGCGAGCTCGTGATTGGCGGCTACAACCCCTCTCGCGTCAACTTCGCCAAAGCACAGAACTTTACAATCTTCGCGGACAAGAGCATCCCGTGTCCGCTCCAGGTCAAGGTCAAATCTGTGAAGTTCGACGGCGTTTCGTTAAACTCCAAGACGTTCACGGCGTGCATCGAGCCGGCGGTGTGGACGCTGGTATTGCCGCTGGAGGTACAGGGCGGATTTAATAAGACGGTGCTGGAAAAACATAAGGGTATGAACTTTGTCAACGCCACGTGGGAGTATTACACCTACAACTCCTCCTCCAATGACTTTCCAAAGTCGGAGACGATGGCGTTTGAGCTTGATGGAGGCTTCTCGGTGACGATTCCTCACGACGAGCTTTGGGAGCAGCGAAAGATGTTGGTACCCGTAGGTGGATGGAAGGATATAAAAAGTACGCATCTATGATTCACACCGCAAGACTTCTCTCTAATTCGCTGCAGATTACCAGCAAGCTGGCCTTGGAACCGCCGGATTTGCGTCAGGAACCGAGCCTATCGTACAACTCGGCGGGCCATTCCTCTCACAGGTCTACCTTGCCGTCGACTACGAATCTGGCGTCTTCTTCCTCGCGCCGAAAAATAAAAGCTCGTCGAACAGCGGCAGTCTCAAAGCGCTTGGTTGCGATAACGCAAAAGCTCCCGCCGATAAACAAAGCAGCAACACAGGCGCGATTGCAGGAGGAGTGGTGGGTGGTGTTGCAGCTCTCGCTCTGATCGCTGGTGTACTATTGTTCCTGCGACGGAGAAAGGCGAAGACGTCGGCGGTTGCGGTGGAGGGAGGGATAGGACGAGGAAACGAAGGTGATAAAGCGCAGTATGAGGCGAAGACACAGGCAGAGTGGGCATCATATCCGCCGCCGTATCAGACGCCACAGTTGCCGTCGGATGAGATTCGGGTGGAAGGGCCAGTAAGACCGGTGAGGCCAGTGCATGAGATGTCGGTTCCTCCAGCGGAGTTGCCGGGTACTGCGGTTCATGGGGGGATGATGTGAAGTGTTTTTGGTATGTTTTATCGAAAATGTGTACGATATGGTTGTTATTTTGGTCGATGGGAGCTAGGAGTTTTCCAAGTAATTATTTCTAGATGCTACCGCTTTGTCAATTAAGCGTATATAGGGAAATTGACACCGTCTTCAGTACTAAGGGCCTGTTCGGTTACGCAATATGTCTCAAAAATATCATACAAATCTAAAGGTATATATAGTTGTACTTTGGAGATTTGGTACGTGTTCGGTTAATACAGATATTGCAGCTATATTAGCCCCCAAAATGTGATTTGAAAAACCATTGGAGGCAATTTCCGAAATATCACCCACAGAACTTCCAAGTGCCCACTTCCCCTCTCATTCTGTTGGTCAACTGAAACTCCAGCAAGTTAATATATATCTGCTCCGCCGGGAAGAGAAATATTTCTCAATATATAACTTGGACAACTGAACGGGCCCTTAACAAATGAAGCGAAGGTTTTGATGTATAGCTTCTGAATGGCGAAGACAAGTTGGGCTGTGATATTGATGACTTGTTCAGCATGGCTCTTGTCGAGTCGTGGAAAATACATCGAGTGACTGTGGGTGCCCGTGTTCAACTTTAACTCCGTGTCCGTACCTGTGGCTAGTTGCAAATGCGATATTGATTTGAAGGTTCTCGGGCTCTGCACCCAAGCTCCAAGTTGGTCCTAGAGATAGAAGGAGCATCCAATCCTCCTTCCTCTCGTTCTCTTCCCCACTTCCCGTTAATCGCCTTGTGTTACAACAACGCTGATACCCTGCTCTCCGCTGACAAAGCAGACTTTCCTTCCCCGCTGCATAGCATTTTCGCGTTGTCTTGTAGTATACGCGTCTTTACCACCGCCCTCACCACCACCTTAGCATTGCCGATTACGCCCGCAGCTCGTCGAGATAAAAGGTGCCTTACCCCAATAGGAGCCCAGCTCACGTCGCATCATCTTAGCTCTACTCTAGATCCTCAAAATGTCGTCGGTAGAGAGCTACCGGAAGCCAGCAAATATTTGGGATTTGAAGCCGCGGAGGAAGAGGGAGGACAGGGCCGATTCGAGTGCGAGTGACAGGACGCAGAGTGTCGAAGTCGATAACACGACTTCGCGTTCTGATAAGCTTCCTAGGGACTCGAGTGGGAGCAGGCTTAAGGATATTGCTGGAACTTGGTTGGTCGAGAAGGAGGAGGAGGAGGAGGAGGAGGAGGAGGAGAGTTTGAACAATGCCCCCGAGTCGTCCCGTACCGCTCCCACAGCTCAGACTAGCCCCCGTCGCCGCTCCGAGCTTCCAATCTCACCGGCCAGAAAAGAACCGGTTACCAGAGCGGCCAAGAGAAAGCCATCGAGCAACCTTCAGACGGAGAGCCCTAAGCGCGTCGTTACTGGTATGGATTCTCCAGGCTCCGTTTGATGGATTGTGTGTGCTGATGTTATTTTAGTTCCAGCTGATGAATCGAGCGATGCCGACTCCGATGCTCCAATGTTTAATCGTGTCGCGCGAAGGGCGAGCCAGGCCATGGCTACTTCGGTTACCGCTTCGGTTACTACTTCGCGTCCTCTTCGTCAGGATACAATTGATCTTACCGAGTCGGCGGATGATGATTCTAGTGAGGCTTCGGATTATAAACCTACAGGTGGCGGAAGTGGCTCTCGAAACCGTGGCCAAAACCATCGGACATCGAGCTCCAAGGAATTTGGCGAAACGAATGCGACGTCTAGTTCTCGAGAGGTAAAATCAGAGCCCAGGGGTCAGTCTGTCGATAAAGAAGTCGTCCTTGACTCAATCTTCTCGATGAAGCCCAAGAAGCGGCCGCAGCCCGTCGGCGGGAATGGTTCAAGTTCATCCGCACAGCCTCGTCGACGTAACCAAGACAGCGCATCCGCCGGTTCAAAGCGTCGCCGGGGATCCCCAAGCCCCGACCACAACCTCTACGCCAAGAAGAAAACTCAACGCTCAAAACTAACCTACGAAAGCACCGAGCAATTCATCCGGCGGCGGTCAGAGTCACCGGTCGAAGAAACCAAGCTCACCCGCCAACAAATCATCGACCTCGAAAATGCCGCCCACAAAGTCTCAACTGGCTACCGCGCCTTCCGCGATGGCACAATAACCGACAGGCAACTGTGGAGCATGCGCACAACACTCCACCGCATCCCGTTCCTCATCGTCAACGCCCTGCACCGCAACATCGTCACAGACGTCCTAAAACAAGTTCGCCGCGACGGCCGTGATCTCCAAATCCCCTCTGATATTGTCCTGGACGCCGAATACATTCTCAACCGGTGGCTGCACAACGACGATTTCGACCCGGATCTCCTGCGGGGTATCAACAAAACTAAACGTGTCGCCCAACGCCTCGACGCTGCTGGCCAGCCGCGCGGCGGAAAAAAAACGATTACCTCCTCTTCCCTCGAAGATGGGTATCGCTGGCGCAAGAACGCGCGCATCCGCGGCCATAACGGGTTGGTCATCGGACAGTGGTGGCCACTCCAGATCTGCTGTCTCCGTGACGGTGCTCATGGAGTTATCGAAGGCGGGATTTCCGCCGACTCTGACGGTATCGCTGTCTCAATCATTATTTCTGGCGGTACCAAGTCCCCAAACCTTACCTACGAAGACGAAGATCTACTACACACAATCCACTACTGTGGTACCCGTGGCGACAAAGCCTCTACTGGCGGTCCAGGGATCCCTAGTAATGCGACAAAATCCATGATCCGCGCGCTGGAAACGCGGAAGGAGGTGCGTGTAATCCGAAGCTTTAAAAGTCGGGAGAAGGGGGCACAGAATTATGCCCCCGCCGAGGGATTCCGGTATGATGGACTGTACCGGGTTACGGCGAAGGAGTGTTTGGATGTTGAGCATGCAATGTGGAGGTTTCGTTTGGAACGGTGGGCGGGGCAGCCGGAGGTACGGTGGCAAGGGGAGGGGGTGAAACCGACGAGTGAGGAACGACATCGATGGGGGGATGTTAAGGATCTTTGGAAGAATGTTGTGTGAGCTTGGTGGGTGGGGGGTGGTTGGTGTATATACCGGCTTTGTGCTTGGCAGTTGTTGGGTCTGTTACTTTTCTTCCTGGCTTTATTTCTTAATTTTACTTCCCTTGCTGGAGTTGAAAGGAGTGTCGTGTATGCATTTTGGGGTGTTTTGTATGCTTGGTTTCGTCTGTCTGCTCATGGATACTGGATGCTTCCAGTCTCCCCCTTCTGGACGCTAGCCTATCTTCTTATATTCGAGTCTATCTTCTTATACTCTAGCTTAGCTTCTATTACTTTTTTCTATTTTCACTACATAATATTCTTATTCCTGATATTAGCATTGGTGGGTTATGAGGTAGTTAGAGAGCTGAGATGAGCAAATAAATTGTTTTGGATATGCTTTAAGGAGCTCGCTTTTTGTGTGGTACCGCCTGGGCGTGCGTGCGAGACTCTTTGCGTGATATAAATGACAAATGGGGTTTGTATGGGATTGGGATTGGGATTGGTGCCGGAGAGCCCGGGCAGTGTTAGTGAAGGCTGAAAGAGCGGAGCAGCACCTCATAGCGGTAGGTTTAGTATAGTAGTAAGTAAATACAGTTACCCTGTTCTTTAGTGAATGTTGGTTCATAGTTGCGCACTCGTCAAGGTTCTAACCTCGCAGTGGTGTTTGATACAAGATATTATTGGTGAGGGTAGGATCCATCCTTTTCATACTCCCCCGTATATATCCTCTCCCGTATATATCCTCTCCTGTATATCTCCTCTCCCATATCACCTCTATACGCAACCAGCTCCTCGCTGTTTCAGTAAAGGTATTTATCTCAGTCAGAGCATGCGCATTATGACCTTCACCACTAGCTGATCGCGACGTGTTGACCAGCAGTGCTTAATCTGTTCTAAGTCTTTTGTAGCTACCTTTTGTAGCTCTATCTCTTACTGTTATGTCTGTTCGTGCTTCCATTCAGGAGGTTAATATACTGTTGCAGCTACCCCCCGATTCAGAGTATTTCGAGGCTGTCCGTGGCCCACACCATCACACTAGTATCTAATTGATTGAACCGATCTGCAGCCTTCTCCATATAATCAGGGTGAACTCGGGAGAGTGCCCACCGATCAACTATATGTGCGTACGTGTTTATCTACCATACATCCAGTATGCAGTTGCGTCATGGTTACAATACCTATCGTGGCCATGCTCCTAACAATAATTGGTATTAGTGGTTGTACGCAATCAAAAAGTAATCAACAATCTCACAATGGTAGACATTCACAACCTAAGATGCTACTCGATTCCTACCAATTAATGATGAGACAATCAAAGGAGGGAGAGAAAGATGATAATTGATTGAACTGTCTATCGTACAGAGAGAGAAGAAGATAGACATATATAAAGAAAGAAATCATCTCAATCACTAAGAGAAAAGCACTAATCAGTCCCGAGGCTCGCGGGGAAATAGGCACCGCACTAAGCCCGAGGTTGGCGGGGAGATAGGCACCGCACCAAGCCCGAGGCTGGCGGGGAGATAGCTCCGTACCAAGCCCGCTAAGTCTCGTGCATGCCTTAGTCCCAATGACCTGCGGGCTAAATCCCTTAGTCAACAATTAACCCCCTTGAAGTTGAGTCCCACACCTAAACTGCTTGTTGCAACTATGATTTTGTGCCCGCCGGAAACCGCATGTCTAAAGATCACTCTCGCGACCACTATGGTCAGCGTAGAATTTTGGATATTTCGATTCATCCGTAAGACTGTCGCATTCGGCCTTTGAAGAACAAAACATGATCATCTTATCCATTTTATAAGTAATAGGTCTTGTATCCACTGGATAGAGATAAGTGCTGTAGTGTTGGGATCCACGTCTCGTGCGTTTCGGTAGTGCTCCCATTCGGTGATGAAACGATCAATTCGTGCCATGTACGCCGAGACGTTTGATTCTAGTTCGAAGTCATATGCAATATCAAAATGGCTAGGAGTAGTCGGTGTAGTGGCATTTGTCGTAGCGGGTGCAGCGGGTGGACGTGGTATCGTTCTTTAGTGACTATGCGCCATAGATTGAGCTACTTGAGGACATCCTTTACCTTAAGGGCCTACGTACAGTAACTATGCTCATTGAGATTCGTAATAAAAGTAGTCGAGGTTGTCAAACGCGGTATCGGACACGGTATTTGACGCGTAGAGACACGTAAATATGAGAGAATGAGATGTCGTTTTTGATGAGATGATATGCACTCTATTTTAGTAGTGATTCACTGAAGACAATAGAGTATCATTGGTCAGAAGGGAGGGCTTATAACCTGTGGAATATGATGATGAGAGATTGAAAAGATGATTAATTGAGAAGATACACAAAAAGTTAAATATAAGTGTTGTCGTGAGAGTAGGTAGGGTAAAAGCCCTAGATGAGAACGTTATGCTGATGTCGCTCGTATGGTTATGTACCTTCCCAACATCTTATGCTCTTCCTAGGTCCATTACTCTGTTGCTTTGTTGCCTTGTTGCTCTGTGTATGAATGTGTTGTCGAGTGTTTTGCCGATGAATCCTTCGAGGGGGATGTACAGAACGCCGGATGAGACGGGTACAACGATATGACCTATAGCCTTGTCGTCTGCTCTTCAAACCCAGACCCAGACCAAAACGCAGAGACCCGGAAAACGCTAACCCACCATTATATCCCCTTAAAGGTGACCTGGACCACCATCTTCCTTCCCGGGAGCCATGGTCATTATCAGTGAACTTTCAAATTGCTGGCCTTGTGCCTCCGATATCCATGATCTTTCCCGATGTACCAATGTGTAAGCCTTAGAAATCGGTAAATGCCGGGCCATGGAGCGTGGAAGATGGTGAGAACGCCCTTTTCTGTTATTCTTTCGCTCCTAGAGGGTTTGATAGGGTTAAGGGTTTCGGGCTCTGTTTAATCACCTGACTTAGTACAAACCCCAGCCCATTTTGTTGGCATGGAATTTTCAATTCAGCTGCTACTATGTTAGTATGCAGTCCGAGACTACAATTCAGCCCATGGAAACCTGTAAATATTCTCTAGTTAGAGTCATGGGCGTCGTGAGTGAGAGAGATTCTGCCCGTCTCAGGGGTAGCGGAGTACTCGAGTAGTTACCTCCGCTTGTATGGAAAGAGTGATATTGACGTTCAGTCTTAGCGGTGTCGATAACCTTCCTTCTTTTATCTATCGTAAAACTAGTATTCCCTTCCTTGCTCAGCGATATGTCACAAAGATAGACGGTAAAGAGTTTTTAACCGGTATTTCTAAACTCTCTAACTGAGCCGCATCTTCTATCCCCACACAGCACGTACGTAACTATACACTTCTGCCGTTTACACTTTACGTCTCGAACCCCATCTCCACAACTCACTCCCTCAAGTCCATCCTTTACTTATGCCCCATCCCCTACCATGCCCCATCCCCAACCTTACCCCAAGCCTCCTTACTATGACTCTCCCCTCCCCTTCGCCATCCTGTTCCTCCCCGCTACTCGACTCCAAACTTCAGTCCCTACAATCAATCGTCTCCCCTGGTAACAAATTTAATTCTTTCTTCTCTTCTCGTCTTCACTATCCTCCACCCCCTCTTCATCGCTCTCGCCCAAACCCAAATCCCCTTCTCGATCGTCTACAGGTTTCAACTTCTCATCGGACCCGAAGCCGGCACACCCGGGTTCATCCCCCGCCTCTTCAATTACCTCTAGCATCCCCGATAGTTCATACTGTTTCTTGGTAGTTTGATATCGAGCTTTCGGGATATATTTCTTTTGCGGGGATGCCAGCACAGTTCGGTAGGGGTTGTGTTTGGTTCTGTTGGCTGGTGGGATTCTGCAGATTCGAGACTGAAGGATACGGAATTTGAAGAGGCGATGTAGGGATCGTGAAGTGAAATATTGATGCTGGGGAGTGAGATATTGCGGCATTGAGGCAGGGTTCAATTGGTTAATCCCATCCGGAGGATATGGGGGAGACGGTGCAATCACGGCTACAGCATCGCCCAGTCTTCAGACTCTTGAAACGAAACTCATCAATTTCGTCAAACGCGCTATCGAAACCGCTGGCCATGCTCGATTTATGTTCAGCCCAGCCAACTTCACCTCGTGATCGTAAGCCTTCACTCTGTCAACCAACTAGCTCATCCCAAGTCAAGTTTAGATTTTAGCATCAGCGACGCAAACACTAAATTCTGTAACAGGGTGATTCAGTAACACTGTGCGCGAGTCACCGTAATAATGCGCCATATTTCATGCAGACCCCCCAGTATGATTTATATGCAGCGAAAGTAATGATTGAACAATAGTTGATAATATGATTTAAGTTGGGGATTACGTGTGACAATCAGTTTTGCCTCCCATGGAATATCGTAATAACGTTGCAGCAACAGTCTGAATGGCAAGAATTGTATAGCTTGAATTGTCTTGCATCCCCAGTCTCAATTGCCATTGAAATGTCGTGCCCTAAGTTGCCACTACTAGCGTCCGAGTGATATCACATGTACGAGTCCAGGGCAACCCCCACCAACCTCAGCTTGTCTCAGGTTAATGCCATTGTCTCTAACGTGTTCCCATTCATCACAATTGCTAACGCTCTATCTATTGTATCGAGTTCGCGTTCAACATCTCCAACATCTCCAACATTCTCACGGCATCATCAATACTACTGCGTTAGCATTCTGCATTATCAGGAATTCTTACTACACTGTCAATTCTACGAGCGCACCTCACTACCCTTCTACTTCGCATTCACGCCACCAGCTCTTCCCACAGAAGCATCAATTCTACGGCCCTTGATATTCCTCCCCTTCTATTTAGTCACAACTCTCATCTACTTTAAATCTGGTAACGGTTCCATCTTCTTCATACCTACATATTCGATTTCCCTCATCAATATTCTTAGCACTCGATTTTCCTCATCTACATTCTGAGCATCAATCTCGAGCAACATACCAAGATGTCTTCACGACTTGCATCCGAAGGCTCCGTCGGGCAAGACGATATTACACGCGCAAACAGTACCATTGCCGTACTTCTCAAGACGAATAGATATGAATGGATGACAAATCCGGACTTGTATGATGCTGCTTGTGGTCGACCGAATACTCCGGCGGCAGGATCCAACGTCCATAATGCAATGAGTGTCGACAAGGGTGCCAATGATTCGGCTTCTACCATTATTAGAAGGTCACCAGACCGTCCCTCTCAAATCAACAACAGCGTCTCTCCTACAGGGTTACCGTTGCCAGATGGGTCTTCAGTCACAGGCTCGTCACCACCTACCTCTGCCTCTCAGACACCGAGCAATAAGACTCCTCAGCCACCTGGAGCCCGTAATAACAAGGGAACCGCCAGACCCCAACTCAAGTCTCGAACCAATAGCAAGGGAAAATCCATTTCATCTGTCGACATCAATCCTTGCCAGTTCCAGTCGTTGAACAGTCCTAGCACTCCCAGCGCGTCCACCAATCCCAAGTCACCTGGAGCAAACACTATAACGCCGCCCAAAAAGAGAACTAGTAAGCAGCCATCGGCAAAGTATGTCTGCCCACCAGCCGAGGATCCACGATGGAACATGTAAGTTTTCCGGCCACCGCCACTCCTCAGTGCTCTAATCGTCGCCACAGTTGGACCATTGGCCGCATCGCCTCGAACGCAGAACGAAAAGCGCTTGGTCTGCATCTACCGATTATCCGAAAGGTCCTCCGGAATACCGACCAGCTCGTGGGAGCAGTGCCTTCAGACCGTATGAGGTTGAATTCAGAGCAGATACTTCCTCTTATCTCCGTCCGTCGTGCAGGGTTGGAAAAGCGAGGAGTTCGCCCCACCAAGTGGAATCCAGAGTTGACTTGGGAGAAGTGGGTGTTGAAAGAGGGTGGAATCGCAGATATGGGGGAGGTGAAAGTGTTGGAAACCGAAGAGCGAGCTGGGAAATGGAAGAGGCACCTCTCTTCCTCCTCCCAGAACGAAGAGAAAGGGTGGGGCCTTGGTGGGGCTAAGAAGTTGAAGCGGGGGGCAGCGAAGACACCGGCGGGGGCGGGTC